>Ga0209254_10006314_pt1 | contig 10935 bp, 9 predicted proteins | sample FrelakmetDIP11DI_FD_187148 | JGI IMG/M metagenome (GOLD analysis project Ga0209254, IMG submission 187148) | Freshwater lake sediment microbial communities from the University of Notre Dame, USA, for methane emissions studies - DIP11 DI (SPAdes)... | ecosystem: Environmental > Aquatic >... | reverse complement strand
GATGCAGAGGATGATATTTTTCATTACTGCCTGCGCATTCTCCTCCATACATAATACACCCTCTGTATGACAGTTACATGCGTAAGGATCAGCATTATCCAGAGTACCGGCACAAGCCATCCGGTGAGCGTCGCAACTATCAGCAGGATAAGCCTCTCGGGCCTTTCCATGATGCCGGTATGACACGATTCTCCGAGGCCTTCCGCCCTCGCCCGAGCGTAACTGATGAGAAATGCGCCGACGAGAGTCCCGATACTCAGAAAAGAACCGGTATGATCGCCATGGGCCGCGAGATACCATGCAATAGAAAGAAAGAGGAATGCATCTGAATACCTGTCAAAAACAGAATCGAGGAATGCGCCGAATTTCGTTACTTTTCCGGTTGTCCGTGCGACTATGCCGTCGAGCATATCAAAAATCCCGCCGATCATAATGAATATTCCGCCAAGCAATAAATGATGGGGAATAATGAATGCTGCTGCTGCGGTGATAAGAAATCCGATTACCGAGAGAACGTTGGGACTGAACGGAATGCGTTTAGCGATAAAACCAAGCGGGGTATCGAGAAAATGTCCGAGTCGCGCACTAAGCATCTACCTCTCTATTTTCCCTTTTATGAATGCTTCCACCATATCTCTTGCATCTTCGTCGGGGAATTGGGTCAACGGATGCTTCATGAAATAGGCCGAAGGGGAGGTAAGTACGCCCCCTACCCCTCTGTCGCGTGCGATTTTGCAGCAGCGTATGGCATCAATCACCACACCTGCGCTATTCGGGGAGTCTTCTACGGACAGTCTTATCTCAAGATGAATCGGGATATTCCCAAATGCCCGTCCCTCCATCCTGAGAAAACATATTTTATTGTCCCTCAGCCACGGCACGTAATCCGAAGGGCCGATGTGGATGTGTTCATCAGTCAGCGGTATGTTCATCTGTGACTGGACCGATTCTGTTTTCGATATCTTTTTTGACCGCACTCTGTTCCGGTTCAGCATATTAAGAAAATCGGTATTTCCCCCCACATTCAACTGATAGGTATTGTCTATCCTCACCCCTCTGTCTTCAAACAGTCTCGTCAGGGTGCGATGGATGATCGTCGCCCCAATCTGGCTCTTGATGTCATCGCCGATGATCGGTATGTTCTTCTTTGCAAAGCGCTCTGCCCACCCTTTGTCAGAGGCGATAAACACGGGAACGCAATTGATAAGGCTGATACCTGTTTTAAGACATGCCTCGGCATAATACGCCGTCGCCTTTTCCGATCCTACCGGCAGGTAGCTGAGGAGAATATCAGCGCCAGCCTGCACCAGAACCTTCGCCGCATCGCAGGATCTTTTCCTTGCAATAATAAACCTGCGGTTTTCGGGATAGGCCTTCATATGCGCGGATACGCCGTCGAGCACATTTCCCATCATGACTTTCACGGGATAATCGGGCAGCTCTCCCATGATTTCTTTTGTGCAATTCGGAGAGGCAAACAATGCTTCATTGAGCGGTTTGTCAACTTTTCTGCGGTCAATATCAAATGCCGCAACCACATCGATATCATCCAGACGGTATCCGCCAAGGACGTAGTGCATAAGGCCGAGCGATCTGTCGGGATGGTTTTTCCCCAGCGACCTGTAATATGCGATCCCCTGAATCAGCGAGCTCGCGCAATTTCCGACCCCCGCTATAGCGATGCGTATCTTTCCCATTATTTACTTCACTCTTTTCAATATTCTTCTATATAAAAGCACGCAGATAGAAAATCTCCTCTTTGATTCTGTTACTAACGCTGTTTTATCCCCAGTTTTCCATACAGCAACGGAAAGTCGACATTTTCAGCCACAAGGTTCATGCCTCTTGCAACCTTTGACTTGTCTCTCAATCGCAGACGTACAGACAGCTTTTCGAGCTTTTTCGCAATGCTGTAGGTATCCTCTCTCACTACAAGAATGGGGATATCCTTTTGTTCGGCGATTGCGATGATAATTTCGCTCGGATAGAGTTCTCCTGAGAGAATAAGACAGACAGAGCCGGATTCGATGGCGGATAACTGAATATCCGAACGGTCGCCACCAACGATGACTGCATTGTTTCTGGTTTTCTTGAAATACTCCATCGCTTTATCGACCTGCATCGCACCGATCAGAAAATTCTCTACGAGAGTGCCGAGCTTTTCATGTCCGCACAACACTTTCCCGCCGAGCATTTCGTTTAATTCTTCTACCGTAATCGACCCCACGACCGGATCATGCGGAAGGATGCCGAGGATATCAATGCCTTTTCTCTTTAAAAACGGCACCGCAAATTCATTCACACCTTCGCGGTGTTCCTGGGTTACCTTATTCAGGACAACGCCAATGAAGCGGTCTCCGAGATCTTTTTTGGCCTGAAGTACATAATCGACAATGTACTCACCATCATATTTCACCACGATGAGAGCTTTTGCATTGAGGCGTTTAATTACTTGAAGCCCCTGGAGATTCAGGAAACTGCCTGTATAGATACTGCCGTACCCGCCGATCAGCATGATATCTTTATCCTGCGATAACCGGTTGAACGATTTAACTATTTTCGCAAGAAGCCCTTTCACTTCCGTGGTATATCCTTTCACCGCGAGTTCCTGCGTCAAAACAACGGGGCAGATGTCTTTTAAGGGATCGCTCATCTCAAGCGCCCGGTAGATGCGCCATGCATCGGTGTCGGTTATGATATCGTCTACCTTCGTGGGAAGTATCCCTATCGGTTTAAAATAGCCGACCCTGAAACCATCTCTTTTAAACGCGTGTCCCAGACCCATCGAGAGTATACTTTTCCCCGTATACCCTCCCGTTGATCCTATGTATAATGGAATCATTTCATTCACCTCCTATAGCGAATCGTGCATCTATGGCGACAACTCCCTCTCCACGTTTTCTGACCAGAAGAGGATTAATATCAGCTTCAATAATCTGCGGGAAATCCACGGCCATTTGCGAAAGAATCATCAGGGAATGTTCGATGGCTTCTATGTCAGCTTCTGCCTCTCCTCTCACACCCCTTAACAGCGGAAATGTCTTCGTCTCCCTGATCATTTCGTGCGCGTCTTCACGACTCAGCGGCGTAATCCTGAATGCGATATCCTTCAGGACCTCCACATAAATACCTCCCAGCCCGAACATGATCATATGTCCGAATTGCGGATCTTTCGTAATGCCCATAATAATTTCTTTTCCGCCGCGCACCATTTCCTGGATCATCACGCCATAAATTTGCGCCGCGGGCATGATATTTCTGAGATGGGTCGTGATTTCAAAAAAAGCCTTCTCTACTTCCTGTTTACTGTTCAGGTTAACTCTCACCCCGCCGATGTCGCTTTTATGGACAATCTGCGGTGACACGATCTTCATGACAACGGGGTATCCTATTTCCATTGCAGCATCAACCGCCTCTTCCGATGTTCTCGCGAATGCGCTTTTTGGCAGTGCAAATCCGTACGCGCTCAGGACATCGTGCACTTCGGAATCGGTGAAACGGTCACGGTTTTCTTTTTTCGCGTTCGCAAAAACCGGAACCGCTTTCTCCTTAAAACCAGGGAAGCCCTGATACTGCTTATCGGGTTTGTTGATCCATACATGATAATGATACATGGCGTTCATTGCGGACACTGCTTCTTCCGGATAGCTGTAATTGGGAACGCCGTACGAGAGAAGTGTTCTTGCCGCTTCTTCAATACTCTTTTTCCCCATGAATGAAGTAAGAATAGGCCGGTCTGTCCCATTCGCAATATTCGCCACTGCTATGGCAGTAGCTGCAACGTCAACCGTTGCTGTCGGAGTCAGGAGCACCATAAGCCCATGAATTTTATCGTCCTTTAACACCGTCGTAATCGCTTTTTCATATCTGTCCGATCCGGCATCTCCCAGAATATCGACAGGGTTGTAAAACGATGCAACAGGAGGAAGAAATGTCCTTAGCTCATCGACAATCTCTTTATGCGGGGGGGCGAGTTTAAGGTCTGATTTGTCACAGGCATCAGCCGCCAAAATCCCCGGCCCACCGGAATTCGTTATGATCGCAACGTTCGGGCCTTGCGGAAGGGGCTGATTTGCAAATGCAAGGGCGTAATTGAAAAGCTCATTAATCGTATGCGCCCTTATGATACCGCTCTGCTTGAAGGCAGCGTCAAAGGCTGCTTCGCGCCCGGCCAATGCCCCTGTATGAGATGATGCAGCCTTGGCGCCTGAACTGGTGATGCCTGATTTTAGAATGATAACCGGTTTCTTTTTGGAGACCTGCGTGGCAACGTCCATGAACTTTCTGCCGTCACCCACTCCTTCTATGTATCCCAGAATGACCTTTGTATGTTCATCTTCTGCCAACGCGAGCATGATATCCGTGTCAGAGATATCCGCCTTATTGCCCATGCTGATGAATTTCGAGAAACCGATCTTGTCAGGCAACGCCCGGTCAAGAACGGCGAGGCAAAGCGCCCCTGATTGCGAGAAAAATCCGATCCCGCCCTTCGCAGGCATACCGGCGGCAAACGAGGCGTTCACTTTCGAATGGGTATCGATCATTCCAAGGCAGTTGGGGCCGATAAATCTGACTCCTGCTTCTTTCGCTTTGATGATCAGATCGGTTTCGAGTCGTGCGCCTTCCAGGCCGCTTTCTTTAAACCCCGCAGTGATGATGATTGCGGAATCGATCTTCATGGAACCGCATTGCCCTATGATTTCCAGAACATTTTTTGATGGGATGACGACAACTGCAAGATCTATCCTTCCGGGAACATCGAGAAGAGATGCATATGTCTTGACGCCAAGTATTTCCGGCACCCCGGGATTGATCGGATAGACAGCCCCTTCATATCCGTACTGGATGATATTTTTGAGGATATCGTAACCGACCTTGCCCGGCGTCCTCGATGCGCCTATGACAGCGATTGATTTCGGATTGAAAAAATTGTTCAGCATACAGTGGACATATTATCGTATCAGAGAGTCATTTTCAAGGAATAAATTATAAAAACCATTCAATGAACAGATTGAAGAAAGGAAGCTGTCCTGAGAGGCCTTGCGAGAACATAGGTTATATGCATAGTCAATATGCCGGAAAGCTCCGACATCAGCCTGTCGGACGGTTTTATCCTGTGAATTTTTGTGGTATCCCATGTCAGGAGATCGCTATAGAGTTTTCGCACCGCGGGCGAGAGCCTGATCGGAGAGTCCATGCCCCGCGCACATACTGCGCACAAGAGAGAACCTTGCGAGATATAGAACGTATCTCCCTTGCTGCCGCACCTTCCGCAGACATCAAGCTTAGGGGCAAAACCGACGAGATCAAGAAGCTTTATTCTAAAGTGATGCGCAAGGAGATTTTTAACGGCAAACCCGGTAGCTTCAATCTCAATCAGGGTATTGAAAAGCAGGGCGTACACTCTCTTGTTCGCATCCCTCTCAGGCATGAACGATAATGTAAGCTCGATGAGCTGGCTGACCTTCAAAAAGCAGTCAAGGCTGTCCCGTATCGAGTGGAAAGGATGGAGAATATCGGACTGGGTCAATCGGGGAAGTGCCGTATCCTCCTTGCCCCAGAATGCAATTCTGGCATGAGTCAGCGGCTCAAGGCTGCTTCCAAATCTGCTTTTTATCTTTCGGGGACTTTTTGCGAAGAGTTTAATTATTCCGAAATCAGGGGTAAGATGCGTGACAATGAGGTCAGCTTCTCCGAAAGGAATGGTCCGTAAGACAATCCCTTCAGTTCGTTTCAGCATTACATGATATTCCCGAAGTCTTCGGGTTTAAGGTTTTTGAGCCACTCCTCCAGTTCATCGGAACTTTTTTGTTCAAGCACCCGCTCTTCCACAAATATCGGCGCATTGACCCTCAGCGAAACGGCAACGGCATCGCTCGGCCGCGAATCAACAAGCGTCTCCTTCTTCCCGTCGTTCAGGCAGAGGAGCGCATAGTAGGTATTGTCCTGGATATCCGTCACGATAATCTTTGTTATTTTCATCTTCAGGCTGTCGGCGATGTTTTTTATGAGGTCATGGGTCAGTGGTCGCGGGGTTTCAACCTTCCCGAGGGCAAGCGCAATGGAATCTGCCTCAGGTTTGCCGATCCATATCGGGAGCGTTCTGTTTCCACTGACCTCTTTCAGGAGAAGGATATACATGTTGCTCCGCGGGTCAAACAGCATTCCTTCGACCTTCATCTGAATCATCATTTACTTATACCCCAACTCCTTCAGTAATTGGGGATCGTCTCTCCAGTGTTTCTTTACCTTCACCCATAGTTCCAAAAAAATCTTCGCGTTCAGGAGCTTTTCCATCTCAATCCGTGCGGCGCTTCCCACTGCCTTCAGGAGAGCTCCTTTCTTCCCTATTATTATAGCCTTTTGACTCTCTCTTTCAATATAAATGTTGCAGCTGATCATGATCAGTCCGTCCTCGCGTTCCTCCCACTTCTGTACCTCCACAGCGACCGAATACGGCAGTTCCTGTTCGGTCATTCTCATGATCTTTTCCCGTATGATTTCGGACGCCATGAAACGTTCAAGCTGATCGGTAATAAGCTCTTCAGGATAATATTGTGGCCCAACCGGCACTGTATCGCATATTTTTTTCAGAAGAACAGCGATCCCGTCCTGCTTAAGGGCTGAGATTGGGATAATCTCCTGAAACGGATAGAGATTTTTGAATCGGTCTATAAGGATAAGGAGTTCGTGTTTTTTCACCGTATCGATTTTATTGATAAGAAGAAAAACAGGGGAACGCGTTTTCTTTAATTGCTGTATGATGGCGATGTCCCCGCTCTCAGGCCCCTGCGGTTCAACCATAAAAAGAATGATGTCCACTTCACTGAATGCATCGAGAGCGATTCTTACCATTGTCTCGCCGAGTTTGTTTTTCGGCTTGTGAATTCCAGGGGTATCCATGAAAATGATCTGCGCCCCGGGAAGGTTCTTTATCCCGACAATCTTGTTTCTTGTCGTCTGCGGTTTCGGCGTGACGATCGCTATTTTTTCGCCGAGGACGGCGTTCAGGAGCGTGGATTTCCCAACATTCGGGCGCCCGATTATCGAGACATACCCGGAATGAAAATTATTCTGTTCATCGATATTCATTTGATCAATTTCCGTGAGAGATACGATTTAGACATCATTTAAATAAGAATTTTATGTTTGTTCTTGAGTATATCAGGAAAGCCGTTGTACTGCCTCTTTAATCCTCCCGACTCCCTTCTTTATTTCTTCAACGGACGTCGCGTAGGAAAGTCTGATATGCCTGTCGTCACCGAATGCGCCTCCATGGACAAGGGCAACCTGCGCCTGTTCGAGCAGATAGAGCGCAAGATCCGAAGAGGACGATATCGTTTTTCCTCCGGAGGATTTGCCGTAAAGTGCGGATGCGTTTGGAAAGGCATAAAAAGCACCCGTTGGGGTAAGACAATGCATGCCCGGAATTGCATTGAGTTCGCCGATTAGGAATCTCCTTCTCCTGTCAAATTCGGTGCGCATTATCTGAATAAAATCCTGCGGTCCGGTCAATGCCTCGACTGCAGCCTTCTGTGCTATGGATGTCGGGTTGGATGTTGACTGGCTTTGAATGGTTGTCATCGCCTTGATGATTTCTGCAGGCCCTGCTGCAAAACCGATACGCCAGCCTGTCATCGCATATGATTTCGACAGACCGTTCACGACAATGGTCTTTGCCTTCATGGCCTTATCGAGAGATGCGATACTGGTATGCGTAAAGCCGTCATAGGTGAGCTTTTCATAAATTTCATCGGATATCAGAAAAAGATCATGTTTGAGTACGATTTCCGCAATCTTCTCCAGCGTTCCCTTGTCATAGGTAAGGCCGGTGGGATTGGAAGGAGAATTCAGGATCAGCGCCCTGGTCTTTTTGGTAATATGGGAAGACAATAGTTCCGGCCTTATCATAAACGAATCGGTCTCGTATGTCTTTATAAAAACAGGTATTGCATCGTTCAGCAACGCCTGATCGGGATAGGAGACCCAGTAAGGAGATGGTATCAACACCTCATCGCCCGGGCTGAACAATGCCTGTGCGATATTGTAAAGGCTGTGCTTTGCCCCGCATGAGACGATAATCTCCTCGCGTTTGTAATGAAGGTTATTGTCCCTCCCGAATTTTTCGATGATGGCATCTTTCAGCGCGTCTATTCCACCGACTGCGGTGTATTTTGTAAACCCTTCTTTTATGGCCTTTATAGCCGCTTCTTTGATATTATCCGGGGTATCGAAGTCAGGCTCGCCGACGCCGAAATTGACGATATCCATCCCGCCGGCTTTCATCGCTTTCGCCTTTGCATCGATCGCCAACGTCGGCGAAGGCTTTATTTTACGCGCCCTTTCAGAAAGCATGAATACGCTCCTCCATCGTCTTGAATTTTTTGCATTTTACCACAATACCATGCAAGAAAACTATTTTGTATCCTTATTTAAGGTATACTTAGATGTCATCACACGGAGGCGATTTTTGCGAAAAAAAATCATACCTATAGGCATAATCGTGGCGGCTCTGTGCATGCTGCTCCTGCTCTCATACTATGTATTCCTTTCCCAAAAAATATATCCTGTTGTTGAAGGAAAGATATATCGCAGCGCACAGCTCTCGGGGAGCGCCCTTGAAAAAGTGATAAAAGAAAAAGGCATCAGAACGATCATTAATCTCAAGGGAAAATCTGTTGATTCGGCATGGTATGCCAATGAAATGAAGATTGCTGAAAAATACGGCGTCAGGTTGTTCGATGTCAGACTTTCGCCCAATGACCTGCCGAAATATCTCAAGCTCATGTCTATTCTGGATGCGCTTCAAACATCTGAAAAGCCGATTCTCATCCACTGTCATCGGGGCGCTGATCGGAGCGGCATGGTGAGCGCCCTCGCATTGGCCCTTGAAGCCGATGCTCCGATATCTGAATTGAAAAAACAATTTTCGGCCCGCTACGGGGTTTTACCGTTTTACCGTTCGATAGGTCCGTATTTTTTTTCAATATATGAGGATTGGCTGAAAAAAAAGAATTATACCCATTCCAGGGACAGGCTTCTCTACTGGGCCAGGCACGAATATCGGGATTATTTCGGCAATCTCGAATCCTGGATTGATGAAGTAAACCGCATTCCTCGGGCAGAATTTAAACAGGGAAAGGGCATGATTTCAGACAATGCAAAAGATATTGTAATCAGGGGCTGGGCATTCGATGCAGACGAGAGAAAACCTCCACAGAACCTCTATGTGACCATTGGAAAATCATCGGCTTTCAAAATAGACGTTACAGACAACAGGCCCGATATCGCCCGTTACTTCAATCTCGGTGACGAACACTATCAAAGCTTTATAGCAGGCTGGGAAACAACGATAAAGCGCGAAAAAGTATCGCCGGGCTGTCATGAGATACGACTCAGGTACCTTAAGGACAACTCGACCTATGACATACCTTCAGACATTACCCTATGCCTGTAGCATAGGGAATGTCTTTTATTTGTTCCTTCCCATATCGTTAAGTTCTTCCACCTGATATTGTTCCTGCTGAATCGTAAGATCGAGGTTGATCACCATACCCCCATGCTTCATCACTTCGCTGTCTTTGGCAAATTTGATATGTTTCCTGTGCGATTTTTTCACATCTTCAAGCGCCTTTTTCATTGCCGCAGTCATGGTTTTGCTGGTATCTGTCTTGCCGGGTTTTAACTTAGGAAGAATGCCGTTCCCCCCGATATCTTCAGCGAAATGCGCGATATGTTTCATCTTCTCCATGGCCTGGTCCATGAGGTTCCATGCCATTAAGCCCTTTTTCTGAAAGACCCAGGAAGAACGGATATGCTGCAGCATTTCATTGTATTTGCCGGTCACGTCTTTTTGCAGCATATCGATAAACTCCTGCGGTACGTTGCAGTCTCCCCCTGGCGCGGTGCGTGCCTCCTCGGGCTTCAGCTTATCGTGTATCCTCTGGAATTTTCTCGCGTGTATTGCCGACTCCCACGCCTCCCTTCTCAATACCCGTTGAATGTGGGGGTCGTCTACCCTATCTGCTTCAGCGTTGTAATGAGGGATTAATTTCTTCTCATACTCAACATATGATTTGAAGATCGTCGCTCTGTTCGTCGGATCGAAAGGGTATGGAGCGGGTGTAAATTGCGGCTCGCCGCCCAATTGGCCAATGATCATACCCAGCCAATGGAAATGCCACATCTCTTCACGGGAACGTGAAAGCAGGCTTGCGCCGATAGGAGTGTCTTCTCCCTCCATCCATGCATGCACGAGATAACGAATAATAGCGGCATGTTCGTCCGTGAGATCCCTGTTCAGCATCGCGATTAATTCATTTTTTTTCATACTGGCCTCCCTGAAATAATTTTAATAGAATCCTTGTATGTAATAATATGAGAACTCTCGATGCCAGTCAAGGGCATGATTATTTCCGTTGTGCGAGGTATCAAAGAAAAAACCACAGCATAGCCTGAAAGAAAACGACTCTTCAGGATCAAACATTTAGGAATGCGCACCTCTAAAACTTTTTGACACCATATATTTTCCTTTAATGATATACACAACCAACCTATTGCTTTTTTTAGCATAGTCGTATTAAGATACAACCAGCATCAGGAGCAATCCGAGAAGGATTCGGCAACCGAGCATGGAGATGCTACGGTGCCTGAGTGGGAGACCGCTCGATGTGCGGACTGAGTTTTCCGGAAAAAAAATCTCCAAATGAATGAACCGCCCTGATATGGCGGTTTTTTTATTCCCCTTGGAGCATTCCATTTTAAGGAGGTGAATTCAAGAACAATATCCTCTTTATTTCGGGGTGCGACATCCAACCACTGATCCTGCCGCGATGTACTGTTATAAACACGTTTCAAGTCTATATAATAATGTGGAGTACAAGTGGGATTGAAGTTTATTTGTACCCAAGACAATTTCATCGCAATTTTATTTCT
>Ga0209254_10006313_pt1 | contig 10936 bp, 8 predicted proteins | sample FrelakmetDIP11DI_FD_187148 | JGI IMG/M metagenome (GOLD analysis project Ga0209254, IMG submission 187148) | Freshwater lake sediment microbial communities from the University of Notre Dame, USA, for methane emissions studies - DIP11 DI (SPAdes)... | ecosystem: Environmental > Aquatic >... | reverse complement strand
GGCAACAACTACGAGCAGGTTGGCTGCCGCTATTGAAGCTAAGAAGAACAAACTAAAAACCAGTATTTGCGGCGACTGGGAAAACAGATCGGACCATCGGTCGTAGAGTGTCATGTTTTGCTGCATGTCGCAGGCCAAGCCTGCGAACATGCTTATGACCAGGAATGCAGTGATGGAACCGACCTGTTTGATTTCCCAGATTTCTCTCCCCGGAACTCTGAGATTCAAATTGATTGCTCCGTGGGGACAATTCTTTATGCACGTTGCGCACATCTTGCAAAAGCGATTGCTGCGGAGGGTAGGGGCCATCTGGCCGAATGGGCATCCTTCACGGTCCCCGGTCCCTACAAAGCATTCGTTGGTGGTACACTGTGAAGCACATACATTGCGATCTGCCCTGAGTTCGAATGGGGAAACTTTTGCGAAAACACCCATCATACCTCCGAGCGGGCATAAGTACCTACACCAGGATTGTCTTTCAAAGATGACTGAGAACACAACAGCTAACAGGAATATGGTCAACAGCAGTATCCCGGTATTCAGCGGTGAACTTCTTATGTGGGTGGCCGTCTCCAGCCAGATTATGAAAATCGCAGAACCTGCAATGATCCAGTCGCTGTGAAGTTTGAGAAACGATGGGAACGGGATTTCAAGAGAGATTATTCTTTTTGCCAGTTTGCTCAAAGATCCCATGGGACACACAGAACACCAGAAACGGGCCCAGAAAAAAGCCCCGAAAACCATTGTGGGCCACCCCACTGCCCAACTGAAAAGGCCCCCCATGTTGTTTATCGGGTCAGCCGGACCCAGGAAAAGAAGAATCAGCAAGATGAAGAAAAACGGGGCCGCCATACTCTGGAATATGGCAGGGAAAAGGGGGCTCTTAAAGGCTGCCTTGAGGCCCGGCAAGCGCAGGAGATTGAGTTTTCCGTCTGCTTCTATCCGTCTCAGATCGAAGTAGATGTCCTGTGGCCTCAAAATTTCGTCTTCAGCCAGCAGAACGGCTCTTTTCAGTGTTGTGGCCAGTTCACGATCGTTCCCAGGCCAGGAATAGGTTACCAGAGTCTTGATTGTTTCCGTGGGAATCTTTCGGATGCTCTTGTGTAACTCCTGGCCGTACTGGTTCACGTAATGTTCAACCAGAGCAGGAATTTCCTTGCGGCGTTTCCTCAAAGGCGGGACCATGAGAGAATGATCCAGAAGCCAGTGCAGTAAAGGGTGTTTTTCCGCCGAAATCTCTGAAGAGTCCAAGTTAGTGGTCCCGATGAGCCGGAAATCAGAATGCTGGTCTATATCGGATCCCATCCGTCTAAAAGATCCGGTCTGCAGTGTTTTGAGGAGCCTTTCCTGCATCACCGGGGTGAGTTGCTCGATACCCCTAACAAGCAATGTTCCTTCTTCAGTGAGTTCGAGATATCCAGTAGTCTCAATACGAGAATTCCTTTCGTGAACCTTCTCGTAACCGAAGAAAAGCTTCATCTGCTCTTCCGTGGCATTATCGGACCATTCAGGAAGTTCGCAGTAGTCATTTGACACCGGCGTTTGGGGAAGAGGTCTGAGAAGGTCCAGACACAGGAAAACCCTCTTGTGATGAGGGCTCATTCCATAGATGGCATGTGCCATGAACTCCTTGCCCACTCCCGTTTCGCCGGTTATGAGGATTGGCCCCTGCGAAGTTGCCAGATTTTCCAGTCGCTTGCCAGTGCGGCGTCGCACAGTATCGCTTACAAAATAATCCGGAAAAAGGTGATCTTGGCTGCTGATGAGCGCCTGCAGAGCCCGTTTCCTCTTCATATTGCGAAACACGCTCTGATCAAGCCTGATGACTTTACGAGCAAGATTTCTGAGAACGCTTACCGCGCAATCCGGGTTTTCCCGCAGGATCTTTTCGAAATCCCTGGCGTGTATCTCCAGAACCCGGCTGGGCTCCTGAGCCACTACCTCAGAATTCAAAGGAGAAGGTCTGCCTGTGAGAAAGCTGATTTCACCTACAAGGTCGCCGGCGTGAATTGTCTCCACAGGTATCGCTTGGCCTTCCAATTCCTGAAGCAAAACATCCGCACTGCCGGAAATCATGAAGCGAATGCAATCTCCTGGATCTCCAGGTGCAGCTATGGAGGTACCAGGGCCATAATCCTTAAGAGTGCCCTTTTCCCAGATCGCCCGTCTTAGAGTCTCCGGCAGATCGTCGAACGGATCTTTGTGGATAGGAGGTGAAGTGAAATCTTCAGCAGAGCTTTGCATAGCTTAGGAGTCTCAATGTTTGAGTTGACTTGAATTCCACAAAACCGCTACAAGCTGAAAAAATCCATTCAGCCTTAGTCGTTCTTGACTGCAGTTTCAATTCTAATGCCGTATTTTTCTATTTTAGCCAACAGGGTGGGCCTTGATAGGCCGAGGAGCTTGGCGGCCTGTGAACGGTTCCCTCCTGTCATATTCAGAGCTTCGGTTATGAGCATCCCGGAAAAACGATCGATGATTTCTGTGAACATTCTTTCACCACGGCTTGAGGCCAGTTCTCGACGAGCACACTGCCGAGTTGTGTCTTCCTTCCGGCCTCGGTGTACTTCCCCGGAGGAATATTCGCCTCGGATTGCCAGGGAGATTTCTTCTCCACTGATAGGGGATCCTCGGCTGAAGATAAGGGCCTTCTGAATAGTATTGCCAAGCTCACGCACGTTTCCCGGCCAGGCATAATGCTCCATGATGTTCTTAGCCTCTTCGGTGATACCGGGACTGTCGACGCTCATTTCCCGAGCAAACCTTCTCAGAAAGTAAACCGCCAGCATGGATATATCACCAGCGCGTTCCCTGAGGGGAGGCAGCCTCAAGGTTACAACTTTCAGCCGATAGTAGAGGTCTTCGCGGAATCGATCTTCTGCTAGAGCCGCCTCGAGGTCGCGATTTGTCGCTGCAATAACTCGCACATCTACAGAGATCGGCGAACGGCCTCCAAGACGCTCTATACTCTTCTCCTGCAACAGCCTCAGGATCTTCGCCTGAATGCTGAAAGGCATATCACCTATTTCATCAAGGAAAACGGTTCCGCCATCAGCTTGCTCAATCTTCCCTAGTTTTCGGTTAACTGCACCCGTGAAGGCCCCTTTCTCATATCCGAACAACTCACTCTCGAGAAGAGTCTCAGGAATGGCAACACAGTTGATCACGAGAAAAGATTTGTCGGCTCGAACGCTGTGGTTATAAACTGCCCGAGCGACCAATTCTTTACCTGTTCCGGATTCTCCTCGAATTAAAACAGTAGCGTCTGTGGAGGCAACTCGTCCGATCGCTTTGTAAACCTCTTGCATCGATTTGCTGCGACCGAAAATTGCATCAGCGGAATCCGCCTCCGGCGTGGCGTCCATTTCCACTCTGGAACGCATAAATCTTCCCGCTTCCAGCGCCTTTTCTATTGTTGCCAACATTTCAGGAATTTCAAACGGCTTCAGTACGTAATCGAATGCACCGAGTTTGGTGGCTTGAATAGCGGTATCCGTATTTCCATAAGCTGTCATGACTATGACGGGTAGTTTTGGCTGGATTTCATGCATGGCCTGAAAAGTCTTAAGGCCGTCCATTCCCGGTAACCGGACGTCCATAATTACCATGTCCGGAACACTGGACATGATGGACTCCAACCCCCCCTCTCCTGTAGGAGAGGTCTTTACGTTATGTCCCTCAGCGGTTAAGAGTTTGGCGAAACTATGCCTCAACTGAGCGTCGTCATCCACTATCAGGATTTTTCCCAAGACTGTTTCTCCCTTGCCGGAAGAGTAATCACGAAAGTAGCTCCTTCCCCTTCCCGCGACTTAAGATCAATCCACCCACCATGTTCTTCGACTATGCGAGTGGCAATACTGAGACCCAAGCCGGTGCCCTCCTCCTTAGTACTAAAGAACGGTTGAAAAAGCTTCTCTTGAATGGAAACGGGGACACCCGGACCGTCATCCGTGACTTTTACCATTGCTACGGGTCCAAGATTTTCGGAGGAGCTTTCTTCCTCGTGAATCACAATGGAACCACCATCTACCATCGCTTCGCATGCGTTCACCATGAGATTGACAAAAACCTCTTTTAGCTGGTCAGGGTCAGCCTGTATTTCAGGCAGCCTCCTGTCACGGTTCACCTCAACCTTAACATCGTAGGATTCCAGGCGGTGCCTTAACAATTGGACAGCCAAATCCACCGAGTCCGAAGGGCTGACCTTCTGCATCTTAAGCTTTGGTGGACGCGAAAACTCGAGAAAGTTTCCCACAATAGTGTCAATATGGCGAATTTCCTCCGAGATGACTTCAAAATCCTCTTCCTGACTAGGAGAGAGTGCCAAATGCCGCTCCATGGAAAACAGCCTCATTTTTACTGAAGTCAGGGGGTTTCTGACGCTGTGGGCTACTCCTGCAGCCAACTTGCCCACTAGTGCCCATTTTTCAGCCTGCTGGAGATGCTCCCGACTCCACTTGAGCTTGGTTCTGGTCTGGTCCACATCCTCGATCAAATTCTGGAAACGCCGGCTCAAGGCCTTAACATCGTTACCTGCCTCATCATCGCTCTTTCTCGAGTCTGTTTCTATGGCCAGTTGTCGAATCGGCCCCAGTATTACCTTGAACAAAATATATGCCAATATTGAAGCTAAAATTATCGCAGCCAGGAGGGCCACCAGGGTAGAAGCGTTTATAAGGCCCACCCGATCACGCATCTTTTCTCGGGTCGCCACGATGCTTTGCTCGTAGGATTTCTTGAATTTTCGGCAGAGTTCGATAATCTTCATAAACTGGCTTCGCGCGTTCTGGTGAAGCTTGAACCCTGCATCACGTTTACCTTCCTTGTAAAGACTTACCACTTCATCACGAGAAAAACTGAACCGGAGATATTCCGAATCGATTTGATTAAGAATGGACCTCTCCTGATAGGTCACTGTCCACTGGCGTGCCCTTTTGAGCCAACTCTCAAAAGCAAAGTGGTGCTTCTCCAGTTCATCGAGCCACTCCGGATCGCCATCCTGAAAAAAATAGGTCACGTATCCTTTCTGCATCACCAAGGCGTTTTCCAATTCTTGGGCAGCTTGCAGGGCTTCCAAATCCGACTCGATCACGGAAGAGAATACCTTATCCATCATGTAAGAATGCAGTATTGAAGTCAGGCCGCCACCAACGGTAATGAGAACCAGTGCAGACAGCAAAAGGAGCACCCGTGTGCGTAGGCTGATCAGTTTCCACATCTATTCACCATCTCTGCTGCTCCATTTTGCTGAGAGTAAACCGTATGGACTATAACACCCCTGTTCCTGCCTTGACAAATTGTAAAAAACCTCTGACAGGTAACCATCAACTGGCTACACCCCATAAAGATTACGTTATAGTGGTGTCGATTTTAAATAACTTGTTTGCATCACCAGTTTATTGTGTCTACCAAGTAGACAACCTTTTGAATTTATAGAAAAACTTGATAAGAGGTCGCGGAGGGGACTATGTCAGATCCAATTGCATAGGACTCAGTTACTGGGTGTGGATGAAGAATATTATTATACTGGCGTACGTGAACAAACTTAACGATCTCTCATACTTTTTTGTGACCTTCATAATCATATGTGTTTTGAAGCTTATAAGAAGGCCGAGTTGACGAAGCTTGGGAATGTGCTGTCTGACTTTCGTGGCGCGTTGGACTGGAGATTTTGCTCCTATTCCTACTCGCTTCTCGTCCGATCCTTCTGTGCTTCGTCGATCACTATCTCGTTGCGAATCCAGACGGCCTCGCTGTACTTCTTTAGCCGCCTCTTGAGGTCGTAGTCGTATCGTTCCTTTGTAAACAGGAGTTCATCGGGGTGTACCCGGTCCCACTGTTTGCTTTTATCTTTTACTTCCTGTTCGATCTTGTCTTTAAATCCCTCGATCGGCCGGATTTCAAGGTTGTAGATGACGTACCCGGATTTTTCACGGCACACGTAAAAGACTTTGCCATTGTCGGTTATCTTTATTGCCGCAAGTTTCCCCGAGGTAGGCACTTTAGTGTAAACGTTCTCGTACCGAATGGCTCTGAATTCTCCCAGGGAATTTTCTGCCAGTCCGAAATCTCCAGCCAGACCAGGGCTCATTTCTAAGCAAGCTATCACCAATGCCAATGCCGTCATCAAGATCACTTTCATGTTTTGAGACCTTCCTTATGTTTAATCTCTTCCCTTGCCGGCAGATATTCATAGTCCAGTCAACTTCAGAGCTTCGGATCAAAAGCTTCTAAAATTACTTGGGCCAGTTCCATGAAATCGAATGCCATTTCTCTTTGCGTATCCCTCGATTCTCCAGGCTCATACACAGTGCCGAAGAACTTGTCTATAAATACTTCTCTCGATCTACAGTAATTTATCAATGACGGTTTGATCATGCCGGCTATGATGAAAGCACCGGATTGTGAGGCCCATTGAAAATGCGGACCATCTCCTCCGCTGTCTCCGATGACTACAAGTTTTTTCCCCGCCAGGTTTACTGATTTCATGACCGCCGCAGTGTTTTTCGGCTTATCTTCTATCTCTAGAACCTCGAAGCGGTAACGACCTAAATCATCAGTTTTGGGAAATTGGATCATTGGGTTTGCCGCCACTATCGGTACCGGGGGAATAAGGCCTTTTGCAATTGCCCGTTGAAAATATCCTTGTGTACCGGTAGTGTTGATCATGAAAATGATATCTCTTTCCAAACACCACCGGATAAGTTCAGGCACTCCCGTATAAGTGCGGAAGGACGCATCCAGGTATGCATCCATCTGTTCTATCCCGAGAGGTTGGGGCACCAGATCTTTTATGTTACGGATAGCTCGATCAAGAGATATTACGTTTCCCGTATATTTCTTGAAGATATCGGAAAGATCCTGGACAACCTCAGGATAATTGAATGCGATAGGATCAAAAGGTCCGTTCGGAGAAAGACACTCACTCCAGTCTGAGGACACGATGCCCCTATATTGGAAACTGCCCATCTGAAATTCCTACACTCTGAGTCTTCATTTTGTGATGATCAACGGCGACAACTGCGAAATTAATCTAACAGAAGTCCATCAAATGCAACCTTTTTGTCCACGTCAATGCGGTTTAATCTGAGGGCATGAGGACAAGAGAAAAGACGATGAGCTTAAGCTGGACATTCGTGCAACAGTAGAAGGCTGTTATATTTTGATAGTAGGAACTTTGTTTTGGGCATTTGGAGATTTGGTCAACTAAGTTCTGGAAAAACTAAGCCCTGTTGCGTATGGCTAAATCCATGGAAAAAATATTGAGAGAACTGGTTATCGAGAAGGATTCTGAAAGAACGTTATATTAAGCCCCACAAGACCTCCTACTATTTGGAGAGACGGGACCCGGAGTTTGAAGAGAAAATGGCACAGGTATTGGTCGTCTACAAAGAGATTGAAGTGTTTCGCCAGACCTCGGAAAAGAATGAGAATCGACGGGAGACAACCATATCCTATGACGAGAAACCTGGAATTCAGGCCATCGCAAACGTCGCTGCGGACCTTGCGCCTGTACCACACAAGTATAGCACTTGGGGACGAGGCTACGAATACAGGCGTCTCGGGTCAGTCAGTCTTATGGCCGGCCTTGACCTTTACGACGGCCACGTTCATGCTCTGGTAAGGGATCGTCATCGAAGTTGGGAATTCATTGAATTCTTGCAGGAAATAGACCACCGCTATCCTTCTGACTGGAAGATCAAACTGGTAATGGACAACCACTCAGCGCATGTCTCCAAGGAGACCCTCAAATGGTTGGCAGTTCGACCGAGTCGTTTCACATTTGTATTCACTCCCAAACACGCTTCGTGGCTCAACATGGTGGAAATCTTCTTTAGCAAGATGGCCCGTTCGTTTCTGAGGAGTCTCCGCGTGCAGTCCAAAGATGAACTGGTTGAGAGGCTTTACCGATACATCAAGGAAATAAACGAATCGCCAGTGATTTTTCGTTGGAAATATAGGCTAGACGAAGTGCTGATTTAGCATGTAAAGCTATTTATGAATCGTTATACTAGCGAAGATGTTGAGGTTTGAGTGGAAAAAGTCAAACAGACGCTGATGGAACAAATCAGAAAAGGCCCGATCATAGTCTAGTTCAGCCTCGAGACTAGCAAGGCGGATGGGAGAGGACTTGTATCAGTCACCATCATGACGGAACGCAAGCATGCGCAGTATTATTGAAGTAGAAAAATTATTAGATGAACTCAATAACAACACTGCCGATAACATGGAAGGGCAGGACTTGGAGTTCAAGCAATGGAATGAGCGGAGCATGCAGAATTCCATTAACACCGTTGTGGAGGCGGCGATCTGCATGGCCAATGGTGAGGGGGGGACCGTGGTCTTCGGGGTGGCAGACAAAGTAATTGGGCGCACTAGAGCCATATTAGGTGTTCCGAACGAAGTTGACGTAAACCTCTTGAAGAAAGCTGTTTATGACAAGACTGACCCCAAGATTACTCCGGTCTTCGAAGAACTTCGCGTGCATGAAGGGACAGGCAGACTGCTGATAATGCATATATTTACCGGCATTCCTCCGTACACTGACACCGCTGGTAGCGGCACAGTTCGAGTGGGCAAAGACTGCCAACCACTTACTGGAACCATGCGGCGCAGAATCTCAGTGGAAACAGGGGAAACTGACTTCACTGCGGAAACCCTCACGGGAAGTCTCGTTGACCTCCTTTCGCCTGCCGCCATGGAACAGCTTCGAGACTTGGCGCGCAGAGAAACAGCACCACAGGAACTAACCGGGCTCTCCGATCATGATTTAATCGCTTCCCTACGTTTGACGCGAGACGGTAGACTTACTCGGGCCGGGATGTTAATCGCCGGTAAATCCAAAGCCATCTCTGATTCTTTTCCTGGCTACGTGTGGACGTATCTCAAGATGGAAGGGGACGCGCTCTACACGAACAGAACTGATAGTCGTGAGGCGTTGCCGATTGCATTACTGAGGCTCGAAGAACTCATTGATCGAGACAATCCTATAACTACTGTGGAATATGGTTTTTTTCATTTCGAATACCGTACCTATCCCCTCATCGCATTACGTGAGGCCTTGCTCAACGCTTTGTGTCACGCTGACTATCGGGTCAACAGCCCCATAATGGTCAAGCACTATGTCGACCACATTGAAATCAGTAACCCTGGGGGCTTCATAGGTGGTGTTTCCGCTTCAAATATTCTCCATCACCCGCCATGTCTCGCAACCCGTTGCTTGTCGATGCGCTACTCAGACTGCGTCTGGTCAACCGCAGTAACCTTGGCATCAGCAGGATGTATCAGGGTCTACTCATTGAAGGCAAGGAACCGCCGACTATCGAGGAAATAGAAGATTCTGTTCGAGTGACTTTTCTGCATCAGGAGTTCTCCGCCTCTTTCCGCGCTTTTTTCGAAGAAGAAAGTCGCAGCGGGGCCACGTTGAAGGTGGATGAATTGATTATTTTGCGATACCTCCTGTCGCATTCCGAAATGGACACCGCTACGGCCGCGTCACGTTGCCAACGTTCGGAATCCATGATCTGGGATGTGCTCTGCGGAATGGAACGAAAAGGGTATGTCGAACGAGGCGGGACTGGTCGAGGAACGTACTGGGTCTTACCCCCCCAAATTCACAAGAAATTAGCAGGCCCGGGTCACCCGGAACGTGATCGTCGCATTGATTGGGATGCCGCCAAGACCAGAATCCTAAGCGTGTTAAAGGACCGTGAAAAGAGAGGGGAAAAGGGGCTATCCAACGAAGAGGTTAGACAAATAACACATTATGACAGGGCGCAAGTGGGGCGTCTCATGAAACAACTCATGAAGGAGAACGACTCAATAATCAAGACTGGAGAGCGCCGCTGGACACGCTACGAGTTATCTCTCTAGAGTTTCATAGAGAGCGTTATACCAATCCGGCTCTGACAAAGCGCGAGAGGCGCCTGTCCGAAGAAATGCTATAAAAACGCTCATAGATAATTTTCTATGAGATTTCTATGAGATTGTTCCTTCTGTTTTCCACAGCAGCGTGCTCATGAAAAGGCTAAGGAGCACGACCAACAGGAGGGGCCATTTTCTTCCATTCCTCGTGTACGGAAAAGGTATTTTCCCATGTTGCCTCTTGAAAAAAGCTTTTTGAAACACGCTGGAACGTACAGTCAGGGAAGCGCGTGAAATTGCTGAGACAGCAGCTATATCGGTTCTTGAGCAATTGGGGGTTGGGGAATCGGTCCCGTACGATCACTTGACTGAACCACACCGCAACCTGCGGCGCAGGCTTCGGATCAACGGCCGTCAGCTCGGCGATTTTCGTCATCCCAAATCAGGGAAACAGGCAATTGATAGGCTGCTGGAAGAGGTTGCATACGAACACTGGCATCGCATGCTCTTTGCGAGGTTCCTAGCCGAGAACAACCTTCTCATGTACCCGGACCCGGATCAACCCATACCAGTCTCCCTTGAGGAGTGTGAAGAACTGGTGCCGCTTACATCTCGCTGAAGAAAGGTCGTCGTTGCTGGCTTCCAATGAGGCCTCTTATGAACGGGGTTTATCTCTATATCCCCATTTCGGCATGGACAGGGGAGAGGCTTTCCACTATTGTCGGTGACGCCCAGTGAACTATTAGCGGCGAGTCAATGAGATGGCTGAAAACTATGACATGGCAGTTTTGGGGGGAGGTCCCGGCGGATATGTGTCCGCCCTTCGGGGCAGGCAACTAGGACTTAGCGTCCTCCTCGTGGAAAAGGAACAACTGGGAGGCACGTGCCTCAACAGGGGGTGTATTCCCACGAAGGCCCTGCTCTCAGACGCAGAGGGTCTTCAATGGGCCATCCGAGGTGCACGAGAGGGGCTCCTGGACAGGAAGCCTGCAATAAATTTTAACGTGATTATGAAAAGGAAAGCCGATGTGGTCAGTAAGCTCGTATCTAACCTCGAAAAGCTCCTTACCGG
>Ga0209254_10006312_pt1 | contig 10936 bp, 11 predicted proteins | sample FrelakmetDIP11DI_FD_187148 | JGI IMG/M metagenome (GOLD analysis project Ga0209254, IMG submission 187148) | Freshwater lake sediment microbial communities from the University of Notre Dame, USA, for methane emissions studies - DIP11 DI (SPAdes)... | ecosystem: Environmental > Aquatic >... | reverse complement strand
CAGAATACCGAACAAGTAATAAAGAACAGTTAATTGCGAAGTCATTTTCAGACATTCGTAATTCCCTGTTCCCTGTTCAATATTCGATCTTAAAAATTATATCGATATTTTATCCAATCGCTTTTGCAAGATCTGCCATAAGATCTTCCGCGTCTTCGATCCCTACGCTTAGGCGTATCAGTGAGTCGCTTAGTCCGTTTTTGATGCGTTCTTCCCTTGGGATGGATGCGTGTGTCATGGAAGCCGGGTGATTGATCAGCGACTCCACGCCACCCAGGCTTTCGGCCAGTGCGAAGAGATGTGTGGAGGATAATACCCGTCGGGCATTTTCCACGCTGTCATCTTTCAGTTCAAAACTGATCATGCCGCCGAAGTCAAGCATCTGTTTTTTGGCGATCTGGTGGTTGGGATGATCTTCAAAACCTGGCCAGTAAACCTTTGCCACTTTGGGATGCTGTCGAAGGTAATGTGCAATGGCGCGCCCGTTTTCGCAATGCCTTTGCATGCGTACATGCAGTGTTTTGATGCCGCGTAAAACCAGGAAACAATCCATTGGGCCAGGCACGGCGCCGCAGCTTTTCTGGATGAAGTATAATTTATCGCGCAGGTCTTTATCGTTCATCATTAAAGCACCCTGTATCACATCACTGTGGCCGCTGAGATATTTTGTTGCAGAATGCATGACAATATCAGCGCCTAGTTCCAGGGGGTTCTGCAGATAAGGGGAGGCAAAAGTATTATCCACTGCAACCAGTATATTTTTCCCTTTGACAAGCGTTGAGACAGCAGCGATATCTGTAATATTCATGAGCGGATTGGTAGGGGTCTCCAGCCAGATCAGCTTTGTTTTTTCATTGATAAAACTTGAAATAATGTTCACATCCTGTGTGTTCACATAATGAAACCTGATCCCGAATTTTTCAAATATCTTGGTAAAGAGACGGTAAGTGCCGCCATACATGTCATTGCCACAGATCACTTCATCACCGGGTTCGAGTAGTTTGATCACTGCGTCTGTTGCCGCCACACCGGAGCTGAAAGCCAAACCGTATTTTCCTCTTTCAATCAGGGCAAATGCTTCCTCCAGTGCAAAACGGGTGGGGTTTTGAGATCTGGCGTATTCATATCCTTTATTAACGCCTGGTGCTTCCTGAACATAAGTGGACGTCTGGTAAATGGGGGTCATTATAGCTCCGGTAGATGGGTCAGGATGTGCTCCGGCATGTATGAATAGGGTTGCTGGTTTCATTATTTTATTTTGTTTTACAAAGATGCGTAAAATATTACATTAACTGCAAGGCGCAAGGCTCACAGAAATAAGGAGGCATTCCAATGACGCCAGTCTTCATTGCCTGAAGCATAGGCCGCCTGTGGGTTAATGGGCTTTTTTATAACAAAAGGGTTGAGCATTTTTGCATCCACCAATTTCTGCCTGGCCTGGTGTATTTGTTGCTGCACGGCATCATCCTGCATCCATCTTTTTTGGGGCGGTTCGAATCCGGTTTTCCCTTTCCGGCTGTAGATTATTTCGGGTATGGATGATCGGTAGCTTTGGCGAAGGATCCATTTGGTAAATCCTTTTTTAATCTTCAGGCTGGAGGGTAAAGAAAAAATGAAGGAAACGAGTTCGTGTTGCAGAAAAGGCATCCTTACTTCGCGGCCATGTGCCATTGAATTTCGGTCGGCATAGCGTAGCAGGGTCTGCAATCCACCCATACAGGTATCATAATAAAGTATGTCGTTGAGTTTTTCCACCACCGGTTTAAAAATAAATCCGCCACCCGAATTGTCATCCCTGAAACGCTGATCAATATATGGGTCCGATGAAAGTATTTTAGCCGATTTTCTTTCCAGCCTGCTTGCCGTGATACCGGGGAAATACGCGGCAAGATAATTCCGTATACCCCAGTGTTCAAGAAAGCCGTTTTCCCGCAAGGTTGAAGCTTCCTGTTTTGCCAGCCTGTTTTGTTTTTTGGCCAGGCATTCCTGCAGGTACCAATGGGTATATTTTGTATAACCTCCAAGTGTTTCATCAGCACCCTGACCGTCTAGTAAGACCTTGATGTTTTTTTCTTTTGCCAAAGCATAAACGGCATATTGTGCGTAAACACTTGAAGAGGTAAAAGGCTCTTCCTGGTGAAAGACAAGTTCATGTATGTTTCTTATAAGGCCCTCTGTATCGGGGCTGGTAAAATGTGTATCCAGGGAATACATTTCTTGCATAGGCCGGATGAATTCCAATTCATCTTTTTCGAATCCTGGAAATATAGCACTGAAACTTGTATGTGAGAAAGCAGTTTTTCCCTGGCTGCTGCATGCCGCCACAATACAGGAACTGTCAAGCCCGCCGCTAAGCGATGTACCAATGGCTACGTCACTATTCAATCGTTTTTGAATGGCGTTTTCAAATAGCCGTGTGAATTGTGCAATTGCTTCTGCTTCGCTGATATCAATGACTGTTTCCTTATCAAGGTCCCAGTAGCGTGAAATGTTCAGGCCGGGGCTTAATGGTGTATAGATCAGCTTATGTGCTGGTGGAAGCTGGAAAATATTTTCATAAAAGCTCAGTTCCGGAAACTGAGGGTGTTGTGTGATCCCGAGTGAAAGAAAATGCAAAAAAAATTGGGGTTTAATTTTTCTTTCCACGCCTGCTGCCCAGATGGCTTTCATTTCTGAAGCGAAATACAAAGTATTATGCTCTTCATTAAAGGAATAGTAAAATGGTTTTTCTCCGAACCTGTCGCGTGCACAAAACAAAGTATCTTCCTGTTGGTCCCAAATGGCAAAAGCAAACATGCCATCAAATTTATCCAGGCAATCTTCCCGGTAAAAATGATAGGCTGCTGCGATCACTTCTGTGTCGCTTGTTGTTTGAAATGAAAGTCCTTTGCCGGAGAGTGTTGTTTTTATTTCCTGGTAATTGAATAATTCTCCGTTATGGACGATGATGTACCTGTTCATATAGTGAAGTGGCTGGCTGGCCGCATTAGAGAGATCGATCACGGCGAGACGCCTGTGAGCCAGCCCGGTTGTGGATGATTGCTTTTCAGATATGTAAAATCCTTCACCATCAGGACCGCGGTGTACGATGGCATTGCTCATGTTTTGCAACCTGCTGCCTGTGACGAAACCAGGTTGGGCGGATATGATACCTGCAATACCACACATGTTCGGCCATTATTTTAGTAGATATACAACCAGGATGGAAAATGTCTTTCCTGTTCGTTTAGAAAACGAAGGGGACCATCGCCCTGTAATTATCCCAGTAAATATTCAGGTTTATTTGTGTCCCTGCTTTTTCAAAAAACATGGTAAAAGACTCCACCTGCTCGGCAATTTTTTCGGCTTTGACATCTATCCTGGCCACATCTTTTTGTGGGTCATATTTAAAGGCTCCCCAGGTATCGGTATCTTTATTAAGTATGATCGTCCACTTATCCTGGAGGGGAATGGCATACATGGTGTATCGGCCTTTCTTCACTTTAGTTGTGCCAATGCGGGCATCTTTGAATAATTCCAGTTCGGTTGCTTCATTGGCCCCCAGGCGCCATATACTGCCAAACTCGATCAGTTCCCCAAAGACTGTCCTGCCATTTTTCTGGGGACGACTGTAAGTGACCCTGGCCAGAACCGGTTCCTTAGCTTTATCCTGGATCTTTAAAATGGGATAATTGGCCGGGTAATAGCTCATATCCATTGGCGACTTATCAATTGCAGGGATGCGGCTGTTTTGGGCATTGACAAAAGGTATGGATAAAATGCAAATCAGTAAAGGCAAAACCAGTTTCTTCATATAGTTTGAATTTGAACGCATACAAAAATAGCCCTTTAGATGATTTTCATCAGTTAAATATCGTTTGATAGTCATTTCCAGTTGCCCTGAGATAGGTAATTTTGCAGCACAAGCAATCAATATGATACCTGTTATTAAATATGTAAGTGCCGAAGAAGCCCTTTCGGTCATAAAATCCGGACAAAGGGTTTTTGTCCACGGTAGCGCTCAGACACCTGTTTACCTGCTCAATGAACTGGCCAAAGAAGCACACCGGCTTAAGAATGTAGAACTCGTTTCCATAAGTGTATATGGTGACCTGGATGTTTGTAAACCGGAATACGAAGAAAATTTCCGGATGAATTCCATGTTTGTTTCTGCTTCAATCCGTGAAGCAGTAGCACAGGGCCGTGCTGATTATATCCCGGTATTCCTGAGTGAAATTCCTGAATTGTTCAAACAAAATATCCTGCCATTGGATGTAGCCATTGTGCAGGTTTCAGTTCCGGATTCCCATGGATACTGTTCCCTGGGTGTATCGGTTGACGTAGCCCGCAGTGCGGTGAATACTGCTAAACTGGTCATCGCCCAGGTAAATCCCAATGCCCCGCGTACACATGGCGACGGAATGATACATGCCAGCCGCTTTCATTCCATGGTTTATTGTGAAGACCCGATGCAGGAAACCAGTTTTGCAGAGAAAATAACCGAAAAGGAAGAACAGATCGGCCGCCTCATAGCGGAGTTAGTTGAAGACAGAAGTACCATGCAAATGGGTATAGGTGCCATACCGGATGCTTTATTGAAATGCCTGTATAACCATAAGGACCTTGGCGTACATACGGAAATGTTTTCAGACGGATTGATCGATCTGTTCGACAAGGATATCATCAATAATAAATTCAAACGTATCCATCCCAATAAAACCGTAACCGGTTTTGCATTGGGTTCAAATCGTTTATACAAATACGTTAATGATAACCCGGCGTTTAATTTCCTGGATATTGATTACGTAAATGATCCGCATGTGATACGCCGGAATCCCAAAGTGGTTGCGGTAAACAGTTGTGTGGAAGTGGATATTACCGGCCAGGTTTGTTCGGATTCCATTGGTACCTACCAGTTTTCCGGTGTGGGTGGTCAGATGGATTTCATCCGTGGCGCGGCTTTGTCGGAAGGTGGTAAACCGATAATTGCCTTATCATCCCGCACCAATAAAGGTGTTCCCCGCATAGTTCCTTTCCTTAAGCCAGGGGCTGGCGTGGTAACCACAAGATCACACGTACATTATATTGTTACAGAATATGGTGTGGCGTATTTATTTGGAAAGAACCTGCGTCAAAGGGCAAAAGCGCTGATAAACATTTCACATCCTGACGACAGGGAAAACCTGGATAAATGTTGCTTTGAGCGCTTCAAGCACTTTTAGCGCCTTCGTTTCTCCTATGTTTACAAACTGAAGTCGAGTTTTTTATAGAGTGCCATGGTTCGTGTCCTCACGAACCATCATCGTAAATATTTCGTTTTCCGGTTCGTGAAGACACGAACCGGGGCACCCGGAAAATCAAGTAACTAACCTCGAATCATAGCGGTTTAATTACCGTGCTCCTGAAAGTAATTCTTTCAGTTTTTCTTCGGCAAAGGATTTTACATCAGGCATAAACGCATTATAGAAATCCTGCAGGTCGGCATAATTTTCTTCAAAGAGTTGAAAAGCGGTTTCACTTTCCGTAATGTATGCTGCCCTGCGAACAAGGCCCCCAAAGCTTTTTTCCAGTCCCCAGCGGAACTGGTAATTATAGAGCCAGTTCTGGCTTTTCATATACGGATACATGCCGGCAAATTTTTCCGGGAAATCCCCGCTGAAGGGGTCCACAGAAACGAATGTCTGTTCCGTAAATTTTTTAAGACTTTCATCTGTGAATTCTTTCTTGTCTGACGCAAGGAAATGGTCATATACAACATCAATAAAAGCGCCACTATACAGGCGATAGTATGGATGAAAGATTTTTTTTGCTTCCAGTGTGGCCGGATGCTGATCGGTGAAAGTATCAATGGCCCTGTGCAGGCGAATGCCCAGCTGGATTCCCGGGCTGAAATCAAATTGCTTTTTCCCTTTCACATAATCGCTGATTAGGTTGCCCACCGTAATTTCCGGGTGGCCAAAAGAGAGAAATGCATGGGCCAGGTAGTTCATTATGGGACAAAGATAAAATACATTGACCGCAAAATGCCGTGGTTCGTATCCCCACGGACCACCATCGTGTTTTCTGGTTCATGGGGACCCGAACCGGGGCTTTCGAAATGCTAATAAACCTTAACGGCAAAGATAAAAAGTGGCAAAGTTTCGCGGGGATGAGATTTAAATTACATTTGTCACCTTAATTAAATCACATGAAAAAAGGGCCCGTTTCTGAATTTATATTGCATCATTATCGCCACTTTAATGCAGCTGCGCTGGTAGATGCCGCTAAAGGTTATGAAACACATTTGCTTGAAGGGGGTAAAATGCTGGTATCCCTGGCAGGTGCCATGAGTACTGCAGAATTAGGTGTTTCACTGGCCGAAATGATCCGGCAGGGCAAGGTTGATATTATCTCCTGTACCGGTGCCAACCTGGAAGAGGATATCATGAACCTGGTGGCCCACACACATTATAAACGTATCCCCAACTGGCGCGATCTTACCCCACAGGAAGAATGGGAACTGCTGGAAAAAGGCCTGAACCGTGTTACAGATACTTGTATCCCCGAGGAAGAAGCCTTCCGGAAGATTCAGCATAATATCGTGAAGATCTGGAAAGATGCCGAAGCCAAAGGGGAACGATATTTTCCGCATGAATACATGTATAAGTTGCTCAACAGTGGCGTAATGAAAAACGATTATGAGATCGATCCAAAAAACAGCTGGATGATCGCTGCGGCGGAAAAAAATCTGCCGATCGTTGTTCCGGGCTGGGAGGACAGCACAATGGGAAACATTTTCTCATCCTACATTATTAAAAATGAACTGAAGGCCAGTACCATGAAAAGTGGTATTGAATATATGGTTTACCTGAGCGAATGGTACCGCAATAACAGCGGTGGCAAAGGGGTTGGTTTCTTCCAGATCGGCGGCGGCATCGCGGGTGATTTTCCGATTTGTGTGGTGCCAATGATGTACCAGGACCTGGAATGGCATGATGTGCCATTCTGGAGTTATTTCTGCCAGATAAGTGATTCAACTACATCATACGGTTCTTATTCAGGTGCAGTGCCAAATGAAAAGATCACCTGGGGAAAGTTGGATATCCATACGCCTAAATTTATTGTGGAGAGCGATGCTACGATTGTGGCTCCTTTGATCTTTGCGTATCTGTTGGGGTGGTAATCCTTGAGTAAATCTATTCTTGAAGAACTGCGCAATAACTCAGGTCTTTTTTTGAAAAATTATTTACCCGAAATTTGAAAAAAACACCATGCCTATTTGTAAATTTCTACTTTTAGCAATTTGCTGCCTGGTTTCCTGCTCAAAGCCTGACTCCTCAGAGCCTGTAAAGCCCGAAGATTTCTATTTTAAGGGTACTGCTAATGGTATAGCAAAAGATTGGGTAGCCCCTTATAATTATCAGAAGCGAAACGTGGATTCATTTATTTCCAATTCGTACCTGGCTAATAGGTATATTCAGACGTTTCCTACAGAAAAAATGTTTTTGGGAGTATCTTCTTTGATCCTTCGAGTTGCTACCGATGATGTATTTGTAATAACCCTTGAAGATTCAATCCTGCAGGCCAGGCTTCCTGATCCATCGTTTTTTCTTCCAAAGTTGAAAGTGGCAGTTTATCCATATAGCGTAGCATCGCTGTCACCCTTCTCTATAAGTTCAGGGTTTTCCATTCAATATAGAGCTAATGGTGTTTATTATTATACCACTGTTAAAAAGCAGAATGCTGCCTACTTCTCTGTTACCAAACTAGAGCCCTTGCCAAATGATACATTATTCAATTATGTGATGGAGGCTGAATTTTTTGCCACTGCATTCAATCCGAACAATGTTAACGATACTGTTAGGTTACAAGGTAAGTTTCGGAACATTATGCTTCCGCGAAAGTAGCAAAATGGTTTCTATTCCGCTGTTGTTTAGTCGAAAAAAAGTCCCAAATAATCAATGTTCATATTTTTAAGAGGATTACGCAAAGCTCATGAACATGCAGTTTAATCATAGCGTTTAATCCTGAAAGATTTGATGTTGTCTTTTTTTCTCACTGCAACTTGAAAAAGCTTCGCAAAGAAAAACGGCTGACCCATTTGAGTCAGCCGTTTTAATTATCCATCCGTTATTAATGTCTTTTATCGCGTTTGTTTTCTTTGCGGTCACGCTTGTTTTCGCGGTGGTCACGTTTATCTTCCTTACGGTCACGCACATCCTCTTTTTGATCACGAACATCTTCTTTTCTGTCCCGTACATCTTCCATTTTATCCTTGCGGCCGCCATCGTGTTTGGCATCCCGTACATCTTCTTTTCTGTCTCTTACGTCTTCTCGGCGGTCAAAATGGTCTTCTTTACGGTCAGCTACATTTTCCCTGCGGTCAATTTTGTTTTCCTTGCGGTCGAACTTGTTTTCCATCCTGTCAAGGCGGTTATGTTGCCTGATACGGGTGTCGGGTGTTGTTTGAGCTGATGCATTCAGTGTTACAATAACCAGGGCTGATACGATGATTGCTTTTGCATTAATTACTTTCATACTGTCAGGATTTTTATATTTTTTTAATGTGGTACGGAATGATAGACCATGACAGATAAGAATGGTTTAACGGGAATATAAAAAAACAGGGATGATTTTTTAGTCATCCCTGTTTTATATTGGTAATCAGTAATTTGATTAATCCATAGATGGCAAAGGAATATCTCTTTTGAGCAGGGAATCCCTGTTGGCCATTTCCCAGGCAGTATAAAATACCAGTTGTGCCCTTTTAGCGAGCAGGGTATAATTGATCTTATCAGGCGTGTCTGTTGGTTTATGATAATCAGCTTTCAGCATACCGTCATAATAGAAAATGATAGGAATACCTTTGCGGGCAAAATTATAATGATCACTGCGGTAATATATCCGGTCCTTATCATTAGGGTCGTTGTATTTATAATCAAGGACCAGTTTGGTATATTTTGCATTGGCAGCTTCGCTGATCGGTTTCAGATCTGAACTCAGTTTATCATCACCAACAACATATACATAATTTAGTGTATCAGGTTTCATCCTTTCCGTGTCTGTACGGCCAATCATGTCAATGTTGAGGTTAGCTGTTATTTTATCCAATGGGATGGTGGGATTGTCTGAGTAATATTCAGAACCCCAGAGGCCTTTTTCTTCACCACTAACGGTCATGAACAGGATACTTCTCCGAGGGCCTTTACCGGCGGCTTTTGCTTTTACGAATGCTTCAGCCATTTCGATCACGCTCACGGTTCCTGATCCGTCGTCATCGGCTCCATAATAGATAACATCGCCTCTTTTACCCAGGTGGTCGTAGTGTGCGGTAATGATCAGCCATTCGTCTTTTTTATCGCTGCCTTCAATGATGCCAAGCACATTACTGCTTTGGAGGAACTGGGTTTTTTTCTGGAACTCAATGGCTGTATTTGCCGGGAACACAGCTGGTTTGAGTTGCTCTTTTTTCCCCTTTTCTTTCATTTCGGCCCAGCCTGCACCGGTAATAGCTTCAGCGGTTTTTTCTGAAATGATAAAAGTATTAGGTGTTTGAGCGTCCTTGTATAAATCTGTATACATATTGCCCAAAGCGTTTCCTGCTTTGCGCGGAAAATTTCCTTCAACAACCATCACAGCCACAGCCCCTTTATTACGGGCATTTAATACTTTGCCATATGAGCTTGAAGGCGACATGAATCCGCCCCTTTTGGGTTTGTAATTTGGTGGTGAACCTCCCAGCATTAAAACAGCTTTGCCTTTTACATTAATGGATCCATAATCATCATATAGAGAATCCACAATGCCATGTCCCACGAATACGATCTCTGAAAAATATTGTGTGCTGTTGTTATTAAGCTGAATGATAGGTTGAAAATCGGTATTCAATTCAAAACTTTTACCATTGATCATCAATCCGGCACCCGACATGGAGTCGCGATATACGGGATACTGCAGCTGATAGTTACCGTTATTGCCCGGTAATAAACCCAACGCCGCAAACTGGGATTCTATATAGGCAGCTGCTTTTCTCTGTCCTTCGGTTGCAGTTTCGCGGCCCTCCATTTCTTTTCCGGCTACGATGTATAATTGTTTTTTCAGATCAGCTTCTGTGATCGATGCGGCAAATGGCTTTGGATCTGCTGCTTTTTTCTGGGCCGACGACATAAGTCCGGCAGTAAGTGCCAGCAATAGAAAGAATTGTTTCATGTATCTTATGGAGGTTTATATAATTAATGTCACAAACCTAATGGCAATTAAGTTTGCCATCTGAAAAAATATATCAATGGTATTATACTGTATTAACTGCAGGCAATTTTTCCCACACGGGTGGCGTGCCGGCCGCCTTCAAATTCTGTAGACAAGAATTTGTCGATCATTTGTTGGGAAATTTCCAGGGAAACATACCTGGCTGGTATACAAATGATATTGGCATTATTATGCTGCCTGGCTAATTCGGCGATGGGTGCGTTCCAGCAAATGGCAGCCCTGATTTTCTGGTGTTTATTGGCGGTAATGGCCACACCGTTTCCTGAGCCGCAGAGCAATATCCCAAAAGCGCATTCACCCTTTTCAACGGCTGTTGCAACAGCATGTGCAAAGTCGGGATAGTCAACGGAATCTTTTGAAAAAGTGCCAAAATCATGCACATTCAGTCCCTTGCCCTGAAGGTATTTTTTCAATTCTTCTTTGTAGTCAAATCCGGCATGATCGCAGCCAATGGCGATTGGGAAAAACAGGTTAAATGGAGAATGTATATTGTTCATGAAAGCAACTTTATAATTACTGTAAAGATATTGATTCTTCCTCGGTTTATTTTCTCTTCGCGCTTTTCCTACTCCCTCCCGGCCCCTCTCTTCCAGAGCGGGGTGCCTCCCCACAACTCCTCTGCGAAACTCCGCGTCCTCTTGTCTTCGCGGTTAATGTATTTGCCTTTCACTTTCCACTTTCGATTTTCCGTTTTTCTTACTCACCCCCG
>Ga0209254_10006310_pt1 | contig 10937 bp, 14 predicted proteins | sample FrelakmetDIP11DI_FD_187148 | JGI IMG/M metagenome (GOLD analysis project Ga0209254, IMG submission 187148) | Freshwater lake sediment microbial communities from the University of Notre Dame, USA, for methane emissions studies - DIP11 DI (SPAdes)... | ecosystem: Environmental > Aquatic >... | reverse complement strand
CAGCATCGCAACCGATCGCGCGCGCCGCAGCCCGAAGCGAAAAACTCTCGACCCCCGACCGTTCCATTTCCCCAAGCGCCGCCTCGAGCAGGGCTCCGCCGTCAAGTCCCCGCTGTCCTCTCGGCTGCTTCTTTTTCAACATCGTTGAAATACACCTCTTGCCATCCATGCCGAGACGGCCTATTTCAACATCGTTGAATAAAGGCATGCGCTCATGAATGCAAGTACGGAAGCGGTGGCAATCAGCGCGGAGAACCGCCGCAAGAGCCTTATCGCGGTGGTTCTATCCTGCTTCGGCGTGGGCATTGCCTTCGGTCTGGGCTATCCGCTGACCGCCATGGCGCTCGAAGCCCGTGGTGAGCCGTCGTGGATCATCGGCCTGGCGGGCGCGGCGCCGTCATTGGCCATACTCCTGTTGCTTCCTATTCTTCCGCACGCCGTGGCACGCATACAGCCGGCGACAGCCATCATCCTGGGCTGCGTCTGCTGCGCCGTCGCCTACGCGTCCCTCTATTTCATCAACAACACATTTGCCTGGATCGCACTGCGTTTTCTTATGGGTGCCACCATTGCGCTGCCTTGGATCGTTGGCGAAACCTGGGTCAACCACATCGCGGGGGACACCCACCGCGCCCGTGTGATCTCATTTTATGCAGTGTCTTTTTTCTCCGGCTTCGCTCTCGGTCCCATGTTGCTTGAGTATTTCGGAGCCACGGGACCTCTGGCCTTTGCCATCGGCGCCCTTGGCGCGCTGCTTGCCGCACTGCCGATCTACCTGGCCCGGGACCTTGCTCCCGATCTCGCGCATGAACCGGCCACCGGTCTCATCGGCGGCATGCGCCTCGCCCCCGCCGCCATGGCTGGCGGGTTCCTCGGCGGCTTTCTCGAAACATCGCACTTCTCCCTGCTGCCAAACGTGGCGATCGCCGGCGGCATGGAGGAGGGAGCTGCGCTCCGCCTCATGACGGCTCTCGTCGTCGGCGGCATCGTCACGCAGTATACGCTCGGCTGGCTGGCAGACCGCACATCGCGCAAACTCCTGCTAGCAGCACTCGGCCTCATCTACGCGGCTCTCATCGCGATCTTTCCATTCGTTCTCGGCACACCCGGCCTCGCCCTTGTGGTCATTTTCGTCATGGGCACCACGGTCATCGGACTGTACATGCTGGGGCTGGCGATGCTCGGCCAGGAGGTCGAACCGAGCCAGCTTGCCACCGCGAATGCCGCCTTCATTCTCATGTACACGTCAGGCAGCATCGTCGGTCCAGCCCTCACCGGCGCAGCGATGACCAACGGTCCCATCGCCGGCTTTGTCGGCGTCACGAGTGCCGCGGCCCTCATCCTCGCCGCCGTGATCGCCTTCTCACGCGGCCGCGCACCTTAATGCGGCACCGGCGCCCGCGACGAGCCTTGCCGCCGCCCGGCTTCCCGCGCTAGGTCACGTGGGATGAGCCTGAAAACCCGCATCATTCCCTGCCTCGACGTCAAGGACGGTCGCGTCGTCAAGGGCGTGAACTTCGTTGACCTCATCGATGCCGGCGATCCCGTCGAGGCCGCAGCAGCCTACGATGCCGCCGGTGCCGACGAACTCTGCTTCCTCGACATCACCGCCAGTCACGAAAATCGCGATACGATTTTCGACATCGTGGAACGTACAGCAGAACGCTGTTTCATGCCGCTCACAGTCGGTGGCGGCGTGCGCACCGTTGACGACATTCGCAAACTCCTGGAGGCCGGCGCCGACAAGGTTTCGATCAACACGGCCGCCGTCTTCAACCGGCAGTTCGTTAAGGAAGCGAGCGAGAAATTCGGCGCGCAGTGCATCGTCGTCGCGATCGACGCAAAGAAGGTATCGGGCCCGGACGAACCCGATCGCTGGGAGATCTTCACACACGGCGGCCGCAAGCCGACCGGCATCGACGCGATTGACTACGCAAAAGAGATCGTTGCCCTGGGAGCCGGCGAAATCCTTCTCACGTCCATGGATCGCGACGGCACCAAAGCCGGCTTCGACATCGCCTTGACCCGCGCCATCGCCGACGCCGTGTCTGTTCCCGTCATCGCCTCAGGCGGAGTTGGCAACCTCGAACACCTCGTCGACGGCGTGAAGAACGGCCATGCCAGCGCCGTGCTCGCCGCGTCAATCTTCCACTTCGGCACCTACACGATTGGCGACGCAAAAAAGCATATGGCCGCCGCAGGCATCGCCGTTCGCCTCTAAGCAAAGCCCGCGAATGCCCGGAGCGTCGCCAAGCCTCAGAGCGGTGCCGGCCGTACCTTCGCTAAATCCGCTTGTCCTTGGAAAAGCACAAATCGGCAATCACGCAGGTTTCGCAGAGCGGCCTGACAGCCTTGCACGTGTATCGCCCATGCAGGATCAGCCAATGGTGGGCGTGCAAGAGATAAGTCTGCGGCACGATCTTCATCAAATCCGCTTCCACCGCGTCCGGGGTTTTGCCTTTCGAAAGCCACAGCCGGTGTGACACACGGAACACATGCGTATCGACCGCCATCGTCGCATGGCCGAACGCCATGTTCATCACCACGTTGGCCGTCTTTCGCCCGACTCCGGGAAGCGACTGCAGCACGTCGCGATCTTCCGGAACCACACCTCCGTGTTCAGCAATGAGCTTTTCCGAAAGCAGGATCACGTTCTTGGCTTTGTTTCGAAAAAGGCCGATCGTCTTGATGAGGTCGCGAACCTTATCTTCTCCCAGCGCCACCATTTTTTTCGGCGTATCTGCAAGTTCGAAGAGCCGCCGCGTCGCCTTGTTCACTCCCGCGTCGGTCGCCTGCGCCGAAAGCACCACGGCAACCAACAAGGTAAAGGGGTTGCTATGCTCCAGTTCACCCTGGGGTTCCGGTTCGACGGCATGGAACCGGCGAAAGATCTCTTCGATTTCATCAGTCGTACGCTTACGAGGACGCGGGCGCGGCTTCGGCCTTGCAACGACGACTGCCTCATCTTTCAGCGATGTTCCAGCCGAAGTCGTCTTCCCTTTTCTCGCGAGGAGGGGTTTCATGCGATTTGACCCTGAGCAAAGTCACGAGCCATGACTGAACCTAAAGCCCCATCGCCAGACACCGGCATCTTCCGTGCCATTCTGCACCCCAACAGGTCCCTCTCCCAGACCGGCTTCCTACTCGTGCTAGGCTTCATCGGCTTCATCAGCTTTGCCTCCGGGATCGCATTCACCATGATGGGCGCGTGGCCCGTCCTAGGCTTTTACGGCCTCGACGTCCTGGCGATCTACGTCGCCTTCAAAATCAACTACCGCTCCGGCAAGGCTTACGAATTGGTCGAACTCTCTCCAGATCTTTTGAAGATTACCCAGGTCCAGCCCTCCGGCCATAGCCGCAGCTTCGATTTCAATCCCTATTGGGTAAAGGTCCTGCTCAACGAGTGGCCAGATGGAAGCGCAAACCTGAAGCTTGCCCTGCACGGAAACGAATTCGAATTTGCCCGCTTCCTCAACGCCGACGAGAAAAAGGATTTCGCGCAAGCCTTGCGCAACGCCCTAAGCAACGCTCGCGGCGCACCGGCCGCACTGGCGTAGGGCCGGTTTTAATCGTGATTTAGTCGTCGAGCATGGCCAACGCGGCGCGACGCTCGTTCGGCTTGATCTTGAGAAACTGGGCGCGGGCCGCTTTGACATCCTTATCCGCGCCCGTCTCCGCCGCCTTCTTCAGCGCCACGGTCGCGGGATGATCAGCCCCGCAGATGAACGACAAGGCCTCCCCCAGCCGTCCCATCATCGCCGCATCAAACTTGATGTCGTCGCTCACTTGAACCGCCCGCGGCGCTGCAGCACCTCGATCTTATAGCCGTCCGGATCCTCGATGAAAAAGAACCGCCCGAACGGCTGACCCTCGTGCGTCATCTCCTTGATGTCCTTCGGCTGGAAGCCCGCCGCCTTGATGCGCGCGTGTTCGCCGTCGAGATCATCGACAACGAACGCGACGTGCCCATAGCCGTTTCCAAGATCGTACGGTTCGCTGCGGCTCTTGTTGACCGTCAGTTCGACTTCGAAATCGTTCTCGGGATTGCTCATGTAGGTGAGCGAGAAATCAGGCCAATCGCGCCGATCGGCGATCGTCAATCCAAAGCACTTCGAATAGAAGTCCACCGACCGGGCCTCATCGAGAACCCGCACCATCATGTGCACCGCCTTGGCCATCGTCCGATCTCCTTTGACAGTGTTGAGGCTCAAAGCCACGGACGCGACGATGCCGCCTTCTCCTCATACGTCCGGATCGCGTCCTGCTTCTGCATCGTCAACCCGACCGCGTCGAGACCATTGAGCAGGCAGTGCTTGCGGAATGGATCGATCTCGAACTTGATCACCCCACCATCCGGCCCCCGGATCTCCTGAGCTTCGAGATCCACCGTCACGGTCGCGTTCGAACCGCGTTGCGCATCATCCATCAGCTTGTCGACGTCGGCCTGCGGAAGCTTGATCGGCAGAATGCCGTTCTGGAAGCAGTTGTTGTAGAAAATGTCGGCAAAGTCGGGAGCGATGACACAGCGGATCCCGAAATCGAGCAACGCCCACGGGGCATGTTCGCGCGATGACCCGCAGCCGAAGTTCTCACCCGTCACCAGGATGGTTGCGTTCCGATACGCCGGTTTGTTGAGCACGAAATCTGCGATCTCGGCTCCGGTCGCATTGTCGTAGCGCATCTCGAAGAACAGCGACTTGCCAAGCCCCGTCCGCTTGATCGTCTTCAGAAACTGCTTCGGGATGATCATGTCGGTATCGATGTTGCGCAAGGGCAGGGGAGCGGCAACACCGGTGAGCTTGACGAACTTATCCATCGCGTCCTCTAGGTCGAAGGGCGCTGCTTATCACGCCCTCAATGCGTCGGCCAAAGCCCGGAAGTAGCCCTCCGCCGCCGTCAGCCGGTCGACGGCCGCGTGGTGCAGGGTCTCTTTCGGCAAGGCAGGGGGAGCTACCCCCGCATCGGCCGGGCGAAGCTGTTCAAGGCGCCTTTTAACGCCAGCCAGCTTGCGCCCGTCAAGATGGCGATGCAGCACGCCGACGATGGTTTCCAAATACCCTGAAATCCGGCCGAATTCCCGCACGATCGCCCGCTGAGCCGGCAGGTTCTGCGGCTCACCCTCGAGCTTGTGGTGCGCCTCCGCCGCCCGCGCTAGCGTAGCCGCGATCTCCTCCGCGTAGCGCGCGACCTTCTCCCGCCGCACCCCATCGAGCTTCATCAGCTGCCCCGCCCAGCGGTGCAACAGTTCGGCCAAAGCCAATATTCGTTTGGAATAATCAGGTACCCGCATCCAGCGCCTCGTCTGCAATCCGGCTTCGGCCGGCGACGAGTGTCAGTCTAGGATGCGCATCAACCGCGGGGATAACTCAGCGGATCGTCGGATCGGCGTAGCACTTGCGCATGTATTCGCACCGGTGCGAGCCCGATAGATGCATGCTCGAACCCTTGGCCGGCGAGATGAACTTGCAGATCTCGTCCAGACCGCCTTCCGTCAGCCAGCCCTGCCGCCGCCCGCGCTGCACGGCGAAGCAATCCGCCGTCTCCTCGTCGGGCCCACGGAATTGGTGTCCGCACTCGTGCGCAAAAATCCAAAGCTTCACCGGCGTGGATACGCGATCGAGCAGCTTCGGGTTAAGAATCAGGAACCCTGGGTAGGCCGCGCCATAGTCGTCGAGGCTCTTGTCGATCACCGTCGGCCGCTGACCGCAAACCTGCTGCCGCCCATCGAGCTTCAATTCTCCCGGCTTCAGGATGGGCGCTCCACCGACATGCTCCGAGTATTCTTCGGGTGTCGGGATTGCGTCGTCGGCCAGACACGGACCAGCGAACGCCAGCAGCACACTGGCGGTCAGGGTCAGCGCACGAAGTCTCAGGGCCATCATTGATCCGAGAAATTGCCCAGTGCTCTTGACGAGCAGCAGCGTTACCATCGCCCACCCTCCGCTGCTGCGCAAGACCCGCCACGATCGTGGTCGTTATGTGTTGCAGCAACCCCGCCTAGGCATATCAACCCAGAGAATCCTGCTCGATCTCTTCCATATCCGCGTCAGAAAACCCGAAATGGTGGCCGATTTCGTGCACGAGCACGTGCGTAATGAGATCGCCCAGCGTTTCTCCCTCCTCGGCCCAGTAGTCGAGAATGGCACGGCGATAAAGAAACACCATGTCCGGTTCGCGCGGCGCGTCGGAAACGCTCTTTTTGTCGAGGCTAACACCCTGATATAGCCCCATGAGATCAAGTGGGCTCTCGATGCCCAACTCGTCCAGCACCTCGTCGATGGCGAATTCCTCGCACCGGATGACCAGATCGCCGCACATCTGCCGGAAATCGGGGGGCAGTCGGTTCCAGGCTTGCCCGGCCAGTCGTTCGAAGTCCGCGAGCGTCGGCGCCGTGGCCTGACCCCAATCAAAATTGTCAGCCATGGCCGTTCCCGCTCCTGTCCATGGTATCCCGCCCCGGTCGAAGCCGGGCGCGGGGCTTACCATCACGGCAATCGGGCAACAAGAAGAAGCTGGCAGCCGGGCGCTGGAGGGGCACACCCTGCGACCGCGCGCCCCGTCCACCACGCTCAAGGAGTGGTATTCTGGCATCGGCCATTCAGGGAACCTGAGGCCAATGCCACCGTTTCCCCCGCATGCTGCAAACTCTAGAACTTGATCCATCGTCAGGCCGGCCAACCGTGTTGCCTCAAAAGCGTATTATTGGGCGCCCGCCAGGACCGCGTGTGTGGGCCTCGGCCGAAGTGCCGGATCTTGCCGAACTGAGCCGCCGCTCACCACAACGCGCTGGCGACATCGCCTTCCGCAATTTCTGCGAACCCCATCGCTCCGAACGGCGCGAAGCCGGCCATACGTTTCTTGTCCGCCGCGCGCGCCGCTTTTTGAAAGATGCACGACAGCTCACCGTCCCCTCTCCACACGGCGATATTCCCGTTTATGTCTTCGAGCCGGAAACCAAAACACCGCGTGCCACCATTTTGGTTGCGCACGGCTGGACCGCCGAAGCCTCTTTCATGACGTTGTTCGGCGAGCGTCTGCGGCACATGGGAGCCCGCGCCGTGCTGCTGGACGCGCCCGCGCACGGGAAATGCAAGCGCAGCCGATCGACCGTCGTCGATTACACGGAGTCAATCCTGCGCGTCGCCGATGTCTTCAAGCCTGACTACGCGCTCGCCCACTCGATGGGTTGCTTTGCCGTGCTTCACGCCGGCGGCGGCGGCCCGCCCTTTCGTCGCAAGTACGACTTCAAGCGCTATGTCCTTATCGGTCCACCGAATGAATTCGGCCGCATCACGCGCGAGTTCGCCGATGCCCGCCACATGACCCCGACGGCCCGAGTCAACTTTGAAAGGCATTTGGAACGCATCGCACACCGCTCGCTCGGGACGTTCACCGCCACACAACTGTTGCGTGCAGCCGACCGCCCCGCCCTGCTGCTCCATGCTCGGGACGACTTCGAGGTGCCGATCAGCAACTCGGAAGCGACTGCGAAGGCCTGTTCAGCCGCCCAATTGATCGCCTTTGACGGGATGGGGCACCGAAAAATCCTCTCGTCCCCGCAGGTTGTGCGCGCCGCCGTGGGATTTCTCCTTAAGGATTGACGGATTCCCGAGGGGCTCGCGAATCCGTTCGGCCGGGGCTATATGAGCCCCAGTGAAACGCGGCCATCGGGATGCGATGGTCGAGAGCGCGGCCAAAGCTGCCTCCTGCCGGGATTGCGATCATGACAACCGCCAAGCATTCGAAAGTCATCATCCTGGGTTCAGGGCCCGCAGGCTACACGGCGGCCATCTATGCCGCGCGCGCCATGCTGAAGCCCGTCATGATCCAGGGCAGCCAGCCCGGCGGCCAGCTCACCATCACCACCGACGTAGAAAACTATCCAGGCTTCGCCGATGTGATTCAGGGCCCCTGGCTCATGGATCAGATGCGCGCCCAGGCCGAGCACGTCGGTACCGAAATCATCATGGACCACATCGTCAAGGTAGACCTCAAGAACCGCCCTTTCCGTCTGGATGGCGACAGCGGCGACGTCTACACCTGCGACGTCCTCATCATCTGCACCGGTGCGCAGGCTCGTTGGCTCGGCATTCCATCCGAGGAAGCCTTCCAAGGCTTCGGCGTCTCAGCGTGCGCCACTTGCGACGGCTTCTTCTACAAGGGCAAGGAAGTCGTGGTCGTCGGCGGCGGCAACACAGCCGTTGAAGAAGCGCTGTTCCTGACCAACTTTGCCAGCCGCGTGACGGTCGTTCACCGCCGCGACAGCTTCCGCGCGGAAAAAATTCTGCAGGATCGCCTGATGAAGAACCCCAAGATCGAAGTGATTTGGGATTCGGCAATTGAGGAAATCGTCGGCAGCACCGATCCGAAAACGGTGACCGGCGTGCGCCTGAAAAACGTCAAGACCGGCAAGATCACCGATCGCAAGACCGATGGCGTCTTCATCGCCATCGGTCACTCACCCGCGACCGAGCTTTTCAAAGGCCAGTTGCCCATGACGCAAGGCGGTTACCTCATCACTAAGCCGGATTCGACCGCGACTGATATTCCTGGCGTCTTTGCCGCCGGCGACGTGAAGGACGAAGTTTATCGCCAAGCCGTCACCGCGGCCGGCATGGGCTGCATGGCGGCTTTGGAAGCCGAACGCTTCCTCGCCCACGCCTCGGTCCACGCCGCCGCCGCGGAATAACAGCGCTCCTCAAGCCGCCATCTTGCATGCGTGGCCAATGCTCGCCACGTGGCGATGGTCTGTGCCGCAGCACCCGCCGAGAATTGTGATGTGCGGAAATCGCGTCCGCAACGTGCTGTACTGCTGGCCCAGTTCGACCGGATTGCCATCATCGAGATCGGGCGACTGATCGAGTTCCTCGTGGCTGCGCTGCGACGCATTGGCTCTTATTCCGCGCAACCGCTGCATCCATGTCGCTCCCGCTTCTAGAGCTTGCATGAAATGGACCGGATGGGCGCAGTTGATCATGTAGTAGGCGGGACCACCACTGGTCTGATCATCCACCGCCTCGATCGCCTCGCGCAAACTCTGCCCCGCCGGCAAACGGCCATCGGTCTCGACCGTGAAAGAAATCGCCACGGGAATGTTGGCGCGCTGCGCAGCACGCGTAATGCCGGCGGCCTCAGGCACATTGTTCATGGTGAAGGCCGTCACCATGTCGGCGTTGGTGTCGGCGAACGCGTCAATCTGGGCGCTATGATAAGCCTCTGCTTCGCTCACGCTCATTACATCGCCGGCGACGTAGCCATCTCCGCGCGGACCGATCGCACCACTGAGGACGATCGGAAAATCACCGCCGACATACTCCGCCCGCAACTCATCCATCAGCGCCACGGCCTGACGGTTGACCGCCGCCAAAGCCTCTTCCGAATATCCGAGCTTCTCGCCCCAATCGGCGTTCGCCCGCCACGTCGGCGTGTCGAGAACGAACCCGAATCCGCCGCTGCGCGCTGTTGCGAGAAACGGCCGGCTGTAGTCGGTCAGCTTCGCGCGCCCTTCGGCGTCGCGCATGAGATGAAACGATGCGAAATGAGGGAGTTCGACGCCGTGATGGAAGATCAGGCTCGTCTCAAGTCCGCCGTCGGTCAAAAACAATCGGCCCTGCATCTGGGGCAGTCCGTCACGATACATGCTCATGGGTGCCTCTCTGTGTGCGCTTCCAGGTCCGCGAAGACTAGCCGTGCGGTCGCGAGCAATCTAGCGAGCGCGTGGTACAGTTGCGTCAGAAATTCGTTTTTCTATAATATCCAGAGGTTTGAAGACGGATGATCGCCGCGTCGAGTTTTCAGGCAGCGCTGTCCAGCCGGCGCTACCGTACCGAAGGTACAGTCGATGCTGACTGGCGGACCAAAAAAGCGCGGTGACGCGCGCGAGCGCATTCTCGGTATTGCCGAGATCGCGATCCTCGAAAAAGGCTTCGGCGCCACGTCGATCGACGAACTGATAACTGCGGCCAACATTACGAAAAGCGGCTTCTTCTACCACTTCCGCGACAAGTCCGAACTCGCCCGCGTTTTGTTGGCGCGATATCTCGAACGCGAATCCGCACTGTTCGACGATCTGTTCCGCCGCGCCGATGAACTGAACGAAGATCCGCTGCACGGCTTTCTCGTCGGCCTAAAAATGCTGGCTGAACTTCTCGCCGACTTGCCCTCGGGTCACCCCGGTTGTCTCGTCGCGTCTTACTGCTACCAGGAACGACTGTTCGACCGCGATGTCAGGGCTCTCAGCGCCGAAGCGGTTCTGGCCTGGCGCCAGCGGTTCCGCGAGCGTCTGGCGCGCATCGAAGCCCGCTACCCGCCGCGCATCGACGTCAATCTTGACGACGTGGCCGACATGCTATCGGTCGTCGTCGACGGTGGAATCATTCTTTCCAAAGTCCTGCGCGACAAAGATTATTTGCCCCGTCAGGTCTTGCTGTACCGCGAGTTCGTGCGAGCCATTTTTCAACCCGCGTAATGCATTTTTAGTGGGCGCTCAAACTGAACCGCGCTGACAGCAGCGGCTCCTACTCCACCTTGAAGCCGTAAACCACGCCCGTCTTCATCTGCGGAATGAACGCCGTCGCCGTCTTGGGATCATAACCAAGGTCCGCTGTGCCCTGCCCGAGATCGGCCAGCACCCGCGCCTTACCCTTGCGCCCGATCCGGATGACCTTGCCCGCAATCCAATCGCTGACGAGATACGCCCCGTCACCAAAAGGCTCCAGCCCATCCAGATTACCGATCGGCGATCCATCTCCGTGCGGCGTGATGCTCTTGTCCTTCAGCGACACCATCTTCAGATGACCCGGCACCTTCGTCGCCATACCGTCGGTCATCACCCCCCAAGCGCCCACAAGCAGCGTGTCGCCTTCCACCAGGAGCCCATTCGGCCCTTCGAGCTTATCGTCCTTCAGAAACACCTCGAACGTGCCATCCGACAGGCG
>Ga0209254_10006309_pt1 | contig 10937 bp, 11 predicted proteins | sample FrelakmetDIP11DI_FD_187148 | JGI IMG/M metagenome (GOLD analysis project Ga0209254, IMG submission 187148) | Freshwater lake sediment microbial communities from the University of Notre Dame, USA, for methane emissions studies - DIP11 DI (SPAdes)... | ecosystem: Environmental > Aquatic >... | reverse complement strand
ATATTTATCGATGGAGTTAGTTCGTACGTATTTCCTTTCACCTATTCTTCATACCATTAGAATCATCAAGATCATTTATGAGGGATTCCCCAAGGAAATCTGCTGGGGTATTTCTCTGGTTTTCCTGGCAATAATTGTTATCCGTAGCTTGATGAATTACTTTCAACCTCAGACTGCATATAAGATTCCAGTTAATGAGAGTCCTCAAAGCCGTGCAAAGACCTGGAGTAATTGGGTAGTATTATCTCGTAGGGGTAATTACTCGAAGTGGTTACTGGCTCGTCATTTAACTGAGTTGTTCTTAGAAGTTCTTGCCACCCAAGAAAAACAATCCTCAGAGATCGTAAAGTCAAGAATTATGAATGGTGAATACAATATTCCTCCAGAAATCGAAGCTTATCTTCAGGCGGGATTGAGCGCTCAATCCTTTCAGCAATATACACAATACCTTGGAAACCGACTTTTACTCCGATGGATAAACAGCTATCCAATATTTCGGCAGATTCGGAACAGCGTCCTACCATCCCCGCTCAACCTGGATCCGGCAATAATGGTCGAGTTTATTGAGAATCAATATACTAAAGGAGGCTCCTTGTGAAAGTTAGCATCGATGAAGTGTCTTCACTTTGCAATAGGGTAATTGACGAAGTTGAAAAAGCTATAGTCGGGAAAAGACAATTATTAATACAGATGATGTCCGCTTGTTTAGCAGGAGGGCACATCTTGTTAGAAGATTACCCGGGTTTGGGGAAAACTATTATGGCAAAGAGCCTTGCATTTGCGCTTGGACTAGATTTCAAGCGTATCCAATTCACGCCAGATTTATTGCCTGGAGATATCACAGGAAACTATATCTACAATCGGGCTAAGAACGAATTTGAATTACGTAAAGGGCCGATATTTTGTAACATTATCCTGGCAGACGAAATTAACCGTGCATCACCGAAGACCCAATCTGCCCTGCTCGAAGCGATGCAGGAAATCCAAGTAACATTAGATGGGGAGACCATGAAACTCGGAGATCCATTCATTGTCATAGCCACTCAGAATCCTATTGAATACGAAGGGACTTTCCCACTCCCAGAAGCTCAATTGGATCGATTCTTAGTGAAATTTGCAGTCGGTTATCCTTCTTTGAGTGAGGAACAGATCATTTTACATAGAAGGCGGGAGAGGTTTCAGGACGAGGTCGAAATCAGCAGAGTAACAGATACTGCGACCTTGCTTGCAATGCGACAAGCTGTCGAACACGTGTACGTAGATGAAGATTTGGAACTTTATATTGCGAACCTTGTGCATGCCACCCGCAAAGATAAGAGAGTGGCGGTTGGTGCCAGCCCTCGTGGATCGTTGGCGCTTCTTAAACTGGCTCGGGCACAAGCGGCGTTGGAGAAGCGTGATTATGTGATTCCCGATGATGTGAAAGCCTATGCAGGTCCTGTTCTGGTTCACCGACTGATTCTGGAACCTGAATACTGGATGAAGCGTCAGGCAATCGATGAAGTCCTCTCAAATATACTTGAGTCAGTACCAGTGCCGGTGATCAATGGGATTTAACTTGTGAATCGAATTCTGGAATTATCGGTTCTAATTTCATGTTTTCTATTTATTGGATTAATTTCTCTTAATTCATCCTTACTAATTCTGATCTTTCCTCTTCTTGCTTATTTACTCGTCGGTTTGTTTTATCAACCTCAGAAAATTGATTTGAAAGTAAATCTTACAATTACTCCTGAAAGGGTTACGGTTAATTCACCAGTAACCGTTAGGCTTTCCATCACGAACAATGGTTCCCATTTGGAAGAAGTTGTGCTGGAGGATAAAGTTCCGGTGGATCTGGTACGTCTGGATGGTGAATCAAGTGCAATCACCCAACTAGAATCCAATTCAACGATCGAGATTTCCTATTCAGTTTCAGGAAAGCGGGGAATTTATCATTTCCATGGTCTTCAAGCAAAGGCTTATGAACGTACTGGATTATCTCTTCATCAGGAATTAGTAAAAACACAGGGTAGCCTCTTTATCCTCCCTGAGTTCCTCCGCTTGAAAAACGTGGCTATCCGTCCCAGAAAGACTCGAGTTTACTCAGGAAGCATTCCCTCCAACCAGGGTGGTTCTGGGATTGAGTTCCATAGTATTCGTGAATATCAACCAGGGGATCCTGTACATTTGATTAATTGGCGGGCTAGCGCCAGGCATAGGGATACATTATTTTCAAACCAGTTCCAGCAAGAGCGTTTAGCCGACGTATGGTTAATCGTGGATGCCAGAAAACGAAGTGAAATTATCTGCAGGAAAGGTTCGTTATTTGAATATTCTATTATTGCTTCGGCTGCCCTGGCTCAAGCATTGTTGAACCAAGGGAATCGGTTAGGTTTATTGATTTATGGGGGTTTCTTAGATTGGACTTTTCCTGGATATGGTAAGCTCCAATATGAACGTATACTCCGCGCCCTGGCTCGGGCTCGTCCAGGGGATAGTATGGTATTTGAGAAATTAGCGAACTTACCTACCAGGATGTTTCCCATGAATTCCCAACTGGTCGTTATTAGTCCTTTATACCATGAAGATTTACCGATCCTCGGGAGCTTGCGAGCAAGAGGTTACCAGGTACTTGGAATCAGCCCAGATCCGATAGCGTTTGAAAGAGGCGACCTGGATGATTTGACAGGGGATGTAGGGTATCGGATAGCACAAATTGAACGTTCGCTGCTATTGACCCAATTAAGACAGGCAGGAGTCTATACATTCAATTGGGATGTGACAGTACCTTTTGACCGAGCTATGGCTCTGCCATTAAGCCGGTTGTTGCCCTGGCTTAATTTATGGGGAGTGAGATCATGAGAAGAGTGAGAGTATTAAGCTGGGTGTGTTTCTTTCTTGCCATTACACCATTAACATTTATTTATGTATCACAAGGCTATTGGGAGTTGGCTTTTGCGAATCTAATCTTCATTATCCCTTGGGGAATTGGTTTCTACAAAGACCAAAATAATTTGATCACTGTATCTTTTATCGGTTTTATCCTGTTGTTGGCTGCAGGAGCATTTTTGGAGATTTGGATTGGCTGGTTAGTCTTAAGTGCATTGTTTATTATTGCTGCATGGGATTTATATTGGTTTGAACACAGGTTGAAATCAGTGGGTGAGATCAGAAAAGAATTGGATTTATATCGATCTCATATTGTTCGTTTAGTAATTGCATTATTGATTGGTCTTCTGTTATCCATTACCTCTGCAATGTTGAAAATCGAGATCAATTTTGGAATCGCTCTGATTTTAAGTTTTGTGGTAGTACTGGGATTGAGACAGTGGAATTTAATAGCTTCAAAACTGAATAGATAATGTAAAGAACCACACTCTCGGCAGATCAACAGATTATTCTAAAATTGCATGTGGTATTCCCTCGTTTGTCTTTTACTAGCTTTGATATCGATTCCACTTTGGATTGAATTAAGAATTCTAGTAAATATTTATCCATTTGACATAACTCTGGATGTTCTGACGAGATGCTGAAATAGGGGCAATGTTCAAAGATCAGGAGGGGTCCTTCTTTATGAGCTTCCCACCGGGCGATGTAATGGAGCTGGTTTAATTGATTAATAGTGAGATAAAGCCGCTTGGTTAAGCTTAATTTAGAAGTATTCTCAGATATTCTTGTGCCTGAGAGCACACTCGATTTATTAGAAGGAATTGACTTAAAGTTGCTCTCCGATAAGCTATGGGATGCAAGATTCTCTGCTAAGCGTTTCAGGAAGACTTCTTTTTCCTCTGGGGGGAGTTCGTGATAGGTTTCTTTCAACAGCAAATTAGAAAGTAGATCCAGGTTATCTCCCAACGATTTCTTGGATGGTTGAAAGAAACGAGCAGGGCGGCCCTTTCCTTCCGGAAATTGTCTGTATATTGATTCTACTAATCCACTTTCAACCAATATCCTGAGATGGTAGCGAACGTTAGCTTGGGTCATGTGAAGTGCCTGGCTTATTTCGCTCGAAGTAACAGAATTGTGACTCCTTACATATTCAAGCAACTGCTGGCGTGAAGTGCTCATATTTCAATTATAATCGAAGACATATTTACGCAAATGATTATTTACGTTAATGCCCATTGACCACAAGCAGGATGAGAGGGTATAATAAACTCGTGATATGTTGGGATGATTCCTACGCAATTGCCCAGCTTTTGATCAAGAAATTTCCTGATATCGAATTGAACAAAGTCTCGTTAGACATGGTCTACCATTGGACGATATCCCTTTCAGAATTCAATGATGATCATGAATTGGCTAACGATATAATTCTTTCTGCGATTCTTCAAGAATGGTTTGAGGAGACACATAAAATATGAACGAAATGAAGAAAGAGAACCTCCAAACAACAGAATATGATATTCCTCCGGAGTTAGAAAATCAAGTGACTATTACGACCCTGGATAAAATCTACAATTGGAGTCGTAGGTCATCGATTTGGCCTCTCTTTTTCGGATTGGCTTGCTGTGCGATTGAGATGATATGTACTGCCGCAAGCCGGTTTGACTTTGCTCGATTCGGCATGGAAGTTATGCGCCCCAGTCCTCGACAGGTAGACCTTATGATTGTGTCGGGCACAGTAACCAAGAAGATGCTTCCTCAGGTTGTTCGACTCTATAATCAAATACCAGAACCCAAGTATGTCGTGGCAATGGGTTCTTGTGCTTCTGGAGGAGGTCCTTTCAAAGAGGGTTACAGTGTAGTATCTGGGATTGATAAGTACCTACCAGTGGATGTATATATTCCTGGTTGCCCTCCGACTCCTCAAGCCCTTCTGCATGGTTTGATCTCCCTTCAGAAGAAGATTGACACTCAATCTATCAAAAGAGTACCCTGGTATGGAAAAGATCCGATCCCAGCTATTCCGATTCCTGTTCTTGGTCCAGATCTCATCGATCAGCGCCAAGTTGAATTAATTAAAGAGATTAATTTTTCCAGTTCTATTGAGCAGAACTCAGGTAAGGATATGTGACGGAGCACGAATATGAGTGATCAATCCTTGAATTCCCTGACAGAATCCTCCTACGAAAAGAACTTGATAGCCCGTTTCCCTGGTTTCGTGACTCCGGATCATCGGGATGGTTACGAAGGTATTCTCGTTTTGCCTGAGAAGCTGGTGGAAGTTGCTAAAGTCTTAAAAGATGAGATGGGATATGACTTTCTTTCTAGTGTGACTGCAGTAGATTACTTACCAGATAAAAAAATGGAAGTTGTTTATCACACGTATAAATCGATTGGTGGTCCGATCCTGGTATTTAAAACCCAAGTCTCACGAACTGATCCTAAAGTACCTTCACTGGTGCCGGTCTATCCTGGTGCAGAATTACAGGAACGTGAAGCATGGGATCTCATGGGAATTCAGTTCGATGGACACCCAGACCTACGAAGAATATTAACCTGGGAAGGATTTAATGGCCATCCATTAAGAAAAGACTGGTGCGAGCCATATTATGAACAAGAAACCAAACCTTTCAGATCACGCTGGCCAGCGGCTCAGTCCCATCGCAAAGAAGAGCAAACTCCATTTGGGCAAAACGTAAACTATCCAAGAGATTTCGATCCAGACTCATATGAGCCTGATAATGATGCAATGTTGTACGCAAGCCTTAGAAATTCAATCACCAAGGAGAGTGGATCTGACCTGGTTTCAGATACTCTTATAGTCAACTTAGGACCCCAGCATCCTTCTACCCACGGGGTTTTTCGGGTTGCGGTGGCTCTGGAAGGGGAGACAGTGGTGGGTCTGAAGCCTGTGATGGGTTATTTGCATCGCAACCACGAGAAGATTGGCGAACGAAATACATACTTGATGAACATGCCTTTCACAGATCGTTTAGACTACTTTTCCTCAATGAGTAATAATTTCGGTTATGCCTTGGCTGTTGAGAAATTATTGGGGATTAAACCCCCCGAACGATCAGAATACTTACGGATCATCATGGCGGAATTCACCCGGATATGTAACCATTTACTTGCTATTGGTTTCTTTCTGAATGATTTGGGTGCATATTTCACTCCTGTTCTTTACGCCATTGAAGAACGCGAGTTTATTTTGGATATATTCGAAGCGGTTGCAGGTTCACGAATGATGTGTAATTACTTCCGCTTTGGAGGAGTTAGTCGCGATTTACCCGAGGGGATATTGGAAAAAATCCGCAAACTGGTATATGAACGTCTACCTCGAAAAATAGATGAATTAGACCTTTTCCTGACCAATAATGAGATCATTCGCTCTCGAACCGAATCGGTGGGTGTCTTGACACCCGAGCAAGCAATTGCATTCTCGGAAAGTGGACCAGTCCTCCGGGCGTCTGGTGTTCCCTATGATATTCGACGAGCCGATCCATATGGGATTTACGAACGTTTTGATTTTGATGTCGCGGTTCGTTATCATGGTGATTCGTACGATCGCTACTTAATACGTATTGATGAGATGCGCCAGAGTATTCGCATTCTTCAACAGGCAGTAAGAGATTTGCCAGCGGGACCAGTTCTGGAAGCAAAACCTCCCTACCAGGTAATGATGCCGGTTGGGGAAAGTTATGGTCGGGTTGAAAGTCCAAAAGGAGAATTAGGTTACTACCTGGTCTCCAATGGATCACCCAATCCCTGGCGTTATCACATTCGTGCACCTTCATTCATAAACTTAACAGCTTTTGAGTCGATGTGCATTGGGCAGAAAGTTGCCGATCTGGTGATCATTCTTGGTTCAATAGATATTGTTCTCGGCGAAGTGGATCGCTAAGATGATGTAGGAGATGGTTATATGGATGGAATGGGTATTATTAGAGGATTAGGCGTAACATTCAAACACTTTATCGACACATTTCTCGATGACCTGGTGTGGTTGGGTAAGCGTTACTACACAAAAGAAGGTCTTGCCCACCGTATGAGTGGAGACAACCGGGGCATTTTTACTATTCAATATCCAGAAGAAAAGCAACCTGTACCAGAAGAATTTCGGTTTGTTCCCTTCTTAGTATATGATGAAGGATCTAATGGCGAACGACATGTTCGATGCACTTCTTGTGGTATCTGTGCGGAAGTCTGTCCTCCGCAGTGCATCTGGATCGTCAGAGCGATAGACCATAAGACTGGTCGTGAGATCCCCGAACCAAAGGAATTCTATATCGATGTAGACATTTGCATGAATTGCGGTTTCTGTGCGGAGTATTGTCCTTTTGATTCCATTATGATGGATCATGACTACGAACTATCAGTTTATGACAGACATTCAAAAAATATTTATAATAAAGAAAGGCTCTTAAAGCCTGTTTCATATTATTCAAAAATTAGACCGACAAATTATGCTAGCGAAATAGCGGCGCATGCGGAAGCGGAATCGATCAAATCCGCCATGCAAATCTAAATAACATATTGAAAGGAAGATTGAATTTTTATGATGGTATCTCGAGAATTGGTATTAGAGGCTCTTGCTAGAGTTCAGGACCCAGAATTAGGCAAGGATCTTGTTTCTTTAAATATGATTCAAGATTTACAGGTAGCCGATAGCAAAGTCAGTTTCAAAATCTTCTTGACTACCCCAGCTTGTCCGCTCAAGCATCAGATAGAGCAAGACGCAAGAAATGCAGTATCTGGAATCCCAGGTGTCGAGTCAGTTGAGATTACAATGGATTCAATGGTTATTAATGACGGACGTTCGCGTGGATTGCTGGAACTACCCATAAAAAATGCCATTGCAGTAGCTTCTGGGAAAGGTGGAGTTGGAAAGAGCACTGTAGCAGTAAATATCGCTGTTGTTCTGGCTCAAAGCGGAGCCCGGGTAGGGTTATTGGATGCTGATATTTATGGACCAAATGTACCAACAATGATGGGCACTAGCCGGCTTCCACCAGCAGAAGAAGACAAGCTGGTTCCGGCAGAAGCGTATGGAGTCAAATTAATGTCAATTGGATTCCTGGTAAAACCCGATCAGCCACTCATCTGGCGTGGACCGATGTTGCATTCTACAATCCGACAATTCCTTACGGATGTTTCTTGGGGCGAATTGGATTATTTAATTATCGATTTGCCACCAGGAACAGGGGACGCTGCACTGAGCCTGATCCAGTCTTTATCCCTGAGTGGTGGTGTGATTGTTACGCTTCCTCAGCAAGTATCCCTGGACGACGCCCGACGTGCATTAGAGATGTTCAGGCAATTAGACGTTGCAATATTTGGTGTAGTAGAAAATATGAGCTATCTTGAGCTTTCCGATGGAACCAAGATGGATATTTTCGGAACTGGTGGCGGTCAACGATTGGCATCGGAATCTGGAGTACCCTTTCTTGGTCCAATCCCAATGGATCCATCGGTGCGTATAAGTGGGGATGGTGGCAAACCTGTTGTAATATCCAATCCTGACTCAGCAGTTTCTATTGCATTCCGAGAAATCACCGGAAAACTTGCAGCCAAGATCAGCGTATCTGCTTATAGCCAAAGCAATTTCATACCCATTGACTTGGTCGGTTAACCTAAAAGTAGTTGCCAGCCTTTAGATTTATATGGACCCACTAACCTGACAAACCCTATGGACCCTTTCATTATCGGCATTCGATTCCAAAAAGTAGGCAAGATCTACCATTTTGATGCCACTAAAAGTCGAGATTTCCAGTTAGGAGATTTTGTGATAGTGGAGACTTCTCGAGGCAGTCAATTAGGTGAGGTAGTGCAAATTGTCGAAAATCCTATTTTGCCACCAGAAGGAAACTGGAAGCCAATCCATCACAAAGCTACTCCACGCGATCTTGTCTTACGACAGTCCTGGCAACAAAAGGAAGAAGAAGCGGTGGATAATTGCCGGGCTAAGTTAATTGAGTTAGGTATTCCCGGTGTGAAGATCGTGACAGCAGAATATTCCTTCGATGGGACACGCCTGAGCATTCTTTATAGCACGGAAGCAGATGAGAAGGTGGATCTTCACAAAATGCACAATGCAATAAAGCGTATTTATCCTCGCACAAGGGTTGAGTTGCGCCAGGTTGGTCCGAGAGATGTGGCGAAGTTCCTTGGTGGAATGGGTGCATGTGGTATGGAAAACCGCTGCTGTTCTAAGTTCTTATGCGAGTTTAGTCCAATATCCATCAAAATGGCGAAAGAGCAAGGAGTATCACTCACTCCATCTGAAATCACTGGTATGTGTGGGCGTTTACGATGCTGCTTGATCTACGAATATGATCAATATATAGAAGCCCGGAGAAACCTTCCTAAACGAGGGAACAATGTTACTACCCCTTTAGGTAAGGGTACTGTTGTGGATTATTATCCAATAAAACAATCCTTCATCGTCGATCTAGATACGGGTAAGCGGACGGAGGTTGCTCAAGATCAGGTAAAACCTGTGGGAGAATTCATAGACGCACAGGAAGTAAAAGATGATTCCCCAAATCTCTGTGTAACTCTTGAGAGCATAACTGAAGAAGTTGAAAAATCAAAGGATCAAGAAGAGAAGATCATCCAGAAGACGCCCATCCACAGTCGAAAACGAACGTCGAAAAAGTTCCGGAGACGAAGAATCCATGGATGATTCCTGGGGTGAATCCAAAAAGATTCTGGTTGTGTTGGCTCATCCAGATGATCCTGAATTCTTCTGTGGAGGATCAATCGCACATTGGACCGAATCAGGACACCACATCAGCTATCTCCTGTTAACATGTGGAGATAAAGGAGCATCCGATTCAGCCATCGATACAAAAGAACTCTGCGTAGATCGGCACCAGGAACAACGCGCTGCAGCAGCTGTTCTCGGTGTGAGTGATATCTATTTCCTGGACTATCCAGATGGATATCTTATTCCAGATCTAAAATTACGGCGAGAAATTACCCGATTCATTCGCATGCTTCGACCGGACATTCTGGTTACTTGTGATCCCAGGACTCTAACTGTTAATGATAATCGGATTAACCATCCTGATCATAGGGCAGCAGGCCAGGCAACTCTCGATGCGGTTTTTCCAGCCTCGGGAAATCCACTTTTTTTCCCAGAACTTCTAGAAGAAGGATTGAAACCTCACTCACCTCATGAAGTGTGGATTTGCGGAACCCAGATCCCAAATATCTGCATCGACGTTACTCAATATTGGGAGAAGAAAATCACAGCTCTCCACGAACATCGAAGCCAGGTTGGTGACCAGTTAGCTCTTGATAAACGAATGCGCAGCAGGCGGACACCTGATAGCACCGAAGAGAAACCTCGCTATGAGGAAAGTTTCCAAAGGATCATTTTCGATACCTAGATAAGTAAAACAAGATACTAAAAAATCTTTCACGTCGAGCGCCAGATGAATTCACTCCTTGAAGAAGCCTCAAACCTTTCTGAATACACCCGGGGATTGCGCCGGGATTTCCATCGTCATCCAGAGCTAGGATTTCGGGAAGCACGCACCTCTGGAATCGTTGCAAAAGAATTAAGTTCGTTGGGATTAGAAACGCATACAGGTATTGCAGAGACGGGAGTGGTTGCATTAATAAAGGGAAACAAGCCTGGTCCGGTGGTTTTATTACGTTTTGACATGGATGCCCTCCAGATTACAGAAGAATCCGATGCGGAATACTGCTCCCAGAATCCAGGCGTTATGCATGCATGTGGTCATGATGGTCATATAGCCATTGGTTTGACAGTCGCCCGACTTCTGCACTCTAGGCTCCATGATATAAACGGCGTGGTTAAACTTGTATTTCAACCTGCAGAAGAAGGGTTAGGCGGAGCCCCCCGTATGATCGAAGAAGGTGTTCTGCAGAATCCAAAACCTGATTATTTGTTGGCGTTGCATCTCTGGAACGAGAAACCTTTCGGTTGGGTTGGGATTACACCAGGACCAGTTATGGCAGCTGGAGACATAATCAAGCTTAAGATTACGGGCAAAGGAGGGCATGGCGCTGCTCCTCATCTGGCTCTTGATCCCGTATTG
>Ga0209254_10006308_pt1 | contig 10940 bp, 9 predicted proteins | sample FrelakmetDIP11DI_FD_187148 | JGI IMG/M metagenome (GOLD analysis project Ga0209254, IMG submission 187148) | Freshwater lake sediment microbial communities from the University of Notre Dame, USA, for methane emissions studies - DIP11 DI (SPAdes)... | ecosystem: Environmental > Aquatic >... | reverse complement strand
CACTGGCATCGTTGACCGCGATGAGATTCGCGCAGCTGCACCCCAGACAGTGATGGAGGCGCTGCGAGGGCAGGCCGGCGCCTACGTGCAGCAGACGACACCCGGGCAGGGCATCGTGATCCTGCGCGGGCTCAAGGGCTCCGAGGTACTGCACGTCGTCGACGGCTTCCGCCTCAACAACGCGATCTTCCGTAACGCGCCGAACCAGTATGTGGCGCTCGTCGACAGCCAGTCACTCGAGCGCATCGAGGCCGTGCGCGGCCCGATGTCCGCGTTGTATGGCAGCGACGCGATGGGCGGCGTGGTGCAGATGCTCACCTGGGAGCCTCGCTTCGAGGGCAAAGAGTGGGAGACCCGCGGCCTCGCACGCTCGATGTACGGCAGCGCTGACGAATCGACGTTGTCGCGCATCGAAGGCACCCTTGGCCACGGGGGGCTTGCCGTCAGTGGTGGCGCGACGTACCAGGACGTGAACGAGCGCCGGGTCGGCGGCGGCGAGGAACTTCCCTACACGCGCTTCACGGCGCGTGCGGCGGATGCCAAGGTCCGTGGCGTAATCAAGGACGGGCACGAACTCACGCTGTCGCTGCAGTACGCCGAGCAGCCACGCACGCCCCGCTATGACGAACTGACGCCAGGCTACGGCCAGGTCCAGCCGAACTCGGCGGTCTACTGGTTCGAGCCGCAACGGCGTGATTTGATGCAGATGCGCTGGCGCGGCAGCAGCCCAACGTTTGCATGGGACAGCGCCGAGGCGCACGTCGGCCGGCAGCAGATCCGCGACGATCGCCGCACCCGCGATTTCGGCTCAAGCAACGAAGACCACGAACGCAACCTGGACACGACAGATGGCCTGGCGTTCCAGGCCACCAAGGCCCTCGGCGATTCGCACCACTTGACCTATGGCGCGGACGCTTACGACGACGAGGTCGAATCGTCTCGTACGCGCACCAACCTCGTCACCGGCACGACCAGCGTGCGAGCACCGCGCTTTCCCGATGGTTCGACGATGTTCCAGGCAGGCGCTTTTGTCGCCGACGACTGGTCGGTTGGCGAGCGGCTCGATGTGCTCGGCGCAGTCCGCTGGAGCCATGCCCGCACGCGCCTGCCGGCCAGCGGCACGTCCGAAGCCGTCTCGGTCACCGACGATGGCTTCGCCGGCAACCTCAGCGCCGCCTACGCGATCAGCGAACACCTGCGGTTCGTGACCAACCTGGGCCAGGGCTTTCGGGCGCCCAACGTGTTCGACCTCGGCACGTTCGGCGACCGGCCGGGCAACCGTTTCAACATCCCGAACCTTGAGCTCGATTCCGAACGCGTGACGACGCTCGATGCCGGCTGGAAAATCCTGGGCGACGGGTTCGAGGGCGAGCTGATCGGCTACTACTCGCGCTATCGCGACAAGATCACCAGCGTACTGACCGGCGACGTTACCGGATCAGGCCGGCTCGTCGTGCAGAGCCAGAACGCGGCAAGACTGGAAATCTACGGCGCAGAGTTCGCGCTGCGTCATTACGTGTCCGACACGGTGGAGTGGCGCACGCAACTCACCTGGACGCGCGGCGACGAGACGCTCGCCGGCGACGACTACCCGGCTGATCGCATCCCGCCGCTGAACGGCAGCGCGGGGATCACCTGGCGCCCGCATCCGGGCTGGACGCTGGACGGCTGGCTGAACTTCGCCGACCGGCAAGACCGCTACAGCCCGCGGGACGAAATCGATCCGCGCATCAGGCCCGGCGGCACGCCGGGCTGGACGACATGGAACCTGCGCGCCGCCTGGGAGCCGAACGAACACGTCCTCGCATCGGTGCAATTCGGAAACATCGGGGACCGGCGCTACCGCGAGTTCGGCTCCGGGCTCGACGCTGCAGGCCGAGGCGTGGTCGTGACGATCGAGCTGCGGAGGTAGCCCGGGACCTCGGGGACGGCGGCGCATGGACCCCGGCTTGGCAGGACATTCGGCAACCACTAGTCTTGCGCCCCGCTTTCCTGCCACTGCAACTGGGCGCCATGAGCAATTTCGAATCTGGACGGATGGGCCCGCTGCCCGCCCTGATCTTCAGTTCCCGCTGGCTGCAACTGCCGCTGTACCTCGGCCTGATCGTTGCCCAGGGTGTCTACGTTTTCCTGTTCCTGAAGGAACTCTGGCACCTGATCCACGCGGCCCCGACCCTCACGGAGCAGTCGATCATGCTCATCGTGCTGGGCCTGATCGACGTGGTGATGATCTCGAACCTGCTGGTGATGGTCATCGTCGGCGGCTACGAAACCTTCGTCTCGCGCCTGAACCTCGCGGGCCACCCGGATCAGCCGGAGTGGCTCAGTCACGTCAACGCCAGCGTGCTGAAGGTCAAGCTTGCCATGGCGATCATCGGCATCAGCTCGATCCACCTGCTCAAGACCTTTATCGAGGCCGGCATGATCGGCGGCATGCCGCTCTGCGGCACCCCCGCGGCGATTGATGCGGCCCAGGCGCTGGTCGCGGCCGGATCGAATGGCAAGGGCTGCACCACGGTCACGGCCACCGGCGTCATGTGGCAGACGATCATCCACTCCGTGTTCATCCTGTCCGCTCTCGGCATCGCCTGGACCGATCGCATCATGTCGCAGGGCATCAGCGCGTCCCGCAAGGGACACTGAATGCGCCACGGCAATTCGTGGCTGTGACGCTCGCACGATGACCGAGACGAGCGCCTACCTGGTCGCGATCGCAGCGACGTTCATCGTCAACGTGCCTTTCGGCGACTGGCGGGCCGGCGCGCGCAAGTTCTCGCCGCAATGGTTCTTGGCCGTGCACGCGGCCGTGCCGATGGTGATCGCGCTCCGCTACCTGCTCGGGCTGCCCTTCCGCTGGAGTGTGTTTCCACTGTTCGTCGTGGCGTACTTCGGCGGGCAGTTCGTCGGCAGCCGCCTGCGGGCGCGGCGGGACTCTCAGCCGAGACGGCCGTAGTCCGTGAATTTCGCGATCACGCGCTGCAGCTCGACCTCGTCGAGCAGTTGCGGCTCGAGTCCAGCCGCCAGCAGCGACAGGTACTCACCCGCGAGGTTTTCGACCTCGATTGCCACCGCGTGGGCTCGTGCCAGCGAATTGCCGACCGCCATGACACCGTGGTTGCCGAGCAGGCACGCACGCCGCCCGTCCAGGCCGCGGACCGCCGAATCGGCAAGCTCGGGGGTGCCGAAGGTCGCGTACGGCATGCAACGTACGTCGCCTCCGGCCAGCGCGATCATGTAATGAAAGGGCGGAATGCCGCGGCCCGCACTGGCGAGTGCCGTCGCGCGCGGGCTGTGGGTATGGACGATGGCCGTCACGTCCGGGCGAGCGCGGTAGATCGCTGCGTGCATTCGCCACTCGGAGGATGGCCGCGCAGCCGTGGCCGGCGCCGGCGCATCGAGCGCAACCGACACGATGTGCTGCGGCAGCAGCTCACGGTACGGCATCCCGGCCGGCGTGATTGCGAAGCCCTCAGGAATCCGGCAAGACACGTTACCGGACTTGTTCGGCACCATGCCCGCGGCATCGAGCGCCAGCGTGACGGCGATGATCTCTGCGCGGTGATCCCGTTCGCTCGCAGTCATCTCAGGCCCTTCCCTGCTCCGGATAAAGTAAGCGCAGGCCTTCACGGCTCGCTGCGGCAATGCCGCGCTCGGTGATGATGCCCGTGACCAGCCGCGCCGGCGTGACGTCGAAACCCGGGTTCTTGACGCGGCTGCCGGGAGCGACGATCTCGACGTCGGCCAGGCGGCCGTCCGCACCTCGCCCGCGCACGTGCGTCACTTCCCGCGGCGAACGCTCTTCGATCGGCACCTCGCGAACGCCATCGCCCATCGACCAGTCGATGGTCGAGAACGGCAGCGCCGCATAGAACGGCACGTCGTTGTCGCGCGCCGCGAGGGCCTTGAGGTAGGTACCGATCTTGTTGGCAACGTCGCCCGTTGCGGTCGTGCGATCGCTGCCGACGATGCAGATGTCCACGTTGCCATGCTGCATCAGGTGACCGCCCGCATTGTCGGCCACGACCGTGTAGGGCACGCCGTGCGCGCCGAGTTCGAAGGCCGTCAGCAATGCGCCCTGGCCGCGCGGCCGGGTTTCGTCCACGTACACGTGCACCGGCACACCCGCCTCGTGCGCGGCGTAAACGGGCGCGAGCGCGGTACCCCAGTCGACGCAGGCAAGCCACCCGGCATTGCAGTGCGTGAGTACGTTGATGGCCTGCCCCGCCTTTCGCTCCGCGATCGAACGCAGCAGGGCGAGGCCGTGACGCCCGATGGCTGCGCAGGACGCAACGTCCTCGTTCGCAATGGCAGCGGCCTCGGCGTAGGCCTTCGCTGCACGCTGCGCAGAGGGCAGCGGCAGCACGGCCTGGCGCATGCGCTCCAATGCCCAGCGCAGGTTCACCGCGGTCGGCCGCGTCCCTGCCAGCTCATCGATTGCAGCGGCGAGCCTCGCGTCCCGCGAGTCGTCGCGCAGCGCGAGCGCCACGCCATAGGCCGCTGTCACGCCGATCAGCGGCGCACCGCGGACGACCATGTCACGGATCGCGGCCGCCGCGTCGGCGACGCTGCGCAACGGGCGTTCTGCGAATGCGAACGGCAATTGCGTCTGGTCGATGACCACGACCGTGCCATCGGCATCGGCCTGCCAGATCGTGCGAAATGCTTTGCCGTCGACGCGCATGTGCAGTGCGTAACCGGCCGGCGCCTGCTAGAGCACGCGCCCGGCGACGGTCTTCAGCTTCGCGACGAGCGCAGGGTCGCGCACTTCCGGGTGCGTGAGGATCGCGCCGTCGAGGGCGCGATCGGAACCCACCGGGCACGCCACGTGCTCCACCGGAAAGTCGCGGGCCAGCCTGGCAAACACGCGCTGCGCCTTGCCATTGTTCTCCGCCATTACCCGCAACAGGCTTGCGACGTCGACCGCGCCATGCACTTCGTGCCAGCAGTCGTAGTCGGTCACCATCGCGACGACTGCGTAGGTGATCTCGGCCTCGCGCGCGAGCTTGGCTTCAGGCATCGAGGTCATGTGGATGACGTCGTAGCCGAGCTGCCGGTATGTCAGCGACTCGGGGAGCGTGGAGAACTGCGGGCCTTCCATGCACACGGCGACGCCGCCGCGCTGGTACGGGATACCTTCGGCCTTGAGCGCGCGCTCGACGGCGTCCTGCAGCGCCGGCCCGACCGGATGCGCGAATGACACGTGCGCGACACATCCCGTGCCGAAAAACGTGCTGGCGCGGTGTACCGTGCGGTCGACGAAGTTGTCGACCAGCACGAAGGTCCCGGGACTCAGCGCTTCCTGGTACGAACCGCAGGCCGAGAACGACACGAGGTCGGTGACGCCGAGTTGCTTCATGGCGTCAACGTTGGCGCGGTAGTTGATCTCGTGCGGCGGAATGCGGTGACCCCGCCCGTGGCGCGGCAGGAACACGACTTCGGTCGCGCCGACTCGCCCGAGGCGGAGTACGTCGGACGGCTCGCCCCAGGGCGTGGTGAGCCGCCGTTCGTGCACGTCCTCGATACCGGGCAAGTCGTAGATGCCCGACCCGCCGATGATCCCCAATACCGCCTTGGCCATGCTGCATTCCCGCCCGTGGAATCCTGGCGGAGAGTAACCGAGACGGCGCGTGGCCGGCAGCCGGGGTTTCCCGACCTGCGGGCTGAACTCATCCGGTCCGCGCGGTCCGTGCGATCATGGCAGCGTCCCAGGCCGGCCCTTCGCCGGCTGATCCAGGAGAATCAAGTTGAAGCGACGTGCTGCCCTGGTCCTGGCGACCCTCGTCTCGTGTCACACCATGGCCGGCGAGATCGTGAGTCCCCGCGCGGATGACCGGCCGCTGTCGCTGGTCGCCGGCATGGCAGGCGGGGCACTCAAGTCGGAGCTCGCGGCTTGTGCCGGGAAACCCGTCCGTCGTACGCAGTTTTCGATTGCACACCGTGGCGCCCCGCTCCACTTTCCGGAACACACTCGCGAATCCTATCTCGCCGCGGCCGCGATGGGAGCGGGCATCATCGAATGCGACGTGACCTTCACCCGCGACAAGCAGCTCGTCTGCCGGCACTCGCAGGACGACCTGCACACGACGACCGACATCCTGCTCACGCCGCTTGCCGCCCGCTGCACGAAGCCATTCCGGCCTGCGCAGTTCGACAGCCGGGGCAGCCTGGTCGCTGCCGCGACGGCAGAGTGCCGCACCAGCGACATCACGCTGGCGGAGTTCCGGACGCTGCACGGGAAGCAGGACGGATTCGATCCGCGCGCGCGAACGGCCGAGCAGTACGTCGCAGGCGGAACCAGGCAGGGCGAGCCGAGCAAGGTCGGGGCCGCCATCGGGACGCTCATGACACACGCCGAGAGCATCGCGCTGTTCCGGCAACTGGGCGTGCGCATGATTCCCGAGTTGAAGCGACCGGTCGTGCCCATGCCGTTCGAGGGCATGAGCCAGCAGGACTATGCGCAACGCCTGGTCGACGAATACAAGGCCGCCGGCGTGCCGCCGGGCGACGTCTGGCTGCAGTCGTTCGAACTGCCCGACATCCTCTACTGGATCGCCCACGAGCCGGAGTTCGCGCGACAGGCCGTGTACCTGGAGGACGCGGAATCGCCGCGGAACCTGCCCGATGCGGCGGAACTCGCGCGGCTCCATTCGCAGGGCGTGCGGATCTGGGCGCCGCCCCTGTTTGCGCTGCTGGCACTGGATGAGCGCGGCGGGATCGTGCCGTCGCAGAGCGCGCTGGACGCGCGTGCCGCCGGACTCGAACTGATCACCTGGTCACTGGAACGCTCCGGGAAACTCGGCTCCGGCCGCAATGGGTTCTACTACCAGACCATCGACCGTGCGATCCGTCAGGAAGGCGACGTCTTCCGGGTACTGGACGTGCTCGCGCGGCAGGTACGGGTGCGTGGCGTCTTCAGCGACTGGCCGGCCACCGTCACCTATTACGCGAACTGCACGGGACTGGACTAGGGATGCATTCGCCGGCACGCTTTCAACCACAACCGCAGGCCGGTGCGCCGTTGAAAACCCTGTTGATCGTTTACCACTCGATGACGGGCGGCACACGCCAGATGGCCGAGGCGGCCGCGCACGGCGCAGCGCTCGAGCCGGAGGCCAGGACCAGGCTGCTGCATGCCCGCGATGCCCAGCCCGACGACGTACTCGCGGCCGACGGGTACCTTTTCGCCACGCCGGAAAACCTGGCGTCAGTGAGCGGCATGATGAAGGACTTCTTCGACCGCACCTACTACGCGGCGCTCGACCGCATCAATGGCCGTCCCTACGCAGTCATGGTCTGCGCGGGCAGCGACGGACAGAGCGCCATCCGGCAACTCGAACGCATCGCGCTCGGCTGGCGACTGAAGCCCGTCGCGCCGCCGTTGCTCGTGATCACGCAGGCGCAGGCACCGGCGGACATCCTGCGCGACAAGGTCATCCAACCCGCGGACCTGCAGCGGTGCGAGGAACTGGGCGGCACACTTGCAGCGGGTCTGGCGCTCGGGATGTTCTAGCCAGCCCGCGCTGCATCGTCCGTTTTTGTGCGATCCTCCGCTGCCATGAGACCCGGCCGGCCCGTCCACGAACACTGCTCGACGCGATGAGCGCCCTCGTCCGTTTCGTCAAGGGCGTCGACGTGCTGAACGACTGGATCGGCCGCACGGTCGCCTGGCTGACGCTGGGTTGCGTGCTCACCTGCTTCACCGTCGTCGTGTTGCGCTACGCGTTCAACATGGGCTTCCCATGGATGCAGGAACTCTACGTCTGGCAGCACGCGGCCGTCTTCATGGCCGGTGCCGGCTACACGATGCTGCACCGCGGTCACGTCAACGTGGACGTGCTCTACGGCAAGCTCGGCGATCGCGGCAAGGCCTGGATCGACATCCTCGGCACGCTCGTCTTCCTGTTTCCCTGGCTGGTGATCCTTGCCTTCACCTCGGCACCGTTCGTGCTGTCGTCCTGGACTGTGCGCGAGGCCTCCGCCACTGCTGACGGCATGCCCGCCCTGTACCTGCTCAAGTCGCTGCTCTGGGTGTTCTGTGCCCTGATGTTCCTGCAGGGGCTCGCGCTCATCGCGCGGCGCTCGCTGTTTCTCGCGGGTCATCCGCTGATCGATCACGACGAAGACAAGGTGACCGATGAGCGACTCTGATCGACGCCGCAAAGGCCCCTGTCAATGAGCACCGTACTGATCGGTGAGATCCTGTCGGTGACGATGTTCGCCGCCACCATCGGCGCCGTGCTCGCCGGCTACCCGGTCGCATTCACGCTGGCCGGCGTCGGGCTGGTCTTCGCCACGCTCGGCATCCTGCTCGGGGTGTTCGACGTCGCGATCCTGTCCGCGCTGGTTGGCCGCTACTTCGGCACCATGACCAACGAGACGCTGGTGGCAGTGCCGCTCTTCGTCTTTATGGGGGTGATGCTCGAGCGCTCGAAGATCGCGGAGGCGCTGCTCACGACGATGGGCGAACTGTTCGGCACGCTGCGCGGCGGGCTCGGGTATTCGGTCGTGATCGTGGGCGCGCTGCTCGCGGCGTCCACCGGCATCGTGGGCGCCACCGTGGTCACGATGGGACTCTTGTCGCTGCCGGCGATGATGCGCGCGGGGTACGACCCGAAGCTCGCGGCCGGCACGATCTGCGCGGCCGGCACGCTCGGACAGATCATTCCGCCGTCCACGGTGCTGATTTTCGTGGGCGACATCCTGCAGGGTGCGAACCAGCAGGCGCAGCTCGAACTCGGCAACCTGTCGCCGGATCCGATTTCGGTGGGGCAGTTGTTCGCAGGCGCGATGATTCCCGGCCTGGTGCTGGTCGGCCTGTATCTCGCCTGGATACTGTTGAAGTCGATCTTCGATCCAAAGTCGTGTCCGCCGCTCGAGATGAGCGACGAACGCCGCGCGGGCCTGGCCGGGCGCGTGGTGAAGGCGCTGGCGCCGCCGTTGCTGCTGATCCTCGCGGTGCTCGGCTCCATCCTCGCGGGCATTGCGACACCGACGGAGTCCGCTTCCGTCGGCGCGGTCGGCGCCATGCTGCTCTCCGCGGCCAATCGGAGTTTCAGCCTGCCGATCCTGCGCGCGGTGATGCGCACCACGCTCACGATCAGCTCGATGGTGTTCGTGATCCTCCTCGGCGCCAGCGTGTTCAGCCTGGTGTTCCGGGGACTCGGCGGCGAAAACCTGGTGCACGACGCGCTGTCGTCCCTGCCCGGCGGCACGTTCTCGGCAGTGCTGGCCGTGATGCTCGTGATCTTCTTCCTCGGCTTTTTCCTCGACACGTTCGAGATCATCTTCGTCGTCGTGCCCATCGCCGCGCCCGCGCTGATCAAGCTGGGCGTCGATCCGGTCTGGCTGGGGGTAATGATCGGCGTCAACCTGCAGACCAGCTTCCTGACGCCGCCGTTCGGGTTCGCGCTGTTCTACCTGCGCGGCGTGGCGGGGAAGATGCTCCATACCATCGAGATCTACCGGGGCGTGGTGCCGTTCGTGGCCCTCCAGGTGCTCGGATTGGGACTGCTCTGGGCGTTTCCCAGCATGGCGACCTACCTGCCGGACCGGCTGTTCGGGCACGAGGCGCCGATGGCCGAGGATGCCGGCCCGAGCGCACCCGCAGCCCCGTCGGGCTCGCCCGTGGCGGACGATTTCGGTGACCTGTTCGAAGCACCGGCGCCAGGGCGCAATCCGCCCTACCTGGACAATTTCGAGGACCTGGTGCCGGAAGGCACTGCAAACCAGAAATAGGGGGCGCTCGCCGGTTTCCAGAAATCAGCTAGCGTTCCCTGCGGCTATTTGAGCTTGAACTCGAACGGCAGCCGCCGCGCATTGAGGAACGCCTGCTCGCCGACCCGCGTCCACGGAATGACGTCTTTCCGGAACGCCAGGAAGTCCTCGATGATGCGACGCACGATCCGGTTCGGCGACGTGTCAGCGGCGTGAATCTCGTTCAGTACCTCGCTGGACTTCTCGCCGCAGGCCAGCAGCACGTCTTCGGGCAGTGCGCGCACGATCACGCCGTGATCCTTGACGAGCGTGCGCAGCGCGGGACCCGACCGCGCGTTGTATTCCGCGTACATGTCCACTGTCGAGGAATCTGCGGCCGCTCGCACGATCGCCTGCAGTTCGGGCGTGAGCGAGCGCCAGGCCTGCTCGTTGACGGTGAGCTGCAGCGCGGGACCCGGCTCGTGATACCCAGGCGAATAGTAGTACCGGCACACCTGGTAGAAGCCGAGCGCCAGGTCGTTGTACGGGCCGACCCACTCTGCACCGTCGATCGCGCCGGACTGCAGCGCCGGAAAGATCTCGCCGCCAGGCAACGAGACCGGAGTGACGCCCAGCTTCTGCAGCACGCGGCCCTGGTTGCCGGGCGTGCGGAACTTGAGCCCCTTGAGGTCCTCGAGCGACCGGATTTCGCGCCGGAACCAGCCGAACATCTGCGTGCCCGTGCTGCCTGCCTGGAAACCACGGATGCCGAACGGCGCATAGAGTTCGTCCCAGAGCTTCTGCCCGTTGCCATGCTTGACCCAGGCCGCCATCTCGCCGGTCGTGAAACCGAAGGGAAAGGCCGTGAAAAACGGCGCGCCCTCGGACTTGCCGGCATGGTAGTAGGCCGCGTCATGGCCCATCTGCGCCGTGCCATTCGCCACCGCGCCGAAGCACTCGAGCGCGGGCACCAGTTCGCCCGCGGCATAGACCTTGACCGTCAAGCGGCCACCGCTCATGGCGGTGATGTTTGCAGCGAGGCGTTCGGCGCCCGTGCCAAGCCCCGGCAGCCCCTTCGGCCAGCTGGTAACCATGCGCCATTCCATCAGGCCCTTCGAGATGGCTGGCGCGGCAATTGCTGCGCCGCTGCCGAGCACGGCAGCCTTGAGTAGCGACCTGCGGTTCACGCGCGATTCCTTCGGGGGCGGGTGGTCCATGCGTGGGCCGTAAGATAGCAGCTTGACAGC
>Ga0209254_10006307_pt1 | contig 10941 bp, 10 predicted proteins | sample FrelakmetDIP11DI_FD_187148 | JGI IMG/M metagenome (GOLD analysis project Ga0209254, IMG submission 187148) | Freshwater lake sediment microbial communities from the University of Notre Dame, USA, for methane emissions studies - DIP11 DI (SPAdes)... | ecosystem: Environmental > Aquatic >... | reverse complement strand
CTCCCAGCTGGCGGGATTTCCGATACGGATGGCAGTTGCCAGCGTCTCGGGGCTTTCGATGACGTGCCCCCTGACAATAGGCGCCGCCCCCTCTGCCTGCCATCCCATCATGCGGGGGAGGGAATCGACCTTGCCGGCCTCGCGGTATTCGCGGTATCCCTTCCAGTACGCCGTGATGTTTCCCGCGTTGCCCACGGGTATGAAATGGTAGTCGGGGGCGCGGCCGAGCACATCACAGATCTCGAAGGCCCCGGTCTTCTGCCCCTCGATGCGATACGGATTCAGGGAGTTCACCAGGACGATGGGATGGTCCTCGCTTATCTTGCGCACCAGCTGCAGCGCCTGGTCGAAATTCCCATCCACCGCGATCACCCTGGCGCCGTGGATCAGGGCCTGCGCCAGCTTGCCCAGGGCGATGGCCTTGCTCGGTATGAGCACGGCGCAGTCTATGCCGGCACGGGCCGCATAGGCGGCCGCCGAGGCGCTGGTGTTGCCGGTGGAGGCACAGATCACCGCCCTCGCGCCCTCCTCCACCGCCTTGGACAGGGCCATGGTCATGCCCCGGTCCTTGAAAGAACCGGTGGGGTTGAGGCCTTCGCACTTCAGCAGTACCCTGGATCCCAACTGCCCGCTTATATAGGGGGCTTCCACCAGGGGGGTGTTGCCCTCCAGCAGGGTCACCACGGGCGTGTTCTCACCTACCGGCAGGTATTCCCGGTAGGTCTCGATGAGGCCCTTCCACGTCGCACCCAATAAGTTCCTCCAGCTTTCAGCTTTCCTCCACGGTGGGGTCTTCCACCCTGATCACGCTGACGATGCGGTTGACCGCCTCTGTTTTCTCCAGCCCGCTTACCGTGGCCAGCAGGCTCTCCTCCCGCACAGCGTGGGTGATGAGGACGATGCGCGCCTCTTTCCCCATACCGTGTTGGATCACCGACTTGATGCTCACCCCGTTATCGCCGAAGACCCCGGCTATCCTTGCGAGCACTCCCGGGCGGTCCGGTACGTTGAAGATCATGAAGTAGCGGCAGACCACGTCCGCCATGTTTTTCACGGGCTTTTCCGAGAAGCAGGTGCATCCCACCATACGCCCTCCCGAGAGCATGTTGCGGGCTATGGAGATGACGTCTCCGACCACGGCGCTCGCCGCCGGCAACGAACCAGCTCCTTTGCCGTAGAACATGAGTTCGCCGACCGCGTCCCCGGAGACGAAGATGGCGTTGTTCTCGTCCCTAACCGCGGCCAGCGGATGGTCGGTCGGGATCATGGTGGGATGCACCCGCACACTTATGCCTTGCGCATCTTCCTTGGCCACAGCGAGCAGCTTGATGACGTAGCCCAGGTCTCTCCCGAAAGCGATGTCGTCGGGTGTGATACCCTCGATGCCCTCGGCATAGACGTCATCCAGGGTCACGCGCGAGTTGAAGGCCATCGAGGCCAGGATGGCCAGTTTAGCGGCGGCGTCCCTCCCCCCCACGTCGGCGCTGGGGTCCGCTTCGGCGTATCCGAGGGACTGAGCCCTGCTGATGGCCTGCTCGAAGGAGAGGCCCTCCTCGCTCATGCGCGTCAATACGTAATTGGTGGTGCCGTTGACTATCCCCAGGATCTGGTCGATCCTGTTTCCGGCCAGGCTCTGCTTCAGCGGCAGCAGGATGGGTATGCCTCCTCCCACGCTGGCCTCGTAGGCGACATCCACTCCCGCCTTCTCGGCCGCCTCCAGGACCTCTCCGCCGTGGGTGCTCATCAGTTCCTTGTTGGCCGAGACCACGTGCTTCCCGGCGGCCAGGGCTTCCAGGATGAAAGAGCGGGCGGGTTCGATCCCTCCCATGACCTCCACGATAATGTCCAGGTCCGGATCCCTCAGCACCGCCGACGCATCGGTGGTTAGCACGTCTTCCGGGACCTCCACGTAGCGGGGGTCCGCGAGGTCTTTCACCGCGACCATCTTCACCCTTATCTCGCATCCGGTGCGCCTGGTGATGACCTCCGCGTTTTCCTCGAGGATACGGATAACGCCCGAGCCCACGGTGCCGCAGCCCAGCTGCCCCACGCGAATGATCTTCCTGTCCTCTGTCATATATCCCTCCGACTCCGGGCTTTATTATGAATAACGATATTCTACCAGGAAGTAAGCATCTCTTCCGCACTATCGTATGTGCGTCCTTGCTGCCCGGGCTCGACTGGGTCGGTCGGAGCTAGAACCGCGCATAGTATCAGGTAACATTGAAACGGCTGCGCCCAGGTGTCGTCTGTGCAAAACCCCTGCCCGAGAACCGGGGTTCGGTCCGAAGCAAATCCATCTACGCTGCCACTAGCCCGGGAACCAGGTTTTCCGCGCTGCGGAAAACCGTGTTGCGAGGAGGCGCAGCCGACGTGGCAATCTCGATCCAGGATTATCATCCGATAGAACGCCGATGCAAACTCGGAGCGTGTCAGCGCAACCGTGCATATAAGTGGCTGGAAGCATTAGTGCCGCCCGGGTGTCGCCTATATAAAAACCCCAGCCCGGGCTTGACTGGGTCGGTCGGAGCGGAGCGTGTATAGCGGAGCGGAGACCGCTACCCAGCGGCCCGGGCTACATGCTGTGACCATGTTATAATCCTGCTATGAAACCAAAGGAACCCATACTGCAGGTCGCGCTGGATTTCCTGGACCTCGAAAGGGCCATCCAGGTCGCCGAGGAGGCGGTGGCCGGCGGCGTTGACTGGATCGAGGCGGGTACCCCGCTGATTAAGAGCGAGGGCCTAAACGCCGTCAGGGAACTGCGGCGGTACTTCCCGAACAACGTCATCGTCGCGGACATGAAGACCATGGACGCGGGAAGGGCGGAGGTGGAGGCCGCCGCCAAGGCCGGCGCAAACATCATCGACGTGCTGGGAGCGGCATCGGACGCCACCGTCAAGGAGTGCGTGGAGGCAGCCAACAACTACGGCGCTGAGATCATCGTGGACCTCATAGAGGTCGGCGACCCCGTGGACCGGGCGCGGGCCGCGGAAGCGGCCGGCGCGGATTATATCGCCGTACACACCGCCATAGACATGCAGATGCGCGGCGGCGACCCCTTCGAGAGGCTCAAGGTGGTGGCCAACGCCGTGGACATCCCCATCGCCGTGGCCGGGGGGATCAACTCGGAAACGGCTGCGAAAGCGGTCGGGAGCGGCGCGGATATCATTATCGTCGGCGGCGCCATCATCAAGAGCAAGGACGCCCGCAAGGCGGCGGAGGAGATCAAGCTGGCCATGCGCACCGGAGAAGTGGTGAGGACGGACCTCTACAAGAGGGTCGATCTGGAGAACGTCAAGGAGATCCTGCTGCGCGTATCCACCCCCAACATCTCCGACGCCATGCATCGCTCCGGCGAGCTCGAGGGCATCCTGCCCATAAGCCCCGGCATGAAAATGGCGGGGCCGGCGCTGACCGTGCGCTCGTATCCCGGCGACTGGGCCAAGCCGGTGGAGGCCATCGACCTGGTCGAGGACGGCGACGTCATCGTCATCGATGCCGGCGGCATCGGCCCGGCCTTGTGGGGCGAACTGGCCACCCACAGCGCCATCCAGAAGAAAGCGGCTGGGGTGGTGATCGACGGAGCCATCCGCGACACCGTGGATATCAGGGCCCTCGGCTTTCCCGCCTTCTCACGCCTCATCACCCCCACCGCCGGGGAGCCCAAGGGCTTCGGCGAGATCAATGTCCCCATAAAGGTGGGGGGGAAACGCATCTTTCCAGGCGACTGGATGGTCGGCGACGACGATGGGGTGGTGGTCATCCCCAGGGACAAGGTGGTCGAGATCGCCAACCGCGCCATGGGCGTGCTCGAGAACGAGAATCGCCTGCGCGGGGAGATAGAGGCCGGCTCTACCCTGTCCCAGGTGGCCTACCTCGAGAAATGGGAGAAAAAGAAGTAAGGGGTTATTCCTTCCGCCGGCGCCACTTGCTCAACCACTGCCTCTTGGCGAGTTCCGCAGAGCCTTCATCGTCCCGTTCCTCCCCGCCCGTCTCATCCCCGGCTTCCGGTGGCTTGGCGGCCGGCGTCTCCTCGGTGAGCATGGCCGCCCCCTCGTAGTTGGGGACTTCCCAGATGAGGGCGGTCAGCGGGCCTCTGGCTCCCTTGCGCTCGGCGATGGCCGAGAGGAACAGTGAGGCCTTGGCGGGATCGGATGCGCGGCGCAATATGAGGGTCACGTCACGCGGCCCTATCACTTTGGACACCATGGGATCGCACAGTACCGCGATGTCCCCTGGCTGGATCTGCGTTTCCTCCACCTCGATGTTCTCCGGGGAACCTCGAGCAGTGCCTTCTTCCCCGGCCTCGAAGACGGTGTGTGCCTCACCCTCGTGAAAGATAAAGCACTCACCGCCCCCGCCGCGGGCGGCAAATGCGGTCTTGATATCGGCGATCATCACCACCAGATCGAAGTCGAGTTCCTGCCCGGGCCACTTCTCCGCGATGCTGCCGTGGATGTGGTGAAAGGTCCGCCTGAGCATGCGCCCGTAATCCTGGACCTCGAGGTCGCGCCCTCTCTTCTTGAAGAACTCACGCAGCAGATCTACCGCGTACCTCCTGGCCTCAGCCTCCTCCAGGCCCACTACCTCCGAACAGACCCCCGCCGCGAAGATGAGTCCCGAAGGAGCCCCTCCCTCCCTCATCTCCAGGACGAAGAAGGGAGCATCGGCTGAAGGGTCCCTCTCACCGCTGCGGGCGATACCGATATTGGAACTTTCCTCAATGATGGCTTCTTACCTCCTTCACGCCGCTGCATCCGCGAATCGATGGCGTCTTGCCCGGCAGGCTCAGTCCCAGACCCGCTCTCCACGCACCAGATCCTCGTAATCCTCCCTTTCGCGCACTACCTCGAAACGATCGCCGTCAACCATTACTTCGGCGACGCGGCGGCGCGAGTTGTAGTTCGATGACATGGCGAACGCATAGGCGCCCGCACTCATCACCACGATCAGCTCCCCCGGCTCGGCGCGGGGCAGCGCACGGTCCTTGGCCAGGAAATCCCCCGACTCGCATACGGGACCGACCACGTCCACTATCTCGTCACCGCGCTCCGTTTTTCGCGCCGGCACTATCTCGTGATAGGAACCGTAGAGGCTGGGGCGGATGAGATCGTTCATCGCCGCGTCCACCACCAGGAATCCCTTCTCTCCGGTGCTCTTGCGGTAGAGCACGCGCGTCGCGAGGATGCCCGCGTTTCCAACGATCATGCGCCCTATCTCCAGTATGACCGCACAGCCCGATTCCTTGAGCACGGGCTCCAGGGCCTGCGCGTAATCGCGTGGGTACGGCACCTCCTCCTGCCGGTAGGGTATGCCGAAACCTCCCCCGATATTAATATAGCGGATATCCAGGCCGTTCGACTGCAGCCTTTTCACCAGTTCACCGATGATGGAAAGGCTCTCCTGGAATGGTTCAACCCGTGTTATCTGCGAGCCGATATGCTGGTGAACTCCCACAACCTCCACGTTAGGCAGCGAGGTGGCGTGCTCATAGACGGACAAGGCCTCCTCGATGTCGATACCGAACTTCGCCTCTTTCAACCCGGTAGCGATATAGGGGTGGGTGTTTGCATCAACATCGGGATTCACCCGCAGCGCGATGCGCGCCTTCACGTTCATCTCTCCTGCCACCCGGTTCAGGGTGGACAACTCCGAGGTGGACTCTACATTGAACATCAGTATGCCGGAGCGCAGCGCGTAGGCCATCTCTTCCTCGGTCTTGCCGATACCCGCATATACGACCTTATCAGCCGGTATGCCTACCTTGAGGGCTCGGAACAGCTCCCCGCCCGAGACGATGTCCGCACCCGCCCCCTCCGCGGCCAGAGTCGCCAGCACCGCCAGGTTGGAGTTGGCCTTGACCGAATAGCATATGGTGACGGCCAGACCGGAGAAGGCCTCGTCCAGCCGGCGATAGTGATCACGCATGGTACGCCGGCTGTAGACGTAGACCGGCGTTCCTACCTCGCTCGCGATGCGCTGCAGGGGTACGTCCTCGCAATAAAACTCGTCGCCTGAGTACCTGAATTCGTGCATCTCTTTCGGGCACCGATCCTTATTTCCCGATGAAGGTGATCATGAGAGTCCGTGACCTGGGGACCTCGTCGAAGTCGACGAAGACCACCTGCTGCCAGGTCCCCAGCTGTAGTTCGCCCGCGTCGAACGGCACGGTAAGCGATGGCCCGAGCAGGCCGGCCCGCACGTGAGAATGGCCGTTACTGTCCACGCCACGCCGGTTATGATGGTAGTCCCGCTCGACGGGAGCAATGAAATCGAAGAGCTCGCGGAAATCATGGCACACGCCGGGCTCGTGTTCCAGGGTGGTGACCGCCCCGGTGGCCCCGGGGACGAAGATGTTCAATATCCCGCTCTCGAGTCCGGTGCTCTCCAACATCTCACGGACCTCCGTGGTGATCTCCACGATATGGGCATCTCCCTCGGTCTCGAACTCCAGCTGTTTATGCATTACGTTCATCGCCGCATCCCTTTCTCCGCTATTTATTATAGTCACAAGCGGGAGCAAGGTCTTATGTTTTCCATATTTGAACCAGCGTAAACGGATAATACCATCTCCAGGGCGCAACACCCCGGCTCTATGTGGGCGATCACACCCGGAGTCCCGGTTTCAAGTCCCGGCGGCCAGGGAGCGCAGGAGCCGCAGGTTTTCACGGTCTTTTTCCACCGACATGCCGGGCGTTTCCAGGATCCAGGGCAGGTCGCACAGGGCGGGGTGGCCGGCCATGATGGCGAAGGCCTGCATCCCCAGTTCTCCCTCGCCGATGTGCTCATGGCGGTCCAGGTGCGAACCGAGGCCGCTCTTGCTGTCGTTTGCATGGACGAGTTCGAGGTTAGTGAGGCCGATCTCGCGGTCAAGTTCGTCCAGGGTCTCCTGCAGCCCTCGCGGAGTGCGCAGCTCATACCCCGCCGCAAACACATGGCAGGTGTCGAGACAGACACCAGGACTCTCCTGGCGCGGCAGGGCCTTCACTATCCTGCCCAACTGGGAGAAACCGTGGCCCACGCTGTGTCCTGATCCAGCAGTTGTCTCCAGGAGCACGTGAACGTCTTCGCCGCAGCGCGCGCGCGCGGACCACAGGGCGCGGACGATCCTTTCGATCCCCGCATCCTCCCCCTCACCTCCGTGGCTGCCGAGGTGGGTAACGACCGCGGCTGATCCCAGCGCCGCTGCCGCCTGCATGTTCTTGACCAGCATGTCCAGCGAGCGTTCCCACAATTCAAGTGAGGAAGCCGCCAGGTTGATGAGGTAGGGGGTATGTACGAACACGGGATCGATGCCTTCTTCCCGGCAGCGATCACGGAACTCGGCGGCATCGCGAGGCGGTATCCGCGAGTGCTTCCATCCCCTGGGATTGGAAACGAAGATCTGCATGGTGTCGCAGCCGCGCTCCACCGCCCGCTCCACCGCCTTGGGCACGCCCCCGCCTATGCCGACATGGAATCCCGCTCTCATATCCCTATTGTATGCCAGCCGTGTCCCGCCGCGGTTGACCGCGGCGGGACAACAGCGGCGGTGCGCGGGACTTTGCTCTTTTTTTCGCGCGACTACATAATGCATCTATGGGTGGCCCCTTAAGGGCGCGCGCATGTGGGCCGGGGGCGGTCGAGAAGGAGGCGTGAACATGAAGCCTTTCAAGATAACAGAGGGCGTCTTCCAGGTGGGGGGGCCGGAGATGACCGCACCCGAGGACTGCTGTTTTTTCCTCGTGGATGCGGGGCGTCCGATACTCATCGATGCGGGAGCGGGAACCGCACCTCGCAAGATGATAAGCAACCTGGAGCACCTGGGTTATTCCCCGCGTGACATCAAGCTCGTCGTCCTGACCCACTGCCACATCGACCACGTGGGAGGGGCGCCGTTCCTGGTCGATAAGTTCCGCTTACCCCTGGCCATTCACGAACTCGATGCCGCCGCCCTCGAGGAAGGGGACAACCGGCGCACCGCGGCTACATGGTACGGGATGGACCTCGCCCCGACCAGGGCAAAGATCCATCTCAAGGGAGAGAGCGGGAGCATCGATGCTGGTGCGTCGCCATTGCGCTGGATACACACACCCGGCCATACGCCGGGTTCGATAGCCCTGCTGTTCGACAACGGTATGTATAAGGTCCTCTTCGGGCAGGACATCCACGGCCCTTTCTATGCCTCCTTCGACTCCGACCTCGACGCTTGGGGCGATTCGATGCACAGGCTGCTGGAGCTGGAGGCGGATATACTCTGCGAGGGCCATTTCGGCATTTTCCGCCCCGCCTCGGAGGTCAAGGAGTACATCGAGGGTTATCTGCGTAACTACGGAAAATCCTGATCTGACGCCTTCTCCCAACCCCTTATCCGCCCCTCGCGCTTAAAAAAACACCATATATAGGGGCTTGCGGTATAAAGGGGTATGCATTAATATATCGAATTGATATATCGAATTGATATATCGAGGCGATACATAAGCCTTCACGTTCGAGACAGATTATATACAACGCATTGGGAGGATGTAAGGTGCTGGAGCTGGCCATTCTGGGAGCGCTCAAAGAGAAGCCCATGTACGGCTATGAACTTAAGAAGCGCTTGTCGTACCTTCTAGGGCACCTCTGGAAGATAAGCTACGGTTCACTTTATCCGGCACTGAAAAGGCTCGAGGCGAAGAAAGCGGTGGAGCGGGCCTACACGGTCAAGGCCAAGACCCGCAACCGCTACGTTTACCGCATCACCCCCGAGGGTGAGGAGACCTTCCAGAGGCTGCTCGTGGATACCCGCAAGAACTCCGAGATCACCGACGCCGACAAATTCAGCATCAGGCTGGCCTTCTTCCAGTACATGGAGCCTGAGATGAGACTGTGGCTGCTGGAGAGGAGGAGGAACTACCTCGAGGAGAGGCTCACGGAGATGAGCGGAAGCGGCAAGGGCCGCGATAAGGATTCCGACAGCTACCGCCAGGGCCTCTACCGCCACCGTGAGGAGCTGCTCACGAGCGACATCGTCTGGCTGCAGGAGATGATAGATCAGGAGAGGCAGTATATCCAGGATCGCAAGGAAGCGGCGGACACTCCCGTGAAGAAGGATAAGGGGGGTGAGGATCTGGTCATTGACGAGGGTTCACTTACGAACATGACGCCTATGCAGGCTTAGTCGATACGGATTTATTCCCACCTCGGGGGGAAAGATATAAGGTTTTTACAGGAGGTCTTGCGATGAAGAATATAAGAGTGGCCGTTGTAGGGGTAGGCAACTGCGCTTCCTCCCTGGTACAGGGCATCGAGTACTACAAGGACGCCAGGGACGGCGACCTCATACCAGGGTTGATGCACGTGAGCGTGGGCCCCTATCACATAAAGGACATTGACATCGTGTGCGCCTTCGACGTGGACGCTGACAAGGTCGGCAAAGACGTCAGCGAGGCCATCGCTTGCGGCAAGAACAACACCATAAAGATATGCGACGTCCCCTTCCAGGACGCGCCGGTATTCAGGGGCCACACCCTGGACGGGATGGGCAAATACTATCGTATGACCATCGAGGAGGATGCCTCTCAGCCCGTGAACGTGGCGGAGGTCCTGGCCCGGCACGGCGTGGACGTACTGATCAACTACCTCCCCGTCGGCAGCGAGAACGCCGCCCATTTCTACGTGGAGGAAGCGCTCAAGGCCGGCTGCGGGATCGTGAACTGCATCCCGGTTTTCGTGGCCAGAGAAGAGATGTGGCAGGGCAAGTTCCGCAGGTACGGACTGCCCATCATCGGCGACGATATCAAATCCCAAGTGGGGGCGACCATCCTCCACCGCGTCCTGGCCAAGTTGTTCAACGACCGCGGCGTGTTGCTCGACCGCACCTCCCAGCTGAACATCGGCGGCAACATGGACTTCATGAACATGCTCGAGCGCGAGCGCCTGGAATCGAAGAAGATATCCAAGACCGACGCCGTCGTCTCCCAACTCAGCCACAGCATCGATAAAGACGACGTGCATATCGGGCCCAGCGACTATGTGCCTTGGCTCAACGACCGCAAGTGGGCCTATATCCGCCTCGAGGGCAGGGAGTTCGGCGACGTCCCCATGTCGGTCGAGTTCAAACTGGAAGTGTGGGACTCCCCCAACTCCGCCGGCATCGTCATCGACGCCGTCCGCTGCTGCAGGCTGGCCATGGACCGCAGCATGTCGGGTGCGCTGCTGGGCCCCTCGGCATATTTCATGAAATCGCCGCCGGTACAGTACTCCGATGACATAGCCCGGCAGATGGTGGAGGACTTCATAGCCGCCCAGCCTTCGGGACTGCTCACCACGGCCGATTTCGGAAACGGCAAGGACCTCGAGAGCGCGGAGAAGCTCGCCCAGTTTAACCCCGGCCACCCCCGAGAATAGGCGCCACGCGGGGACTCGCATCCCGCATTTTCATCGAGGGCTTGATTTGAGCCCGTTTTGTGTTATATTTACAGAAGCATACGATTATGGTGCAATTTGTTCGGGAGACTATGTCAGATGGACCCAGGGCAAAAATCATCCGTTATCTCCGAGGTCGCAGACCACCCCGTGGAAGTCAAATGCTACTCCGGCTTCAAGGCCAACGAGAGACCCTCCAGCTTCACCCTCCGCGATCATGAGTACTCGGTCATGGATATCGAGGGGAGCTGGTTCGAGGAGGACGGCTCGAGCTGTGCGAGAAGGGCCTGCTTCCGGGTGCGGGCGGATGACGGCGATCTCTATCTCCTCAGTTACGACGAGAGCACCGAGGACTGGTTGCTGCGCCGCGTGTGGAGATTGGGGAGCCTGGGCTAGGAACCGTCAAGCCGTGATGATCGCGGGACTCGAGCAGCGGCGGCAACCACCTCTCGCCCTTTCGCTTCAGGCTTTTTCCTTGACCATGAACGTCGCCATGGCCTTGGCGACCAGTTTCCCGTCGCCGTCGTAGACGCTCGATTCCCCGACTGCGAC
>Ga0209254_10006306_pt1 | contig 10942 bp, 7 predicted proteins | sample FrelakmetDIP11DI_FD_187148 | JGI IMG/M metagenome (GOLD analysis project Ga0209254, IMG submission 187148) | Freshwater lake sediment microbial communities from the University of Notre Dame, USA, for methane emissions studies - DIP11 DI (SPAdes)... | ecosystem: Environmental > Aquatic >... | reverse complement strand
TGCATTTTAGGTGTGTCGGTTGCGCTCGGCGCAGATACGGAGAGCCTGACCGAAGCCTATCAGCATTTCAAAGACGAAGCGCAAGCCTTGAAAACGGCGTATGCGCCCGAAACGGTCAACACGGATGGTTGGGCGGCGACTCAACGCGCCTGGCTGAGTTTGTTTCCGATGGTCATTCTCATTGAATGTTTTTGGCACGCCTTCATCACAATCCGCGAACGGGGCAAACACTTGAAAGAGATCTTCACGCAGCTTTCCCAACAGGTCTGGGAGGTGTATCGGGCTACGGATGCGGCCTCGTTTCGTGCGAAAGCCGAAGCGCTCCGTCTCTGGGCCGAAAAGAATACGACAGGCTATGGTCTGGAGGCGGTCCGAAAGTTATGCGCCAAAACGGACCGCTGTGTTGTGGCTTACGAGCATCCCCTGGCCCATCGCACCAGGAATCTGCTTGATCGCCACATGAACTCCATGGCCCGTTGGCTGGACAGCGCTCGCTTTTTCCACGGGCACTGGGTCTCGGCCGAACGGTCTGTGCGGGCCTGGGCCTTGTTCCACAACTTTGGACCGTACTGCCCACGTGCCCAAGTCAGTCAGACCTATTCTTCGCCAGCTCACAAATTGAATGGCTTCGTCTACCATCAAAACTGGTTGCACAATTTGCTGATCGCAACCTCTCTATCCGGCATTAAACCATGACCACAAATTCCATCAGAATCAGCTTTTTTTCATACGCCATCAGCGATTTTTACATGGTTAAGCCGCGGTGAAGAAAGTTTTACACGGCGTTTAACGCGGCTTGATGTTTGAATGCTAAAGTCGAAACGACGTAATGGGTATGCTGCCTGACATCCGCCTCTGTTCAATCCATTCCACCATCACCATTTCAAGGAGAAGATCATGACTACCCGCAGCGATCGTGAAGAGGTCACAACGCATGAAGCCCCTGCTGGCGAAACCATCAGTCAGGTGATCGAGCGCCGCATGAACCGCCGCTCGTTCCTGCAATTTGCTGCGCTGGGCGCGGCCGCCGTCGGCCTGGGCCAGGTGGCGGGCAAAGTTACGCTGGCGGCGCCTGCTGCCGCGAGCGGTTTCGATGCCATCGATCCGGTCGGCACGTTTTCGGCCAAGCCCGTGCTGCCGCAGAACTACACCTCGACGATGTTGGTTCGCTGGGGCGATCCGGTGGTGAAGGGTGCACCGGCCTTCGATCCCAAGAAGCTCACCAAGGCCGCGCAGGAACAGCAGTTCGGCTACAACTGCGACTTTGTCGGCTTCGTGCCGCTGAAGGAGGGGGCCAGCGACACCGGCCTGCTGGTGGTCAACCATGAATACACCAATCCCGAATTGATGTGGAAGGGCTACAAAGCCTCCAAGACAACGAAGGACATGGTGGATGTGGAACTGGCCGCGCACGGCGTGTCCGTGGTCGAAGTGCAGCGCGGTTCGAACGGCGCATGGAAATATCTACCCGACTCGAAGTACAACCGCCGTATCACGGCCTACACCCCCGTCAAGATCAGCGGTCCGGCGGCTGGCAACGATCTGCTCAAGACCAAAGCCGAGCCAACCGGCACGACCGTGCTGGGGACGCTGAACAACTGCGCAGGCGGCAAGACGCCGTGGGGCACCATCCTCACCGCGGAAGAAAACTTCCATCAGTACTTCGCCAACGTCGATCAGTTGGACGACAAGGATCCAGTGAAGGCGCTGCACAAGCGCTATGGCCTGCCCGGCAAGGGCACCGAGCGCAACTGGGAAAGCGTGTACGAGCGCTTCGATGTGACCAAGGAACCGAACGAAGCTTTCCGCTTCGGCTGGATTGTCGAAGTCGATCCGAGTGATCCCAATTCGACGCCGGTGAAGCACACGGCGCTGGGGCGCTTCAAACACGAAGCCGCGACGATCTCGATCGGCCCCAAGGGGCAGCTAGCCGCCTACCTCGGCGACGACGAGCGCTTTGAATACGTGTACAAGTTCGTCAGCAAGGGCACGTACGACAAGGCCAAGGGTAAAGCCAACTCGGCGCTGCTCAGCGATGGTACGCTGTACGTCGCGAAGTTCAACGACGACGGCACCGGCCAATGGATTCCGCTGGTGCAGGGTCAGGGTCAGCTCACCGAAAAGAACGGCTTTAAGACGCAGGCCGACGTGTTGATCAAGACCCGCCTCGCGGGCGATCTGGTCGGCGCGACCAAGATGGATCGCCCCGAAGACATGGAATTGAATCCCGTCAACAAGAAGGTCTATCTGGCGCTGACCAACAACACGCAGCGTGGCACCGAAGGCAAGCCCGGCACCGACGCCGCCAATCCGCGCGCGGTCAATCGCGCCGGTCACATCATCGAGCTCACGGAAGCGGGTGATGATCCAGCTGCGACGAAGTTCGACTGGGAGATCTTCCTGCTGTGCGGCGACCCCGCCAAGGAAGACGCGGCCAAGCCCGAAACCGAAACGTACTTCGCCGGTTACGACAAGACCAAGGTCAGCCCCATCGGTGCGCCGGATAATGTGGCGTTCGACAATGAGGGCAATCTCTGGATCGCCACCGACGGCGCGCCCAGTGCCATCAAGTACAACGACGCGCTGCACCTGGTGCCGACTGAAGGCCGCGAGCGCGGTCACGTGCAGCAGTTCTTCAGCACGGCGGGCGGCAGCGAAGTGTGCGGACCGGAGTTCACACCCGACAACAAGGCGCTGTTCCTGGCGATACAACATCCCGGCGAAGGCGGCCTGTTCGATCAACCGACGACGCGCTGGCCGGACAACAATCGCAATCTCCCGCCACGCCCCAGCGTGATCGTCATCACACACAAGCAGGGCAAGGTCATCGGCGAAGCGTAAGCCGCGGCTAACAACCAGTCCCGCCTGAAGACTCAGACGCTCAATGCGCCGTCCCCGAAAGCAGATCGCTGCCGGGGACGGCGGTGGGACGATCTCGATCTGCACCGCGTGTCGGCAGGGTCCCGCCGCGTGAAATCGCACGGAGGTGGGTATGTTGCCGAGAGCGGACGGTGAGCAAGGACAATTGTCCGCTGGCCGGTCCGCCGTTGCAAAAGGGTGATATGATAGAGGTGGCCGGCCGCGTGGATGCGAAGTCGGGCAACTTCAGCGCCAAAGAAATCCGGATCGTATACCTTGAAGCCAGATGCCAGCCTTGAAACCACACCTGCTAACAGATCGTTGACACTGCCCGACAGTTGATCACAGCGGACGCGGATATGATTCCGTGTCCGCTGTGTGTTTCTGCATGAGGCCCTTCGCCCCACATCCTTTCCACCAATGAAACGAGGCACGCCATGAAACCCATCCGCATCTTCACCGTCACTCCGTCACTGCCAGCCGAGCTGGCAGGGCTGCGCGCCCTAGCTCACAATCTGCGTTGGGCCTGGAACCACGACGCCATCGAGCTCTTCCGCCGGTTGGACAGCGACTTGTGGGAGGCGACCGAGCACAGTCCGACGCGCATGTTGGGATCGATTGCTCAAGCGAAACTGGAGGCCGCAGGCGCCGACGAAGGTTTCCTGGCACACCTGGAGCGCGTCACACAAGACTTCGCCGACTACCAGGCTGGTGAGTCCACCTGGTTCACGCAGGCGCACGGGCAAGCGGATGGGCCGCTGGTCGCCTACTTCTCCGCCGAGTTCGGCGTGACGGAGTGCCTGTCGATCTTCGCCGGCGGACTTGGTCTGCTGGCCGGCGATCATCTCAAGTCAGCCAGCGATCTCGGGTTGCCCCTCATCGGCGTGGGGCTGCTCTATCAGCAGGGCTATCTCCGGCAGCGTCTCAACGAAGCCGGCTGGCAGCAGGAAGCCTACACCGATAACGACTTCTACACCCTGCCGCTCACGCTCGCGCGCCAGCCAGACGGCGCACCGCTGACCGTCACCGTCGCTTATCCCGGTCGCGTGGTCACGGCGCAAATCTGGCGGGCGCAAGTAGGCCGCGTGGCGCTGTATCTGCTGGATACCAACCTGCCGATCAATCGCCCCGAAGACCGTGATATCACCGATCAGCTGTACGGCGGCGATCTGGAAATGCGTTTGAAGCAAGAGATGATGCTGGGCATCGGCGGCTTCCGTGCCTGTCAGATGTTGGACTTGCATCCACAGGTCTATCACATGAATGAAGGCCATGCCGCATTTCTGGCGCTGGAACACGTGCGGCATCTGATCGAGTTGCGCGGCGCCACATTTGACGAAGCGCGCGCGGCCGCCAGCGCCGGCTTGATCTTCACGACGCACACGCCGGTGCCGGCCGGGCACGATCATTTCTCGCCCGAATTGATGGATCGCTACCTTATCGATTACGCGCGCGGTCTGGGCCTCTCGCGCCACGACTTTCTGGCGTTGGGCCGGCAAAACCCCGCTGATGATCGCAGCACATTCAGCATGACGGTCCTGGCGCTGCGGATGTCGGCGTACAGCAACGGCGTCAGCCAGTTACACGGCGAAGTCAGCCGGCAGATGATGCAGGGCCTGTGGCCGGGCGTGCCGGAAAACGAAATTCCCATCGGGCATGTGACCAACGGCGTTCACTTTCGCACCTGGATCTCGTTCGAGATGAACCAGCTCTACGATCGTTATCTGGGTCCGCGCTGGACGGAAGAGCCTGCCGATCGGACGGTGTGGCAGCGCGTGGAACGCATCCCCACCGAGGAGTTGTGGCGCACTCACGAACGGCGGCGCGAGCGCCTGACATCCTTCGCCCGCCGTCGCTTGCGGGTGCAACTCGAACAACGCGGCGCCCCGCCGTCCGAAATCGAAGCGGCCGATGAGGTGTTGAATCCCGAAGCCTTGACCATCGGCTTCGCGCGCCGCTTCGCCACCTACAAACGCGCGACGCTGTTGTTGCGTGATCCCGATCGGTTGCTGCGCATTCTCGACAACCCGCAGCGCCCGGTGCAGATCATCTTTGCGGGCAAGGCTCATCCGCGCGATAACGAAGGCAAGGAACTCATCAAGCAGATCGTGGGCCTGGCGCGCCAGGAAGCGTTCCGTCGCCACGTGGTCTTCCTGGAAGACTACGACATCACCGTGGCGCGCTATCTGCTGCAGGGCGCCGATGTCTGGCTCAACACGCCGCGCCGCCCGTTGGAAGCCAGCGGCACGAGCGGCATGAAAGCAATGGCCAATGGTGCACTGAACTTGAGCGTGCTGGACGGCTGGTGGGATGAAGCCTGGGACATGTCCGATCCGCGCACCGCCCCGGTCGGCTGGGCCATCGGCGGACGCGAGACGTACAGCGATCAGGCCTATCAAGATCAGATCGAGGCCGAGGCGCTGTACGATCTGCTGGAGCACGATGTCGTGCCCACCTTTTACGAGCGGGGCGCCAATGATCTGCCGCGCCGCTGGATTGCGCGCATGAAGGCGTCCATCGGAATACTGAGCCCCTTCTTCAACACGCATCGCATGGTGCAAGAGTACGCCGAGCGCTTCTATCTCCCGGCAGCGGCGAGTTATCGCGCGCTTACGACCAATGACGCCGCGGGGGCGAAAGCGTTGGCCGCGTGGCAGGCGCGCGTGCGACAGGCCTGGTCGCAGATTCGCGTCGAAGCGATCGAGGCCGGCGATTTGGTCGAACTGAAGGTCGGCGGCGAAATTCGGGTGCAGGCGCGCCTTCGCCTGGGCGCACTCACGCCGGATGATGTCCGAGTTGAATTGTTGCTGGGCCGCGTGAATGCCGATGGGGATCTGGTGGACGTTGCAGCGACAGAGTTGAAGTCGATCAGTTCGCAAGCCGAGAGCGTGTCGGTCTACGAAGCCGACGCGATCCCCTGCCACGTCAGCGGACTGCGTGGCTACACGCTGCGCGTGCTGCCGCAGCATCCCGATCTGACCACGCCCTTCCAACCAGGGCTGATCATCTGGGCGTAAGCGCTGCGGAGTTGATCGATCGACCAACGTCAATTGTCGCCGCTCTGCTCCGACTTGTCGTGACACGACGCGCAGTTGCCGGGCATGTTGCTTTGCTCGGGAATCACCAGCGGCTCGATCGGGGAGAGGCCGGGCACGTAGGGCTGCCACAGGCGTAGATACGCGACGACATCGGCGGCCTGCTGTTCGGTGAACGTGTCGCGCAGGCCGAACATTTCCGTGCCTGGACGGCCGTCGAGCACCAGTTTCACCAGGTCGGAATTGATCGTCGCCTGGATGAAGCGATTGGCATTGAGGTCAGTGCCCAGGTTGCCCTGCGCCGCCTCGCCATGACAACGCCGACAGTTTACCACGTACAGGCTTTCACCGGCGATCGCATCACCGAACGGATACGCCGCCCATAAATTCTCTAACGTCCCGATCGCTTCTTCGCGCTGACCGCGCCGCACTTGCGCGCGCGCGTGGCGCAGCACTTCGGCTTCGCGGTCCGGCGAATAATGCAGCGCATGATCGAGGTGCAGCAGCGCGCTGCCCGTATCGCCGTGCACGAGGGCGAACACTGCCCGATCGATCGACTGCGGCACGTCGTACGGCACCACGATGTCCAACTCCTGCCGCCACGCGGCCATCAGCGCGACGAGGTCCGCGATCTGATCGGCTGACAGCACCGTGCCCCACGTCGGCATGCCACGCCCCGGCCGCCCGTACGCAATTGCCTCGCGATACCACTGATCATCATGCTGCTGCAAGCGGTTGAGACGATTCAGCGCGAGGGCGCTGCCGCCCTGACCGTCGGGGCCGTGGCACAGGCTGCAGGCGGTGGCATACAACTGCGCGCCGCGAAAGGCATCGGGCACGGGCGAGGTCACCTGCGGCGCAGAGGGTTCCCACTGGCGAATGAAGGCCACCAGATCTTCCACATCCTGATGCTCGAACGGGCCGCCGAAGTTCTTGCCCCACGGCTGCATCTGCGTCATGGGCACGCCGGCATAGATGCTGGAAAATAGATCGTCGTTCGAAGTCGTGTCGAGGAGCGATCGGTTGTTGAGGATCGCGCCGATGCCGCCGCCGCCGTGAACGCCATGGCATTCCACACAATTGCTCATGAAGATCAAGGCGCCCCGCTCGGCATCGGCGGGCCGATCGACATACGTGACGACCGCGGGATTCTCCCAGCGGCGCAGGAACGCGATTGCATCTTTGATCGCGGCATCGGTCAACGTGCCGCCATAGTCCACGCTGTGCGCCGCCATCTGCGTGCCCGGCTTGCCCGCGCGCACGATCGAGAACAGCACCTCGTCGGGCGTCTGCGCCAGATAGGCCGCGTCGTTCAACTTGATCCCCGCGCCGCCTTCGCCTTCCATGCCATGACATTCAGCGCAGATGTTGCGATAGACTTGCGCGCCGCGATCGGCATCGGCGGTGTTCTTCAACGCGGGATTGGGCGCGGTGGCCTCCCACGATCGCACGAAGGCCAGCACGTCGCGAATGTTCTCGTCGGTCAGTTGCCCGCCCAGCGAGGTGCTCCACGCCGGCATGGGGCTGTTCGGCACACCCGATCGGATCACGCTGAACAACAACGCGTCGCTGTTGCTTTTCAGAAAAGGCCGACTGTTCAGCGCCGTGCCCACACCGCCCTCGCCGCTGGCGCCGTGGCACACGGCGCAGTGCGCGCTGAACAACTGCGCGCCGCGCACGATGCGACTCGAATTGATCTCGCGTTGGGCCGCGTTCAACCGATCGGGTTCACGCGCAGCGTAGACGATCAGGATCGCGCCGAGACCGATCAGCAACAGCAGGCCAGCGATCAGCCAGCCGGCGTGCCGTTCACGGGGTAGCGGATGAGGACTGTGCGTCATCGTCGATGCTCGTCAATTGTGCCGGATCGAACGCCGCGCGCTCGATCGGCTGGGTGGCAGCGATAAAGACTTCGTCGTTTTCGATCGTAATCGGCAGTACATCCAGCGGGCGCGGCGCCGGCCCGCCGATGACGTCGCCCAGCCGATCGAACTCTGAGCCATGACAGCGGCATTGAAAGCGCTGCGCGTCTTCGTTCCACTGCGCGGCGCAGCCCAGATGCGTGCACTTTTGCCGCAGCGCCAGCAGGCCATTCTCCGTGCGCGCCAGATAACAGCGCCCGGCGGGGATGTGTGTCACGCTGCCGATCGCGAAGTCAGATAAGCGGCCCGCATGCAAGCGCTGGGCCGTTGCGCTGCGGGGCTCGATCGGGCGCAGGAAGTCCGCCGCCACTTTGGCCAGCGGCACGCAGACCAACGCGGTGCCTCCCCCGATCAAACTGATCATGAAGAGGCGGCGCGAAAGTGAGGTGCGTGAATCAGTCGAGTGCGACATCAGAAACCTACCAGCGGATGATAGCCGTCGGGCATCGCCCACGGCCAATAGAGATTGAAGCCCGGCCCGCGAAAGAGTAGACCGACCAGCGTGAAGAGCATGCTGGCGATGAAGAACACGGTGAACAACGCGAGCAGCCTGTCGCGCGTGGTGGGCTTGAAGAACTGCAACACGATCAACGGCCAGAGGATCATGAGCAGCAATGCGCCGCCAGGAATCAGACCTTGCGCCACCCAGTCCGGGATTTGGCCGCGCAGCATTTCACGCGGCGGATAGGCGGTGCTCAACGCGATCAAGATCGGAACCGCGAGCGCAGTGTAGAGCGCCGTGAACAATGTGATGCGCTGGCCACGCGGCGAGGTGAACCAGCGCCCGGCTCCGTCGCGCGCTTGATCGAGATACGGAATCACGAGAAGAAACAGGAAGATCGACAGCGGCACCCCCACGGCCATCACCAGCGGATGACCGTGCTCGAGCAGTTCTTGCAGACCCACAAAGTACCACGGCGCTTTAGAGGGATCGGGCGTGAGGTTGGGATCGGCGGCGGCGTCGAGCGGCGCGTTGACGGCGACGGCGGCACCAGTCAGCACCACGCCCACTCCGGCAATCAGCGCCAGTTCGATCAGCGCGACGACAGGGAAAGCAAAGACCTTATCGCCGCGCTGTTTCTCCACGGCCAGGCCGCCGTCTTTGCGCACGCGCCACACGTGCAGCGAGAGGAGCAGCGTGATCCCGATCGGGATGACGGCGATGTGCAGCACGTAAAAGCGCAGCAGCGATGCCGCGCCCACATCTGATCCGCCCAGCAGGAACTGCTGCACCGGCTTGCCGATGACAGGCGCATGCTCGATCATGTTGGAGCCGACGGTGACAGCCCAGTACGAGAGTTGATCCCACGGCAGGAGATAGCCGGTGAACGACGCGCCCAACGTGAGCACCAACAGCAGCACGCCGACGACCCAATTGAATTCGCGCGGGGGTTTGTAAGCGCCGGTGTAGAAGACGCGGGCCAGATGCAGAATGGCGACAATCACCATGAGATGCGAGGCCCAGCGGTGCAGGTTGCGCACCAACTGGCCGAAGGGCACTTCGGTCTGCAGCTGCAGCAGGCTGTTGTAGGCGAGCTCGGGCGTGGGCAGGTACCAGAACATCAACAGCAGGCCGGTGATCACCAGCATCACGAACGTGATCGTCGTGATCACGCCGAGGCCAAACGAGTAGGTGACGCGCAGGCTGCGGCGATTGACTTTGATGGGATGCAGGTGAAAGAACAGATTGCTCGTCATCACCAGCGAGCGTTCACGCGGGTTGTCCGGCCAGCCATGCCGGAAGAACGAGCGCCACACGCGGGAGCGCGTGACAAAGTTGAAAGCCGATGAGGATGGACGAGAAGAGCGCATAAGCCAAGCGGCCTGCCGCGACATTGCCAAGGCAACGCTAATCGACGGATGTTAAGCCGCCTTGAAAGAAGCGTTAAATTTTGTTCACTATCCGCCCCAATCAGTCAGCCGGCGTTAAACAACCTTTACGCAAACTGATAGCAGCCTTGATCTGATTCTGCTAAGCTTAACATTACTAAATACAAAAGGATAAAGTCATGCGAATTCTCGTTTCGAACGACGATGGGATTTACAGTCCGGGGTTGGAAACCCTGGCAACAGTGGCCGCGCGTTTTGGCGAAGTGCGCGTGGTGGCGCCCGACGTGGAACAATCGGCGATGGGGCACGCCATTACGATTCAGCGCCCCTTGAAGTATCACCGCACGCGCCTGGGCGACTTTGAAGCGTATCGCGTCAACGGCACGCCGGCCGATTGCGTAGCATTAGGCCTGCATCATTGGGATGGTGCTGATCTCGTCTTATCCGGTATCAATCTGGGCAGCAACGTGGGGCACGACGTGTGGCATTCGGGCACGGTGGCGGCCGCCAAGCAGGCCACCTTTCACGGCGTGCGCGCCGCCGCGTTCAGTCTGGCGCTGAATGGCGAAGACCCCGATTTTGCCGCAGTACAGTCCTATGTGGAGACAGTGATTCGCTTACTACTGGAATTCGAGCAGCCATTTCTGGTCAACGTCAATCTGCCCCAACACCCGATCGGTTTATGCTGGACCCGGCAATCGGTGCGCGAGTACAACGGCTGGGTGGTGCCGGGCGCCGATCCGATGGGCCGCCCGCATTACTGGTTCGCCGCCAAGCCGTTGACCGATCCCGAAGAGAACACCGATCGCTGGGCGGTGGACAGCAACTTTGTGGCGCTGACGCCGCTGCGGCTTAATCTCACTGACGAAGCATGGTTGCAGCACCTGGTGGATGCGCAGATGACAGTGGAGCGCCAGGCGTAAGCAGGCAGGGTGATTGATCTCGCGCCATGCTCACCAGTCCGGTGCGTGCTGATATGATTCCAGCAATTGCCAGCACTGGACTGACTTATGCCACAGCGCATCGCCATCATCGATTTGGGTTCTAACACCAACCGCCTGATCATCCTGGCCTACTCACCCGGCACGGCGTTTCAACTGATCGATCAGGTGCGCTTGAGTGAAGGCATGGGCGCGGAGAACGTGCTGCGCCCCGCGCCGATGGATCGCGCCGTGCACTTGATGAAGGTCTTCAAGGCGCTGTGTGACGCGAACGGCATCGATACGATCATCGCTACGGCCACCGCGCCTTGCTCCAACTGCGTGCGCAGCTGCTGCGAACCGGCGTAGTTGAACT
>Ga0209254_10006305_pt1 | contig 10942 bp, 9 predicted proteins | sample FrelakmetDIP11DI_FD_187148 | JGI IMG/M metagenome (GOLD analysis project Ga0209254, IMG submission 187148) | Freshwater lake sediment microbial communities from the University of Notre Dame, USA, for methane emissions studies - DIP11 DI (SPAdes)... | ecosystem: Environmental > Aquatic >... | reverse complement strand
AAGGGCCTGATCATGATCATCGGCATGCTGCCCTTTGCCCTGGCCCTGGACCGCACCGGCGGGGTGGATCTCGCCGCCAATGCGGTGGTGGCCCTGGTGGGGGAGGCGGGGCCCTACGCCATCCTGGCCCTGCTGTATCTGGTGACGGTGGTGCTGGGTCTCTTCATCGTCAACACGGCCAACGCGGTGCTCCTGATCCCCATTGCGCTCGCGGTGGCCGAGGAGCTCCAGGCCTCGCCCTATCCCTTCGCCATGATCATCGCCCTGGGGGCCTCCAGCGCCTTCATGACGCCCATCTCGCCCATCAACACCCTGGTCACCACGGCCGGCAACTATGGCTTTGCCGACTTCATCCGTGTCGGTCTGCCCCTCACCCTGATCGTGATGGCGGTCAGCGTCCTGCTGGTGCCCTGGCTGCTGCCGCTCTACTAAGGCGATTTCTGTCAAATCATGCACCATCTCGCTCGTCTTTTCGCCCGCCTTCCGCGTCGCGCCGACAGTCACATAGCCCGGCTAGGCTCCTACCGGGCGCTCCTTGAAGGCCGACGAAAATCCTTCGCGATCTGGTACATGATTCTCCGGCAATCGCCTGACCGACTGGGACACCAGACCCAGGGATGCGCGGCTTGCCCCGGTTGGGGGGGCTCGTAGGAGCGCCGCCCCGGCGCGATTTCCCTGGCCTCGCGGCCATCCGCGGGGTTCCGTCGGGGCGGGGGCGCCCCTCCTACGACATCCAACCCCCGTGAGCGTACTGGAGTCACCTGAGGAACCCTGGTCCGCTTGCCGGGACGGCACCTGATTCTTCAAAGACCGAGATCGGGCGTTGCCGCCGGCGCGCCGATCGCGCAGACTCAAAGGGGTCAGGACGCATTGCGTCGGCGCGCCAGCAATGGGTGCCCGAAGGGCCCCGGTCCAAACCCCGATGAGCAGGTACGAGCCCATGAGCAAGAAAGACGGCAAGAAACAGAAGAAGGACGATTCCAAGATCCAGGAGGAGGGCGCGGTACGGCCCAAGCTCAGTCGAAAGGACTATGAGCGGGAGCTTGAGACCCTGCAGGCCGAGCTCGTCGCCCTTCAGGAGTGGGTGAAGAAGACCGGGCAGCGCATCATCGTGGTCTTCGAGGGGCGGGACGCGGCCGGGAAGGGCGGCGTGATCAAGGCCATCACCGAGCGGGTGAGTCCCCGGGTCTTCCAGGTCGTGGCCCTGCCGGCGCCCTCCGATCGGGAAAAGTCCCAGCTCTACATTCAGCGTTACCTGGCCCACTTCCCGGCCGCGGGGGAGGTGGTGATCTTCGACCGCAGTTGGTACAACCGGGCCGGTGTGGAGATCGTGATGGGCTTCTGCACCCAGGAGGAGCGCCAGCATTTCCTGCGCGCCTGCCCCTGGTTCGAGGAGAACATCGTCGAGAACGGCGTCATCCTGATCAAGTACTGGCTCATGGTGAGCAATGAGGAGCAGGAGCGGCGATTCCGGGCGCGGATCGACGACCCGGTCCGGCAATGGAAGCTCTCGCCCATGGACCTGCCCTCTCGGGAGCGCTGGTACGACTACTCACGGGCCCGGGACCTGATGCTGGACGCCACCGACACCGTGGCCGCCCCCTGGCACATCGTGCGCTCCGATGACAAGAAGCGGGCCCGGCTCAACATCATCAGCCACCTGCTGAGCCAGTTCCCCTACGAGCCCCTGCCCAAGGTCAAGGTCAAGATTCCGGATCGCGACATGAAGCACGCCTACGACGACGAGGCGGCCGTGGCCCAACGGCGCTGTATCCCGGAACGTTTCTGATCCGGGTGCTCCTGGCGCTCAGGTTGCGGCGCTCCATCCCGGCTCGAGGCGTCGGAACCCCGGCCAGGTGGTGGTTGCCAGGGAGAGCGCCTTGGTTACCGCGCGCGGGCGCCGTCGGTCCTCGCCGCGGGTCCGCGCTCCGGTCTCTCGGCCAGGGTCAGGCGGATGATGCGCTTGAGCTCGGCAACCGACTCGGGATGAGCGAAGCCGCCATGCCCGGTGGGGACCACCAGCTCGGACTCGGCGCTCGGCAGGTGGGCGCTCAGGTAGGGCACCACCCCGTCCGAGCCGGCCAGGCCATCGCCACGACCCCGGTCACCGATGATGGAGTGGGTCGGCACGGTCGGGCGCGTGCGGTCCAGGGCCCGCAGGAACTGGGACTGGGGCGAGAGTCCGTGGATGCTGGTGGGCAGCCGCGAGCGGCCAGTACCGGGGAGCTGATGCGCCACGGCGGCGAGCTCGCCCAGAAGGGTATCGGGCAGGCGGATCAGGCGGATGCCCCAGGCCCCCAGCCCGCTGGAGGCCAGGCGGCTGCCCCGGTGGGGGGTGAAGAGAAAGACCACGCGTGAGACATCCGTGCGCGGCTCGAAGACCAGGGCACGCCGCACCAGGCTCGAATCGGGCAGGGCGCTCACCCCAGGGAGCTGGGTTTCTGCCTCCGCCAGGGTCAGCCGGGACACCTGGGCCCGGGCGAGGATGCCGCCCATGCTGTGGCCGAGCAGGATCAGGGGCTGCTTGACCCCGTGCGCCCGCACCGCGTCGTCCAGGGCCTCCCGCAACTGGAGCGCCGAGAGTGGGACGGGCTGCCCGGTGGGGTAGTAGAAGAACCAGAATTGGCAGCGGGCGCGGATCTGAGGATCGGCGATCAGGTCCTTGACCAGGGGTTCCCACATCCGCGGGGTCGACATTAGGCCATGGACCAGGACCACGGGTATTTTGTCCGGATCGTAGGGTTGCAGGAAGACGATGCGGGGGCGGCCGTCAAAGCGTCCGGGGCGCAGCAGGTTGAGCAGGCCCGCGCCGGTCCGCGGACCCATTGCCCGGGTGACGGCCAGCGGGGTCTCCAGGTCCATGGCCAGGGACAGGTCCCCGTGGGCCGTGCGCACGCGCTCAACACGGTCCGGATTCGCCAGGGCCGCCTCGCAGCAGGCGCCGGACTGGGGCTCGGGCAGCGCGACCAGGGTGAGCGGGATCTGATAACCGGCGCGTGGGGCGTTGGGATCCTGGGAGTCGAGGCGACCCACCAGGGGCAGCCCGAGCCCGGCGCGGTGAAGCTCGGGCCGAGTCGGCCGGGGTTGCGTCACCGGTTCGATATCCGCGAAGCCTCCCGGTGACGCCAGTCCTCCGGGGGCCGCGTCCAGGGGGACCAGGGGCCGATCGGCGGCAGCCTTCAGGAGCTCCGGCAGGTGCGCGGCCATGAGCCCGCGGCTCTCGACCGCGGCCCGCGCCCGCGCCCGCTCGCCCGCCCCGGGCGAGGCCAGGATCCGGATCTGCGCGTCCAGCCGCGCACCTAGGGGTCCCGGCTCGGGGGGCTGGAGCGACTGGCAGCCGCCGAGGAGCAGCGCCAGGGAGCAGGCGGCGACGATAACGGCCGCTGGCCTGGGGGGTAGGGCGGGTTTTGGTGGCGTCACGGGTCTGTGCCACGGGTGGCTGCGGTGGGCGACAGGGAGGCCAGTCCTGGAGGTGGGATTGGCCCGTCAATTGAGCTACGATCGGCGCCGAAATTCAACCGCCTGGGGTCTGTCCTTGAATCCGCCGGCCGCGCCGGCGCGGTGGTCTTGACCGGTGCATCCGCCGGTCCCCGCCGGCTCCCAGACCCGAGCCCGATCAGCCGGCCGCCACAACAACTCAAACCGCCGAATGCGGCGAGGTGCCCATGCTGAACAAGATCGTCGACAGTCTGCACAACACCGCGATGGAGAGTCTGGCCCGGACCTTCAGGCGCCTGGGTCGCCTGGGCTTCTGGGTGCAAGTGGTCCTGGGGTCATTCCCCTTGATCCTAATGACCTACATCTTCATCTTCACCGGCACGGTCAAGCTCTCCGGAACCCGCGCCGGCCTCCCGATCGTTGAGTACCTGACCATCCTCAACCTGCTGGTGCTGCTCTTCACCACCCTCTGGTTCTATCGCTACCCGACGCTCGGTCGCAGGCTCCTGGACCCGGAGACGCGTCCGACCGAGGCCCAGGTGGAGGGCACCGTGTGGATCGGCCTGGTGGCGAGCAGCCTCGGCGCCGTCTTCTCCATGGTGGTGCTGATCCTGGAGGTTGGCCAGCTTCTCTTCTATTTCCTGGCGGCGCCCCAGGGGGGCATCCCGGCGATCCAGACTGCCCCGGGGACGGTCGGCGGCGCGGCGAGCTGGGTCTCCACCGTGGACGTGGCGAGCCTCATGGCCCTGCTGCTGACCCTGACAGCAGAGGTCGTCGCCCTGGTCCTTGGACTCTGGCTCCTGTTCCGTACCTCTCAGAGCGCCGACGAGTTCCCCCCGCCGGCCGTGGACTAGGGCGGTTTTCGGGGCCCTGGCCGGGCGCCCCACTCAGGACCAGGTGAGTCGGGGCGAGCCCAGGTGAGCGCGATCCCGCTGCGACCAGGCGTCCCCCGCCGCACGCGGTTGCGGCGGGTGGTGGTGCCCGCACTCTTGATCCTGGCCGTCGGGACCGCCCTCTGGATCGGCTGGGCAGAGGATCATCCGCGGGAGGAGCGGCGCCTGCGCCAGTTGGTGCAGGACCGGCTCCTCACCTGGTTCCCCGAGCAGATGGCCCCGGATCCGACCTGGCACGGGTTGCATCCCAGGGTCACGCCCAGCGCCCCGCGGCGCATCGGGGTGGTGCTGATCCATGGCCTGGACGAGCCCGGCACCCTCTGGGAGGATCTGGTGCCGCGACTCGAGGCCGCGGGTTTTCCCGCCTGGGAGCTCCGCTACCCGAATGATCAGGGAATCGATCGCAGTGCCGATTACCTGGCGACTCTCTGGCCGGGGCTTCCCGCCGAGCGCCCCCTGGTCCTCATCGGGCACAGCATGGGCGGGTTGGTGGCCCGGGACTTCGTCTCCCGCTGGCGGCACCCGGTCGGTGCGGCGGCGGGGGTCGAAGGCCCGCCGGTGGCGGGTGTCATCCTGGCCGGGACGCCGAATCGGGGCTCCGAGTGGGCACGCCTGCGGGTTTGGCTGGAGCTGCGGGACCAGTTCCCCACGGTGCCAGGGCGGCGCTACTCGCTGTTCGCGGCGCTGCGGGACGGCACCGGGGCAGCCAAGGTCGATTTGCGCCCCGGCAGCGACTTCCTGCAGGGGCTGAACGCCCGCCCCTGGCCCGATTCGGTGCCCATCCGTCTGATCGGCGGCCGGCTGGTGGCCCCGCCCGAGACCTGGGTCGCGGGTCTCGATGCGATTTTCGCGGAGACCGGCTCGCAAGAGCTCAAGCAGCAGGTCGAGGCCTGGTGGTCGGGCGTTGGGGACGGTCTGGGGGATGGGGCCGTCTCCCTGGAGTCCCTGCGCATCCCTGGGGGTCCCGAGCCGCTGCTGGTGGATGCCGCCCATCGGACGATGCTGGCGCGGCTCCTGGCCAGCGACCCGGAGCCTCCCGCCATCTCGGTGATCTTGGCGACCCTCGAGATCTGGGAAGGGGAGGGCCCCAGGGTCTATGATGCTAACGACCATGGCGCCCGCGCCACCCCGGAAGATGATCATCGCGGTCGCCATGGTCGTTTCCCTCACCCCGGCCCTCTCCCAGAGGGAGAGGGAGAAAAGGAGCGCGCCGGGCGCGACTTTCACGGTAAGCCATAGAAGGGCCGGGGCAGGGGTTCCTGATGGCGCCGGGTGATCGGTGCCGGCCTCGTGGTTGGAGGGCTGCCGGGCGCTCATCCTTGGGCGGTCCCAGACCAGCGCCGGAGTCGGTGGCCCCACCCCAGAGCTCGGCAGGCCCGGCCCGGTTCCACTCAGATTCTGGGATTCGACCCCATGGACACCCAAACACTCATCGACGCCTTTGAGCACCTCGACACCTGGGAGGAGCGCTACGAGCTCATCTCCGAGCTGAGCCGCGAGCTCCTGCCCCTGACCGACTCCGATCGGATCGATGGCAACCTGATCAAGGGTTGCGACACCCGCACCTGGTTGACGGGGCAACTGGTCCCGGGCACCGAGTCCCGACTGGAGTATCGGGCGGCGGCGGAGGGGCCCCTGGTCCAAGGACTCGTGGCCGTCCTGCTCATGCCCTTTCAGGGCAAGTCTCCCGAGGATGTCCTGGCGACCGACCCCTATCCCTTCATCCGGCGCCTCGGACTCGACTCGGCGCTGAGCGCCAAGCGCCAGGCCGGGATGCAGGCCTTCATCGAGCGGGTCAAGGCCATCGCGGCCCGCTATTGCGCGTCCGAGTGACCGCCGCGGCTGACCCCCCGAATCGCGGCGGGTCTGCGCTCGATCCGGGGTCCCTCAGTCGCCTCCGGGGCCGCCACAGCGATCCCCTGGCTGGGCCCGCAGCATCCAGCGGACATAGTCGGCCGTCTCCCCGGCACCCTCCGCCGGGGCCCAAGGGGCAAAGTCTTGGGGCGCGACGGGGGCGAAGGGCCCCGGTTTGCACTCGAAGATCACCGTGTCGGGTGTCAGGCAAACCAGAGAGTGCCAGGTCCCCTCTGGGGACTCGAGCCCCTTGGAAGTCTTGTGGGCCCCCGCCTCCAGACGGGCGCTGACGCGACCCTCATCGTCGAACCCCAGCCAGGCCACGACCCCCTTGAGTACCAGCAGCAGCTCCCATTTTGGGGGGTCGAGGTGCCGATGGGGCCGCAGATAGGTCCCCGGCTGCAGCGCGATCAGCATTCGCTGCACCGACTCCGCGTGGGAGCCATGGAGCAAATGATGGGCGCGGCGCCGCGGCACCTCGTTCGCCTGACGGCACAAGTCCTGTAGCAGGGTGGTATCGATGTACTTCATGGTATCGGAGTCATGCAAGTGCGCTCGGCAGGGAAGGGGTACCTTGCCGTATTGAAGGACCTCGCGCCGTCAGTCGCGTCAGAGGTCGCCTACGACACTTCTATGCCACCGGGCTGCGGTCCTTTGAGGTCTGCAATTGCGCGACAAGGCGCCGACCCACTCGCGCTCGGCAGTTGCGTATACGGTCACCACCGCCCGGTCACCGCAACTCCCCGTCACCGCTACTCCCCACCGCAACTCAACTCATGCAGAAAGTGCATCAGCAAGAGCTCGAAGCAGTGTAGCCCCATCGCCACGCCATGCGCTGCCGTGCATACACGCGAGTGTTTTTGGATTTGTCGAGGCGAGCCTCTCAAGCATCACACCTGCGTTCTTCGTATGTGAGAAGTAATCCATTGCGTGACGGAAAGCCTCACTCGGTCCAAGAATGTCCGACTCCGTGACGGGCGGGAGATCGGCACCTCCCTGAGTGAACAGGTCGCCGCATAGCAACGTAGAAGTTCGTTCTTCCGTCAGAAAACCGCATTCCCATGCGTGCGGCAGATGCGGCGCGTCCAACCAACGCACGGAATGCTTACCGAGAACAAGCAGCTCTCCGTCGGCAAGCGCGCGGGGCGCCCGATCAGCCAGGTCATCGATCGATACCATGGCAGCAACCGTGCCGCACAGTGGTACGGACTGCGGTGCGACGACGAGCCATTCGTTGAGTGAGCCGCACTCGTCGGCTTCAACATGGGAGAGCCCAATATAACGAAGGCTCTCGACGGGCAAAACACTTCCCACTGCTTCCCGCACTAGCGGAAACATCTTTCGCGGGCCAGTGTGAAACAGCAACGGCTCATCGTCTGTGATCAGGTATTGGTTGAACGAAAATCCGCCCGCACCTTCGATCAAAACGGGCGTGTTGATGCGATAGATCCCTTCCGCAACCTCATGCACATTCGTTCCGGATTGGCTGTTCGTAATAACCATAAGAATTACCTTGCGGGGGATTGAGGCAAGGGCGTTCAGGTTCCTGCCGCCCAATGTGACGCCTAGCCAGCTCAGAACCACGCCGGCACGGATTGGGAGTTTAGCACTGATCTCACGGCATGGTTTTGGATCGGCGCTGAGGCGGACGTTAGGCGACCTCTTGTTTGGTCACGCATCTGAGGAAAAAGGAAGGACCTGTGACCCTGTTGCGTTGTTCTCACCCTGTTTCCCTGTTCGGTGCCAGTTTCGCCTCGCGACACCGTCCAGCGTTGGTGTGTCGCGCCCCTCTTGCTGTTGACGATTGAGCGCCGACAAGGGGGGACGCAAGGTTAAACAAGGACCGATCGGGGGCTTCGGTTGACATCGCCAGGGCAGTACCGGGGCGCTTTGGGTACTGGTCTGCCGGGGTTGCGCCGAGGTCAATGGCCCAGCGCCGCCCTTCGAGCCATCGAGCAAGGACCTCGAGCACCGGGGCCCAGCCCCCGCGTATGATCGGCCCCGGATGCAGCCCCGGTGATGTGCGGGGTGTCGAGGCGCGGGGTATTCTGGGAAGGATGTGGCGCTACGCCCTTGCCTGGTTTCCGATGGTGGCGATCGCGGTCGCCAACGGAGTGGTGCGCGAGGCTTGGTACGGGAGGCATCTGGGGGAGCTCCAGGCCCACCAGGTCTCGACGCTGAGCGCACTGGTGGTGCTCGGGCTCTACATGGGGTGGGTCATCCGGCGGTGGCGGCCGCGGTCCGACGCCCAAGCCATCGGCATCGGGGTGCTTTGGCTCGGGCTCACCCTGGCCTTCGAGCTCCTGTTCGGCCATTACCTGGCCGGCCATTCCTGGGAAAGACTGGCCCAGGATTACGACCTCCTTGCCGGCAGGCTCTGGCCCCTGGTGCCGCTGTGGGTCGCCGCTGCGCCCTATCTGTTCAGAAGGCTGCGCTGACGGTGGATCTTGCGAGGCGCCGGGCGGGTGCGCCCGGAACCGAGATCAGGGCGCCACGGCTGCGCGGATGCCCTCGATGAATCCGATGAAGGCCTGACGCTGGGCGGCGACCAGTTCGGCCGGGCCGTGGAGCTGGGGGTAGAGGTTTCCCTCCTGGGTCTCCACGAGCGCGGCCAACAGCATGCGGTCGGGTAGGGCGTCACCGCTCTGCCCCATGCCGACATTGCGCGCGTAGGTCCCCCGCAGCTCCACCAGGGTCGCGGGCATGGCGGACTTGAGCGGTGTCACCACCGGGTCCACGGGCTTGCCGTCGGGGCCGCTGAACTGGGACGCCCAGCGCTCCAGGTTGGCATCCAGGGTACCGCCCTGGCCGGGTCCGAAATAATAAAGGACGAACTGGGCCCCCTCAGCCCCCTCGGCTCCGGGGATATCGAACTGCAGGAGCCGCATGGAGCTGCTCGGCTGGGCGCCGACCCACTCGGCAGGCACCTCTGAGGTCAGGCCTTGGAAGGTCGTCACCTGGCCTGCGGCCCAGGAAAGGCTCGCGGCCAGCAATAGGGGGATCGAGAGAAGGCGTTGGTAGGGCATGGGTCGGGCCTCGGGGTTGGCGTGGGAGGAGCCTAACCGAAGGGGGCTGGGTTGGCGAATGCTTTACGTCGCCCGGAGTCTCATATTCCCGTGCAGGGGCCTAATTTCTGAGTGGCCGTTGGGGCTCTGGCATGCCGGCGAGTGTCTATCGTGTCTGTCTCCTTTGAGAGAAATGCATGGTGTCCGCGCTGGCCACGTCCCTCCGGGTCGCGGAACGGTGAGCGATGCCTTTTCTGTGCGCCAGGGCAAGTTTGGGGCACATTTCCATGACCCGTCGAGCCCAAGCTCTGCGACAATAGGGCGCAACCTTCCACCGGGGACCGGCAAGGCCCGGGCCCAGGTCCATCCACATCCAGCTGAAGAGAGAGGTACGAGGGAGCCATGGCATCCGATACGACGAAGTACGTTTTCGCCTTTGAGGAGGGGGACGGTAAGGACAAGAAGCTACTTGGGGGCAAGGGCGCCAACCTGTGCGAGATGACCCAGATCGGGCTCAATGTCCCTCCCGGGTTCGTGATTTCCACCGCCGCCTGCCTGGAGTATCTGTCCGCGGCGGACCGCAAGCTACCGCCGGGGCTCCTGGACCAGGTTCATGCCCAGATGCGGGCCCTTGAGGAGAAGACCGGCAAGGGTTTCGGGGACCCGGAGAATCCACTGCTGGTCTCGGTGCGCTCCGGTTCGGCCATGTCCATGCCCGGGATGATGGACACTATCCTCAATCTGGGGCTCAACGCGGCCACCCTCCAGGGTGAGATCCGCGGCACCGGCGACGCCCGCTTCGGCTACGACGCCTACCGCCGGTTCATCCAGTTGTTCGGCAAGATTGCCCTGGGGGTGTCGGATGAGCTCTTCGACAAGCAGTTCGATCTGGTCAAGAAGGCGTGTAACGCGAAGCACGACGTGGATCTGAACGCCTCCGACCTGAAGGAGATTAGCGAGCGTTTCCTTAAGGTGGTGGAGGAGGCCACTGGCCGGCCCTTCCCCGAGGACCCCTACCAGCAGCTCGAGATCGCCATCAAGGCGGTGTTCGGCTCCTGGTCCGGGAAGCGCGCCGTAGACTACCGGCGTCAGTTCAACATTACACCAGACATGGCCAACGGCACCGCGGTGAACGTCGTCACCATGGTGTTTGGCAACCGCGGCGAAGATTCTGCCACCGGCGTGGGCTTCACGCGCAACCCGGCCACTGGCGAGAACAAGCTCTACGGCGAGTACCTGGTCAATGCCCAGGGCGAGGACGTGGTCGCGGGCATCCGCACACCCAAACCCATCGATCGGCTCCAGGTGGAGATGCCGGAGATGGCAGCCCAGCTCGACGAGCTGCGCAATCGCTTGGAGACCCACTACCGGGAAGTCCAGGACTTCGAGTTCACCATCGAGCGTGGGGTGCTGTACTGCCTCCAGACCCGCAACGGCAAGATGAACGCCACCGCCATGGTGCGCACCTCCGTGGAGATGGAACGGGAGGGGCTGATCAGCAAGCGCGAGGCCCTCCTGCGCATCAAGCCAGATCTCCTGGAGCAGATGCTGTTCCCGCGCCTGGACCCCAAGGTCAAGGCCAGTGCGGTGGCGAAGGGCCTCCCCGCCTCGCCGGGGGCGGCCTCCGGTATCGCGGTCTTCGACGCGGACCGCGCCGAGATGCTCGGCAGGGAGCAGGGGCTGAAGGTCATCCTGGTGCGGGAAGAGACCAAGCCCGAGGACATCCATGGCTTTTTCGCCGCCCAGGGCATC
>Ga0209254_10006304_pt1 | contig 10942 bp, 11 predicted proteins | sample FrelakmetDIP11DI_FD_187148 | JGI IMG/M metagenome (GOLD analysis project Ga0209254, IMG submission 187148) | Freshwater lake sediment microbial communities from the University of Notre Dame, USA, for methane emissions studies - DIP11 DI (SPAdes)... | ecosystem: Environmental > Aquatic >... | reverse complement strand
GGGGCGTCGTCGCGATCCGTGCTCATAGCCATGCCTCCATCGCCGTCCGCAGCTTCGCCATCGCATAGCGCAGCCGGCTCTTGACCGTCTCGTGGCCGGCGTTCGTCACCGTCGCGATCTCCTCCAGCGACAGGCCGCCTTCGGCCTGCAGCAGGAACACTTCCCTCTGCGCCGGCGGCAACCGCCCCACGGCGTCGACGAAGGCGCGCGCCTGCTCGCGCGACATCGCCTGCACATCGGGCCGTTGCGCATCGCCGGCGTCGATCTCGAACGGCGGGTCGCCGTCGGGATCGTTGGCGGCCCCGTCGAGGCTCACCGCGTCGTCGCGTCCCCGCCAGTGATCGACCAGCTTGCTGCGCGCGATCGTATAGAGCCACGTCGTGAACCTGGCGCGCGGCTCGAAGTGCGCCGCGTGGCGCACGATCGCGAGCCAGGTGTCCTGCATCAGGTCATCCGCCTGGGCCGGCGTCGCGCCCTGCCGCAGGAAGTAGCGATACACCGGCCGCTCGTGCCTCTCGTACAGCTCGGCGAAGGCGCGCGCGTCGCCGGCCGCATAGGCCGCCAGCAAAGCCTCGTCGCTCGCCGCATCGCTCAATGCCGTCCCCTCGCTCCTCGCACCCGCAGCCGGACCCGCAAGGCCGTCCGGCGCGTGCGTCCGCCGGCATTGTGCCCGCGCATGCACGCCGTCGATCACCGGCTCGGGGCCCGCGCTCAACGCCGCGGCGGATCGGGAACGAAGCCCGCCGCGGCCGGGAACGGATTCGGCACGGCTCGCGGCGCAGGAATCACCCCCATCGCCACCAGGTTCTCGCGGCTGTCGTAGTGGATCGTGATGACCTCGTCCGGCGTCGACGACGCGCGCTCGAAATCGGTGTAGCTGGTGACCGACTGCTCGCTGCGGCCGTGTCCCGTGCCGATGCGCGACTCCTGCGCGCGCTCGCTGCGGCGAGCCTCGGCCGATCCCGTCGCGTCGCTCGCCGCCCCCGCGGCCGGCGCGGGTGGCGATGCCGCCTCGTTGCGCGACTGGTGCTCCTTCGACAACGCGGGCGGCGGCACGTGCCGCACGCGTTCGCGGAACACCGCCACGCCGATCACGCCGACGCTGTCCGGGCGGCCGGTGCGCGCCGCGTACGAGTTCGGCAAGGACGTGAACTCGAACGCGGCGACCCGCGACATGTCCTTGCGCCAGCCGGTGATCTGCGCGAACTGCCCGCTCGCCAGCACGTAACCGGTCTGGTCCGGCGCGGCGGTCTCGCCCGAGATCACATTGACGCCGTCCACCGACACCACCGTCAGCACACGCCCGCCGCCGCGGTTGGTCAGCGCCACCCCGTACCGGCGGCCCGGCTTGCCCGGCACCCACCACTTCCCTTCATGCCAGTAGGTCGGCAGGGTTTCACCGGTGGCGCGGTCCGTCACGCGCACGTCGACCGTGCCGCCAACCGCGTGCGCGCACCCGCCCGCCAGCAGCATTGCGCCGGCGGTGGCGACCGCCGCGAGGATTCGCATCAGCATTGTTGTTCTCCCTGGTTGACCGATGCGCCTGTAAACGTCGCTTGAAGCAAAATGGGGTTGATCCGTCCCCGGTCGAGCGCTGCCCGGGCCCGGCGCCCGCCTAGCCTGAAACCGTCCAATGCGTTACGAGCACCTGGTCCAGATCAACGACCCCCTGATGCCGCTGCTGGATACGCTGACGCGCAACCAGCTGTGGCAGGGCCTCATGGTCCGCGCGGAGGACCCGACCCAGTTCGTCCTCGGCCTCGAAGGCGCGACCATCCACAGCCACGAGGTGCGTGGCGAAGCGCACGAACTGACCCGTACGCTCGACTTCGGGTCCTTTCGCGTCGAGGACCGCGTGCGTCTCGTGCGCGACCGCGGCAGCGAGGTCCGCACGATGGCCGGACCGACCTGGCCCGCGAGCCGCCTGACGATCACGATCGAGGAACCCGAGCCCGAGCTGCTGTTCCTGCGCTTCGTCTACGAGTTCGACGAGGCGGCGGGGAGCGACGAGCGCGATCCCGTGATCGTCGGGCTGCGCGAACAGGCCTACGAGCGCGCGGACCTCGACACCGTGTTGCGCATCCGCGCGCTGGCGGAACTGGGTGTGCTGGGCTGAGCAAGGCGGGCAGCGGCCCGCGTGCCGCTGCGCGAGAGCGCCGCGGACCGGCACTACACTGACCGCATGCATCACAAGGCTCTCGTCCTCTTCTCCGGCGGACAGGATTCGACAACCTGCCTCGCGTGGGCGCTCAACCGCTATCGCGAGGTCGAGACCATCGGGTTCGACTACGGACAGCGGCACGCCGTCGAACTCGACGTACGCCCCCGCGTGATGTCCGGGCTGCGCGCGCGATTCCCGCACTGGGGCCGCCACCTCGGCGAAGACCACTTCGTCACGATGCGCGAGCTCGGACAGCTGTCCGATACCGCGCTGACCGAGGCCGCGGAGATCCGACTTACCGCGAAGGGGCTGCCGAACACGTTCGTTCCCGGCCGCAACCTGCTGTTCTTCACGTACGCCGCGGCGATCGCCTACCGGCGCAACCTGCAGGTGCTCATCGGCGGCATGTGCGAGACGGATTACTCCGGGTATCCGGACTGCCGCGACGACACGCTGAAGGCGATGCAGATCGCGCTGTCGCTGGGCATGGACCAGCGCTTCACGATCGAGACGCCGCTGATGTGGCTCGACAAGGCGCAGACGTGGCAGCTCGCGCACGAGCTGGGCGGCGACGACCTGGTCGACCTGATCCGGACCGAGACGCACACGTGCTACGTGGGCGATCGCTCGACAAGGCACGACTGGGGCGTGGGCTGCGGCCAGTGTCCCGCGTGCGAACTGCGCGCGGTGGGGTGGACGGCCTGGAAGCGCGGGGTCCGCGCTGACGTGCCGAGCCCGAGTGGCTAGCGCGGCTTGACGGGGCTGCGCAGGCGCGCGGCATTCGGCCGGGCATCCGCGCCCTGCTCGCCTCCGACCGGCCGCGCGAGCCGCTCGACCAGCGAGCGGCGCATCGTCCACAGCGGCGTCTGCTGCGCGGATCGCGCCAGGTAGGCGTCGACATCCTCGTGCGTCGCATGGATGCGGCGCACGAGCGGGATGAACGCCTCGACCAGCGCCGGATCGAACTGCCGGCTGCTCTCGCGGACCAGGTGGCCGAGCGCCTCCTCCACCCGCCACGCCGAGCGCCACGGGCGCTCGTGCACCAGCGAGTCGAAGGCGTCGCAGAGGCCGACGATGCGGGCCGCGAGTGGAATTGCGTCGCCCGAGATGCCGTCCGGATAACCCGCGCCCGACCACGCTTCGTGGTGATGGCGGGCAATTTCCTCGGCGAGCGCCGCGTACGGCACTTTCGCACGGATCAGGAAGTCGGCGCCGGTCGCCGCGTGCGTCTCCACGAGCTGGCGCTCGCCCTGCGACAGCGCGGTGCGCTTGCGGATAACGCTGTCCGGGATGACGACCTTGCCGATGTCGTGCAGGCGCGCCGCCAGTTCGATGCGCTGGGCTTCGTCCGCATCGATCCCGTGCTCCAGCGCGAGCAGGTGCGCCCACATCGCGACCCGGAACGCGTGCTCGCCGCTGTCTTCCTCGCGCAGCTCGACCGTCAGCGCCATGTGCTCGAGGAACTCGCCCTGCTTCGCGGCCGCGTCCTCGAGCTTCTTCTTCAGCGCCTCGTCCTTGTCCTCGATCGCGCGCAGGCTCGCCGCATCGTGATCGGGCAGCCCCAGCCGCTGCAGGTGCTGCTGCTGCTGCTGCATGATCGCTTCGCGATGCAGGTTGCGCACGTGCATCATCAGTTCGCGGTTCATCGACAGCGCGCGGTCGGGCTGGCCGGCCTTCTCGTAGGCGTCAACCGAGGCGCGCAGCGCTTCGTGATACGACGATGCGAGGATCTTCGACTGGTCGCGCACGGCCACTATGCGCGAGATGCCGACGTCGACGTTGCCGCGGTACACCTCGACCAGCCCGCTCACCGTCGCGGCCGAGATCTTCGCCCGCGCCGCGCCGGACTTCGCGGCCATTTCACGGGCGACGGCCGCATGGGCGGCGGCGTCCTCGGTTCGATGCAGGGCGAGCAGCAGCTGCGCGTACGTTGCCTCGATCAGCGCCCTGACCTGCTCCTGCTCGCGATCCCCGGGCTCGGCAAGCAGGCTCAGTGCCTCTTCGCACGCCTCGATGCCAGGCAGGTACTCGTGAAGATAGAGATCGCATTGCGCGGCGCCATAGAGCGCCCTGCATCGTGTCTTGACGCTCTGCGCTGGATTGTCGATGGAGCCTGCCGTGATGGCGCCACGCTCGTAGCAGACCCTCGCGTCGTTGTAGAGCGTCGCGTCGAAGAAGGTCACCGCGATATTGATCCAGGTGGCGGCCAGGCCCGGGGTGTCTCCCATGCGTTCCGCCAGCTCCAGCGCTCGCAGGAGACTTCGAAGGGCATCGGGGGTGTTCCGCGTTGCGGTGAGGATCAGTCCTTGCGTGGACAGCGCGCGCCGAAGCTGGGCCTGTTCACCTTCCTGCTCGGCCAGCATCACGGCCAGCGCGATCGGCTCCACGGCGTTGAAGACGCGCTGGCCGTGCAGGTAGTACTGCCCCGCCGCATCGATCAGCAAGCCGACGCGCCGCTTGGGAGATGCGCCAAAGGGGACTGCCCGCAAGCGTGCAAGCCAGGCGTCGAGGAAGGTGGGCAAGTCGCCAGGAGGTGCTGCGATCGCCTGCTTCAGTTCCTGCTCGAGTTCATCCAGTCGCGCTTCGTAGTCGTCCATCTGAAAGCCGCGCCAGATGACGGCAAGATGTAAGCCGTCCAATTCTGCCTCGACTCCTCCTCGGTGGATAGCGCCGTAAGGGGGGATTTCCCCGTGTCGGCCGTTCCTTCAAAATTCGTTTCGTGCACGGTTGTCGTGCCGTCAGACAAAAACAAGAGAATTCAGCCAACTTGCGGAAAAGGAAACAGCCATGAACGTCGAAACCGTCGAACTCCAAGCCGTTGCCGAAGTTGCGAAAACCGATGAGGCCGTCGAGGTGCTGTCGCTCTGCCTCGACGATCTCGACCTCGTGGCCGGCGGCGCATCGCTTGGAATGATCGACTGACTTTCTTTGGATTGGAGCCGGGCGCGGAAATCAGACTCCAACAGTCCAACGCAAGCGAGACAAAGAATCCAGAACAGACCGGTTTGATTTCCGCAGTTGTCACACGGCGCCGACGGGCGCCCTTTTTTTTCCCGTCGCATCCCGGCGATAGGTGATGCGGAGTGTTGCGCCGGCCTGACGGGATGCGTCGCATCCCGTGCCGGCCCGGCTCAGGCCGCGCGGCGGCTTTCCGGCTCGGAATCGGCGCCGAGGCGCACGATGCGGTCGACCGCGCCGACCGTCTCCGGCCGGTGGCTCACGATCACGAGGCCGATGCCCGTCTTGCGCAGGCCGTCGGTGATCGACCGCTCGCGCGCGAGGTCGAGCTGGTCGAAGGTCTCGTCGAGGAAGAGGATCTGCGGCTCGCGGTACAGCGCGCGCGCCAGCAGGACGCGGCTGCGCTGGCCGCCGGACAGCGCGACACCCAGGCTGCCGACGATCGTGTTGTAGCCCATCGGCATCGCGACGATGTCCTCGTCGATCATCGCGAGGCGCGCGCACAGCCGCGCGCGGTCGGAGTCGTGCTGGGGATCGAAGAAGCTGATGTTGTCCTCGATGGTGCCGACGAACAGGTGATCGTCCTGCATCACCACGCCGATGCGGCTGCGGTAAGCGCTCTTGTCCCAGTCGCGCACGTCGCGCCCCGCCGCCGTCAGCGAGCCCTCGGTGCGATCGAGCAGCCCGGCGAGCACCTTCACGAGCGTCGTCTTGCCGGCGCCCGACGGGCCGACGATCGCCACCATCTCGCCGGGGCGCGCGACGAAGTCGAGGCCGCGGAACACGAAGCCTTCGATCCCGTAGGCGAAGCCGAGGTTGCGCGCCTCGAGGCCGAACGTCGCCGTCGGCGCGTCGGCGCGCGCCACCGACGACATCTCCGCCTGGCCCTCGGGCTGCGCCAGCGCGATGTCGGCCACGCGGTCGGCGTGCAGGTCGAGCATGCGGAACTCGATCGTCTTGTCGACCAGGTTGTTCACGCGCGTGATGAACAGCAGCTTGAACAGCATGAACGCGAACAGCATGCCGACCGACAGCTCGTTCGAGAGCACCGCGTAGGCACCCAGCCAGATCACGACGACGTTCTCGAGCCCGAACACCAGCACGTTGCCGGCGCGCTGCAGCAACGCGAGGTTCTGCACGCGCACGTCGGCGTTGGTCTGGTCGACCACGTGGTTCAGGTACGCCGACCGCCGCTCGCTTTCGCGCAGGTTCAGCTTGATGGCCATCATCCCGCGCAGCGTCTCGATGAAGTGCGTGGCCGCCTTCGCCTCGTGCACGATGCGCTCGTCCATCGCGCGCCGCTGCGGCCCGTACAGCATCGCCCGCAGCGCGCCGTAGGCGAGCGCGGCGATGACGACGACGACGGTCAGCGTCGCGCTGTACCAGAACATCACCGCGAGCGTGACGAGCACCATCACGCCGTCCATCACCGTTTCGAGGAAGGTCAGGGTCAGCGTGCGCTGGATCGCGTCGACGCTGCGGAAGCGCGACACGATGTCGCCGATGTGGCGCTTCTCGAACCAGGCGAGCGGCAGCCGCAGCAGCCGCGCGAACAGCGTGTCGAGCAGCTGCAGGTTCAGCCGCGTGCTGATGTAGACGCCGAGCCACGACCGCAGCGCCGTGATGATGGCGATCATCACCGCCAGCAGCCCGAATCCGATGCCGAGCACCGCGAGCAGGTCGCGGTCGCGGCCCACGACCACGCGGTCGACCACGAGCTGCAGGAAGAACGGCGACGCGATCGCGAGCACTTCCAGCACCAGGGACAGCAGCAGCACCTGCGTGACCGCGCCCTTCAGCCCGGTCGCCATGCGCACCAGCTGCCACGCGCTGATCTTCTCGCGCTCGTCGCGCTCGGCGAACCCGGTGGCCGGCGTCAGCTCCATCGCGACGCCGGTGTAATGGTCCGACGCCTCCTTGAGGGTCAGCACGCGCCGGCCGCGCGCCGGGTCGTGCACCGTGATCCTGTCGCCGGCGACCTTCGTCAGCACGACGAAGTGGTTCATGTCCCAGTGCAGGATCGCCGGGAGCTTCAGCTGCGGCAGCGATTCGAGCGCGACCTTCACGCCGCGGGCCGCAAGGCTCATCGTCTCGGCGATCGTCGCGATGTGCTTCAGCGTCACGCCCTTCATCGACGGCGCCAGCCGCATGCGCATCGCGGACAGGTCGGTGCGGAAGCCGTGGTAGCTCGCGACCATGGCGACGCAGGCGATGCCGCACTCCGGCGCTTCGCTCTGCAGGATCATGGGGACGCGGCGACCGAGCATCAGCTCATCCGCTGCTTCAACGAAAGAATCGGTTCGAAGACCCACTCCCACACCTTGCGCTTCTCCTGCAGGATGTCGGCGTTGACCGACATGCCCGGACGCAGCGCGAGCTTCTGGTCGCCCGACACGATGTACTGGGCGTCGAGCCTGACGTCGACGCGATACACGGGCTCCTTCAAGGTGACCTGCCCGACCTTCTCGCCGGCCGACCACACGGTCCGGCTGACCCGCTCGACCGTGCCGCGGTACTGGCCGAAGCGCTGGAACGGAAAGGCGTCGTAGCGCAGCACGACTTCCTGCCCCGGCTGAACGAAGCCGATCGCTCGGGTCGGCACCAGGAGCTGCGCATGCAGGCCGCTGCCCTTCGGCACGACCATCGCGAGCGGCGCCTCGTCGGCCACGGCCTCGCCGCGGGTGGCGGCCACATTCGTGAACACGCCTGCCACCGGGGCGCGGATCACGTTCTCGCGCTTGGCCTCTTCCTGCACGCTGCCCTGCTGCAACTCGCTCACCTGCCGGCGGATCTGGTCGAGCTGCGTCTGGACCTTCATCTCGACCGTCGGCAGCTCGGCCTTCGCGGAGGACAGCTCGCGCTCGACGCCGGCGCGCTGCCGACGGGCGGCTTCGAGCTTCACCTGCTGGTCGAGCACGTTGTTGCGGAACTCGATCAGCTTGCTCTCGGAGTAGAACTTGTCCCGGTACAGCTCCTCGGCGCGCTGGAACTCGTTGCGCGACGACGCCAGCCGGCTCTGCTGGGCCTTGATCTCGACGTCGAACTGCGCCAGCTCGCGCTGCAGGTCGTCGATCTTGCGGCGGAGGATCTCGGCCTGCTGGGCTCCGAGCACGCGCGCCTGCTGCTGCTCGCGCTCCAGAACGGACATCCGCTCCGAGATCTCCCGCTGCACGAGTTCGCCGGACGAAACGCCCGAGGCCGTGCCGCGTTCGAACGAAAGCCGGATCAGCGGCTGGCCGGCCTGGACCTCTTCGCCTTCCTTCGCGAGCAGTTCGGCGACCACCCCGGCCTCGGGCGCCAGCAGGCGCGCGGCGCCGGCGTCGAGCGCGAGGAACCCGTCCACCCGCTCGCGTCGGGCGTACTCGCCCCACACCGAAAATGCGACGAGTCCCAGCGCGAACGCGAGCGCCACCACCGTGAAGATCCACAGCGGCACCGGACGCGCGAGCGAAACCTCGCCGAGCAGCTTCTCGCGCTGCGCTTCGATCGCTTCCTGGCGGAACAGCGGGTTGGCCATTGCGGTGCGGATTATGGCGGGCCGGCGCCGCGAAGGCGCGCGCCGTACCCATTTCATGGCGCAATTGCTTCGCCGGCGTGGCGTTATATCGACATTACGAATCGGTCTCTGCGCGGCCGCGGACCGCTCCTAACCTGCGCCGTCGAACGAAAACGATTGCGAGACCACCATGCGCCACACCGCACGAATCCTGATCGCAGCACTGCTCGGCTTCGCGGCCGCCTCGGCCTTTGCCGGCGACGAAGCCGCCGCCGCGTGGCAGGCTGCACAGCGCGCCACGGCTGCGCAGCAGGCGCTCAGCGATCGCTACACCGCCATCTGGTCGACGCTCGACGCGGCGCAGAAGTCCCGTTTCGCGGCGCAGGAGCGCTCGTGGCTGAACGAAGGAAGACAGCAGGAGCAGCAGGCGTGCGTCGCGCGCGCCGGCGCGCGGACCGAGCTCGTCGCGCGGACCTGCGAAGCGGACGTCATCGAGCGCCGCCTCGGCGGGCTGGCCGCCCCGCAGCGCGTCGCATCGTCGCGCTAGCCGCGGAGGTCGCGCGGGCTCAGGCCGGCCGTGCCGCGGCCTTCCACTTGATCGAACAGCCGATGCTCGGCGTCTGCTGAGCCGGCGCGGGCCGGCCCAGCGACACCTGCTTCATCGCCTCGAAGAGCTCGCGCCTCGCGCCCGGCGGCGCGGGCTGCCGGCCGGATGCATCGAGCCGGCCGTGGTACCGCAGCCGCAGGTCGCGGTCGTAGCCGTAGAAGTCCGGCGTGCACACCGCGCCGTACCCGCGCGCCACCGACTGGTCAGCGTCATGCAGGTACGGAAACGGCAGCTGCTTCGCGTGCCACAGGCGCTGCATCGCCTCGAAGGAGTCTTCGGGATAGGCGACGGCGTCATTGCTGCTGATCGCCACCACGCCGACGCCGAGCGCCTGCAGTTCCCGCGTGTCGCGGACGATGCGGTCGAGCACCGCCTGCACGTACGGGCAGTGGTTGCAGATGAACATCACCAGCAGCCCGTTCGGGCCGAGGGCGTCGTCGCGCGACCACGTCTGTCCGCAGGCGCCGGGCAGCGCGAAATCCGGCGCGCGGCTTCCGAGTTCGGCGTCGACAGCCTCCGTCGCCATCAGTGGCTCCGCTTCTTCAGGTCCATCAGGCGCAGGATCATCGGCGTGAAGATCAGCTGCATGGCGAGGCCCATCTTGCCGCCCGGGCAGATGATCGTGTTCGGCCGCGTCAGCCACGAGTCGTGCAGCACCGACAGCAGGTAGGGCAGGTCGATGCCCTTCGGGTTGGCGAAGCGGATGATCACCATGCTCTCGTCGGCGCTCGGGATGTCGCGCGCGATGAACGGGTTCGACGTGTCGACTGTCGGCACGCGCTGGAAGTTCACGTGCGTGACGCCGAACTGCGGCACGATGTGGTTCACGTAGTCCGGCATCCGCCGCAGGATCGTGTCGACCACGGCTTCCTGCGAGTAGCCGCGCATCTTCTTGTCGCGGTGAAGTTTCTGCATCCACTCGAGATTGATGACCGGCACGACGCCGACCAGCAGGTCGACGTGGCGCGCGACGTTGATCGTTGCGTCCACGTAGGCGCCGTGCAGGCCTTCGTAGAACATCAGGTCCGAACCCGGCTCGATTTCCTTCCACTCCGTGAAGTTCCCGGGCTCGACGCCGTGCTCCGCCGCCTCGCCCGCGTCGTGGATGTACTTGCGCGAGCGGCCGGCGCCGTTCTCGCCGTAGCCCTTGAACAGCCCCTCGAGTTCCGCGAGCAGGTTGGAGTACGGCCCGAAGTGCGAGTAGTGCTTGTTGCCGCTCGCCTCCGCCTCCTTCATGTGGGCGCGCATCTCCTGGCGGTTGTAGCGGTGGAACGAGTCGCCCTCGACGACATGCGCCTTGATGCCTTCGCGGCGGAAGATGTGCTGGAAACTCTGCATCACGGTGCTGGTGCCGGCGCCGGACGATCCGGTCACGGCGATGATCGGGTGCTTCCTGGACAAAGGAGTTCTCCCTCGATGTTCGTTGTTCTGCGCAGCGACCGCGTCAGGTCAGCACTTCATGTGAGAGCTTCGGGCCGGTACAGCGACCGCTCGTTGAAGAGCGGCGAGACGTACGGCTGGTCGGTGCCTTCGTCGTACTCGCGGTGGTAGCGCTCGATGCGGTCGACCTCGTTCTTCGACCCGAACACGAGGCCGATGCGCTGGTGCAGCTTCTCCGGCTGCACTTCCAGCACCGACGACCGGCCCGTGCTCGCGCGCCCGCCCGCCTGCTCCATGACAAAGCCGATGGGATTGGCTTCGTACAGCAGGCGCAGCCGGC
>Ga0209254_10006303_pt1 | contig 10945 bp, 12 predicted proteins | sample FrelakmetDIP11DI_FD_187148 | JGI IMG/M metagenome (GOLD analysis project Ga0209254, IMG submission 187148) | Freshwater lake sediment microbial communities from the University of Notre Dame, USA, for methane emissions studies - DIP11 DI (SPAdes)... | ecosystem: Environmental > Aquatic >... | reverse complement strand
ATTTCTTGACTTTCAAGCCCTCAATAGATATTTTTTCACACCATTAAAAAACAATAAGGGCAAATGGCAGATACTTCGGATTTCAGAAACGGCTTGATTATAAAATATAAGAACGATCTCTTTACGATTATCGAATTTCAGCATGTAAAACCTGGAAAAGGTGGTGCTTTTGTTAGAACTATGCTTAAAAGTTTGAGAACAGGCAAGGTTTTAGACAATACCTTTCGTTCTGGTGAAAGTGTTGAGATTATTCGAGTAGAGCGCAAAAAATATCAATATCTTTTCCGCGAAGGCGATTTTTTAGTTTGTATGGATAACGAAACCTATGAACAATTAAATATACCGAAAGCAAAATTTGGTGATGGTGTAGATTATTTAAAAGAGAGTGAAGAAATAGAAATACTTTTTAGTAAAGATGAAATTATAAGTGTTGAAATTCCGATTTTTGTTTATTTAAAAGTTGTACAGACTGAGCCTGGCTTTAGAGGTGATACAGCAACCGGCGCTAATAAACCGGCTAAACTTGAAACTGGAGTGAGTATAAACGTACCTCTTTTTATCAATGAAGGTGATGTTCTAAAAGTTGATACAAGAACCGGCGGTTACGTCGAAAGAATAAAATCCTAATAAAAGGAAAAAGTCATGGATTTAAATCTCATCAAAAAATTAATCAGAATTGTTGATACCAGCGGAATAACCGATTTGGAAGTTGAGCAAGAAGGATTCAAAATAAAAATCGCTAAAAAGATTCGCGCTTTTCACGGTGGATCCAAACCGCATGTGGTTTTACCTCCCGCTTCAGCAGATGAAGAGGTTGACCAAGTCGCTGCCGGGAAAGAATTAGAAACCAAAACCGAGACAAAGCATGAAATTCGTTCACCAATTGTTGGAACATTTTATCGTGCCCCCGCTCCAGATGCCGATCCATATATTCAAGTTGGAGACATTGTTACCAAAGGTTCGGTGCTTTGCATTATTGAAGCAATGAAACTGATGAACGAAATTGAATCTGATGTTGATGGAAGGGTTGTTAAAATCCTTGTTGATAACGGCAAACCTGTAGAATTCAATCAGCCGTTATTTTTAGTTCAGCCAAACTGATTTCCGATTTATAAAGAGGATTAATTGTTTAATAAAATTCTAATCGCTAACCGCGGTGAGATTGCTTTAAGAATAATCAGAACTTGCAGAGAATTAGGAGTTAAAACTGTTGCAATTTATTCCGAAGCAGATCGCGATTCACTTCACGTTACTTTTGCAGATGAAGCCGTTTGCATTGGACCCCCGCCAAGCAAAGATAGTTACTTAAAAATTCCATTAATCATTTCTGCTGCACAAATCACTGGAGCAGATGCAATTCATCCGGGATACGGATTTCTTGCTGAGAATGCTAACTTCTCCGAAATCTGTGCCGAATCAAATATAAAATTTATTGGTCCTTCACCCGAAATGATAAACGCAATGGGAAATAAATCATTTGCAAAAGATACTATGAGAAAGCACGGAGTTCCAGTTATTCCTGGAAGTGATGGAGTGCTAAAAAATATTACAGAAGGAAAAGAATTAGCTCAAAGTATTGGTTATCCTGTCATCATAAAGGCATCCGCTGGCGGTGGCGGAAAGGGTATGCGAATCGTTAGAGAGGAAAGCGAGTTTGAGAATGCTTACCAAACAGCTCGCACTGAAGCTGAATCTGCTTTCGGAAATCCGGATGTATATCTTGAAAAATATATAGAAAATCCAAGGCATGTTGAGATTCAGATAATGGGTGATTCTTTTGGTAATGCATATCATTACGGCGAACGTGATTGTTCGGTTCAACGGCGTCATCAAAAGCTGATTGAAGAATCTCCATCTCCTGCAATTGATGAATTAATTAGAAATAAAATGGGTGAGAGTGCCATTCTCGGGGCAAAGGCAGTTAATTATGAAGGTGCTGGGACGATTGAATTTCTGCTAGACAAGCACAAGAATTTTTATTTCATGGAAATGAATACGAGAATCCAGGTTGAGCATCCTGTCACAGAAACGGTTTATAAAGTTGATTTAGTTAGACAGCAAATTCTTGTTGCTGCTGGAGAGAAAATTGAAACACTTCCGCAAAAACCAGTCGGGCATAGTATTGAGTTTCGAATAAATGCCGAGGATCCCGAAAATGGATTTAGGCCATCGCCGGGGAAAATTCAATCACTGCATTTTCCCGGTGGTTATGGAGTCCGGATTGATTCACATGTTTATCAATCATACACAATTCCTCCTTATTATGACTCTTTAATCGCCAAACTTATTGTATGGGGTAAAGATAGAAAGGATGCCATCGTAAGAGGTAAACGTGCACTAGAAGAGTTTACTATTGAAGGAATTAAAACAACAATTCCTTTTCATCTGCAAGTTTTAAAAGATGAAAGATTTTTAAGCGGTAATTTTGATACACACTTTTTAGAAGACTTTAACTTTAAAAATATAGAGGGAGAAAAATGAAAGTTCCGGAAAATTTACGTTATACAAAAGATCACGAATGGATTTTAATTGAAGGCAAAACTGGCACAATAGGTATTACAGATTATGCTCAAGGCGAATTAGGCGATGTTGTATTTGTTGATATTGATCCAAACCTAAAAGAAATTAAAAATGGACAATCTTTCGGTACAATTGAAGCTGTAAAAACTGTAAGCGACCTTTATGCTCCGTGCAATGGTAAAGTTTTGGAAATCAACTCAGCACTTGCCAATTCACCTGAAATTGTTAACAGTGATCCCTATAATTCCGGTTGGATGATTAAAATCGAAATTCAGAATTTAGATGAGCTAAAGTATTTATTGGATAGTAAAGCTTACAGCCAAATGCTTGGTAAGTGAGTGTCAAGCCCACGACTTTAGTCGTGGGTTTCTAAAACCCGGCTTCTTAATTTTCATTCACTCCAATTCAACTAAAAATGTTTGATCGCGAAACAATTCTTATTATTGATTTTGGTTCTCAATTCACTCAGCTTATTGCTCGAAGGGTCAGGGAATCAAAAGTTTATTGTGAAATTCACTCGCACAAGATTACCATTGAAGAGATAAAAAAGCTTAATCCTATCGGTATTATTTTATCCGGCGGACCAATGAGTGTTTACGATGAAAACTCACCTGCTCTTGATAATGCAATTCTTGAACTCCATAAGCCAATTCTTGGTATATGTTACGGACTCCAGATTCTCTGCAAAAATTTAGGCGGTACCGTAGAATCTGCAAAAGACCGTGAATATGGCAAGGCTGAACTAAATCTAGAAGGAAACTCGTCATTATTTCTTGATGTGAAAAATGACTCTACGGTTTGGATGAGTCATGGAGATTATCTTACAAACTTACCTCAAGGATTTAACGTAATTGGAACATCACATCATTCACCAATTTGTGCGATTGAAAATTTACAAGGGAAAATATTCGGAGTTCAATTTCATCCCGAAGTAATTCATACCGAGGAAGGCGAGAAAATAATTAAAAACTTTTTATATAAAATTTGCGGTGCCAAAGGGAATTGGACACCTCAAAATTTTATTGAAGATAGTATTGATAAAATAAAATCAGCAGTTGGTGACTCTAAAGTGATCTGTGCCTTAAGCGGTGGTGTAGATTCAACTGTTGCGGCAGTTTTGCTGGAAAAAGCAATTGGAGATAAGCTTGTCTGTATACACATCGATAACGGTCTGATGAGAAAAAATGAAAGTGAACAAATAGAGAAACTATTTAGAGATGAATACCATATTCATTTTATTCATGTTAATGCAGCCGAAAAATTTCTTGCTAAACTTAAAGGTGTTGTTGATCCTGAACATAAAAGAAAAATAATAGGAAATACATTTATAGAAGTTTTTGAAGAGGAAGCAAAAAAAATCGAGGGTGTAAAATTTCTTGTTCAGGGGACATTATATCCCGATGTAATTGAATCTGTTTCAGTAAAAGGATCATCTGCGACTATCAAAACTCATCATAATGTTGGCGGGCTGCCCGAAAAAATGCATTTAAAGTTGATAGAACCATTCAGAGAACTTTTTAAAGATGAAGTTAGAAGTTTTGGCAGAAGCTTAAACATTCCCAAAGATTTTATTGAAAGGCATCCTTTCCCTGGACCTGGATTAGCAGTTAGAATAATTGGTGACGTAACTGAAGAAAAGTTAGATCTGCTGCGTGAAGCAGATGAAATTTTTATTAATGAAATTAAAACTGCCGACGTATATAATAATATTTGGCAGGCATTTGCGGTACTGTTGCCAATTCAAACTGTAGGAGTTATGGGAGACGCAAGAACATACGAAAATGTTTTGGCTCTTCGTGCTGTAACTTCAGTTGATGGAATGACTGCCGACTGGTATAGATTTGATAATGATTTGCTTGCAAGAATTTCTAATAAAATTATAAATAAGGTAAGAGGAATTAATCGTGTTGTTTATGATGTTAGTTCCAAACCTCCTTCCACAATAGAATGGGAATAGTATTTGGATATTGAATTAATAATCAAGCAAAAACTTACCTCGGCAGCTAACTTTAAGGCTCAGGGAAAATATCTGCATGCAATTCAAATTTGCGAAAAATTGCTGTACGAATATCCGAAAAGAGCAGATATTCATTTTGAATTAGCTGAGTTATACAATCTTTCTGGCAGTATTAGTTCTGCTTTTCATCTTTTGGAAAATTATTTGGGAAATAATCCGGAAGATAAAGATGTGAGAATATTTTACGGACAATTCCTCCTTAAAAATCAATTGTGGCAAGAAGCAATCGAAGTGTTTTCGAAGCTCGTTCCCGAGGAAAAACCCATCGTATTATTTTTCTTGGGCTATTCGTATTTCATGGTTAGAGATTATGAAATGGCAAGAATAAATTATCTAAGCTTTCTCTCAAACAAAGCCGACGGGGAATTAAGTTATGAGGCCTACATCTATTTAGCTAAAATAGAAATTGAGTTGAAAGATTTTGAACAGGCTTTATCTTATGCAAAGCAATCGGAAATATTATACTCTTCATTTTGGGAATTACACTTGATAAATGCGGTATGCTATTATAATTTAGGTATGGACGCTCACGCAGTTCTTTCCATTGAAAAAGCTATAAAATTAAATCCTAAGGAAATTATATCGTATGAATGGGCTGGAAAAATATTTCTTCGTTTAGGTGAATATCTTAAAGCGGAAAAATATTTTATCAAATTTGTTGAATCTGCCGAGGAAATTTCATCCGAAACATTCAGCGATTTAGGGGAAGCATGCTTGAATACAAATAAAACCAAATCAGCATTAAATTACTTTGAATTGGCACTTGCCATTGATCCAAATAATCAAAACGCAATGTTAGGAAAAAAGAATATTTCGAGAAAAACAAAATCAGGTTTATCACAGGATGATTAAAAATTTATTCCTGTTGTTGATTTCATTTTCCATAATACTGCAAGCTCAAAATACTGATGAGCTGAACAAATTATTTAATTCGGCAATAACGGATTTTAATAATTTAAGCTATGCTTCTTCTCTTAAAAGCTTTGATAAAATTGCGAATGAATATCCATTAAATTCAAAGACTTCGCTTTCCTTATTATTTAGCGGTAAAATTAATTTAGAGTTGAAAAATTATCCAGATGCCGAAAAAGCTCTGCTTCGTTTAGTTAAAGAATTTCCTCAAAGCAAATATTATGATGAAACTCACATCACATTATCAAAAGTCTATCTCGACCAAAAGCGATACTCAGAGTCATTATTGGAATTATGTTCAATAGTTGCCAATTCTGAATTAGGTGAAACGAAAGAATTCTCTAGAAGCACTGCGGAAAAAATTGCTCTAGCTTATTTATCAGCTGCTGAACTTAAATCGATACATGATTCAACAAAATTATTAACTGCAAAACCGTTTTTACTTTTATTGAGCGGCAAGATCTATCTTGCACAACAAAATTATAAACTTGCACGGGAAACATTTACACAGATCATTCGTTTGTATCCCGATTCATATGAAAAGAAAGAAGCTTCCAAGTTAGCCGATGAAACTCTCAAATCTGAAAAATTTATAGATAAATCTGATATTGTTGGAGTGATCTTGCCACTCTCATCAAGTCTATCATCAACCTCAGCTGCTTCAGAGATATTGGAAGGAATTAAATTTGCTTTATCCGAATATAATCAAGGGCGTGAAAACAAGATTGGAATACTAATTCGTGATAGTAAATCAACCAGAAGTAAATTGGAAGAAATTCACAACGAGTTAAAAGACATTGGGAATCTTAAATGTATTTTAGGTCCAATCTACAGTTCCGAGGTTAAGGATGCTCTTGAGATATTTAATGGGCTTGATGTCCCGATTATTTCACCAACTGCTACTGATGATTATCTTACTGAGGCAAATGATAATTTCTTTCAGGCAAATCCATCTTTTATGACAAGAGGACGATTGATGGCTCAATATGTTTATTATGTTGCCAATAAACGAAAAATTGCCATCCTAAATGCAATAGATGGTTATTCTCCTATTCTTAGCAGTAGTTTTTCACAAGAATTTGAAAAGTTAGGAGGCAGCATTGTATTACGGGAAACTTATAAAAGTAAAACCTTTACTTTAACTGAACAAATAAACAGAATATCTGCATCATTAAATCAAATTGAAGGAATCTACATTCCTCTTTCAGATAGAATTGATATTCCGGTTATTTTATCATTCTTGTCACAAATTAATTTAAGTGTTCCAGTTTATGGCGACCAGGATTGGATGAGCACAACAGGTTTAGAGACTGCCAGCTTCTTGGATAGTAACTTGGTATTCTGCTCCGATTATTTCTTAAAATTTGATGATTTGGATTACCAGAACTTCAGTAAAGATTTTTTTTCAAAAACAAAATTAGATGTGAACAGAAATATTCTTTACGGTTATGACACTATGAAGTATTTATTAACCCTAATGCGTTCTTCATTTTCAAGCGGTTATGCAATAAAACAAAAAATGATTTCAGGAATAAGTACAGTAGGATTTCATAATAATATTTGTTTTGATTCAAATAGAATTAACCGTTACCTGAATATAGTCCATTATATAAGCGGCAAGTTTGAGCTGATAGATAAATTTAAATTAAATAATTAGTTCTGAGGTAAAAATCTTAACTGTAAAAGAACTCCCGGCTGAAGACAGACCGCGTGAAAAGCTTAAAAAGTTAGGTGCCGGTAATCTCACCGATGCTGAATTAGTTGCTATAATTCTTAGAACAGGCAAAAAAGGGAAATCGGTTATAACCATATCTCAAGAATTAGTAAATAAGCATTTGAACTTAGTGGGATTAGTTTCCTTATCTTTATCGGAGCTAAAAAAAATTTCTGGAATAGGTGAAGATAAGGCAATAAGTCTGTTGGCAGCATTCGAAATCGGAAGAAGGATGCAATCGCAAACAAAATGGTCAATTGATAAGAAAATCACTTCACCAAAAGATATTGCCGAATTTTTTGTCCCAATTCTTAGAGATGAATTGAAAGAGAAATTTTTGGTTGTTTGCCTTAACAGCGCCAACAAAGTCACTAAGTTCGAGGCAATTTCAGTTGGAAGCTTAAATTCTAGTGTAGTTCATCCCAGAGAGATATTTAAATTTGCCATCGAAAATTCATCTGCAAGCATAATACTAATTCATAACCATCCTAGCGGTAATTTAGAACCAAGCAGCGAAGATATAGCAATTACCAAAAAGTTAGTTGAAGCTGGAAAAATCTTAAATATAGAAGTGCTTGATCACATTATTGTTGGTGGGAACTCATTTACAAGTTTAGTTGAAAGACGACTAATGTAGGTTACCTGATTGTGAAACAATCCCAAGGTAAAAAATATTTTGGATTTATTACATAATTTTCGTAAATATAGGCAACAGTTTTCTAGATATTCAGAATTAACCGCAGAAATCGTAAAATTATCACATAATATTCTAGTTATTAATTAATCAACTTAAATTATTTAAAAATGGAGGTTACTATATGAAGTTAATAAAAGCGGTGAGAAATCTCGTAATCATTGCTGTATTTGCAGCTTCCGCATCGTATTTAACAGGTTGCGGAGGACTTAGCGAAGCTCAGATGGAAGAATTAAGAGGTCTGAGAAGTGAAGTAAGTTCACTTGAAGCTGAAGCAAAATCATTAAAGGATGAACGTGCAAAACTCGAGAGAGAGATTGCCGATAAAAATGCTAAGCTTCAACAATGTGTAAAACAAAAAGAAGAAACAAAAGTTAATCTAACAAAACTACCTAAATAAGAAAATTAAAATTGGAGGTATATCTATGGAAATAAAAAAATATTTATTAAGCTTCTTTGCTATTCTGTTTCTTCTTTCAATCACTGTAATTGCACAGGATAAGGAAATGACAAAAGAAGAATGGGAAGCTGAAATGACCCGTCTTAAGGATAAAAAAGAATCCTTAACAAAAGAGATTAGTGCACTTCAGAATGAAGTTAATAATCTTAAAACCACTCAGGTTCAAAGCTATGAAGACTGTATGAATGAATTATATGCGATGGTCGGTGCTACGAAAGCTGATGTTGATAATTACAGAAAAGCAGTTAGTGAGCTTGAAGGTAAAATCAAAAGAAAAGAAGGTCCGAAAGTTGACAGACAAAAAGATTTAGATGCTCTTAAAATGAATAAGATTAGTGCATTACCTGAGTTCTTCGATAAAGTCCATAATCAAGGGCAAAGAGCTTTAGATTCATGGGTTGAAGAAGTAAAAGAAACTAATTACACTGTTGTAAGAGGTGATCATCTTTGGGGTATTGCTAAAAAGGCTGAACACTATGGAAACGGATTTGCTTGGCCGATGATTTACAAAGCAAATCGAGATAAAATTAAGAATCCGGATTTAATCTTTCCTCAGCAAGTTTTCTCAATTCCAAAACTTACTGAAGAAGAAAAAGCTAAATACGATAAAGTTAGAAAGAATTATAAGCCGGCTCCGGTTCAATAAATTATTTTTAATGATTTATAAATATTCAGAAAAGCCCTTGTCATTTGGTTGATAAGGGCTTTCTGTATTTAAACTAATATGACAGCTTTAGAAAAAAGAATAACACTTGATAATGTAGATATGCTTGGGCTGCTCGGATCTAACGATGCAAACTTGAAGCTTCTCGAAGATCGCTTTAATGCTGTTATTACTTTCCGCGGTGAAAATGTAATTATAAAAGGTGTGAAAGAAGAAGTGGATGTTGTTGAAAAGACAATTAAGGAAATGGTTTATGTTTTGAATACAAAAGGTTCACTTAGAGAATCTGATATCAATACAATTTTGGATCTTACAATTGAAGGGAGAGAGATTATCTCACCTAAAGAATTTGATTCAATTGTCCTTTACACAAAAAATGATGTAATTAAGGCAAAAACTCCGGGGCAAAAAGTCTACATAGATTCCGCATCGAAAAATGATATTTGTTTTGCTATAGGTCCTGCAGGAACTGGAAAAACCTATCTTGCTGTTGCTATTGCTGTGGCTGCACTAAAAAAAGGTATAGTGAGCCGAATAGTGCTAGCGCGCCCTGCAGTTGAAGCTGGTGAAAGCTTGGGGTTTTTACCAGGAGATTTTCGCGAAAAAATTGATCCGTATCTGCGCCCACTCTACGATGCTTTAGATGATATGATTCCTTCCGAAAAACTAAAACTGAACATTGAAAAGCGAATGATCGAAATCGTTCCGTTAGCTTATATGCGTGGACGAACATTGAATAACGCTTATGTCATTCTTGATGAAGCACAAAATGCCACAGATTTGCAGATGAAAATGTTTCTAACACGGCTTGGTGCAAATTCCAAAGCGATTATAACCGGCGACATTACTCAAATTGATCTCCCGCCCAAAACAATTAGTGGATTAGTACAAGCCAAAGAGATTTTACGAAGTATCGATGGGGTCGGATTTGTTTATCTGGATAAGTCAGATGTCGTAAGACATAAGCTTGTCAAAGATATTATTGATGCCTATGAAAAATTCCGTAACTCGGAGAATTTGTAAGTAAGTTAATTAATCGTCCCTTTACTCTCATTCCAGTATTTATCCATCTCAGCAAGGGATGATTCGTTAGGAGATTTACCATTAGCTTTAAGTTTCTCTTCAACGAAATTAAACCGCTCGATAAATTTTCTATTCGTTTTTCGTAACGCATTCTCAGGGTTTATGCCTAAGAACCTGGCATAATTTACTAAAGCAAAAAATACATCCCCAACTTCGCTCTCAAGTTTTAGATGAATTTGGTTTTTCAAGTTCGACATTTGACCCAACGTTTTCTCTTCTTCGTGCATCTCTTCAATTTCTTCAATAACTTTTTTCCATACGTCACTTTTCTTTTCCCAATCAAATCCAACCTTTGCTGCCTTTTCCTGCAACCTATGAGCTCTTTGTAATGCCGGCAGATTTTCTGGTACACCTTCAAGCACAGAATCTCTGCCTTCTTGAAGCTTGATAGTTTCCCAATTTTTCTTAACATGTTCAGCATCGCTTACTATAGTATCTCCAAAAACATGCGGATGCCTTCTGATCAATTTTTCTGTAATACCGTCAATTACTTCGTCTAGAGTAAACTTTCCATCTCCTTCGGCTATAACTGTGTGAAACACGACATGCAGCAGAAGATCACCTAATTCTTTTCTTAATTCTTCATCATCTTTATTATCAATTGCCTCAATAACTTCATGGGCCTCTTCTAGTGTTGCATGCTTAATTGAATCATTCGTTTGTTCTCTATCCCAGGGGCATTCTTTTCTCAGTCTTTTAACAATATCCACAAATTCTTTAAATTTAACTGCGCTCATTTACGTAACTTTCAAATAATCTGAATTAATATTTTTTGGTGTACTTATTTTATTTTCAAACTTAACAAAAACTTATTCCCCAAAGAAAAGGACAGATCATGATTGAGGAAAAAATTATTCAGCTCGGATTCACTCTCCCTGCTG
>Ga0209254_10006302_pt1 | contig 10946 bp, 8 predicted proteins | sample FrelakmetDIP11DI_FD_187148 | JGI IMG/M metagenome (GOLD analysis project Ga0209254, IMG submission 187148) | Freshwater lake sediment microbial communities from the University of Notre Dame, USA, for methane emissions studies - DIP11 DI (SPAdes)... | ecosystem: Environmental > Aquatic >... | reverse complement strand
ACTTGCGCTTTATCTTTATTATAATTTATTGGAACAATACCATCGGGAAAATTATCGACTATATCTTTTTTTGTAATAAAAGGTAGTTTTTTTATGTCATTTATATCTTTTATATCGCTTGGATGAATATCTGCGGATTCATACTTTTTTTTATAAAGTGGGACTGTATAAGCATATTTTATTGTTTTTTTTAGAGCATTGTTTCTATATTTAAGCATGTTTTTTGGTGTTAAATTATTAAGTCTTTTAGAATCAAAAATAACGTTTTTTATAAAAGGAATACTTATTATAGGATTAACAAACTCATACATATCATAAAGCCTCATAAGATAAAGATAAAAAAATATAAATATTTATTACTATTAAGCTTTTTACATAATAAAAGTTTAGTCATGAAAATAAATAATAACTTAGATTATAAGTATCTGCCAATTACTGAAGATATTTCTTTTAAACCAATTTTTATAATGGGATTGCATCGATCTGGTACAAGTATTCTTTATAAAATGCTTTCATCTACAAAAAAATTCAATACTGTAACAGCCTATCATATTTTAAATTATGATGAATTACTCTATAATAAAGTTAATAATTTAGAAGAAAAATCAATTAAAGATCTTGAAATTTTTTTTAAAAATAAGGGAATAACAAGTAGAAAAATAGATAATCTACAGATAACACCTGATTTTGCACAAGAATATGTATATCTACTTAATAAAAAGAATAAGAATAATAAAATTACTTTAAAAAACTTAGATTTGATTAAAGAAATGTGTAAAAAAATACAGTATATTTCAATGAATGAAAACCCTATAATTCTTAAAAATCCTTATGATTTTTCAAATTTTCTTTTTATTAAAAGAATATTACCTGAATCAAAATTTATTTTTATTCATAGAAATCCGATTCATGTTATAAATTCTAATATGCAAGCATGGGATGTTCTTCTTAAAGAAAAAAATCCTTATACGGCATTGTTTTCAGATTACTATGACCAAATTTTTAGAAATCCTTTACTTCTTTGTATTAATAGAGTATATTATTCCTCTGTTTTACCGATAGGGATTTTTAGTATAATTAATCGTGCTTCTAGAGATACTAAATATTACTTAAAAAATATAGACTCTCTTGAAAATAAAGATTATATATCTATAACTTATGAGTCACTCTGTGAAAATCCTAATAAAACAATGTTTGAAATAACTAAGTTTTTAAATAATGAATCTTATAAAAAAGATTTTAGTTGTTTTATTAAGACCCGTGAAAATATTTTAACACCGCAGGAAGAAATCTTGAGTAGATTTATGTATATAAAAATGAAGCCATATTTCAAAGAATTTGGATATGAACTTTGAATAAAAAAGTAAAAATTAATAAACTATAGAAAAAGATTAAATAATTTTTATATTATTTATATACTGAAAATTGGGGGTTAAAATTGAAAAAAATATTATTGATACTAGTAATAATTACTTTATTTTCTACAACAGGTTTCTCAAAATTTTTAGAAAAAGAAAGTACAACAATTTTTGAATCGTCTTCAAATATAATATACGTAAAATATGATGGGACAGCGGATTATACTACGATTCAGGATGCAATTGATAACGCAAGTTTTGCTGACACAATATTTGTTTATGAAGGTATCTACAATGAAACAATAACAATAGATAAAACTCTAAGAATAGAAGGAGAAAACAAAAGTAGAACAATTATTAATGGAATGTATAATGAAAAAATTGTACATATATGGGCAGATAATGTTGTTTTTACAGGTTTTACAGTTAAAAACTCAAATGGTTTTAAAGGAAACGCTGCAGTATATATAGAACATAATAATACAATTATTTCAAATTGTATAATATATCGAACAAGAACTGGAGTAATAGTAGATAGTTCATGTAATATAAATATAGAAAATTGTTTGCTGCATACAAATGGAGAGGGGATATGGGTAAAATATTCTTATTCTGTAAATATTAAAAACTCAGAGTTTTGCTATAATGGAATTTCTGTAGATTTATACCAATCAAGAAATATATTTTTTGAAAATTTAAATGTGCATGAAAATGGTGTATCATTTTTTATTAATAATTCTTCAAATATTGAGTTTTTTTCTTGTGCTAGTTATGATAATAATGATAATGGTGGAGGAGTGTTTTTCTACAATTCACATAATATATTTGTTGAAAATTGTAATGCTGATCACAATGGTGTAGGTTTTAAAATTGTAAATTCAACAAATATATATTTTTACAAATGTAGTCTTGAAAATAATACTCATTTTACATTTTGGATACAAGAAAAATCAGATAATATTTACATCAATAAATGTAATGTAATAAACAACTTAAGACATGGTATACATATAACAGATAGTATTTGCACTGTAACTTACTCTAATATGTATAAAAATTCTATTGATTCAGTTTTTACAAAAAACTCTTTTGTTTCTGCAAAAAACAACTACTGGGGGTCAAAACTTGGACCAGTTATTTCGAAAGGTTTCAGATTAGTAAATACCTTAAGTAAAGATTTTGGGAAAATAATGTTTTATCCTTGGTTAACAAGATATTTTGAAAATGCTGGTTCTGATTGGAGAATTGAGGAGATATTTGAAAAAACAATAATACATGGTTATGGGGATAACCCAATAAAATTTGAAGGAACTGATACAGACTCTGATGGACTTCCAGATTGGTGGGAGCAAGAATTTGGTTATAATGCCAATGTTTGGAATGACCACCTTACCCTTGATCCAGATGAAGATGCATTAAATAATTATGAGGAATGCTATGCATATGACTGGGGTGCAAATCCATTTAAAAAAGATATTTTTTTAGAGTTTGATTACACAAAATCAAAGACATCGGATGTATCAAATATACCTTCTGAAAAATATGTTAATCAGATGAAAGAAAGGTTTTCAGAGCATAATATAACTTTTCATGTCGATCTAAGAGAACTTGATGGTGGAGAAGAAATACCATATATTACAAATTTTAATTTTGATGAATTAGTAGATCTTTATTGGAATTACTTTTTACATAATGATTTAAATAATCCACGTAAAAATATATTCCATTATGGTTTAATATGTGATAATGGACCAGGTAGCGGTTTTGCATTTATAGGTTGGGCACATCTAAATAGTTTTTGCCTATCAGCTGATGATCTTTCAAAGTCATACCCAAGATTTGAAATAGGATGGCTTATCACATGCGGCAGCATGCATGAGACAGGTCATACTCTTGGTCTTATTGGAGGGGACTTTGGAGGAATTGATAACCATGCAAGCATTCATCCAAAATATTTTGAGTTCTGGTATTATTGGGATTATAAAAGTACTATGAACTATGGACATACATATTCAATACTTGATTTTTCAGATGGAGATAATGGAAAAATAGATTATAATGATTGGGCAAATATGGAATTTGATTTTTTCAAAAATACACATTTTGAATGGCCCATAGTAAACATAAAATAAATAAGGTAGAAAATATACAATATTATTATATATATTTAATTTAGGAATAAATCATGAAAAAAAGATATGTATTCTACTCAATGATAATTCTATTCTTATTAATTAATGGATGCACAACAGCCTATACTATACAGACTAAAGTAAAAAATCTCTCGCCTCTGATAGCTAATAGCACAATATATGTTGACGACGACAACATAAAAGGTCCATGGGATGGTACAAAAGAGTATCCCTTCCAATATATTACTGATGGAATCAACAGTTCAACCAATGGTAATAACATATATGTTTTTGAAGGGATTTATAATGAAACTATAACTATAGATAGCGCTATTAGTTTAAAAGGGGAAGACAAAAAAACTACGATAATCGATGGTCAATATGAGGAGACAATAATTAATATTACAATAGATAAAACAACATTTGAGAATTTTACAGTTAGAAACTCAGGTGGATATAAAAATAATTCAGCAATAAAAATAGTATCAGATAATAATAAGATAATAAATTGTTCAATCTATAGAACTAAAATTGGTATATCGATTATTGAAGCTGCTAATAATCAAATAGATAACTGTTCATTTGATACAAATGGTCTTGGAATAAAAATTTATCATTCAGATAATAATACAATAACTGGATGTTATTTTTGCCATAATTCAATAGGATTGCATTTAGAAAATTCAAACCAGAATAAAATATACTATTGTTATGCACATACAAATGGTATTTCCTGTATCTTAGAGGGTTCAAAAAATTCTCAAATTTTCCATTGCAATATAAGTAATAATATGGCTAATCTTGGTGGATTATTTATTATAAATTCTATAAATATTTCCCTAGATAATTCTATAATTTCTCATAACGGTGCAGGTATTCATATATTTTCATCGGAATCAGTTTTTATTAACTATTGTGAAATAAATCTTAATACCCATTATGCAGTGGTTATTAGAACACCATCAAAAAATATAGTGCTATCAAACTGTAATATAAAAGATAATTTTAGATATGCCTTTTATTTTGAAAAAATGAATTCATGTAAAATTTCAAATTGTAATATATACAATAATTCTTTATACGCAATATATTCAAAGTTATCTTATATTAATGCAAAATTAAACTATTGGGGTTCTCCTATAAGTCCTTCATTTTATTTTTTTAGAAAAAGTAATAGAATCACAAGACTTACAAATATAATTAAATTTTTTCCTTGGTCGTTAAAACCTATAAAAAATATTGGGACAAATTGGGATAAAAACGAACCATATATGGGAAAAGAAGAAAGTTTTTTTAAAAAAAATATTGTTATTCCTGGTTCAGATAGTGATTTAGATGGTACTCCAGACTATTGGGAAGAAAAATGGGGTTATGATCCTTTAGTCTGGGATGATCATGCTAATCTTGATCCTGATAATGACGGATTAAATAACATAGAAGAAAGTTATACCTATCAATGGAATTCAAGTCCAATCAAGAAAGATATATTTCTGGAAATAGATTGGGTTGATTCACAAGATCCTAATCCGTCAAATAAACCATCAGTTGAATCATTAGATAAACTAGTTTCTATTTTTGAAGGAAAAAATATTACCTTACATTATGACATAGGAAATCTTGGAGGGGGAGAAATGATCTTTTTATATAATCATACTTTTTCATTTGTAAAAATGACAGATGTTTATTGGAATTATTTTCTTCATAATGATTTAAATAATCCGCGAAAAGGTATTTTTCATTATGGGATTATCTGCGATTATTGTCCTGATCTGAATTATCCTTTTTTCGGGTGGAATCAACTTGATTCGTTTGCTGTTTCAATAAAATGGTTAAAAGAATATTTGCCTCTTGTCCCTAAAGATCAACTTTTAGCTGGAGCGGTTGTTCATCATTTAGGGCATTCCTTAGGATTAGTTGCTGATATGTATGGTGGAATTGATAATCTTGAAACTGCGTCTCCATTAAGTATTCAATGGTGGAAATATCATAATTATAAGAGTTGTATGAATTATTGTTATAAATATAAAATTTTATCGTTTTCAGATGGTACAAATGGTCGTGGTGATTTTGATGATTGGGTAAATTTAAATTTTTCTTATTTTAAAAATACAGTTATTGAGTGGCCTAGTAATTAATTTTCATTCCATTTTGTTAATAGGACACCAACGATGAAGAAAATTAGTGCAAAAACTATTACTATTCCGCCATTGTATGCTGCTTTTCCAAAATCCAACTGAATCATTGCATTTCGTAAACCTTCGTTAACATAATATAAGGGGAGTATTTGTGCAAATGTTTGTAGTAACTGTGGCATTTGTTGTAGAGGGAAAAAAGTACCTGCAAGGAACATCATGGGAAATGTAATTGCACCTGCTGCCATATCTGCGGTTTCTTCTTCTTTTACGAATCTCCCGATAATCATGCCAATTCCTGAGAATAAAAAACTGTTAGCAATTAGGATGATTAACATCCAGATATTGAAATGGATGACAACACCCCAGGCAAGTATACCAATTATAATAGCAATCGCGGTAGAGAAAAATGATAGAAATAGCATAAATAGCATTTTTGAGAAAATCCATTCTGTTTTTGTTATTGGGGTGGTAAGAAGTTTTCTGAGGATACCATCTTTTCGATATTTGATGGTTCGTTCGATGCTACCATAGATACAGAGTTGCATTATGGTGAAACCTATCATTCCTGGTATGAAGAAATCTATGTATTTGAATTTCGTAGTTATTGTACTTACTTGATCAATACCTATGACATGATGACCACCGGTAAGCCCAAGATTTAATTCCTGAAGGCTGCTTCCGATGATACTACGTGTGACTGACGTTGCTCCTTGGTCAGATGGATCATAATAGAAAGAAAGATTTATTGTAACGTTCTTATTGACAAAAGATTCATAAATTTTAGCTTCAAATCCTTTTGGTATCACTAATGCCCCGTTTAAGTCTTTTTCCTGTATATATTGTGTAATATTCTTTTCTTTTGGAATTATTTCTAGTTTAAGTACTGAGATGTTTTCAAGCATATCAAGATAGTTATGTGACCATGTGGAATCATCAAGATCTTGAACTTGAATTGTATAAGTTGGGTTGTCTGAACCTGAGAAGATTGCACCAAACATTAAGATTAGCAGAACTGGAAAAACAATAGCCCAGAAGATCGTTCCTTTGCTTCGCATCCATCCTTTCATACTAGCAACAAAATCTGCAGCTATAATTTTTGGATTCATTGTTCCTCCTCAGTTAGTTTTGCACCAGTAAGATTTAGAAAAACCTCTTCTAGGTTAGATCGCCGAATGTCAATGCTTTCGTAATCTATACAGTCGTGTCTTAAATCTGATAGTATCTCAAGTACCCTCTCTTTATAATCTATTTTTACTGCAATATCATCGTTTCCTTCTGGATAAGCCTTAAATCCTTTTTCATTAAGTATTTTAATAGTATCTTTATCTGTACACTTTTTAATATTAAGAATCGTCCCTTTACCGTATTTATCAATTAATTCATCAAGAGATCCTTCTGCTATGATTTTTCCCTTATGAATAATTGCGATGTGGTCAGCAAGGTGCTCTGCTTCTTCCATATAATGAGTGGTTAAAAATATTGTTTTTCCTCTTTTACGTAAATCATCGATAACTTTCCATACCTCTCGTCTTGCTTTTGGATCTAAACCTGTGGTTGGTTCATCAAGGAATATAATTTCAGGATCATTAACTAGAGCTATCGCTACACCAACTCGTTGCTTTAAACCTCCGGATAGATCTTTATATAATTTTTTTTCATGTTCTTTAAAATCCAATATATTAATGATCTCATCAATATTTGATCGTTTTTTATAAAACGCAGAAAAATATACAAGTGTTTCTCTAACTGTTAAACGTTCAAAAGAATGAAATTCCTGAGGGAGAATGCTTATATACTCTTTAACCTGATTAAATGATTTGCTGATATCTTTACCTAAAATTTTGATTGTACCTGCAGTTGGTTGTCTAATTGATTCGATCATTTCAACTGTTGTTGTTTTTCCTGCACCATTAGGGCCGAGAAATGCAAATACTTCTCCTTTTTTAACTGAAAATGATATGTTGTTTACTGCTACTAGACTTCCATATTCTTTTCTAAGGTTATTAACTTCTATTGCAGTGTTTTCACTTGAAAGATCAGATGAAAAAGTTTTTTCAAAAATAACTCGTCCAGTAAGACCACAAGAAGGGCATTGTGTTGTTACTGTTCCGCTAGGATTACCTGTTGAGGTAAAAATTTGTCCGCATTTTGGACATTTAATCTTTTTTGTAATCATATTGTATCTCTTCTAGTAACAAACCGGATAGACAATAAGTATTTAATTTTTTATCTATATAAATAAAATAAAAAGGATAATTTTTAAGTCTTTCTTATCATAATATTTATTAACAAACTTAAATTATGAGTTTTAAAAAAAACTAATATTAGGAGAGAAGAGAGAATAATCATGGATTTAGATTTTATTAGTAAACTTGTAAAACATGCTGATACTAAAATTGTAATGCTTGTAATGGATGGAATCGGAGGATTACCAAGAAGAATAGATAATAAAACTGAACTTGAAGCAGCATATAAACCCAATCTTGATAATTTAGCAAATAAAGGTATTTGTGGTCTTCATCTTCCAGTTGGACCTGGTATAACACCAGGTAGTGGACCTGGTCATCTTGGTATTTTTGGTTTTAATCCGGAAAAGTATCAAATCGGTAGAGGAACTCTTGAAGCATTAGGCATAGATTTTGATTTAAAACCAGGTGATATTGCTGCTCGTGGAAATTTCTGTACAATTGATAAAAATGGAAATATAACTGATAGAAGAGCAGGACGAATATCAACAGAAAAAAACCAGGAAATCTGTAAACTTTTATCTGAAAATATTAATATCCCTAGGGTAAAAGTTTTTGTTGAAACTGTAAAAGAACACAGGTTTTTAATTGTTTTAAGAGGAGATGGTCTAAAAGGAAATCTTATAGATACTGATCCTCAGGTAATAGATGTGAAACCTTTAGAATCAAAAGGAGGACCTGGCTCTGAAAAAACAGTTGAAATTGTTAAAAAATTTTTAAATCAAACTAGAGATATTCTATCAAATAATAACCCGGCAAACATGGTATTACTTCGTGGTTTTTCAGAAAAACCTTCATGGCCAAGTTTTCCAAAAGTATTTGGTCTTAGCAGTGCTGCAATAGCATGTTATCCGATGTATCGTGGTCTTGCACGCTTAATTGGAATGGACTTGCTTGAAACAGGGCAAACTATTGAAGATGAATTTAAGACACTTGAGGAAAATTGGGGTAACTATGATTTCTTCTTTTTACATATTAAAAAAACTGATAGTTATGGTGAGGATGGTAACTTTGATTCTAAAGTGAAAGTAATTGAACAAGTAGATAAGCTTATCCCGAGGTTGACGAATTTGAACCCTGATGTAGTAATTGTTACGGGGGATCATTCTACACCATCTGTTTTAAAATCACATAGTTGGCATCCAGTCCCATTGCTTATTTGGTCAAAGTATTGTCGATCTGATAATGTAAAAGAGTTTTGTGAAAGAGCTTGTGTCTCAGGTGGCCTTGGACCAATACTTCCTGCTGTTGAAATATTACCGATTGCTATGGCAAATGCTCTAAGACTTGAAAAGTTTGGAGCGTGAAATAAAAAGAACTGTTTATTTATAACATAAAATAGCTCTGAGATTTTGTAATGCTGTAAAATAAGAATGATAAAATCTATTGTTACCTCACAAAAAGTTATTAATAAAAAATTGTTTTTCCTCTTTTGTTGCGGATATGATCTAGTGGTTATGATATTGGCTTCCCAAGCCAATCACGCGGGTTCGAATCCCGCTATCCGCACTAGATATTTGTGATTTACATACTAATTCGATGAATGTAAATATATTTTTTCTTCATTAAACTACGAGTTTATAAAAAAAAATAAACAAAGGATTTTTGTTGTTAATTGATTCACCTTAAGATGACTTCTTTTTTCTTATTTGAAATATTGTTAATATTGTTAAAAACAATGATATGACAGATAAAACGAAGGCAAAAATAATTAATATGCTCTGCAATAAACTCATTTCTCCAGCCGGACCTTGATCACCCTTAAGACCTGTTTCACCTATAGAGCCTTGTTCACCAGTATCACCTTTTTCACCGATAGAACCTTGAGGCCCAGTTAAACCTCTAGGACCTTCAGGGCCGGTCATATTTATTACTGTAAAAAGAGCACTAGCATTTGTTCCACCTAAAAAACCCTTTGCAGTTACTTTATAAGATCCAGGTTCTGTTTGGCTTGGCACATTTATAAGAGCTGTAAAAGTCCCTCCGCCACCAATAATTAATGGAGAGGGAATAGTTGGAATTGCTTCATCATCCCATAATATGGTTATATTATCACTAATAGAAAAACCACTACCAGCAACCATGATTGATGAATAACCCGAATTTGGAGATAGTGTAAGAGATGCTGCATATGCGCCTTGACTGAAAAATACAGATAATAAAAAAACAAACAATATTAAAACATAAAATCTTGGCTTTTTCCTATATCTTAAATATCCCATCATTTTTTTCCCTCCTAAATATCATTATTAGAAACGACTATTAGTTTATAAATTCTAGGATAATAAATTTTAATCTAGAATCTCTTTGCATAGATAGTAAATCATGGCAATTCCTACAGATACCTTCATCTTCCTCGCCTGTTTTAAATTCTGTACCAGAGATTCCATATCTGTTCATAGTCAATACACTCTTTAGATAAGTAAGTTTTTGGCAATTGGTTTTTAAGCATCATATCTGATTTTCATTTCCAACAAAATATTATTTCAACTCTGCTTTAGTATAATTTTAACTCCAAGGGTTCAAATCCCTTTCCCTGCACGTTACCATCTTTTTTATGGAGCGAATTGCAACCTCCAATGTTTTAAGTTCGCCTCTAACATGCTATTTATTATCACGATTATTAAATAGGCTTCTCCACCATAGCACCCACAGGATAAACATCATCCATTTTTTTAAATATAAAATTGGTGGCCATTTATCAGGAGAAAAATGATGGGGTATTTTTATCTTCAGGATAATGACTAGAACCTAATGACAAAATGACATAAAACGCTCATGGTCGAGCCTCTTTTTTTACACGGGGGACGAATTTAAATCTTTTTACTATTTTTTTTATGAAATGAAACCAGATATAGTGCTATACTTATATTTTTACAGATTTAATTATTATCTATAAATCTTAATAATATTACTACTTTTGTGTTCAAATACCGTCCCATGCATTTTTTACCTATAAAAAATGACTCATTTCACGCCATCCGTACTTCTAAAATTTAAATAATAGGTTAGTACTTTATACCAATGCTAGTAATATCATTATGAAAAATGAAATTAAAACAACAACCAGATGAT
>Ga0209254_10006301_pt1 | contig 10946 bp, 5 predicted proteins | sample FrelakmetDIP11DI_FD_187148 | JGI IMG/M metagenome (GOLD analysis project Ga0209254, IMG submission 187148) | Freshwater lake sediment microbial communities from the University of Notre Dame, USA, for methane emissions studies - DIP11 DI (SPAdes)... | ecosystem: Environmental > Aquatic >... | reverse complement strand
CTGTGGAGTCTCGTTCTATGAAATATCAAGGAAGAGAGTTCAAAGATTTCATAACGCCCGAAGGCAATTAATACAACTACTGCTTCTTACCGGAAATCTGCTTACCTTCCTTGCTAAACAATCGTTGCAGTGCTTCCCGGACACTGCCCACTGCGTCTATCTGCAGTTCGCTCATCTTTAAACCCGAGTCTTTCTGGCCTCGAGCAATCAGGGCCCGCTGAAAGCCCAATTTCGCCCCTTCTTTCAGGCGCAGTGCGGTTTGGCTGACGGTGCGAACCTCTCCGGTGAGGCCCACTTCGCCAAAGATGAGGGTATCACCGGGTACGGGTTGGTCCAGCAGGGAGGAAGTCAGGGCGGCGATGATGCCCAGGTCGGCGGCCGGTTCAGTCAAGCGGACGCCACCGGCCACGTTCACAAAGATATCCTGATTTCCAAAGGCCAGCCCCATCCGTTTTTCCAGGACAGCCACCAGCAGGGACAGACGGCCGGCATCAACGCCGGTAGCCTGTCGGCGGGGCATCCCCAGACTGGTGGGGGTCACCAGGGCCTGCACCTCCACCAGGATAGGGCGGGAGCCTTCGATGCTGGCGACCACTACTGAGCCTGGCGCCTCCAGGGACCGTTCCGAGAGAAAGAGAGCCGAAGGATTGGTCACCTCGGTGAGGCCCGTATCCCGCATTTCAAAGACTCCCAGTTCCTGGCTGGGGCCGAAGCGGTTTTTGACGGTGCGCAGCAGGCGGTAGGTGTGAGAACGGTCGCCTTCGAAGTACAGCACGGTATCGACCATGTGCTCCAGGAGTTTGGGGCCGGCGATGGCGCCTTCCTTGGTAACATGACCGATGAGAAAGATGGGAATATTCGTGCGTTTGGCCAATTGGACCAACTGAAAGGCGGTTTCCCGGACTTGGGTGATGGAGCCGGGGGCGGCCGGCAGGCTGGCGGCATACAGGGTCTGGATGGAGTCCAGGGCCAGATAGTGCGGCTTTTCAGATTCCAGCAGCTTAAAGATATTTTCCAGGCAGGTCTCGGTGGCTACCAGGAGGGTGGGAGAGGTGATGCCCAGGCGGTCGGCCCGGAGCTTGAGTTGGGCGGCGGATTCCTCGCCGGAAACGTATAGGCCGGTATAACCGTTTCCGCAGAGACGGTCCAGGACCTGGAGCATCAGGGTGGATTTGCCGATGCCGGGGTCGCCGCCTATGAGCACCACCGAGCCAAGCACCAGACCACCGCCCAAAGCTCGGTCAAACTCCAGGCAGCCGCAGGGGCGTCTTTCCTCGTGCACTGAGGAGAGGCTGATCAGAGGGGCGGGTTTGTTCCGTCCGGCCGCGTCTAGACCTGGGGCTCGGGTGTAGGCGGGTTCCGGGGCAAGAACTTCCTCCAAGAAGGAACTCCAGGCTTCACAATCCGGGCATTTGCCCAGCCATTTACCGGTTTGAAAACCGCAGTTCTGACAGACGAAAAGGGTGCGGGGGTTTTTGGGGGTCATATTGGGACCTGGGTAAAGAAAGTCAGAGAGTTTTAGCCGCTTAATCCGGTGGTGGTCGATGCCCGGATGATTGGGAAATAAATCGGCCCACCAACCAGGCCACCAGGACGGCCACGAAGAATTGGCCTATCATGGCCTCCAACACGGTCATGGTTCGGGCTATCGGGGTTTGGGGCACAATATCACCGATGCCGACGGTGGTGATAATTATCAGGCTATAGAAAATCATATCGCTATGATAACTGTCAAGGGCAGCCGGTGGGGCCGAAGCAGGTAAGTTGAAACTCTGGGGTGAAAACAAATGTAAGAGCATATACCCTTGGGCAAAGCTGAAGGCAATAAATAAATAGGCGACCACGGCGGCGAAGATGGTGTCCAGGGTTACCTGCGTGGTTGCAAAGATAAAGGCAAGTATGGCGCCGAGACAGACCAGAAGAACCAGGACTTCACAACCGATGGCCAGCTTCAAAAGTATAAGGTGTTTAGTCGGGACCAACGGCGACAGAAAGAGGGCTGAAAATATTACCGTAGCCCCGAACAAAACCCACAACAGCCACTTCATGTGGACGGTTTTGCCGCTGGCGGATATGGAGACCAAAAGAGCGTTAAGCAGGAAGATACTGGAGAACAGTCTCAATATCCAATAATGGCCGAAGAAAGGAGAGGCGAACAAGAAAAAAATGATATAGAGAGTTAGTTGTAAGAATCTCAGTTTTTTCAGCAGCAACCAGGTTTTTGCACCCACTGCATTGTCCTCAAGGATTTACGTCAATATTTCGTTGGACCAGCAAGTTGATAGGCCGGTAGACACTTACCGAGAATGTTCGCAAATGTCTGATCAGTCCGCCTAGCATACCACAGTTTAACCTAAAATCTATTGTATTTATGGCTATTAAGGGAAAAACTATCAGGTTAGGCAAGTTCTAAAATAATTTTTAGATGCTCAATACCAGGTTACTTGTTATACTGGGAAAGAAATCATTCCTGGCGGCAATCTGACGCAGCATTTCGGAACGCGCTCTTAATTTAATAACCAAACCGCAGGTAAGGGTGCGTCTGATTGTCATTTAACAAAAAAGGATTTCTGACTTGATACTCTTTAGCGCTGTGGGCCGCGTGAGCGGCCGCTTTATGCAGGAATTAGGGGGCATGGCCCTGCTGCTGGGCAAGAGCCTGCTCTTTCTGCCCCGAAGACCATACCGTTGGCGTTATTTTTTTCGCCAGCTTGAATTCATCGGGGTGAAATCGTTATTTATCGTCATCCTGACGGGATTGTTCACCGGCATGGTGTTGGCTTTGCAGGCGTATTACGGTTTACGCAAATTCGGTGGCGAGAGTATGTTGGGTGCAGGCGTGGCCTTATCCATGACCCGGGAACTCGGACCGGTGTTGACTGCCGTGATGGTGGCGGCCAGAGCAGGTTCGGCCATGGCCGCGGAGTTGGGCACCATGAAAGTGACGGAGCAGATAGATGCGCTGTTGGCTATGGCAGTACACCCGGTGCATTATTTAGTTTTACCGCGCTTCTTAGCCGCATTGATCATGGTGCCGCTGTTGACGGTCATCGGTGTCTTCATCGGCATCGTAGGTGGTTATTTTGTGGGCGTCGTCCTGTTGGACATCAACTCCGGCACCTACATGCAGAAAACGTTGGAGGTGGTTACCGGGGACGATTTGTATAATGGCCTCTACAAGGCCCTGGTTTTCGGGGTGCTGCTGGCGGTTATCAGTTGTTACCAGGGGTTACAGGCAACCGGCGGGGCCGAAGGAGTGGGGTTGGTAACCACCAGGGCAGTGGTCTTTTCCGCCATTGCCATCCTGATTTTCGATTATATCCTGACGGCAATTTTATTTTAACGGGCTTGCCGCTTTCAGCTAAAACAAGGTAAAAAGAATTAAAGAACCGCTCCAGGCCGATAATCTTTCTGGGTTCCCAGGTTATTTAAACGATAAAATTTCTCGAGATAGACCCATCATGACGCTAAAACACGATATTATCCAGTTAGAGCAGGTGTATAAATCCTTTAACAGCTTAAAGGTATTGCGGGGTGTCGATCTGGCCATCAGGCCTGGTGAAATCACGGTTATTCTGGGACGCAGCGGCGGCGGCAAAAGTGTGTTATTAAAACATTTATTGGGTTTGATGCTTCCAGACCGGGGACAGGTCCGGGTGGAAGGGCAGGATATAGGGGCCTTGTCGGAGAGCCAACTTTTTGCCCTTAGGCAACGTTTCGGCTACCTCTTTCAGAATGGCGCCCTCTTTGATTCCCTCAGCGTGGGCGAAAACGTGGCCTTTCCCTTACGAGAACACACCAACTGGCGTAGGGTCAAAATTGAAACAGTGGTCCAAGAAAAATTAACCCAGGTGGGGTTGAGCGGGATTGTCGACAAAATGCCCGGAGAACTGTCAGGGGGCATGCGCAAACGGGTGGCTCTGGCCCGGGCTCTGGCCCTGGACCCGGAAATTCTGCTGTTTGATGAGCCCACTACCGGTCTGGATCCTATTATGACCGCCACCATCGGTGAACTGATCGCCACCACAGTACGGCGACTGCAGGTAACGGCCGTGATTATCAGCCATGACCTGGGGCTGGCCTTTTCCCTGGCGGATACCATTGCCTTCTTACACCGGGGGCGGATTATCAGCCACACCGATCCCGAAAGCTTTCGTCAATCCTCTTTGGAACCTATCCAGCAATTTATCAAGGGCACACCGGATTCAATGGAAAATTTAGAGGCATCTTGGGGATAAAGTGGATCAGGGCTCTGCCGGTAGCCCGTGGCGGAGCCGACTGCCCAAAAGGGTGTTTGCCTGCCAGCCTCCGATCAGAGTATTTTTAACAGCAAACTCTAGGCGTTGGGCGATTGAAAGAATGCATGAATGGCAGGTTATGCTTTGAGGGCCAGGGCCACCCAGCCATCTCCTTCCGGGCGGACCCAGGTTTTTACCAAACACCCGGCATTAACTTCGAAGAGGTATCCTCCCCGCCACGGTTTTCCAGGACCTGTAACAACTTCTCGGGGTGCCAGATAGTTGAAGCCCACTCCCAGGGCTTTGACGGCAGCCTCCTTGAGGGACCAGAGCAGGGCGGCGGCGCGGGAAGCGTCGCCCCCTAACAGCGCGCACGTCCAGCCGAATTCCTCCTGAGAAAATACCCGCTGCAGGGGGTAATCTGGAGGAAAATCAGGCGCAAAAGCCGCATCGAGGCCAACTCGACCGGCACCGGCCAGGGCTCCCCAAAGCAAACCTCCTCCCAAGCTAAAGGAAACGGATAAGATTGGCGCGCCGTCAAGCAGCAAAAGGGGTTGCCCCAAAAAGCCATGGGTTAGTTGCAACGGCAATCCCTGCCCTGGCCTCAGGCCAGGCGGACCCTGCCCGGGCAATGCCGCCAGCAGTTGCTCAACCAAAAATTCCTTGCCCGACGGAGTTGCCGCGTACACCACCGGTCCGCATTGGTGTGGCGGCAGCTGCCAATGGTCGGCGGCCAGTAATAAACCGGTGGACATTAGTCTTTGGGGAACCGTTCCCCCTTTGTCATCATGCCTCAAAACTCTGTGGTTAGGCTCATTCATTCCATAAATGGCTTAAAAACAAGGCCCTGAACCTGCATGATGGGCTCCCCGGCAGCGTCCTTGGCCTGGGCATCCCAGATTGGGTCATCCTGGTCAATGGACCGCAGCCGTCCTTCCAAGGTGATCAGCTCATCAGGCTGGCAGTGACGGGAAAATCGCATTTCCCCGATTTGGTAAGGGATCATTGCCTGGAAAGTATCTTCATCCCATAATAACAGGTAACAGTTTACCAAATGCTTGATCGCCTCAAGCAGGTAGGGGGAATATTGATATTTCGTGCCGTTCAGGTTGGCAAAATCTTGATGATATCTATACACCATCCGACCTATAACAATCCCGTTGCCAGCCCCGTCAAGTCCTTCCACCACCCGGTAGCGCCCCCCAAAATTGGTATATTTTTTATAAAACCTGGTCATCTCTTCCGGGGTTAAGGGAGGAGTTTGGATTTCTTCGGGGTTGACCGAAAAATTCGGCAAGAGATTCAAGGGAGCGCTGCCATTACCAAGAATTACCTCGCCCACGTAGTTCGTGGACCAACGGTCTAAGACCCGGCCATTTCCCGTAATGTCCGGACTGGAGATAGCCACCTGGCAGTGAAGTTCATGGCCAGAAGCGCCGTTCGTATCCAGGCGGCGGCAGACTATCTGGATATTGCGGGCAAGGCCGGGGGGACACTCGACGATATCTTTGTATTCCACCTGGCGGATTCCCAATGGCTGCAGATGGGGGTAAAGCAGATGAGCTGCCTCGATAAAGGTCTCTACAGCCATTACGCCTGAGACAAAAGGATTTTTCAGGAACTTGAAAGGGTTATGGTCATTAATCCAGAGGTCGTGCTCCAGGGAGAAACTGCGGCCAGCCTCTAATAATCCCTGATTGAGATCAAGCCGATGGATCACCTGAATCATCGGTAATTCATAATCAGGGAAAGCCACCCCGGCAGTGGTTAAGGTTTTTGGGGCGGGTGCTGGGTAATGCAAATTTAGTCTGGTAGTTTTGACCTGGGGCAGGTTCCTGACAAACATCACCCAAGTCTCGGCGGGTGGTCCCAGGAAGAGCTCCCGGGTAAACAGGGCAGCCAACTCATTGATCTGAAGGTAAGCCCCCTCCCAGCCCCGGAGTTTCATCAATTCCTTTAGCTCACTATCCGCGGCCATCCCCACGCCTTCGATGGGAGGCAGCATGAGGGCCTTGACCTTAATCTCCGGCCGCTGGGCCGAAATTACTTGAGCCAGGGCCGACATGGCGCGATTGGCCGCACAATAGTTAATTTGGCCAATGTTGCCTTGAATCGCTGTAACCGAAGAAAGCATGAAGAAAAATTGCAGGCCATGTTGACAGGCAGCCTCATAGAGATTCCAGGCGCCTAAGAATTTGACCTTGACGACGTCGGTAAAATCTTCGGGGGACATTAAATCGATCAGGGCGTCTCGAAGCACTCCGGCCCCATGGATCAGGCCATTAATATGGCCAAAACGCGCCACCACATCGGCGAGGACTTCCTGCACTTTGGCCGGGTTGGTGACATCACAACTATAATAGATGGCCTCCATACCCAGCCGGGAAATCTCTTGCAGGGACTGCCTGATGGTTAGGGTCGACCATATCTTATCGACCTGGGCTTTGAACTGATCTTTAGGTAAATCAGGGTGTTGGGCGGCCACCCAGTGTTGGACGGCCTCCTCCGAGGTTACACCGGCCATCTGCAGCCTCTCGAAGTCCACTGAGGAATCAAGTTCACTGCGGCCCAAAAGCACCAAACGAGGGTTGAAGGGAGCCAAGGCAAAGGCTAGATAAGGCGTAATACCTTGGGCTCCCCCGGAAATAATAATCACCTCACCTGATTTGAGACTGATATCCGGTCCGCCATTTGAGATTACAAATCCCTGTCGAGCTTCGATGCCAAAGGCCTCCTGACCGTGAAAGCTCATCTGCAGCAGCCTGTTTTCCTGGTCCAGGGCCCTCTCAAGGGCTTTTTTAAGGTCGGTGCCTCGCTCAAGGGTAAGGCTGCGGAATAACACTGAATCATATTCCAAGGCGGCGTCCAAAAACATACCCACGACACCCTCGGCGGCGACGGCCATGGCACTCGTGGGGCTGAGGTCCCTTTGTATCGACAGGCAATATTTTCGGCTGGGCTTGCGCAAAAAGCACTGCAAGGAGCTAAAAAACCCTGAGAGGAAAGAGGGAATCTCCTCCATGCCGGTGAGTCCAGGTTGCCTACTTGGATCCGAAACCAGGATGAGACCTGACAGGCCCTTTAAAGCATTGATACGGTGGACTGCCTGTTCCACTCCCGAGGGCGAGCTCAGGTCATATTCAGCCGCCATATCCAGGATTACTGGAGAAACCTGCAATTCTGTCCTCAAGAACTCAGCAACTGCGACAGTCAACTCAGATCCGCCATCAAAGGAGAACATCGCCACTTCCTCGCCGCAGACAATCTCCAGGGGGTTGAGAAAGGATTCCTCTACCGCAATTTCCTGGAAGATAAGTCGCTTGAGGTCCTTAAATTCGGGAGAGGCTCCCCCCATGGCCGGTCGCAGCAGAGTTTCAGGCTCCGGTTTAGGCAGAACCTCTGCACCTTGAACCTGTTCAGGTCCCTGGGCTTCATTTCGGTCTTTAACCTGAGCAATGCGGTCAGCCAACTCCTGAACGGTGCGCAAGCCGATAAAATCCTCTACTTTGATCTTAATGTCGAACCGGCGTTCCGCGGCATCCATAATAATGGGCAAGCGGCTGGAACGGATGGCCAAATCGGACCGGATATCCATCTGTGGCTCAATCTCATGGCGCTCATAACCGGTGGCAGCCATGATAATCCGGATGACCTGTTCCACATGGTCGCCCGTTTCAAACGGTTCTTTGGCAGGTGGCGCCAATATTGGTCCGGCAGCGGTGAGAGGTAGGTGGGCAGTCCCAGAGTTCCCACCAGGACCGGATCCCGGCAACGGCTGAGCAGTGAAGGGAGTCGCAGCGGTTGAGCCGGCGATATTTTTCAAGACATCCTCCAGCTGTTCCACGCTGAAAGAGGGATCAATTTCTTGGCGAAGCGCCGTCAGTATGGCCGGCTTTAAGAACTTGCCGAAGGTATCGAGGATAAAGGAGTTAATTTCTCGCTGCACCACGGTTGCCGCAGTCCCGGGGGTAGAGGCGACGGTATTTCCCCGGAGAGTCGGCATCGGGGCGGAGGTTTTAATCGGCGTTAAACAGGGAAAGTCCACCAACGGTGGAGGCTGGGGTGGACGTAACTGTCCCAGGGCAAACAGCTGCGCCAGGGCAGCCTTTAAGGTGAAAGATTCATTGTCCGGGAAAGAAGTCTTGATGCATTTTGCATCTTCAATGGTGTCGGCAATGAGGTTACACAGGGTATCCTTGGGGCCTATTTCGACGAACGTCCGGACACCAAAATCATCCCACAAAGTTTGAACGTTTTGCCGCCAATGAACCGGATTCTCCAGATGAGCCATGATTATTTTCCTGATGTCCCTGGGATCATCAGGATAAGGTTTTTGAGTGGTGTTGGAAATTACCGGAATTTGCGGTGGATATATTTCTAAGGTATTTATGAACTCAGCAATTTCATCGCAGATAGGCTTCATAATGGGCGAATGGAAAGCCATGCTTACCCGTAACTGGACCGTCCAATAGCCTTCCTGTTCGATTTCTGCCTTCAGGGCCAGAATTTCTTCTGTTGCCCCTCCTAAGATAACCTGGCGGGGTGAATTGTAATTTGTAAAATAGACTTGTTGACGTGACCTTACCTTCTCCTGGAGGATTTCACCGGGAACGTCCACGGCGATCATAGCGCCGGGATCTCCACTGAGAAGGCCGGCCTTTTCCATGCACTGGGCCCGTTTATTAATGATCTTAAAGGCATCCTCAAAAGAAAAGACTCCGGCAATACACAGGGCGGTCAATTCCCCCATGCTGTGTCCGGCCAGGGCCATCGGCTGCAATCCCAGGGAAAGCAAGAATCTGACCAGGGCATATTCCAAGGTAAAAAGTGCGGGCTGCTGCCAGAGGGTCTTTCTTAGTTCTTCCTCCTGAGAGTTAAACAAGAGATCCAACAGGTCAAAATCGGCCAATCCGGCCACTTGATCCATCCATTCCCGGATCGCCGGAAAGTCTTGGTAGAGTTCGCTGCCCATTCCCGGATAGAAGGTTCCCTGCCCGGCAAAGACAAAAGCAATGGGTACAGGAGAGTCTTCCTCCCGGCCGACAAAGATTCCCTGATTGGCCAAGGTTCGCAGGGAACTTGGAGACAATGGGGATTTTAAGGGCGTAAGAGTGGCAATTTTTTTCCGGGCTGCGGCATCGTCGGGAGCCACAACTCCCAACCGACAGAGACAACCTCCCAGATTGGCCCTGAAGAAAGAGACGCCCGCCAAACCACCCGGAGCATTTTTTTCCCCGGGTTGGGAGAATTCCGGGGCTGAAACCAGGATGGGGGCTGAGTCGGACAGGTTTTCTTCCAAATGGACCACAAAATTGGCCCCACCAAAACCGAAGGCATTTACCATGAGTCGGCGCGGCCGGTGGGCCGTTCGAGGCCAATCCGAAGGCTGGGTAGGGACAATAAAGCCCTTGCCTTCCAAGTCAATCTCAGGGTCTGCCTTCTGATAGTTCAAGGTTCCCGGAAAGATACCGTCCTGTAACGCCTTGATACCCCGGATCATACTATTGAGTCCTGAGGCCCCCAAGGAATGCCCGATTTGTGATTTGAAACAACCGAAAATGGTCTGTTTATCCCTTGAAAAAAAACCTTCCAGGGCTTTGACTTCTTCGATGTCGCCCTGAACGGTTCCAGTGGCGTGACATTCCACCAGATCGATATCGTCAGGTCCATACGGTAGATCCGCAAAACTGGCCTGCAGGGCAATCTTCTGAGTCGCGGCCACGGATTCAACCATACCGAGGTCATTATTGCTGGCCCCGACTCCGGTAATTAAGGCATTGATTCTGGCCCCGCGTTGGCGCGCCAGAGATTCCCGTTCGAGGACGATCATACCGCCGCCCTCGGCTAAAACAAACCCATCCCGTCTAGCGTCGAAGGGACGGCTGAGTTTCGTTGGCAAACGTTCAACTCCCGAAATTCCAGCCAAGGCTCCCAAAGCCGAAAATTCGATGAAATGGGCTGGAGTGAGATTTTCTTCTCCTCCCCCCACTATGGCCGCATCGATGGTGCCATTGTAAATCATTTGCATGGCGGTATGGATGGCCACCAGACTGGTGGCACAGGCTGCGGAGACGGAATAACAGGGGCCTCGGAATCCATATTTATTACTGATAAATCCACCTGCGGCGCTATTCAGGCGACCCAAGAGCGTGGTGTCGTCCACTGTCAGGTGCCCGGATTTGATGAGTTTCTCAGCTATGAGTTCCAGGTCGGGGGTCAAGGGCACGACCCCCCGCAAAGAATGAACTATCTTCTGGGCCGACAGGTTAATGACTAATTCAGTCAGGGTACTGGCGGACTCACCGGAATTTTGGGAAATGATGACGGCAATCCGTTCCCGGGGGATGTCTGATTCCAGAATGCCTGAATCAATGATGGCCTGGTTAGCTAAATACATGGTTAACCGGGTGGAATTGGCCATGGTGCGAAAGTCTTGGGGAGGTATGCCCAACCCTTGGCGAGAAAATTGAATATCTATAAAAGCACCTGCCTGACAATAGGTCTTTTCCGGCGTCCCCGGGGTAGGATCATAAATCAGGCTGTGGTCCCATTTTGAGATTGGAACATCAGTAACGCCGCTTTTCATAGCCAAGGCAGCCTGCCAAATTTCTTGGGGGCTGTTTCCTAACGAATTAACTAATGCCATCCCGGTAATGGCCACCCGTTCCCGACTGTGATTGCCTTTGCTTAAAGGTAAGGGCAAGTTAA
>Ga0209254_10006300_pt1 | contig 10946 bp, 7 predicted proteins | sample FrelakmetDIP11DI_FD_187148 | JGI IMG/M metagenome (GOLD analysis project Ga0209254, IMG submission 187148) | Freshwater lake sediment microbial communities from the University of Notre Dame, USA, for methane emissions studies - DIP11 DI (SPAdes)... | ecosystem: Environmental > Aquatic >... | reverse complement strand
GGCGGTGCTCTGACCCGGCAGGGGCGGCACGAGCACCACCGCCGCGCCTTGCGACATGAGCCGAAGTGGCGGAACTGGTAGACGCACCGGACTCAAAATCCGGCGCCCTCCGGGGCGTGTGGGTTCGATTCCCACCTTCGGCATCGGAGTGGTCCGACCGCGATCGGGGCGTCGGTCGGATCGTCGCCGCGTCCCGGGCGATCCTCACAGCATCGATCGTCGCAGGGCTCGCCCTGGTGGCGCTCGGCTGCGGGGGCACCGAGCAGTCGGCGTGCGCTGCGGTCGAGTACGAGGGGGGTGGCGGCCCCGACCTCGTCCTGGTCTCGAACCTCCCGCTCCACGGCAAGGCGAGCACCGAGGCGATCCAGATCAACGAGGCGATCAGCGCAGAGCTGAGGACGCGCGGGTACAGGGCGGGTGACCATGCGGTCGGGTTCCGGGCCATCGGGTCGTGCCGCAGCAGAACGACGGCAAGGCGACGACCGCTGGCACCGGACGCCACGGCGGAGCGTGGCGCCGGTCTTCCGCGGGTGCCGGCGCTACGCCGGCGCGTGCCAGCCGGCGTCGGCCCAAAGCTCGCCGCTGACCGCCGAGTTGGCGAGCATGAAGCAGATCGCGTCGGCGATTTCGTCCGGGCGGATCAGGCGCCCCAGCTGCGTGTACGGCAGGATGTTCTTGGCGACGAAATCCTCGCCCAGCGCGCGCACCATCGGCGTGTCGGTGTAGCCCGGGTGGATCAGCCCGCAGCGCACGCCGTGGAAGATTGCCTCCTGCATGATGGTCGCTGCCGCGCCCTCGAGGCCGGCCTTGGTGCTGGCGTAGGAGATCTGGCCCCGGTTGCCCTGCGAGGACACCGAGCCGATGAACACGATCGCGCCCTGCATTCCCTCGGTGGGCACCCAGCGCTTGAGGCCGCGCGCCGCGCGGTCCTCGGCGATGCGCCCGATCATTTCCAGCGCCCAGTACACCGGCGCGATCAGGTTCACGTCGACGACGAGCTTGAACTTGTCCACCGGATAGATGCGCGCCTTGCCGGTGATCTTGTCGACGCGGACGGCGAGTTCGTCGCGGGTGATGCCGGCAGCCGGCACGCACATGCTGACCAGGCCGAACCGCTTGCTGATGGAGTCGAACACGGACGCGCGGAATGCCTCGTCGGTGGTGTTGCCGCGGTACGGATGCGCGACCTCGCGGCCCGCCTTGGCGTTGACGTCGGCGGCGACGCCGTCGATCCCGTCGCCCATGTCCACCATCGCCACGGCGCGGACACCGCGGCTGGCCAGGGTGAGGGCGACCGCGCGCCCGATGCCGCTCGCGGCGCCGGTGATGACTGCAACCTTATCTGCGAATTCCATGGAAGCTCCTGACAACGTTTGGGTGCACTGCAACATTCTAGCGCTGCGGGCGGGGAACGTCACGAATACCGGGGCGGCGGTCGGCCCCGCGGCTCCTCCGGCGGCACCCGGACGCAGCGGCGTCGTCGCGGCGAGCCGCGCCGGCACCAGGGGTCCGGGCCGCTGGAAACTCTGCAAGTGCCTGATGCCGCACCTTTCCTGGGCACCTTGCTCGCGACAAATGGCCGCTTTTCGCCGCCGCCTTGATCGCGCTCAACGGGTTGCTCGCGGGAAGGCGGATCATGGGCACTTGAATGCCGCGGACGATCGCGGTCCCTGGAAACGAGCGGCGGACGCCGGGAATTCCCCGGCCGGTGCTGCGTTGCGGAACCCTGTCCAAAAGGCGGGGAAATTGCGATGAAACTGTCCTGGAAAGTCCTGGCGCCGATCGCGGTCGCCGTCATCCTCGCGCTGCTGCCGGCCCCGGCGGGCCTTGCGCCCCACGCCTGGTACTTCTTTGCCATCTTCGCCGGTGTCATCGTCGGGCTGATGCTCGAGCCACTCCCCGGCGGGGCGATCGGCCTCATCGGCGTCACGCTGGTCACCGTGCTTGCGCCGTGGGTGCTCTACGCGCCGGCCGAACTGGCGAAACCGGGGTTCAAGCCGGCGAACGCCGCGCTGACCTGGGCGCTGTCCGGCTTCTCCAACAGCACCGTGTGGCTGATCTTCGGCGCGTTCATGTTCGCGCTGGGCTACGACAAGACGGGGCTGGGCCGGCGGATCGCGCTGATCCTGGTCAAGAAGATGGGCCGGCGAACGCTGACGCTCGGCTACGCGGTGACGGTCGCCGACACGATCCTGGCGCCATTCACCCCGTCGAACACGGCACGCAGCGGCGGCACGATCTACCCGGTGATCCGCAACCTGCCGATGCTCTACGACTCGAAGCCGGACGACCCGTCGGCGCGCAAGATCGGCTCGTACATCATGTGGGTCGCGATCGCGAGCACCTGCGTGACGAGCTCGATGTTCCTGACCGCGCTGGCGCCGAACCTGCTGGCCGCGGAGCTGGTTGCCAAGACGTCGAAGATCACCATCGGCTGGACCGAATGGTTCACCGCCTTCGCGCCGGTCGGCATCCTGCTGCTGATCATGATCCCGCTGCTCACCTACTGGATCTATCCGCCCGAGATCAAGTCGGGCGAGGCGGTGCCGAAATGGGCCGCCGGCGAGCTGGGCAAGATGGGTGGCTTCACCGAGCGCGAATTCACCCTCGCCGTGCTGGTCGTCATCGCGCTGTTGCTGTGGATCTTCGGCGGCGACTACATCAACGCGACGACCACCGCGCTGGTCGTCATCTCGCTGATGCTCGTCACCGGCGTCGTCACCTGGGACGACATGGTGAAGAACTCGACGGCGTGGAACACGCTGGCCTGGTTCGCGACGCTGGTCGCGCTGGCCGACGGCCTCAATCGGGTCGGCTTCGTCAAGTGGTTCGCCGACACGGTCGCCTCGCACATGACCGGGTTTTCGCCGTTCACCGCGATGGTCGTGCTGGTGCTGGTGTTCTACTTCACGCACTACCTGTTCGCGAGCATCACCGCCCACGTCACCGCGCTGCTGCCGGTGATGCTGGCGGTCGGCTCGACGATCCCGGGCATCGACATGCCGCTGTTCGCGCTGCTGCTCTGCCTGACGCTGGGCATCATGGGCATCCTGACGCCGTACGCGACCGGACCCAGCCCCGTGTACTACGGCTCGGGCTACCTCCCGGGCAAGGACTACTGGCGACTGGGGGCGATCTTCGGCGTGCTGTTCATCGTCGTCCTGCTCGTCGTCGGGCTGCCCTGGCTGGCGGTGATCCGCTGACCGAAGGCACGGCATGAACTTCCGCGCGCGCCGCCCCCGGGGCGCGCGGATGACCGCAGGAGGGGAAGTTGAATCTCCAGCAGCGGGTGCAGAGAGCAGGGCTCGTCGCCGGCCCCGCGCTGGCGCTGCTGCTCTACCTGACGCTGCCCGCAGACTACCGCGACGCCGCGGGCAAGGTCGTGCCGCTGGCGCACGCGGCGCGGGCGACGCTGGCGATGATGGCGTGGATGGCGACCTGGTGGATGACCGAGGCGGTCGAGATCGAGGTCACGTCGCTGCTGCCGATCGTCGCGTTCCCCCTGCTCGGCGTGATGTCGCTGGCGAAGACGACGGCCAACTACGGCGCCGACGTCATCTACCTGTTCCTCGGCGGCTTCGTCCTGGCGCTGGCGATCCAGCGCTGGGGCCTCGACCGGCGGATCGCCTTCCAGACACTGCGGCTGGTCGGCACGAGGCCCGCGGCGATCGTCGCCGGCATCATGGGCGCGACGGCGTTCATCAGCATGTGGGTGTCGAACACCGCGACTGCGGCGATGATGGTGCCGATCGCGCTGTCGGTCGTCGACCTGTCGCTGCTCCGTCGGACCGGCAAGACGCTGGCCGAGCACGGCGGCATCCCGCAGGAGGACACCGACAACCGGAACCTGGCGCTGTCGCTGCTGCTCGGCGTCGCCTACGCGGCGTCGATCGGCGGGCTGGGCACGATCATCGGCTCGCCGCCGAACGGCATCTTCGTCCGCTTCTTCGAGCAGACCTACGGCGTCGAGATCTCGTTCACCAAGTGGATGCTGATCGGCGTGCCGGCAATGCTGCTGTTCCTGCCGCTCGCCTGGCTCCTCAACACGCGCGTGCTGTTCCCGACGCGTATCCGCGAGATCGAAGGCGGCCGCGCCTGGGTGAACGAGGAAATCGGCAAGCTGGGGCCGCTCAACCGCGGCGAGCGCGCGACGATGGCGGTGTTCGCAGTGACCGTCTTCTTTTGGGTCTTCCGGCCGCTGCTCGCCGACATCGAGGTCGGCGGCGTCGAGCCGCTGCGGAACCTCTCCGACCCGGTGATCGCCGTCGCCGCCGCGATCGCGCTGTTCATCATTCCCGTGGACCGCGCCAAGAAGCTGTTCGTCAGCGACTGGAACACCGCCGTCAAGCTGCCGTGGGGGGTCCTGATCCTCTTCGGCGGAGGCTTGGCACTCGCCGCGGCGACCGAAGCCAACGGCGTCGCTGACTTCATCGGCAGCCTCGCCGCCGGCTTCTCGGGCTGGCCGGTGATGGCGGTCGTGTTCACCGTCATCGCGCTGATGGTGTTCATGTCCGAGCTCACGTCCAACACCGCGCAGGTGGCGACGATGCTGCCGATCCTCGCCGCGCTGGCGCCGGTGCTCGGCGTGCCGCCGGCGCTGCTGCTGCTGCCCGCGACCATCGCGGCGAGCTGCGCCTTCATGATGCCGGTGGGCACGCCGCCGAACGCCATCGTCTTCGGCACCGGACTGGTGCGGATGCCGCAGATGATCAAGGCGGGATTCTGGCTCAACGTCAGCGGCATCCTGCTCATCACCGCACTGACGTGGGGGGTCATCGGGCCGCTGCTCGGGGTCGCGCGCTGAACCATCGGCCCGGGTCGACGCGGGCACGGCGCGGCCCCGACGGTGCTCGCGCCGGCGGGGTGCCTCGGCCGCAGGCGGCCCCCCCGCGCGCGGCAATCGCCTGGGAGCGCTAGAATCGGCGCCAATTCCCCGATCTTCACCTTCCCGCCGCACCCCTTCCCGTAGCGCCACCGGATCCGCGACCCATGTCCACCACCTTCGATTTCGCCCTGCCGCCGCCGGCCCATGACGACCTCGCGCGGCTGCGCGCGCGCGTCGGCGCCGCCTATCGCCCCGCGGAAGCCCCGGTCGTGCAGGCGCTGATCGACGAGGCCCGGCTGGACCCGGCGCAGCTGACTCAGGTGCAGGGGATGGCCGCGAAGCTGGCCGAGGGCGTGCGCGCGTCGCGGATCAAGGCGGGCGGCGTCGACGCGCTGATGCACGAGTTCTCGCTCGACAGCGACGAAGGTGTCGCGCTGATGTGCCTGGCCGAGGCGCTGCTGCGCATCCCCGACACGGCGACGCGCGATCGGCTGATCCGCGAGAAGATCGGCCGCGGCGACTGGCGCTCGCACGTCGGCTCCTCGCCGTCGCTGTTCGTCAACGCTGCGGCTTGGGGCCTGCTGGTGTCGGGCCGGCTGGTCGACACCCATCGCGAGGGCGCGCTCGAGGGCGCGGTCGCCTCGCTGCTGCGCAAGGGCGGCGAGCCGCTGATCCGCAAGGGCACCGACCTCGCGATGCGGCTCCTCGGCGAGCAGTTCGTCACCGGCCGCACGATCGAGGAGGCCCTGGAGCGGGCGCGGCCGCAGGAGGCGCGCGGCTACCGGTATTCCTACGACATGCTCGGCGAGGCGGCGCTCACCGGCGCCGACGCGCTGCGGTACCACGACGCCTACGAATCCGGCATCCACTCGATCGGAAAGGTGGCGGCGGGCCGCGGCGTGCGCGACGGCCCCGGCATTTCGCTCAAGCTCTCGGCGCTGCACCCGCGCTACGTCCGCGCGCAGCGCAAGCGCGTGCTGGCGCAGCTGCTGCCGCGCGTGGTCGACCTCGCGCAGCTCGCGCGGCGCTACGACATCGGCTTCAACATCGACACCGAGGAGGCCGACCGGCTCGACCTGTCGCTGGACGTGCTCGCGGCGCTCGCGGAAGAGCGGTCGCTCGCTGGCTGGGACGGTCTGGGCTTCGTCGTGCAGGCGTACCAGAAGCGGGCGCGCCCGCTGGTCGACTGGATCGTCGCCCTGGCGCGATCGACGAACCGGAAGCTGATGGTGCGGCTGGTGAAGGGCGCGTACTGGGACACCGAGATCAAGCGCGCGCAGGTCGACGGCCTCGACGACTATCCGGTGTTCACTCGCAAGGTCCACACCGACGTCGCGTACATCGCCTGCGCCAGGGCGCTGCTCGCCGCCGGCGACGCGGTCTACCCGCAGTTCGCCACGCACAATGCGTTCACCATCGCCGCGGTGACCTCGCTCGCCGGCGACCGGCCCTTCGAGTTCCAGTGCCTGCACGGCATGGGAGAGACGGTCTACGACCAGCTCGTCGGGGCCGGCAAGGGGCCGGCGTGCCGGATCTACGCCCCCGTGGGCGCACACGAGACCCTGCTCGCGTACCTGGTGCGGCGGCTGCTGGAGAACGGCGCCAACACGTCGTTCGTCAACCGCATCGTCGATCTGGGCGTGCCCATCTTCGACCTGGTCGCCGACCCGGTCGCGCAGGCCGCACGCACCGCCGGCGCGCCGCATCCGCACGTTCCCCTGCCCGCCGCGATCCTCCCCGGCCGCCGCAACTCCGCCGGCGTCGACCTCTCCGGCGACGCTTCCCTCGCCGCCCTCGCCAACGCGATGGAACCCTGGGGTCAGGTCCAATTTCGGGCAACGCCGCTCCTCGGCGGTCCCGCGGACGAAGGCCCCGATTCTGCACGCTACGCTTCCGCCGATGCGCGCGAAATCCGCCATCCGGCCGACCTGCGGCACCTCGTCGGCGCCGTCGTCGATGCGACCGTCGCCGACGCCACCCGCGCGGTCGGTGTCGCCGTCGAGGCCGGCGCGGCATGGTCGTCGCTGCCGGCCGCCGAGCGCGCCGCCATCCTGGAGCGTGCCGCCGACCTGATGGAAGCGGAGATGCCCAGGTTCATGGCGCTCGCGGTGCGCGAGGCCGGCAAGACGGTGCCCAACGCCATCGGCGAGGTCCGCGAGGCCGTCGATTTCTGCCGCTACTACGCCGGCGAGGCGCGCCGCGTCTTTGCCGATCCCGCGGTGACGCCGATCGGCCCCGTCGTCGCGATCGCGCCGTGGAACTTTCCTCTGGCGATCTTCGCCGGCGAAGTCGCCGCCGCACTCGCGGCGGGGAATCCCGTCGTCGCCAAGCCTGCCGAGCAGACGCCGCTGATCGCGTTCGAGGCCGTGCGCCTGTTCCATCGCGCCGGCGTGTCGGCCGCCGCGCTGCAGCTGCTGCCCGGTCCCGGCGAAACCGTCGGCGCTGCGCTCGCCGCCGATCCCCGCGTCGCCGGCGTCGTGTTCACCGGCTCGACCGCAGTGGCGCGGCAGCTCAATCGCGCGCTCGCCGAGCGCATCGACGACCCGGTGCTGATCGCGGAGACCGGCGGCCAGAACGCGATGATCGTCGACAGCACCGCGCTGCTGGAACAGGTCACCATCGACGCGCTCGCCTCGGCGTTCGACAGCGCCGGCCAGCGCTGCTCGGCGCTGCGCCTGCTGTGCGTGCAGGCCGACGTCGCCACGCCGCTGCTGGCCATGCTCGAAGGGGCGCTGGCGGAACTGGTCGTCGGCGACCCGCGCCGCCTCGCGACCGACATCGGCCCGGTGATCGACGCGGAGGCGCGCACCGCCATCGCCGACCACGTGCAGCGGATGCGCGAACTGGGCTACCGCGTCGTGCAGCCGCCGCTTCCCCACGGCTGCGGCAACGGGACCTTCGTCGCGCCCGCGATCGTCGATCTCGTCAACATCGACGGCATCGCGCAGCTCAAGCACGAGGTGTTCGGGCCCGTGCTGCACGTGGTGCGGTGGACGCCCGAGACGCTGCCGGCGCTCATCGACGCGATCAACGAGACCGGCTACGCGCTGACGCACGGGATCCACACCCGCATCGACGAGCAGGTGGAGGCGATTCTCGCGCGGATCCACGCCGGCAACGTCTACGTCAACCGCAACGTCATCGGCGCCGTCGTCGGGGTGCAGCCGTTCGGCGGCCACGGCATGTCGGGCACCGGGCCGAAAGCGGGCGGGCCGCTGTACGTCCCGCGACTTGCGCGGCACGCGCGGATCGACTGGCCGGCGGCGCCGGACGAGGCGCCCGCGGCGACGCGCGCGCAGCCGCAGCCCAACGCCGGCGCGGGGCGTTCGGCGCTCGAGGACATCATGGGCGCGCTGACGGCGCTCAACGACGTGATCGCCGAAACGCCGTCGCTGTCGGGAGGCGAGCGCCACGAACTGGCGACCGCGCTGGCGGAGGCGCGCACGTTCGCGCGCCGCGCGCCGCGCGTCGAGCTTCCGGGACCCACCGGGGAGTCGAACGCGCTGGAGCTGCTGCCGCGCGGAATTGCGGCCTGCCTCGCGGAGACCGACGCGGTGCTGATGCGGCAGGCGGTGGCGGCGACGGCGGCCGGCAACCGGCTGCTGCTGCGCGACTCGACGCTGGCCGCGCGCATCGCCGCGGCGCTCGGCGCCGAACGCTGCGCGACCGGCCTCGACCTCAACGTCGGCGTCTGGCGCGGACCCGTCATCGACGTCGCGCTGGTCGATCTTCCGGCGCCCGAGACCATCCGCGTGCGCGCTGCGCTGGCCGCCGCCGATGGTGCGATCGTGCCCGTCGTGGCGCCCGACGCGACCAGCCGCTACGCGTTCGCGCGCCTTTGCGCCGAGCGCACGGTGACGATCAACACCACCGCCGCGGGCGGCAATGCCGCACTGATGGCGCAGGCAGGCGACGACGCATAGAACGCGATCGCGCCGGCGACCGCCTGGCGGCTCCGGCGCGGATTCGTGGAACGGTCGCGTTCGCTCAGGACAGGCGGCCGCGCGCCTTCATCCGTTCGCAGGGGTCGCCCCGCGGCCCGGCCGGCAACGTCACGCCCTGCTCCTTGGCGCGCTGTTCGATCACCGCGCGGTGCGCGGCCATCGTCGCCTTGCAGGCTTCGACGGTCGTTGTCGCATGCATCTGGTCACGGAACGCCGTGCGTTCCTCGGGCGTCAGCAGCGCAGCGCCGGCGCCGCCCTGTCCGCGGGCGCCCGGACCCATGCCGTGACCTGCGCCGGGACCCATGCCCATGCCGCCGCCCGGTCCCATCGGGCACGTGCCGTCCACGGCGGCCTGGCTGCCGCCCGCTCCCGGGCCGTTCCCGCAACCTGCGCCGGGGCCGTAGCCCGGGCCGCCTGGCTGGGCGACGGCAAGTGTCGTGGCGATCGCGAGCGCGATGGCGCCGAGTGTCAGGGTTGTGCGCTTCATGTTCGACTCCTCGATGTCGGTTGATCTTGCCGGAGGCTCCGGCCGGGGCGCCGCGCTGATCGCGGCCCTGATCCCTTGAACGTATGCTGCGCCGGCGCGCGGACCGGTCGGTTTGACCTGGGTCAATGCGATCCGGAGGCACACGTGGCGGATTTGTAACGCCTTGTTGCGCGTGTTGCCGGATGTTTCCGCGGTTGCCTCCGGCGTAGAATTCGCCAACGCCAGCGACGGCCCGTCGCGCCGATTCGGACCTCACGACAACCATGGCCATCGACCGTGCCCGCCTGCTGCTCGCGCGCGTGTTCACGCAGCGCTGCTTTTATCTGTTCCTCGCGCTGATCACGCTGATCACCGTGGCGCCATTCTTCCTCGAGGATGAACTCGGGAAGGTCGTGCTCACGATGCTCGACGTGTTCGTGCTGCTCTCCGCCGTCGCAGCGGTGGGTCGCCACCTCTCGTCGTTCGTGATCGGCACGGTGATGGCGCTGGCGATCATCGTGCTGCAGTTCTTCGGCATGCGCCACGGGGTGAGCGATTTCCTGGTCGGCGCCTGGGGGCTGTCGGTCCTGTTCTACCTGACCACGGTGATCTACCTGCTCGGTTACGTGATGCGGCGTGACGTGCTGACGATGGACAAGCTATGGGGAGGGGCGTCGGTCTACCTGATGCTGGGCGTCATGTGGGCCTTCGCCTACGCGCTGGTGCAGTCCTTCCACCCGGGCGTGTTCGCGGTCGGCGGCACGCCGAGCCCGAAGGTGGCGAGCGCCGACCTCATCTATTTCAGCTTCACCGTGCTGACGAGCACCGGCTTCGGCGACATGTATCCACTGCATCCCGCGGCCCGGGTGCTGGTCACGCTGGAGCAGATCGTCGGCACGCTGTTCATCGCCATCTTCATCGCCCGGCTGACCGGCGCCTATCCGCCGCACCGTCGCGAGGGGAGCACATGAGCGAGGCGGGAACGACCGCCGCAGACCTGCGCCGGTGGGCGCTGGCCTCGATCCCCGACACGCCCGCCACCGTCGAGATGCGCGCGCTGTGCCTCGCGGCGGACGCGATCGTCCGGCAGTGTGGCGACGGCCTGTTCGTGACCACGCCGGAGCGCGCGACCGCGGGCGTCTGGGGCGACGCCGATCCGGCGGCCGTCGTCGCGACGATCGGCGCGCTGGGCTTCGAGGGCGAATTGCTCGTCACCGAGGAGCACGCGGCGCTCGCCGCGCAACTAGGCGGCGGCTGGCGCATCGAGCGCGCGGCGATCTTCACCGGGGGAGGGTCGGGTCAGGCCGCGCCGGAGGCCCGCGCGGGCCTCCGGGTGGCGCGACTGTCGCCGCAGGGGCCGTTGCCGCCACTCCCGCGGTCGCTCGCCGACGAACTCGACGCTGCGCGCCGGGCGACGACGGTGTTCGTCGCGATCGACGGAGCGACTCCCGCGAGCTTCGCCTACGTCGCGTGGGAGACCGAGCGGCACGGCGATCTCTCCGTCGACACGCTCGAGCCCTGGCGACGCCGGGGCTGCGCCCGCGCAGTCGCGCAGGCCGCGGTCGACGAGCTCGCGGCGCGGGGCAAGACTCCCGTGTGGGGCGCGATCGCGTCGAACGCCGCGTCGCTCGCCCTCGCGCGCGCGCTGGGCTTCATCCGCCCCGCCGGGACGCTGCTGGTGGCGTCGCGGCGAACCTAGCGCATCGGACGG
>Ga0209254_10006299_pt1 | contig 10948 bp, 7 predicted proteins | sample FrelakmetDIP11DI_FD_187148 | JGI IMG/M metagenome (GOLD analysis project Ga0209254, IMG submission 187148) | Freshwater lake sediment microbial communities from the University of Notre Dame, USA, for methane emissions studies - DIP11 DI (SPAdes)... | ecosystem: Environmental > Aquatic >... | reverse complement strand
GGCGCCGACGAAGCTCTGGTGCTTGATCGCCCGGTAGCCGTGGCTCGCCTCGAGCTCGAACTCGCGGTTCTGGAGCGCGGCATAGGCGGTCATGCCCTGGTCGCGGTAGGCGTGGGCGAGCTCAAAGGTCACGGTGTTGATCGAGTGGAAGCCGGCGAGGGTGATGAACTGGAACTTGTAGCCCATCGCCCCGAGCTCGCGCTGGAACGCCGCGATGGTGGCGTCGTCGAGGTGGCGGCGCCAGTTGAAGGACGGCGAGCAGTTGTAGGCGAGCAGCTTGCCAGGGTACTGGCGGCGGATCGCCTCGGCGAAGGTCCGCGCCTCGCCGAGGTCCGGATGCGAGGTCTCGCACCAGATCATGTCGGAGTACGGCGCGTAGGCGAGGCCGCGCGCGATCGCCGGCTCGAGGCCGGAGGCGACGTAGAAGAAGCCTTCGGGGGAGCGCTCGCCGGTGATGAAGCGGCGGTCGGCCTCGTCGACTTCGGAGGTGAGCAGGTTGGCGGAGTCGGCGTCGGTGCGGGCGATGACCAGGGTCGGGACACCCATCACGTCGGCCGCGAGGCGCGCCGCGACCAGCTTCTTGACCATCTCATCGGTGGGGACGAGCACCTTGCCGCCCATGTGGCCGCACTTCTTGAACGAGGACAGCTGGTCCTCGTAGTGGACCCCCGCGACGCCGGCCTCGATCATCGCCTTGGTCAGCTCGTAGAGATTGAGCAGCCCTCCAAAACCGGCCTCGCCGTCGGCGACGATCGGCGCGTACCAGTAGGGCATCGTGTGCGAGCGTCCCTCGTGATGGGTGATCTGGTCGACCCGCGTGAGGGCGTTATTGATGCGGCGGATCAGGGTCGGCACGCTGTCGGCCGGGTAGAGGCTCTGATCGGGGTAGGTCTGGAGGGCGTTGTTCATGTCCCCGGCGACCTGCCAGCCGGACACGTAGATCGCCTTGAGGCCGGCCTGGACCATCTGCACCGCCTGATTGCCGGTCAGCGCCCCGAAGGTGCGGATGAAGGGCTCGGTCTGGAGGAGGTGCCACAGGCGCTCGGCGCCACGGCGGGCGAGGGTGTGCTCGGGAAGCAGCGTTCCGCGCAGGCGCACCACGTCCGCGGCGCTGTATGGGCGCTCGATGCCCGCCCACCTGCGGTCCGTTCTCCACTCCCGCTCGAGCTGCTCAATCGCCTGTCGATCGTGATCGCCGGTCCAGCTCATGGTCTCCATCGTCGGTCCTCCTGCTGCTGTGATCAGTCGAGATGGTCGTAGGCCACCAGGGTCAGGAACTCCGCGAGCTCATCTGACGTCGCCAGGCGCTCGAACAGCCGGCTCGCGAGTTCGAAGTTGCCGCCGTCGTACCGCGCCTGCCCGATCAGGCCGCGGATCTTGGCCAGCTCCTCCGGAATGAGAGATCGCACCAGATCGGCGGTCACCGCGCGGCCGTCGTCGAGGACGCCGCCGGGATGACGGATCCACTGCCAGACCTGGGTGCGCGAGATCTCCGAGGTCGCGGCGTCCTCCATCAGGTCGTAGATGGGGACGCAGCCGTTGCCGGCGAGCCACGCCTCGAGGTACTGGATGCCGACGTCGATGTTCAGCCTGAGGCCATGCTCGGTGATGGTGCCGGTGGGAACGGTCAACAGGTCGTCGCGGGTGACGACGAGGTCGTCGAGGGCGCGGTGGATCTGGTTGGGGGTCGGCATGTTGGCGTCGAAGACCTCGGTGGCAAGGGGGACCAGCCCGGGGTGCGCGACCCAGGTTCCGTCGTGGCCGTCCCGCGACTCGCGCTCCTTGTCGGCCCGTACCTTGGCGATTGCGGCCTCGTTGGCCGCGGGGTCGTTCTTGATCGGGATCTGCGCCGCCATGCCGCCCATCGAGGGCGCGCGGCGGCGGTGGCAGGTGCGGATGGCGAGCCTGGAGTAGGAGTGCATGAAGTGGGTGGACATGGTGACCTGCGCCCGATCGGGGAGGACGCACTCGGGGTGCGCGCGGTGGCGCTTGATGAAGCTGAAGATGTAGTCCCATCGCCCGCAGTTGAGGCCGGCCGAGTGCTCGCGCAGCTCGTAGAGGATCTCGTCCATCTCGAACACCGCGGGGATGGTCTCGATCAGCACCGTGGCGCGGATCGTGCCCGACGGGATCCCGCACAGCTCCTGGCCGCGGAGGAAGACGTCGTTCCACAGCCGGGCCTCGAGGTGGCTCTCGAGCTTGGGCAGGTAGAAGTAAGGCCCGGTGGCGAGGGCGGCCAGGGCGCGGGCGTTGTGGTGGAGGTAGAGGGCGAAGTCGAAGAGCGAGGCCGACACCGGAGCGCCGTCCACCAGGAGGTGCTTCTCGACCAGGTGCCAGCCGCGCGGCCGGACCATGAGCACGGCGACGCGGTCGTTGAGCTGATAGACCTTGTCGGCCTGGGAGTGACGAATGGTGCGGCGCACCGCGTCGCGCAGGTTGAGCTGGCCGCGCACACAGTTCTCCCAGGTCGGGGAGTTGGCGTCCTCGAAGTCGGCCATGAACACCCGCGCTCCGGAGTTGAGCGCGTTGATCACCATCTTGCGCTCGGGCGGACCGGTGATCTCGACCCGGCGATCCTCCAGGTCATGGGGCAGGGGAGCGATGGTCCAATCGGCGTCGCGGATCGCCCGGGTGGATTCGAGGAAGTCCAGGCGCGCCCCCGCGTCGAGCTCGCGCTGGCGCTCGACGCGCCGCGCCAGCAGTGCTTTGCGGCGGCCGCCGAACTCGCGCTGCAGGGTTCGCACCATCGCGAGCGCGTCCGGGGTCAGGATCTGGTCGAAGCCGTCCTCGGCTGCACCCAGGACGGCGACGCCGTCGGGAAGCGTGAACTGTGTCATCGGCACCTCGGATGCCGCAGCGTGGCGTCTTGCGGCACTCCATACCACCCAGTGAAGCCCCACATTCGCGGTAACTTGAGAGCCTTCCACGAGTGATTCCTGTCATGCACGGCGGCGAGGGTAGCACAGAATGCCGCGAAGCGTCATCAGGCCTGCGCGGGTCGTGACAGCACTGGGACGCCTGGCGGAGTCGGCGAGGGCTGCCGACTCGCGGCGCGAACGGGCCCCCAGGGGCAGGTCGTGGCGCCGCGCTCGCTTCGGGCTCCGCGAGGTCGCTACAATGCAGCGGCGGAAGGGGGCGACCATGAGAATCTTGCGATGGCTGCTGGCGGCGGTACTCGCGGCCGGTTGGCTGCTCGGTAGGGGTGCGGCGGCCGAGGTGCCTTCGCCGGAGGCGGCGTTCGGATTCACTCCGGGAAGCGACCGCAAGCTGGTGGACTACGGCCAGCTCATGGACTACCTCGAGCAGGTCGCGACGGCGTCGCCGCGCTTCGAGCTGCGCGAGATCGGGACCAGTGAGCTGGGCCGGCCGCTCTACGTCGGGCTGCTGTCGTCCGAGGCCAACCTGGCGCGCCTGGACGAGCTGCGCGAAATCAACCGGCGCCTCGCGCTGGATCCCGAGATACCGGACGCGGAGCGCGAGCGGATGGTCGAGGAGGGGCGGGTGTTCGTGCTCGCGACCATGTCGATGCACGCCTCCGAGGTCGGGCCGGCGCAGGCGCTGCCGCTGCTCGTCCACGAGCTGGTGACGGGCGACGACCCGGCGGTGCTCGAGCAGCTCGACCGGGTGGTGCTGATGGTGGTGCCGACCCACAACCCCGACGGGATGGACATGGTCGTGGAGTACTACCGCTCATCGCTGGGCACATCGTACGAGGGCGGTCCGCTGCCCGGCGTCTACAACCGCTACTCGGGGCACGATAACAACCGCGACTTCGTCAACCTGACGCAGGCGGAGTCGCGCGCAGTCTCCCGCGTCTACACCAGCGACTGGTACCCCCAGGTGCAGGTCGACAAGCACCAGATGGGCGGCACCGGCCCTCGGTACTACGTGCCGAACGTCCACGATCCGATCGCCGAGAACATCGACGAGGGGCTGTGGACGTGGTCCGGCGTGTTCGGCTCCAACCTGGCCAACGACATGGCCACGGATGGCTTGCGCGGCGTGGCCACGCACTGGCTGTTCGACAACTACTGGCCGGGCTCCACCGAGACCGCGCTGTGGAAGAACATGATCGCCTTCCTCACCGAGGGGGCGAGCTGCCGGGTGGCGACCCCGGTCTTCGTCGAGGCGAGCGAGCTCGAGACCTACGGCAAGGGGCTGTCCGAGTACGCCAAGAGCATCAACATGCCGGACCCGTGGCCGGGGGGCTGGTGGCGGCTTTCGGACATCGTGCGCTACGAGCTCGTGACCATGCGGTCGATCCTCAAGACCGCTGCCCGCAACCGGCCGGAGATCCTCCGCTTCCGCAACGGACTTTGCCGCTCCGAGGTCGCCAAGGGGCGCACCGAGGCGCCAGCCTACTTCCTGCTGCCGCGGCGCCAGCACGATCCGGGGGCGCTCGCCGAGCTGGTGGGCCTGCTTCAAGAGCACGGCGTCACGCTGTGGCAGGCCACGGCGCGGCTGGAGCTCCAGGGCCGGGTCGTCGAGCCGGGAGATGTTGTGGTGCCCCTCGCCCAGCCCTACCGGGCGTTCGTCAAGGAGGTGCTCGAGCGGCAGAGCTACCCGGTCCGCCGCTACACGCCGGACGGCGAGATCATTCGCCCCTACGACGTGACCAGCTGGTCGCTGCCGTTGCACCGCGGCCTGGTCTGCCACGAGGTGGCCGCGCGCTCCGCGGAGCTCGAGTCGCGCCTGGCGCCGGTCGACGCGGGGTCGCTCGGCTCCGGAGTCGAGCTGCCGGTCGATGCCTGGGGCGTGGCTCTCCCCGCCGCCGCCAATGCGAGCTTTCGCGCGGCGTTCGCGGCCCTGGGCGAGGGCGTACGGGTCGAGCGCATCCTCGAGCAGACGACCAATGGCGACCTCGAGCTCGCTGCCGGCACCTTCCTGCTTCGCGGCAATTCCGAGCGGGTGGCCGCGGCCGCCCGGACCCCGGGAGCGGTTGCACTCATGGCGGCCCCGGCAGGCGCCACCACGGTCCTCGCGCCGCGGCGCATCGGTCTGGTGGAGACCTACTTCCACGACATGGACGCGGGCTGGACGCGCTACCTGTTCGACGACTTCGGTGTCGGCTACCGGGTGCTGCATCCCGCGGACTTCGAGTCCACCGACCTGGCCTCCTCGTTCGATGTGCTGGTATTCCCGGACGTCGGCGCGGACATTCTCACCAAGGGCAAGCGCAAGATCGACGACGACGACTACCGGCCGACCGAGTATCCGCCGGAGTTCGCCAAGCCGATCTCGGAGAAGGGCCTCGCCAGGCTGCGTGCGTTCCTGGCCGCCGGGGGAGTGGTCGTGTCGTGGCAGTCGTCGACCGAGCTGTTTCTGGAGAAACTCGGCGGCGAGGAGGAAAGCGAGGAGCTGCCGCCGTTGGCCGCGCGGGACGTCACCGAGGAGCTCGAGAAGCGAGGCCTGTACGTGCCGGGGTCGTTGCTGCGGGCGCGGCTGCTCGCGGACCACCCCCTGACCTGGGGGATGCCGGCCGAGGTCGGGGTGTTCTCCGAGGGAAGCCCGGTGTTCGCGACCTCGATCCCGAGGGCGGACGCGGACCGCCGGGTGATCGCCTCCCATCCCGACGACGACATCCTGATGAGCGGCTACATCGAAGGCGAGAAGCTCCTGGCCGGCAAGCCGGTCATGGTGTGGCTGCGCAGCGGCTCCGGCCAGCTCGTGCTGTTCGGGTTCAGCCCGCACCACCGGGGGTCGATGGGCGGGACGTACAAGCTGCTGTTCAACGCGCTCCTGCTGCCCGACTCGGCGCCATGACCGACGAGCAGGCGGCGCTGGTCGGGCTTCTCCAAGGGGCGCAGCGCGTTCTCTTCTTCACCGGGGCCGGGATCTCCACCGGCAGCGGGATCGCCGACTACCGCGGCCCCGACGGCCTGTGGAAGACTCGGCGGCCGGTGGAGTTCGGCGAGTTCATGGCGAGCGCCGCGGCGCGGGTCGAGTACTGGGACCAGAAGCTCGAGGTGTGGCCACAGATCCGCGACGCGAGTCCCAACCCCACGCACCTCGCCATCGTCCGCTTCGAGCGGGCCGGGCGGGTGGGGGCGGTGGTGACCCAGAACATCGACGGGCTCCACCGCAAGGCCGGCACCAGCGCCGAGCTGCTGGTCGAGCTGCACGGCTCGAACCTCGAGGTGGAGTGTATGGCCTGCCACGCCACCTCCGACCCGGAGGCGCACTTCGCCGCTTTCGCCTCGTCGCGGGAGGCACCGCGGTGCGCAGCGTGCGGCGGCCCGCTCAAGCCCGCGACCATCAGCTTCGGCCAGAGCCTGCGCGAGCGCGACCTCTCCCGCGCCGTCGCCGCCGCCAGGCACACCGATCTGGTGATGGCCCTCGGGTCGTCGCTCTCGGTTCACCCCGCCGCCTCGATCCCGCTGCTGGCGGTGGAGCGGGGCGTCCCCTACGTGGTGGTCAACCGCGGCCGCACCGAGCACGACGACCTGGCCGGGCTGACGCTCCGGATCGACGGCGACACCTCCGAGGTGCTCCCGCCCGCGGTCGACGCGGCGCTGGCGCCGCCGCTATCGCGTCCAATCTGACGCGGCAGCGACCCGGCTCACTGCTGAGCCTCTCCCGCGTGGCACGGCAAACCCCACAGGCTGCGCTCAACGCATCCTTCTCGGCGCGCGTGGGGCGTAGGCCAGCCAGCGACCGCAACGCCTCACGCACACCAAGAGGTCTACGACCTGCGTGCGCCGAGGGGCCTATGCCCGGCACGCTCCTAGTCGACGGGGAACGGACGCGGGCCGGGCGTGCCGCTCGCGGCCGGCTGTGGCGGGGCGGCGCACTGGAGCCCGTTCGGGTAGTTCGCGATCCCGAGCAGGCGCTCCTCCGGGAAGGGCTGCAGGAACTCGGTGCGCGCGATCGTCGCGCGGACAAGCGCGAGGTTGTCCTCGGGGCGGTAGGGCTTGAGGGCGGCGACGGCGTCGCCGGCGAACGGGCCGGCGAGGTCGAGGGTCCGGATGGCGCCCTCCCGGCACGCGAAGTCGAGGGCCGTGAGGCTCAGCTTCCCGCGCTCCGCTTTGCCGCGCACCGTGAAGTGCACGACCTTGGCCCGCAGGTCGTAGGCGATCCGCCACTGGTTCTCGTCACTGGTTCCGACCTCAGCGAGCATTGCGAAGGCCCTCTCGAGTGGCATGTCCGGGTCGCCGACGCGGATGGTGTTGAGGCGGCTGGCGGTCTGGACGAAGCGCTGGAGGGATTCGTCCTGGTCGCCGGGCGCGAGCGCGCCGCCGTAGCCGAGGCTGCGGTCGAGCGCGGCGATCGAGCCGGCATAGGTCGAGTTGGTGAGGACCGGTAGCGGCAGCTCGTCGCCGGCGCGGACGACAGGCGCCCCGTCCAGGAACTCGATGACGGCGCAGCTTCCCGCCGCGTCGCAGGCGAAGAAGTGCAGGGACGCCGGGCTCGAGATCGCCATGGTGCGGGCGCTCTCGGCAACCTCGCCGACGGTCTTGTAGCTGTCGAGGCAGTACTGGACCCACTGCAGCGCCTCGATGGCCGGGCCGTCGAATTTCGGGTAGGACGTCCCCGCGAGCCACAGCGCATGCATGGCGAGGCCGGCGCGATTCATGCCGCCGTTCGGGAACTCGCGGCCGTACTGGTTGAAGGTCACGCTGCCGAACCTGGCGGTCCACGTTGCGGGAGCGAGCCCCTCGCCGACCAGGGCGGTCTTGACGAGGCCGTTCGGGTTGACCAAGACCCGGCCGCCCGCGACCGGCCAGTCGTAGCTGAAAGCCATCAGCCGGCCGTCCTGGCCGCCGATGAAGAAACCGGTGCAGGCGCCGAGCTCGGTGGGCGCCAGCCCGACCGCGAGCAGCGCGAGGAGCGAGAGCACGACGACGGCGCTGATTCTCATGTCCGACACCCTCCGTAGCGGGCGCTACTCTAGCAAACACGAGCGTCCACGCGCAGCCCGCGCGGTTGGATCGGGAATGCGCGGCCCGGCCGGCGCGATGTGCGTGTCGTCGAAGGAGTACTCTGGTCGCATGAAAACTCGGATCAGTGCGCTGCTCATCGCAGTGGCGGCGGGTCTGGTAGCCGCGTCGGATGGGCAGATCGTGTTCAGTGAGCGCAGCGAGGTCGGCCAGCTGTGGGCCAACTTGTCGCTGACCTACCTGCGCGTCGGCGAGCCCTATCTTCCGATCGTCATCGGCGTACAGAACTTGAGCGGGGAGACCTTGGAGCTCAACCGCGCCTCCTTCCGACTGATCGGGCCGGACGGACGTCGGTTTTCGATGGCCGATCTCAAGACGCTGCGCAAGTCGTATGAGAAGTCGACCTTCGATCGCCGGATCATGACCACGAACGGGATCCCGGCCGACGTCTGGTACCGCCAACGGCGCCTCCGCGAGTCGAACTTCTTCCCCGACGTCGGCCAGTCGCGGAGGACGACGGTCATCGACCGCGTCACGCTCCGGCGGGGAGACGGGACCGTCGACCTCATCTACTTCGAGGCGCCCACCGGGCTCGCGCTCGGCACGCCGTTCGTGCTCGAGGTGCTGCCTGAAGGGTGGGAAGCGCCGCTACGGCTGCGGCTGATCCTGGGCTGAGGGCGCCGTCTCGCCGGCCGAATCGGGACGGGCGGACAGCGTCCCGGTGCCAGCGACCGCGATCGTCACGAAGCGGTCCACCTTGAGCAGCAACGCGCTGGGGTCGTGGAGGCCCCATTCGACGTAGGGGAGATCGAACTCGGCCCGGATGGTGACCTCGTTCTCCCTGACGGCGACCTCCACGGGAACTGCGATCTCGTGCTGGCGGCCGAGGAGCTCGATGGTGCCGTGGACGGTGAGCGTGGCGGTGCCGGCCTCGGGCAGCCGACCCTCCACCAGTGTCGGGCGCAGCACCACCGTCGGGTAGCGGGCGCTGACCAGGACGTTGTCGTGCATTTCACGGTCCCTCTTCGCGTTGCCCGTATCCGCACGGGCTGCGTCGACCACGACCTCGCCCGAGGCGGCGCCGCCGTCGGCATCGAAGACGACCACGCCGCGGGCCACCGGCGCGCCGCCGTGGACCGTGTGCAAGGTCGCGCCGAGGGTGAAGCTGACTGTGGTCCCGGCCGGATCGAGGGTGAGGGTGCGTTGGTCGGCCGAAGCGATGACGCTCGCACCGAGCGCCAGCGCGGCAAGCAGCGTGGTCAGTGGTCGGGCCATTCCTGCACCTCCCTAGAAGGCGTAGGTCAACATCGATCGCACGTTGAACAGCGGGTCGTTGTCGGTGGTGGTGCCCGGAGGACGGACGACATCGAGGGGCGTGTAGAAGGCTTCGACTGCGAGGCGCAGCCGCGTTGAGACCGGGAAGCTGGCGCCCGCGGTCACGGCCGTGGCCCAGCCGTCGGCCGCGAGCCGCGAGCGGTCATGGAAGCCGAAGGTGATCGCGTCCACCTGGAACTCGAGGTCCATGTGAGTGGCGTAGACGCCGAAGTGGAGGTCGGCGTCGTTTGTCCCGGGTATCGCCCGGCCCCCGGTGACGGCGAGCCCGACGTAGTTGAGGGTGACCTCGTCGTCCGACGCGGCCATGCAGCCGAACTCGTTGCCCGGCTCTCCCGGCGGCAGCGCCGCCTCATCCGCGGGACACGTGATGTCGCCACCGACGGTGCCGAGTTGGCCGTAGGCGCGCAGACCGAGGGTCCAGTCGCCCGAACGAACGACCGGTCGCTCGATGGCGGCTGAGAGGAGGTTCGGGGTGAGACCCTCGACGGTGACTGGCGGGAGGTAGGCGAGCTCGAGGGTCGTGGCCCAGCCGAGCCCCACCGCGAGGCGGGGGCGCGGCAGCACATCGAGCCGGTTGAAGTCCTCGACCTTGGTCCCGTTGAAGCCGACCCGGCGCTGGTCCTCGCTGAGGCTCGGGATCCAACCCGCCTCGATGCTGATCTCGACCTCGCCGGCTTCCCGCTGGCGCGGCGGACCGAGGCTGGTGAGCAGGGTGAGGGAGGCGGTCCACTCCATCGCCCACGCCTCGGTTCGGTCGAAGCCGAGCTCCTGCGCCGGCTCGTCGGCCAGCTTGCCGCTTTGCGCGCTGGCGGCCCCGGGCGCGAGCGCGAGCAAGAGGAAGGCCGCGGCGGCGGCAGTCCCGCGAAGCACGTTGAAGGGGGTCATCAGCGCGTCATCTGCTTAGCAGCAGCGCGGCCGCGACCTCGAGCGTGGTGTAAATGCATCGTCGACTTCCCTTCAGGTTGTTCGGAGGTGGCGCGCGGCGCCTGGTAGTCGCGAATTCTACTTCCTGTCGACTGACAACATCGTGGCAGGAGGCGGTATGCCGTGTTCTCCTGCAACCATGGCCGTACAGTGTGCCGGGCCGGCTGAGCGAGACACGCCCGAGGCAGGGCAGCGTCGGCTGTCCTAAAATGGACCTGCGAGGAACCGGTGTGAGAGAGGCGGAGGTGGGTCATGGTGTGCGCACGAAGATCCCGCTCGCTGGGTTGGGTGTCGGCAATCGTTGTCACGGCCCTGCTGGCGGTGCTGCCCGCAGTCGCTGACGAGGAGCCGCAGCAAGCTCCGCCTGCCCCGACGCCGACGGCGGTGCCCGGGTCGCTGGCCGCTGCGGCGGCGGGGATTCGGCTGCAGACCGGCGGCGAGGGAGACTCCGGCGCCCTCGTCATCACCGACCAGAACCTGAAGTCGGTGGGTGCCGGGGCGACGATCTCGCAGGGCAGCGCGGTGGGCGCGCAGCCGGGCGCCCTGGTGGCCGCGCCGCAGGCGCAGGTCGCACCCGTACCGGCCGGCGCGAACGACCTGGCTTTGCGTCTGATGGCGCAGCAGGCGCGCGTCGACGAGCTCGCGGCTCAGCTGCAGTCCATGGACGAGCAACTCGCCGCGCCGCCCACCGACCCGCACTACCCGAAGATCGACAATGCTCCCCAGTTTCGCGCCCCCGGTGTGGTCGACCCCGCCCGCGGCCAGCGCGACGCCCTGGCCGCGGTGCTCGACGAGGAGCGCGGAAAGCTCGA
>Ga0209254_10006298_pt1 | contig 10949 bp, 13 predicted proteins | sample FrelakmetDIP11DI_FD_187148 | JGI IMG/M metagenome (GOLD analysis project Ga0209254, IMG submission 187148) | Freshwater lake sediment microbial communities from the University of Notre Dame, USA, for methane emissions studies - DIP11 DI (SPAdes)... | ecosystem: Environmental > Aquatic >... | reverse complement strand
ATGGCCACGGCGTGCGGGTCCGCGTGGCGGAACGCGGTCCGGCCGTCGATGGTGGCTTCGTGTCCGCCGCAGCCGCAAGTCGTGCACATCTTCCGCTCTCCTCGATGTTCTTCAGACGATCGCGATGTCCTTGACGCGCATGTCCCCGCCGCCCGTCACGGCGAGCTGGTAGCCGCCGCAGCGCGGGCAGGCGTCGCCCAGGCGCGCCAGCGGCACATTCCCGCCGCAGGGCATGCACCACGCCTCGCCGGGCACGTCGTCGATCGCGAGCTCGGCGCCCTCCGCCAGGCTGCCGCGGGTGACCGCGTCGAAGCAGAAGCGCAGTGCATCGGTCGCCACGTGCGACAGTGCGCCAATCTCCAGGCGCACCTGCGTCACGCGCGCGGCGCCTTCGCGGCGCGCCGTCGCCTCGACGATCTCGAGCATGCCCTGCGCGAGCGCCATCTCATGCACGGGCGACCTCCACCCTGCAGGCCACGCAGGGGTCGAGCGCCTGGACGACGAGGTTCGCCGCGCGCAGGAGCGCCGGCTCGTCGTCCGCGGCGATGCCGGCAAGCCCGCGCGCCAGCGCGCCGTCCGGGTGGAAGTTCCATTCCGTCGGCGCGATGATCGCGTAGTCGGCCACGTGGCCATCGTCGACACGCGCACGGTGGATGAGCAGGCCGCGCGCGGTCGCGACCGCGGCGGCACCCTCGCCGGCGCGCGACGACCAGGCCGTGATGCGCTCCTCGGCTTCCCCGCGGGAGAGCGCGACGACCACGCGCGCGACCTCGACCAGCCGTGCGAGCAGCCGCGACGCCACGCCGTTGCCGTGCGCGGCGACGAACGCACCCAGTCCCGGATGGCCGGTACACGCGGCGAGCGCGCCGGTCTCGACGGCCTCGCCCGCCCAGCGCGGCTCGCGCGCGAACCCGGCGTCGGCATCGAGTTCGGGAAGCACGACGGCGTCGATCGCCGCCATCGTCGGGCGCGGCATGGGGCGCACGTCGCTGACTCCGAGCCCGGGCGCGCCGTCGAGTACGTTGCGCACGATGCGCGCCGGAGCCGTGCCGGCGTTGCGCGACCAGTCGACGAACCGTTGCGGCGCGTCGAAGGCGGCGAATGCGTCGGCCGACATGCCGAGCACATCGCTTTCCACGTGCTGCCTCAGCAATGCGCCGAGCGCTGCGACGCGGTCGGCGGCGACGACGGGCGCTTCGGCGCCGAAGGCCAGCGCGCCGCGCAACTCCGCCAGCAGCGGCGCAATCGCCTTGTGCACGGTTGCTGCCGTGGCGATCGCGCCCGGCACGTCGGCCGCTTCCGGCAGGTCGATCAGCAGCCGCCGCAGGTCCTCCTTCAACGCCTCGAGCGTCGTGGCGATGCCGCGTACCCGCAACACCGCATCGGAGGGGCCGCGCCCGCACGCCGCTTCGAGCGCGCAGGCTGCCGCGGCGCCCTGTGCGTTCGCGCACACGCCATAGAGAAGCGGAACCATCGCGGCGGCCGCGCGCGCATCGCGCCCGGCCAGCACGCGAGGCGTTGCCAACGGGCGCGTCGAACGCACGCGCGCTCGCCGCACCCGCCGCCCGTCCCAGTGGAGCGTCACGACGATCTCACCTTCCAGGCGCATCGGGATCTGCAAGGAACCGCCCGCGCAGCACGTCGCGCCGTGACACCGGCTGCGCGAGGCCGTGCTCGACGACGCCGGAGCCGGGGGGCGCCGCGCGCTCGTCGTTGGCCGGATCGAGCAGCGCAGCGAGCGCGTGCTCGGCGACGAAGCGCGCGGTGGCCTGGTCCTCGAACTCGCCGACCGGCGAGAACAGCGAGCAGGCGAAGAATTCGCCCACGCCATCCTCGCGCGCGCTCACGAAGTCGTACTCGCCCGCCGGGAAGCGGAACCGCCGCTTCTCCCCCGCCGGCAGCGCCCGCCACTGCGCGGCATCGCGCGGCGCGACGACGAGGTTCATGAACCACGGCGTGACCACGACGCCGAGCCAGTGCGCCTGCCACGGCGCGAAGCCGATGGCCTCGACGGCGAGGCTGCCGTTGAGGAACGGCAGTCCCGCCATGCGCGTCGCCTGCGCGCGGCGATACGCGGCCTCGAGCGCCGGTGCCGGGTTGGCGCGCATCGCGACCGCTTCAGTCATCGTCGACCAACAGGAACCCGGTCTTTTCGGCGGCGCAGTTCGGGCACGTCCAGTGCGCGGGCAATTGCGCGAATGGCGTTCCCGGCGGCACCTGCCACACGGGGTCGCCCTGCGCCGGGTCGTAGACGTGCCAGCAGATCCTGCACTCGAGCCGCGCGCCGGGAAGCACCTCGCGTGCGGTGTCGGTGGTCTCCGGCCCCGCCATCACGGCGCCTCGCCCATCCATTCGATCAGCTCGGCAAGCCGCGCGCAGCTGTCGACGAGGTCCTCGGTGGCGGCGAGCGCGACCTCGGGCACGTCGACGACCTCGATCGTGTTGAGGATCAGCGTGTTCATGCTGTTGAAATACTGCACGCGCCAGACGTCGCGCGCGAGCGTCGAGGTGACGCGGCAATTGCCGAAGCCGCGCGAGATCATCGCCACGGGGCCGACCGGCAACGCACGCTCGAGCACCCCGTGGTCCTCCGGCGACAGCGGGAACAGCGTCAGGTTGATCACGTGCGTCGGGTCGCCGCACTGGCGCCGCGCGATCTGCTGGCCGATCTCGGCGACGAGCGCAGGAGAGTTCATCGTGCCGGCCGGATACTCGGCGCACGCAAGCTGCGGCTGCATCGCCGCACGCGCCGCGTGCAGCGCAACCCCGGGCACCGGGGAGGCCTCGAGCCAATCCGCCGCGAGCCGCCCGTCGCCGTCCAGCGCGCAGACGCGCCACACGCCGGCAAACACGCTCTCCTGGATGCGGTACTGCGCGCCGCCGCCGACCTGGATCGCGACCTCGCCCTCGCCGAGCACTTCGTCGACGACCTTCAGCGTCGGGGGCGGCAGGCCCGCCAGGTCGACGCGCGGAGCGTCGCTGCCGTTGCCCGGCGACCACGCCGCGAACAATGCGTGGAATCGCTGCAGAATCGCGTGCGCGGACCGCAACGCCTCGGCGTCCGCGCTATCGGGGATGGCCGGCATCGCGAACGTGGCGACCTCGCGCGGGATCGCCAGCACGTTGAGGTCGTCGTCGCCCTGCGGCTGCGAGCCGGGACCGGTCACCGGCAGCGGAAATGGTTTCATCCTCCCTCCCCCTTCAGGAACACCCGGGCGCTGCGGCTCCGGCGACCGCGACACCGATCGACGGCGGCCGCGTGACGGGTGCTGCGAACAGGCGCGCGAGCTCATCGACGTACTCGTTCCAGTTGCGCAAACCCTCGATCGCGCCCAGGTAGCCGCCGTCGCGCAGCACGACCAGCGCCGGCCAGCGGCGCAGGCCGTAGCGCACGGCGAGCGCACGCGCCGCCGGGGGCATCAGCACGGCCGTGCGCAACGCGCCGGGAAAAGCGCGCGCCAGCTCCGGCGCGATCACCGCGAGGTCCAGCGACTCCTTGATCTTCGCCGGCTCTTCGACGAACGCCATGAGCGCGTTGCCCGGCGCGGCGATCCACTCGTCGAACGATTCCGCCGTCAGCTCGGTGAAGCCGTGACGCGTCGCCAGCTGGGCGAACAGCGGATGCAGCGGCGCCGCCGGTGCGGGAACCAAATCCACGTCAGGAGCCTCCCCGCAAATGGGGGGGCAGCTCGGGCTCGCGTCCGACGAGGTCGGCGAAGTGACCGCCGGCGTCGGCGTCGCCGCGCATCACGGCGTCGAGCGCGTCGAGCGCGTCGTCGGTCTGCGCAGCCTCGGCGGCGTCGAGTACGCGCAGCGCGCGGCCCTGGAACGCAAGCACATAGTCGCCGGGCGCGACATCCGCGAGCAGCATCGCGTCGAGGCGCGCGCGTTCGCCGCGTCGCTCGCACAACGCCATGCCGCCGTCGACCTCGATCACGCGCATCGGCAGGCCCACGCACATGGCTAGTACGGCGACCTGCAAGTGACGAAGCGTGCCGGCATGGGCACAACGCATCGTCGTCCCCGCGAAGGCGGGGACCCAGTGTCTCTCGACGACGCTGGATTCCCGCCTTCGCGGGAATGACGCCGGGAGTGCATGCAGGTCTCGAATTTCATGTGTCTCTCGACTAGCCTGGCTCGCCACGCGACGCGGCGGCCAGCAAGCGCGCGTCGCCGATGCGGCACGCGGCATCCTCGGGCGGGCGCCCCGCCTCGTAGTCGCCGATCGCCAGCGACCGGTCGTTCAGCAGCTCGAAGCGCTCGCCGGCAACGCGCGGCCGCGCCACGATGCCCCAGCCCGCGAGTTCGGCGACGGCGAGCGCGACCGCTTCGGGCAGGCGGGCGCGCACGCATCCGCGCAGGCTCCCGCCGAAGTCGTCGAGCACTTCCGGCTGCACGCCGACGACCGTGATCGCGTCCGGGCCGCGACCCTGGAGCGCGGCGAGTGCCAGCACGTCGTTGAACCCCACCTGGTGCGGCGAGAGCTTCGTCCTGCCCCACGCCGGCACCTCGTCGCCGCGCAGCACCTTGAGGGTACCCGGCGGCAGTGCGTAGTCGACGGCGTCGAACACGAGCACGCGCCGCGACCGCGCGACTTCGTCGTAGAGCGCCAGGCCCAGCGTGCCGCCGTCCATCAGTGTCACGGCCCCTTCGAACGCGAACGCCTCGTGCAGCGCCTCGACAGCGCGCACGCCGAAGCCCTCGTCGGCCCACAGCACGTTGCCGATTCCGATCACCAGCGCCTCGCGTCGCTCTCCGCCCATCCCTCCCCCGTAACGCATGCCGTTACGGACGGACTGTAGCGGTGGCCCGCCAGCGGGCCTTGAGCGTGGTCAAGTGCGCTGTTGGTTTTCGGTCATGAACGCCAGGCCGGCGTGCCCGGGTCGGCGGCGCGCTTGCCACGGCCGCGCGCCTGCGGCACGCAACGCATGCCCATCCCGTCATGTGCGCAAGCCGTCGTCCCGAGGCATGTTGACCGCCGTCAACGCCGGTGCCGGCCGGGCGGCGCGTAATGGGCTTGCAGCACTCATCCCCTCGGGCCGTTCGTCGCCCGGCGGCGCGTGGCCCCCAAAGCGAAGGAGTGGGCCATGCGTACTCCCATCCGCTTCCTCCTCGTGGCGTCGTGCGCTCTGGCCGGAAGCCTTGCCGTCGCCGCTTCGCCCGTTGCCGTCGAGTACCGCCACGCGGGCTTCGGCCACTACTTCGTCACCGCTGCGGCGCAGGAGATCGCCGTGCTGGACGCCGGCGCCCCAGCGGGATGGACGCGAACCGGCGAGGTGTTCGGCGTGCACGCGATCGGCACCCCGGGGGCGACAAACGTCTGCCGCTTCTGGAGCGGCGCCTCGTTCGCCCCGCGCAGTTCGCACTTCTACACGCTGTCCGCCGCGGAGTGCGCGGCGCTCAAGTCCGGCACGGTGTGGCGCTACGAGGGCGACGCGTTTGCGGTGACGCTGCCCGACGCGGCCGGGGGCTGCGCGGCCGGCACGCTGCCGCTCTACCGCCTTTACAACAACGCGCGCAACGACGCTCCCAACCACCGCTACACAACGAGCACGGCGGTCCGCACGCAGATGCTCGCGCAGGGCTGGACCGCGGAAGGCGCGGGTCTCGGCGTGGTCGCCTGCGTGCCGCCATCGGGAGTGCCGGAGACGATCTCCGGCCACGTCGTCGACGGCTACATCGACGGCGCGCTGGTGTGCCTCGACGCGAACCGCAATGGCCGCTGCGACCCCGCCGAGCCGCAGGACCGCTCGGACGCCATGGGCGCGTATCGCATGGCGATCCCCGAGGACTCCACGGCGCCGCTGATCGCCGAAATGGCTGCCGGCGCGTGCCGTGACATGGACGAGCCGGCGGCGATGATCGACGCCTCGTACCGCATGGCCTCTCCGTCGCACGACTACGGCACCGACATCAATCCGTACTCGACGCTGGTGTACCTCACCCGCCTCGACGACTACCGGCTCGCGGAGGACGTCGTCCGCACGAAACTGGGACTGCCGCCGAACTTCGACCTCCGCCTCGCCGCGCCGCCGCCCTCCGGGTCGCTCAAGCGCTCGGTGGCGAAGTGGATCGTGCGTGCCCTCCAGGCCAACGGCGACGCGCTCGACCTCGCCGCCCCCGGCGCGCTCGCGCAGGTCGTGGCGTCCTTCTCCATCGCCATCACCGACCTGCCGCAACTCGTCATCACGACCCGCGACGGCGCGCCGATCGCCTCCAAGGAGGTGTACGTCGACGCCACCTACGTGCTGACCAACCCGGCGGCGAGCGTGCCGACGGTGGCGCTGAACGGCAAGATCCGCGGCCGCGGCAACACCACCTGGGGCCAGCCGAAGAACCCGTACAAGGTGCAGTTCGCCAACGACACGGCCTACGCCGCGATCGGCGACGTGCTCGGCATGAAGAAGCAGCGCAACTGGGCGCTGCTGGCCGACTGGTTCGACCGCTCGCTGATCCGCAACAAGCTGGCGCTCTCGCTGGGCGCGAGCAGCGTGTTCAACGACGGCCTCAAGTGGACCCCGTCGGGGCAGCACCTCGAGGTGTGGCTCAACGGCGACTACATCGGCGTGTACCTGCTGACCGAGGACATCCGCATCGACCCGGCCAGGCTTCCGCTGAAGAAGATGGGTGCCTCCGACGTGGACGGCGGCTACATCGCCGAGGTCGACTGGCGCCTCGACTGCTACCAGGGCGCCGACCTCGACATGCAGATCGTCACCGCGCGCGGCGTGCCGATCTGCGTCGACACGCCCGACGAGGAGGCGATCACGCCGGCCCAGCTCGCCTACGTCAAGGGGATGATCCGCGACGTCGAGTCCGACCTCTACGACGCCGGCCGCATCGACCGCATCCACCCGGCGAGCTTCGCCGACTGGTACCTGCTGCAGGAGCTGTTCCGCAACAACGACGCCCAGTTCCACTCCAGCGACTTCATGTGGAAGGACAGCGCGTCCGCGGCGGATCCGCGCGACCGCCTGCTCAACATGGGGCCGCTCTGGGACTTCGACCGCAGCGCCGGCAACATCAACTACAACGGCAACTGGGAGACCGAGGGCTGCTGGGTGGGCAAGGCCTACGCGCCGAACTGGCTCGCCGCGCTGCTGCGCCGGAGCGACTTCCTCGCGCTGACGCTGTCGCGCTGGCAGCAGAAGCGCGCCGCGCTGGCGACATTCGTCAACGAGGGCATCGACACCTACGCGCGCCGCCTCGCGGGACCGCAGCACCGCAACTTCCAGCGCTGGCCGATTCTCGGCGAACCGCTGGTCAACTACTACACGTTCTCGAGCCACGACGAGGAAGTCGGCTTCGTGAAGCGCTTCCTCAACGAGCGCATGGCGTGGCTCGACAGGGCGTACGCGAGTCCGGAGGCCTTCGATGCGCTGTGCCGCTAGCCGTTCCGCCAGGCGTGCGCGCGGCGGTCTGGCCTTCCTCGCGCTTGCCACGGCGCTCGCCCCGGCGCCGCCCGCCACGGCCGCGAACGCCGTCGAGTACTACCACACGGTCCAGGGCCACTACTTCGTGACCGCGTCGCCGCAGGAGATCGGCGCGCTCGACAACGACCCGCGCACCGGCTGGCGCCGCACGGGCGAGCGGTTCGGCGTTCTCGACGTCGGCACGAGCGGCGCGTCGAACGTCTGCCGCTTCTGGAGCGCGCAGACCTACGCGCCGAAGAGCTCGCACTTCTACACGCCTTTCGTCGCGGAGTGCGAGGATGTCAAGCGCCGTCCCGAGTGGCGCTTCGAGGGCGAGGTGTTCGCGATGCGGCTCGCGGACCCGGCAGGGAGCTGCCCGACCGGCGCGGAGCCGCTCTACCGGCTGTACAACAACGTCGCCGGCGGCGCGCCGAACCACCGCTACACGACGCGCGCCGCCGTGCGAGAGCAGATGATCGCGCAGGGCTGGACGCCGGAGGGCGTGGGCGTGGGCGTGATCGGCTGCGTCCCGCCGGCGACGGCGCCCGTCGAGGTGGTCGCGGCCGGCGACATCGGCCAGTGTTTCGGCCTGGATGCTGCGTCGAGCCGGGCGGCGCAGACGGCCGCGCTCGTGACCTCACGCGACGCGCTGGTGCTGACCCTCGGCGACCATGCCTACGACTACGGCACGCACGAGGAATTCGCCGGCTGCTTCCACCCCACCTGGGGCGCGTTCCGCGAGCGCATCCGCCCCGCGCCGGGCAACCACGACTACTACACGGCGGGCGCGGCCGGGTACTACGACTACTTCGGCGCGCAGGCGGGTCTCGACCGCCGCGGCTACTACAGCTTCGACCACGCCGGGTGGCACTTCATCGCGCTGAACAGCATGGACGACGTCGACGCGCAGTCGGCGCAATACCAGTGGCTGCAGGGCGACCTCGCCCGCAGCAACGCGCTTTGCACGATCGCCTACTTCCACCACCCGGCGTTCAACTCGGGGGGCGTGTACGGCAGCGTGATGCGCATGCGAGCGTTCTTCGACCTGCTGCAGTCCTCCGGCGTGGAGATTGTGCTGTCCGGCCACGAGCACATCTACGAGCGCTTCGCGCCGCAGCGCGCCGACGGCACGTCCGATCCCGCGCGCGGGCTGCGGCAGTTCGTCGTCGGCACCGGCGGGCACGTGCTGAACCCGCTCGGCCCCTCAATCGCCAACAGCGAGTTCCGCCAGAACACGCGCTGGGGCGTGCTGCGGCTCTCGCTCGACGATGGGGGGTACGGCTGGCAGTTCGTGCCCGTGGGCGGCGGCGCGCTGCTCGACTCGGGCACGGCGGCGTGCCACCGGTAAGGCCGCCCGCGTGTCGCAACGGCGCCACGGCAGCTCGCGGCCGCGCTGGCTCGACGAAGACCTTTGTCGTCCCCGCGCAGGCGGGGACCCAGTGTCTTTCGTGCGCCTCGCCGTCGGCTACTGAACCCTGACCGCGCGCCCGTCGATGGTGCGCAGGAGCTTCCCGTCGACCACGCGCTCGTAGCGCAGCTCGAGGCCGGTGCCCGCGCGGCGCCGCGTGTAGGTCTGCAACTCGTAGCGGCCGTCGTCGAGGATCACGAACGAGTAGACGTGCAGCCCGGCGGCGTCGTGCACGGCCCAGCGCACCGGGTCGCCGCCCATCGGCGCAGCCTCCTCGCGCTCGGCGAACAGGTTGACCGCAGGCGCCTCGACGAAGTGGCGGCCGCCCTTCGCGGGGCGGAACGCGAGCTCGCTGACGCGGCGCTTGACGCCGGGCACGTTGCGCTTGCCATCGACCAGCGTCACGTTGACCCAGCGAATGCGGAACCCGTTGCGCTCGAACGGCGTCACCTCCACGTCGATGTCGCGCTCCTCGGTTGCGCCGGTATCGTGCTCCTTCGCGTTCGCGCGGCCGAGGTAGACGCCCATCATCTCCTTGAGCGGCGGGACGGCGTCGGCGGCAAGCGCAGGCATCGCCAGCGCCGTCGCGGCGAGCGCCGCCGCGATCGCCAGCAACTTCGCCGCGCAACGCCCGCTCACCGTGCGCTCCGTTCCAGCGTCGCGCTGAACCGTGCCGGCGCGCGGTCGTGTTCGCGGCGCTCGAAGGTCACGGCAATGCGGTCTCCCGCCGGCGCCAGTGCGAGTCGGTCGAGGCGATGCGCGCCATTGCGCAGATCGAGGCGATAGACCACCAGCTCCTCGCCTGCGCGCCGCGCCCAGGCAAGCGGCTTGCCCTCGGCCGGGCCCGCCTCGGTGCCGAGCCCGAGCCGCGTCATCAACCCCTTGGAGGTAGGCGCGCCGAAGACGTCCTTGCGCTCGCCGGCGCGGAACTCGCCGGCGAAAAGCTCGCCGCCGGCACCGGCGAGATTGACGGTGAACCGCTCGGCGCCGCCGTCCACGCGCAGCTGCAGCGCTCCCGCGCGCAGAGGCGACGCCGCCGGCTGCTCGCCGACCATGCCGGACCAGCGGCCGCGGCTCGCCACGATCGGCTCGGCGAACGCCGCTCCCGCAGTGAGGAGGGCAATCAGGAAAACAAGCGACGCAGTTCGGGTGCCTGTCATGGAGGGGCCGCGGAGTTCTGCCTGCGGCCCACTCTATCAGAGGCCAGGACGGCGGTCAGCGGGCGCTGCCGCGCACACGCCGCGCCGCGCTGCGCATGTCCCACGCTACCTGCAGGTGCATCCAGAATTCCGCATCGTTGCGGAAGTACATCGCCAGCCGCACCGCGGTGTCCGGCGTGATGCCGCGGCGGCCGTTGACCAGCTCGTTGACGCGCCGGCGCGACACGCCCAGCGCTGCCGCCAGCTCGGTCTGACTGATCCCGAGCGGACGCAGGTAGCGCGACTCGAGAAACTGCCCCGGATGCGGCGGCGTGCGTCCGGGCAGGCGCGGCGGCGGCGAAGCGCGCCCGCCGCCGCGGGGGCGCGACGGCTCGACTCGTGCGAGCATCACGCGCCCCCTTCCCCCTCCTCCGGTTGCCTCATCGCGGCTCGCGCTTGAACATGCGCACGCCGCTGATCATCGTGCTGATCACCGTCTCGCCGCTCATGATGTCCTCGCGGAACACCATGTAGACATGGATGAGCGCGAACAGCGCGAGCCACCACATCGCAAGCTGGTGCACAGTGCGCACCATCTGCGAGCCGCCGAGCAGCACGTTCACCCAGCCGAACGCGTTCATCCACCCGGAGCCCCAGCCGTATTGCTCGGCGAACATGGAGAACCCGGTGAGGATGATGACGAACGTGCCGAGCACGAACATGACGAACATGGCGAGCTGCGCGAGCGGGTTGTGGCCCACCCAGTGGTGCGGCGACTTGCGCAGGAACAGGTAGTAGGCGGTCTGGTGGAACACGCCGCTCCACCACTCGCCGCTCCACACCGGCGGCAGGAAGATCGAGCGGGCGTGGCGGTTGCCGACGATCGCCCAGACCAGCCGCACGCAGAACAGCACGGCGAACAGCATCGCCGCGATGAAGTGGATCATGCGCACGTTGGCGAAGTAGTAGCTGAACGTCGCCTCGCCGCCG
>Ga0209254_10006297_pt1 | contig 10950 bp, 6 predicted proteins | sample FrelakmetDIP11DI_FD_187148 | JGI IMG/M metagenome (GOLD analysis project Ga0209254, IMG submission 187148) | Freshwater lake sediment microbial communities from the University of Notre Dame, USA, for methane emissions studies - DIP11 DI (SPAdes)... | ecosystem: Environmental > Aquatic >... | reverse complement strand
GCACGCCGCAGGCGCCCGGTCGGCGACGGCGGGTCGGGCCTGGCGGCGGACGAGCCGTACGGAGCAGGCCGCGCGCGCTGGCCGCAACCCGACGAGCGGGCGGAGGGTTCCCGGGCGCAGCGCGTAGCGGTCGGGCCATCGCGGATAGCGCAAGCCCGTGGAGAGGGCCGGAACCCGACGCCAAGCCGAGGAGGGTTCCCGGCCTGCGGAGTCCGGCTCGGGAGCCGGCGGGCCCGACCCGCCGGCGACTCAAATCGCGGCCACTCGGGGGCTCGAGGTGTCAGCGGGCGCGTATGAGGCACGGCATGTTCGGAGTGACCGCCTCAAAGTACGTGCCTGGCGCAGGTCAGCGGTAGCTCAGATACTTCGACCGCAGCAGCCGCCAGGCCGATTCGCCGCGCGCCCACGACGCGGCAATCGCACCGGGGTCCTCTCCGGCGCGGATGCGCCGGACCGTGTCGGCGCCGAACAGTCTGCCGACTTTGTCCAGTTCGAACGCCTGCGGGAACAGCCTGTACAGCGCGGATGCCACTTCCAGCCCGACCCTGACTGGGCGCAGCGCTTCCCGGTCGGTGACGATGATGAAGACACCGTTGGAGAGCTCGTTCGCGAAACGGCTCGAGGAAGGAGTGAAACTGACTGGATAGAACCGCACGCCCGGGAGGTTCCGTCCGTTCAGGTCGGCCGCGAGCCGTGGGCCGTCGATCCAGGGCGCGCCGAACTGCTCGAATGGCGCGTCGGTGCCTCGACCGACCGAGACGTTCGATGCCTCGATGGCGCCGATGCCCGTGTAGAGGTTCGCCGCCACCATGTTCCGCATGTTCGGCGACGGGTTGATCCACGTCAGCCCTGTCTGGTCGAACCAGCTGTCGCGGTCCCAGTACTTCGCATCGACGACGGTGAGATTGGCGCCGATCTTCTTCTCGGCGTTCAGGAGTCGCGCCAGCTCGCCCAGCGTCATGCCGTGCCGGATGGGCATCGGGTGGTAGGCCACGAAGCTCAGCTCGCTCTGGTCCACGAGCGGGCCTTCGATGGACACGCCGTTGACGGGGTTCGGGCGGTCGAGCACGACGACGGCGATATTGCGCTTCGCCGCCTCCTCCATGACATACCCCATCGTCGTCATGTAGGTGTAGAAGCGCGCGCCGATGTCCTGGAGATCGAAGACCAGTGTGTCGATGCCCTGCAGCATCTCGGCCGTCGGCCGGTTCGTGGCGCCGTAGAGCGAGTGGATGGGCAGACCGGTCTTTTCGTCCTTCGACGAATCCACCTTCTCGTCGAGGATGCCCCGGATGCCGTGCTCGGGGCTGAACAGCGCCACCAGGGTCACGTCTTTGAGTCCCGCGAGAAGGTCGATCGTGGCTTCGCCGGTCCTGGCTCGGCCGGTGTGATTGGTGACGAGGCCTACTTTCCTGCCCCTGAGAAGCTTGAAGCCGTCGGCCTTGAGCACGTCGATGCCGGTCTGCGTGCGGCCGTCGGCCTCGTCCGCACGGCGCGGCGCGCTGCCAGCGGCCGGGAGATCGGCGCCCGTCCAGCGCTGGCCTCGCAGCACGCTCTCGGCGGGCAGCTGCCGGAGGGCCGAGGCCACAATCGTCGCCACGCGCGCCCTGATCGGCCCGGCATCGCCCTTGCCATCGGGATGGACCCGGTTGGTGAGCAGGATGACGTAGGTTCTCGTGAGGGGGTCCATCCACACCGACGTGCCGGTCCAGCCCGTGTGGCCGAACGAACCCACCGGAAACAGATCGCCGCGGTTCGACGAGTAGCTCGAGTCCAGGTCCCACCCGAGGCCGCGCACGCTCGCCACGCCGGATGGCGTCGCCGGCGAGGTCATCTTGAGCACGCTGAGCGGCGACAGCACGCGCGTCGCGCCGAGCGCGCCGCCGCCCAGCACCATGCGGCAGTAGCGCGCGAGATCGGCGGCCGTGCTGAAGAGCCCCGCGTGCCCGGCCACGCCTCCCATGCGGCGGGCCGTCGGATCGTGGACGATGCCGCGCAGCATGATCTGGTCGGGGCCGGCGCAGGGCCAGCCGTAGGGCGTGCACATCTCGGTGGGCGCGATCCTCGGCCGGAGCGACGCGGGCGGATTGAACATCGTGTCGCGCATGCCGAGCGGCGTCGCGAGGCGCTCCTGCACGAACCGCTCGAAACTCATCCCCGCCACGCGCGAGACGATGTCGGCGAGCAGGAAGAAGTTGATGTCGCTGTAGACGAGCCGCTCGCCGGGCGCGGCGATCGGCGTCTCTTCGCACGCGCGCCGGATGGCTTCCTCGTAGCTCCGCCACGAGTCGTCGCCAAGGTCCAGGTCGGGCCTCAAGCCGGACACGTGCGTCAGCAGGTGACGGATGGTGATGTCGCCCTTGCCGTAGCGGCCGAAGTCGGGGATGTACGTCGCCACGCGATCGTTCAGGCGGATCTTCCCGTCCTCGACCAGCATCATGACGCTGGTGGTCGTGGCCACGACCTTCGTCAGCGACGCCAGGTCGAACACGGTGTCGACCGTCATCGGCTCGGTCTGCGGCACAAGCGAGCGCCTGCCGTAGGCCTGCTGATACAAGACCCTGTCTCCCCGCCCGACGAGCAGGACGGCGCCCGGGATCTGCCTGGCGGCGATGGCCTGCTCGATGACGGCGTCCGCCATCTTCAGGCGGGCCGCATCGGCAGACGGGGCCGCGGCGGGGCCAGCGGGGGCCTGCGCCAGCAGGGCGGCCGTGGACGTGACGGCGAAGATCAGAGCGAGAGCATGGCGTTGCACGTGTCCCTCCCGGGCATTGGCTCAGGATGGTAAGCTAGCACAGACCCTGAAAGGAGTTCGAGTGGCGCGATCTCTTCGCCTTATCCCGGTTCTTGCGGCGGCCTGCTGCGCCGTTCTCGCGCTGGCGCCGGCCTCCGCCGCGCAGCCGCTCGTCGGCCGGCTCACGGGCACGGTGAAAAACCTCGCGGGCCAGTCGATCAAGGCCGCGACCATCCGTGCCGTGAACCCGTCTACCATTCCGAACGAGTTCACGGCCACAAGCGACGACAAGGGCGAATGGGCCATCCTGGGAATGCGCGGCGGCCTCTGGGAGGTCACGGCGACCGCGCCTGGTTTCGAATCCTCGACCGTGGGCGTCCGCGTCGCGATCAGCATGCACAACGCCAAGGTGCAGTTCGTGCTCGTCGGCACGCCGGTCAAGGGCGCGATGGACGGCGTGGACACGAAACGACTGCAGGCCATGCTGAGCGCCGCCGAATCGCTGATGGCGCAGGAGCAGTGGGACGCAGCCGCCGCGGCGTACCGGAACATCCTCCTCGTCGCGCCCGCGCTGGACACGGTGAACCTCGCCCTCGGCCGGGCCCTCCTGTCGAAGAAGGACTTCGAGGGGGCGGCGGCCGCGTACGGTGAGGTGCTGAAGCGGGACTCCCGCAGCCAGCGCGCGCTGGTCGGCCTGGGCCGCACGCAGCACGCGCAGGGGAATCGCGCCGCCGCCATCGCTACGCTTCAGCAAGCCGTCTCGATTGACGAAGCGACGAGCGACGCCCGGGAAGCGCTCGCGCTGCTCGCCGAGATCCGTTGATGATCCGTGGCACCTGCAGCCCGTGCCGGGCGATCTACCCGATGCTCGCGCTGACGCTGGTGGCCGCATCGGGTGCGCACATCATGGGTACTGCAGGTGAAGTCGGCCCGAGCCCCGTCGCCGGCCTCAGGGTCGGCCACCATACGCTCGACACGCGGCCTACCGGATGCACCGTGGTCATCGCCGAAGGCGGTGCGGTGGCCGGCGTCGACGTGCGCGGGTCCGCGCCGGGCACGCGCGAAACCGACCTGCTGAATCCCCTCAATCTGGTTGACGAGGTGCATGCCATCGTGCTGTCGGGGGGCAGCGCCTTCGGCCTCGACGCGGCGTCGGGCGTGATGCGCTACCTCGAAGAGCGGAAGATCGGGTTCCCCACCGCCTACGGCGTCGTGCCCATCGTGCCGGCGGCCATCCTGTTCGACCTCGGCGTCGGCGATCCGAAGATCCGCCCGGACGCCGGCTGCGGCTACGCGGCGGCCGCGGCGGCTACTGCGGGCCCGATCCCGGAGGGCAATGTCGGCGCCGGCGCAGGCGCCACCGTGGGCAAGATGCTGGGCATGGACCGCGCGATGAAGGGCGGTATCGGCGCCGCGTCCATCACCTTGCCCGACGGCGTGGTCGTGACGGCGCTGGTCGCGGTGAATGCGTACGGCGACGTGGTCGAACCGGCGACCGGGCGCGTGATCGCTGGTGTGCGCACGGCAGACGGCAAGGGGCTTGCCGACGCCCGCGTGCTGCTGCGCAGCGGCGCCGCACTCAAGAAGGCCGTCGGCCAGAACACGACGATCGGCGTCGTGGCGACCAACGCGACGCTGACCAAGACGCAAGCCGCGAAAGTAGCGCAGATGGCCCACGACGGCCTCGCGCGGTCGATCACCCCCGTGCACGGCCTCTCGGACGGCGACACGCTGTTCGCGCTCGCCACGGGGAAGCTGGCCGGCGATGCCGATGTCAGCCGGATTGGCGCCATCGCCGCCGAGGTCGTGGCCGATGCCGTGGTGCGCGCGGTCCGCGCCGCGCGGGGCCTTCCCGGACTGCCGGCGGCGAGCGATCTCCAGGCGCCGCCGCGCTGACGTGAACCCGCACCTCCTGCTCCTCATTGTCTACTCGGCAGGCCTGCTTCTGCTGGGGCTGGCACTCAGCCGGCGCGTGCGAAGCACCTCAGGATTCTTCGTCGCCAACCGCCAGTTGAGCGCCGCCCTCGTCTTCTCGACCGTGCTCGCCGCCAACATCGGAGCGGGCTCCACCGTGGGCGCCACCGGCCTCGGGTACCGCGACGGGCTGAGCGCCTGGTGGTGGAACGGGTCGGCCGCCATCGGTTCGCTGCTGCTCGCGTTCTGGATCGGCCCGCGCGTCTGGCGCCAGGCGTCGGCGCACGGGTTTCTGACAACGGGAGACCTGCTCGAGCACCACTTCGGGGCCACCGTGCGCGCACTTGTCACCGCGATGCTCTGGCTGGCCACGCTCTCGATCCTGGCCGGCCAGCTCGTCGGCATCGCCTGGATCCTGAACGTCGTCGCCGGACTGCCGAAATGGGCCGGCTGCCTGATCGGCGGTGGGCTGATGACCGCGTACTTCGCCGCGGGCGGCCTGCTCGGATCGGCCTGGGTCAACCTCGTGCAGCTTGTCGTACTGCTATGCGGCTTCGCGATCGTGCTGCCCGTGGTGGTGATCCAGAGCGGCGGCCTCTCCTCGATTGTCGGGTCCGCTCCGCACCACGGCTTCAGCGACATCTGGAACGGCGCCACGTCGGCGTCGTTCCTCATCCTGCTCGTCCCGGCGTTCGTCTCGTCGCCCGGCCTGCTCCAGAAAGCGTTCGGCGCGAAGAGCGAGCAGGCGGTCCGCCGGGGCATCGGCTGGAACGCGGCGGCGCTGTTCGTGTTCGCCAGCGTGCCCGCGGTGCTCGGCCTCGTGGCGCGGGCGCGGCACGCCGGCCTGCCGCAGGAGATGGCGCTGCCGACCCTGCTCGCCAGCGACCTGCCGGCCGGGCTTGGCGCCATCCTGCTCGCGGCGATCTTCTCGGCTGAGGTGAGCACCGCCGACGCTGTGCTGTTCATGCTCGCGACCTCGCTGTCGCAGGATCTCTACCGGCGCTTCCTTCGGCCCGACGCGGCCGACCGCGACGTGCTTCGCGTGGCGCGCTGGGCCGCCGTGGCCGGCGGGGGATTCGGCATCCTCCTGGCGCTGGTCACGCCCACGATTGTCGGCGCCCTCAGCTTCTTCTACGCCATGATTGGCGCGACGCTGTTCGTGCCAGTCCTCGTCGCGCTGCACGCGCGCGTGAACAGGCGCATCGAGATTACGGCGTCCATCCTCGCCGGCGCGGCGGCGGTGCTGACCTCGCAGGTCACCCTGCGGAACGCGCCGGGGAGCTTGTGGACACCGGCGACGATTGGCCTGCTGAGTGCGGCAGCTGTGTATGGCGCCGCCGTGGTCCTGCGGCGCTTTTCCCGGGCGGAATCCTGAAGCTGCCTTTCGTCTTGTCCCCTGCCCCCTGCCCCTTGCCCCTTGCCCCTTGCCCCTGTCCCCTGTCCGCAGTCCCCGTTACACTGTGTGCATGGCCTTCGACATTCATGGCCCGGCCGGGCGGCTCGAGGCGCTCATCGACGACCCGGCGTTCGACTGCCACATCGGGCCGGTTCGTGCCGAGGCCGCGGGCGAGGTCCGTCTCGACGCCGTTCGCGACGAGCAGCCCCGCGTGGCAGTCGTGCTGGCGCATCCGCTGCCGACCGGCGGCGGCACGATGCACAACAAGGTCATTTACCAGATCGCCAAGGGCTTCTGCCGGATCGGTGCGCCGGTGCTCCGCTTCAATTTCCGCGGCGTGGGCACGAGCGATGGGGCGTTCGAGGACGGTCCCGGTGAAATGGCGGACTACAGGGCCGCGCTGGATTTCGTGGCGGCGCGTTACCCGGCTGCCGAGTTGTGGGCCGCCGGTTTCTCCTTCGGCGCCTGGGTGGCGCTGACCGTCGGCGCGATGGACGATCGGGTCTCGACACTCATCGGCGTCGCGCCGCCGGTGGATCGCTACGATTTCTCCGCCGTGCTCGACAGCATGAAGCCGAAGTTCTTCATCCAGGGCGACCGCGACGACCTGTGCCCCTACCCGTCCATGCGGGCCTTCTACGCGAAGGTGCCGGGGCCGAAGGAACTCGTGACCATCGACGGCGCCGACCACCTCTTCGACGGCAAGACGTCCGAGGTGGCGGAGGCGGTGGAAGAGCTGCTGAAGGACTTCTCGGGGCTAGGGGCTAGGCCTGCCTCGCCGTAGCCGGCCGGCAGGCCGCTTGGCGGAGGCGGGGGCTCGGGGCTAGAAGGACATCGTGGGACGCCGAACAGTGATACTCAAGACCGCAACGTCTCTCGCGACAGTGCTATTCGTGGCTGCGCTCGCAACCGCCTGCGGCACGAGCACGCCAGCCGACCCGGCGATGGGCTACGCGTCGGTCGTGCAGGCCGAGCGCGCGAGGAAAGACGAAGCCTTCCGCCGGCAGGTCGACCAGCCCATTCCCGTCGAGAAGCAGCCGTACTTTCTGCCGCTGAAGTATTTTCCTATCGATCCGGCCTACGCCGTCACCGCGTCGTTCACGCCGGCTGCCGGGCGCACGCCGCTCAAGATGCCCACCTCGACCGGCCTGATGAGAGACATGGAGCAGGCCGGCACGCTGGCGTTCACACTGAAGGGTCAGTTGATGACGCTCGGCGCGTATCTCGAGACGGGCACGCCTCCGGACAGGCTGTTCGTGCCGTTCACCGACCTCACGAGCGGCACTGAGACCTACGCCGCAGGCCGCTACCTCGAGCTCGAGCGAACGGCCACCGGCATCTACACAATCGACTTCAACCGCGCGTTTCATCCCTACTGCTACTACAACGACACCTACGACTGTCCCTATCCCCCGCCGTCGAACCGCCTGCCGACCCCGGTTCGCGCCGGCGAGAAGCTCGCGCAATCGAACATCCCAGCCGCGGGGAGGTAGACAACAGTCCCTGACGCGCAGCCCACGCCAAAGCTGGCATCGACGGGCTGCCTCGCACTGCGGTCCCGCTTCGAGGGACACGCTCGCACCTATCGCTCGATCGCTCGCTGTGCGCGACATCCCGCCGACGCCGGGCGGGCGTGGTGTGGTCAGGTGCAGCGGGAGGGCGTGTGGCGAACCATGCGAGCAAGCCGATTACCGGTCCACGACAAACGCACCGGAGGGGCCGAAGTCCACGTGGGGTGTCTGGGGCCCCGCGTGCCGCCGACAGAACCCTGGAGGTGCGTTTGTCCGGCGCGCCGAGCGGTTCACCACACGCCCTCCCGCTGCGCTACTGCGCTCGAACCAGCGCCTGGCCCCGTGCCCCATGCCCCATGTCCCATGTCCCCGGCGTATAATCCGCCCACCCGGGCCCGATGAGTCGGCCTGGTGGAGGAGTGTCCATGCGCATCCGTTCGTCTCACAGCCTTGCCCTGCTGGTGTGCCTGCTGATCGTCTCGGTGGGGCTCTCGGCCCAGACCCCGGCGAAACGGCCGATGTCCTACGACGCCTACGATGGCTGGCGGACCATCCAGGGCACGAAGATCTCGCGCGACGGCGTCTGGCTCGTGTACGCCCTCTCACCCCAGGACGGCGACGGTGAACTGATCATCAGGAACCTGAAGACCGGCGCCGAAACCCGGCAGGCCCGCGGCCGCGACGCCGTGATCACGCCAGACGACAGGTTTGTCGTCTTCGCCATCGCGCCGGTCAAGGCCGACGTGGACAAGGCGAAAAAGGAAAAGAAGAAGCCCGAAGAGCAGCCGAAGAGCGGCCTCGGCGCGCTCAACCTGGCGACCGGCCAGGTGTTCACAGCCGACCGCGTGAAGAGCTTCAAGGTGGCCGAGGAATCGGGCCGGTTCGTGGCGTACCTCCTCGAGGCGCCGGTGAAGAAGCCCGAGGCGAAGCCGGAGGCCAAGTCTGAAGCCAAGCCCGCGGCCAAGCCGGAACCGGGCGCCGAGAAGAAGCCGAAGGAGAAGAAGAAGGACCCGGGCACGGAACTGGTGGTCCGCGACCTGGCGGCGGGCACCGACAGCCGGATCGCGGAAGTCGTCGAATACGTGTGGGCGAATGACGGTTCTTGGCTCGCCTACGGCACCGCGTCGGACACGAAGACGCCCGAGAAAGACGGCGCCTTCGCGAGGCGGATGTCGGATGGCGTGACAAAGACCCTGCTCGCCGGCCTCGGCCACTACAAGACGTTCGTCTTCGACGAGAAGTCCGCGCAGTTGGCGTTCCTGAGCGACCGCGATACCTACAAGGACGACCCGGCCATCTTCAAGCTGTACCACTGGACGCCGGCGGCGGAGGTGGGGGCCGAGATCGCGTCGGGCGCGACCAGGGGCATGCCCGCCGGCATGGTCGTCGGCGAGAACGGCCGTCCCGAGTTCTCGAAAGACGGCGCCCGCCTCTTCTTCGGCTACGCGAAGCCGCCCGCGCCCGAGCCGGCCGAGGACGCCGCCGAGCCCGTGAAGATCGACCTCTGGAGCTGGACCGACCCGCTGCTCCAGCCGATGCAGAAAGTCCAGGCGGATGCCGACAAGCGGCGCACCTATCGTGCGGTCGTCCACCTCAAGGACAGGCGCCTCGTGCCCCTGGCGTCGGAAGACATGCCGGACCTGACGCTCAACGACAACACCTCGGTCGCGCTCGGTGCGTCGGATGTGCCGTACCGCCAGCTCGTGTCCTGGGACGCCGGGCACAACGACTACTACGCCGTGAATCTCCAGGACGGATCGCGCAAGAGGCTGCTCGAGAAGTCGCGCTTCGCCGCGACGCTCTCTCCGGGCGGCAGTTATCTTCTGACGTTCGACGCCGACGACAGCCATTGGTATTCCGTCCGCGTCAGCGACGGCGTCAGGACCAACCTCACGGCGAAGCTCGGCGTGCGTTTCGAAGACGAGTCGAGCGACACGCCCGAGCCTGCGCGTGCCTACGGTTCGGCGGGGTGGACGTCGGGCGATCGCTCCGTCCTGCTCTACGACAAGTACGACATCTGGGAGGTGAGGCCAGACGGCACCGACGCGCGCCTCGTCACGGGCGGCGCCGGGCGCAAGGCCCAGGTCGTGTTCCGCTATGTCAGGACGGATCCCGAGGAGCGGACCTTTCCGTCCGACAAGCCGTTCTTCCTCTCGGCCGTGAACGATGTGACGAAGGCGACGGGCTACTACCGCGTGACGCCCACCGCAGCCGCGCCCGCGCCGGCCGCGAGGACGGCCAGGGGCAGGAACACGGCGCCCGCTCCGGCGCCCCTGGCGGCGGCCTACGGCGAGCCGGCCAGGCTGGTCATGGCGGACAAGCGCCTCGCCAGCCCGACCGCAGGCGGCGGCCCGGGCGGCGGAGGGCCGGGCGGAGGGGGCGGCGGACCGGTGCTCCTCAAGCCGCGGAACGCAGACGGCCCCTTCGTCCTCACCGCCTCGCGCTTCGAAGAGTTCCCGGACCTGTGGACTGCGGGACCCAACCTGGAGAATCTCACGAAGGTGAGCGACGCCAATCCGCAGCAGTCGCAGTTTGTCTGGGGCCGCTCGGAGCTCATCGAGTACATCAACGCTGACGGCAGGAAGCTGCGGGCGATTCTGACGAAGCCCGAGAACTTCGACCCCGCGAAGAAGTACCCGCTGATGGTCTACATCTACGAAGAGCTCACCAACGGGCTGCACTCCTACGCCACACCGTCGCCGGGCACGAGCATCAACCTTGCCCGCTACGTCAGCAACGGCTACATCCTCCTCCAGCCGGACATCGTCTACACCACCGGCTACCCCGGTGAGGACGCGTTCAAGTGCGTGCTTCCGGCCGTCCAGCAGGTCCTCGGAATGGGCTTTGTCGACCCGGCTCGCGTGGGCATCCAGGGCCACAGCTGGGGCGGCTACCAGATCACCTACCTCATCACGCGCACCGATATGTTCCGCGCGGTCCAGGCGGGCGCGTCGGTGTCGAACATGGTGAGCGCGTACGGCGGCATCCGCTGGGGCACAGGCATGTCGCGGGCCTTCCAGTACGAGCGCACGCAGAGCCGCATCGGCGGGCCGCCATGGACCAGGTCGCTGCAGTTCATCGAGAACTCGCCCATCTTCTGGGTCGAGAAGGTGAACACGCCGTACCTGACGATTCACAACGACGAAGACGATGCCGTGCCGTGGTACCAGGGGATCGAGTTCTTCTCGGCGCTGCGGAGGCTGGGCAAGCCGGCCTGGATGTTCAATTTCAACACCGAGAAGCACGGCCTGCGCGAACGCGAGAACCAGAAGTACTGGACCATCCATCAGGACGAATTCTTCGATCACTACCTGCTCGGCAAGCCCAGACCCGAGTGGATGGACAAGGGCGTGCCGTTCCTCGATCGCGGGAAGCGGGATGTGAGCGGGTACTTC
>Ga0209254_10006296_pt1 | contig 10950 bp, 12 predicted proteins | sample FrelakmetDIP11DI_FD_187148 | JGI IMG/M metagenome (GOLD analysis project Ga0209254, IMG submission 187148) | Freshwater lake sediment microbial communities from the University of Notre Dame, USA, for methane emissions studies - DIP11 DI (SPAdes)... | ecosystem: Environmental > Aquatic >... | reverse complement strand
TAGGGGCTAGGGGCTAGGGTTTCCGGGATTTCGCGGCCTGTGGCCACTCATCCCCTAGATCCTAATTCCTAGTTCCTAGCCCCTAGACCTGAACCCACACCTGGCCGGCTTCGACTTTCACCGGATAGGTCCGGATCGGTTCATCGGCTGGTTCGCAGGTGGGCTGGCCGGTAGTGAGATCGAAGTAGCTGCCATGCAGCGAGCACTTGATCCTGCCGCCCTTGATGCAGCCGAGATACAGCGAGTAGTCCTCGTGGCTGCACATTTCGTCGACGACGTAATGGGTGCCGTCGGCATTGCACAGCAATAATTTCTTGCCATCGACAACGACACGCTTCATCTGCGCCGGCTTCAGTTCGTCGGCAACGGCGATGGCGACAAAGCCGCCCATCACTTCACCCGCGCCACGGCACGACCGGAATCCAGCACGGCGCGGATCTGTGCCGCGGCATCCGCCACGCTCGCTGCCTTGCCGACGTGCTGCAGGATGATGGCCCCGGCCAGCACCAGCGAATCGTAGGTCGCGCCACGGTCGCCTTTCAGCGCCAGGATGCCGGCCTCGGCGGCGGCGTGCGCAGTGGCCTTGATATCGATGGCGGCGACGATCTCGTCCTCGCCCGCCTCGCCGGCGACCGAGCCCGGCAGCGGCACTGCACGCACTGGCTGGTCGATTCCCAGCGCCACCGGGTCGACGGTTGCCTCGGTTTCGGCGCCGCGGTCGTGGTAATGGAAATACTTGCCGGTCTGGCGCAGCGACGGGATCACCCCGCCTTCGACGCCGCGCACGATACAGGCGGTGTCGAACCCGGCTTCGCGCGCGAGGTCGGCGTACACCGGCGGATACGGCTTGTGCACGTAGCCAGTGACGAAGTGGGTCAGCTTTTTGCCTTCGATGGGTTTGGACAGCACTTCAACCGTGGTCAGCACCTGGCGCTTGATGATCTGCGCGCGCAGCGGCGTCAGGTTGTGCATGCCGGGATTCGATTTCGCCTGGTCGATATAGGTCCAGCCAATGGCGGGATCGGCGAGGCGGGCCGCGGCTTCAGCCGGCGACAGATTCACCGGTACGCCGGCGGCTTCCAGCACGTGGCGCGCGGTGACGCCATATTTGGGACCGACCTTGTCGAGACCGTGGCTGACCACGTGCACACCGAACTCGGCCAGCAGCGGACCGAGGAACGGGGCAGCCGGCAGGCAGCGGTTGTAGCCGTCGTAGGGATCGCCTATATCGACCACTTCGTCGACCTCGGCCGTGACGCGCTGCGTGGTTTCCAGTACCGCATCCAGCACGCCGCGGTTTTCGTCCATCGTCTCGCGCTTCATGCGCAGGGCGATAAAGTAAATCCCCACTTGCACCGGATCGATGACATTGTCGATGATGGCCTTGGTGCCCAGATGCGCCTCGGTGCGGCTGATGTCCTTCGACAGGTCGGGCCCGGTGGCGATGCGCTGGATGATCGAACGCATCAGCAGTTTGGGGTCGGAAGGCAGGCTGTCGGTGCTCATAAATCACTCCATTAGAAGCCGCAAGAATACTAATATCCGAGCAATTTAGTCAACTATAAATCGTGTCCAGCAGGTTCTGTCCGAGCACGCGTCCCAGTTCCTGGCTCGACCCGTCCAGGCCCAGATCACGACATTGCGTTACCCGCATCCCTGCATACCCGCAGGGATTGATGACGGCAAACGGGCTCAGGTCCATGTCCACGTTCAGGGCCAGGCCGTGATAGGTGCAGCCCTGCTTCACGCGTAATCCAAGCGCGGCGATTTTCGCGCCATCGACATACACGCCGGGCGCGCCAGCCAGGCGCTCGGCCGTCACACCCTGCGCGGCCAGCAGGTCGATCACCGACTGCTCCATGCGCGTCACCAGTTCGCGAATGCCATAGCCGCGCCGCCTCAGGTCGACCAGCACGTAGGCCACCGCCTGCCCCGGCCCGTGATAGGTGATCTGTCCCCCGCGGTCGATGGGGACAACGGGAATTTCGGTGGCAGCGATCAGATGCTCGGGCTTGCCGGCCTGTCCCTGGGTGAAGACCGGGGGGTGTTCCAGCAGCCAGATTTCGTCCGGCGTGTCGGGCGTGCGCTGCGCGGTGAAAGCCTGCATCGCCCGCCAGGTCGGTTCGTACTCGACCCGCCCCTGATGCCGAACGATTGCCTCCCCCCCGTGGCCCCTGACCCCTGGTTCCTGTTTCCTCACAACGCCATCTTCACCCACGGGTGGGCAGTGATCTCGCGATACAGCGCGTCGAGCTGCGCCTTGGAGGTGGCGCGCACCACGCAGGTGACGGAGAGATAATTGCCGCTGCTGGAAGTACGCATTTCGACGGTGTCGGCCCTGAAATCCGGCGCATGGCGCAGCACCAGGTCGATCATGGTCTGCGCGAAGTCGTCGCGCCGTTCGCCCATGATCTTGATCGGGAAATCGGTGGGAAAGGTCAGCAGCGTCTCTTCATGACTCATGCGCGCATCACCTGTTGCTTGAACGTCTGATAAAGCCCATCCATCTCTATCGCCAGCGGACCCGGTACGCCGGCACCGACCGCGCTGCCATCGAGTTTCACGATGGGCATGATTTCCCGGGTGGAGGAAGTCATCCACAATTCGTCGGCGCTACGCACCTCGGCCTCGCTGACCGGCCGCACCGCAAGCGGAAAACCGTGCGCGGCGGCGAGTTCCAGCACCACGTCGTAGGTCACCCCGGTCAACATCAGGTTCGACGGCGGCGGCGCCAGCAACACCCCATCCTCCACCACGAAAATATTGCTCGCCGCGCCCTCGGTCAGCCAGCCGTCGCGCAACATCACGGTCTCGGCACAGCCGACATCGACCGCCTGCTGCCGCAGCAGGATATTGGCCAGCAGCGAAATCGCCTTGATGTCGCAGCGCAGCCAGCGATTGTCGACGGCCGTCACTGCGCACACGCCAGTACGCTTCAGTTCGGCGGATGCAGTGACGAGCGGCTGCGCGAACATGAACACCGTGGGCGACACGCCCTTGGGAAAAGGATGATCGCGTGGCGCAACGCCTCGGGTGACCTGGATGTAAACCGTCTGATCGGCGAAATCGTGCAGTTCGATCAGCCGCAGGATCAGATCGCGCCACCCGTTCATTCCGTACGGATTGTCCAGACGGATACCGTCGAGGCTTGCCTGCAGGCGGCGCAGGTGATCGTCGAGCCGGAAAGGATGCCTCGAATACACCGGCACCAGCTCGTACACACCGTCCCCGAAGACGAATCCGCGGTCGAACACGGAGATCGTCGCCTCGTCATCCGGCATGAACCGGCCGTTCAGAAATACGCTCATCGAGCGAAGAATAGACGGATCGAATCCCATCCACGCCCCAGGATGCCGGCCACGCTGACTTCATGCAGGGCGACCAGCGGATAGTCGCCGAGCAGCTTGCCGCCGAGTGTCAGCCTCAGGGTGCCCAATTGTTGCCCCTTTCGAATCGGCGCGACGACGGGCTGCTGCGTCATGGCCACTGCCTTGATACTGGCGGCAGCGCCGCGCGGCATCAGCAGATGGAAATCCTGCATGAACCCCATGCTCACCGATGAACGCGCACCGCGATAGAGCTCGGCCACCTTGACCGGCTGCTGTGCGCGATACAGCAGCACACTTTCGAAATTCTCGAAGCCGTAGTTCAACAGCTTCAGGGCATCCTGCGTACGCTGCGCATCCGAGGACGCACCCAGTGCTACCGCGATACGACCCTGATTGCCGCGCATTGCCGACGCTGCCATGCAGTAGCCGGCCTCGGCAGTGCGCCCGACTTTCAGGCCGGTCACGGTGTCGTCGCGCCACAGCAGGCGATTGCCGTTGTAATAGGTGATGTCCTTGTAGGCGAATTCCTTCTGGCTGAAGAAGGCCATGCGTCCCGGAAAATCCCGTACCAGCGCGCGCCCGAGCAGGGCGAGGTCGCGTGCGCTCGACTCGTGGCCGGGTTCGGTGAGGCCGGTCGCATTCATGAAATGGGTTTTCGTCATGCCGAGTCGCCTGGCCTCACGGTTCATGCGCTCGACAAACGCCGCCTCAGTGCCGGCGGTAGCCGTCACCAGCGTGTGCGTGGCGTCGCTGGCCGATTGCACCAGCATGGCCTGCAGCAGGGTGTCGACACTGACCTGGTCGCCCGCCTTGAGGAACACTCGCGCACCGTCGACCCGGGTGGCCGCCTCCGGCACCGTCAGCATCTCGCCCAGGTTCAACTTGTTCTTGCGGATATCGCCCAGCAGCACGTAGGCCGTCATCAACTGGGTCAGCGAAGCCGGCGCCAGCGGCAGATCGGCCTGGGATGCGGCCAGCTCGTGTCCGCTGGCCTGGTCGATCAGCACCCAGGCACGCGAGCCCACGCCGCCGGGTTGGGCCCACGCTTGGGCGGTGGCGACCAGCGCCAGAAAAAGCATCAACAATCTCATGAGGTTTCCCGATTTTTACGCTTTACCAGGACTGCATTCAGGTCGAGATGTTCCCGTACGCGTGCGCGATCCACCTCTGCATCGTCTAGCCTGGCATAGGGTCCGACCTGCACGCGATGCAGCGTACCGATCAGCACCACGCGGGTACGGGCAGGGTCGAGTGACAACGTGTGCTGCAAGCGCTCGAGCAGCCTGTATGCGTTATCGGCCTGCGCAAAGGCCCCCACCTGCAGGTACACGCCATCATTGAAAGATGCGCCCTGTATGTCATCGGCATCGGGGTCGATGCTTTCCACCCGCACCTGCCCGCTGCCGCTTCCCAACAGGCCCAGCTTGTACGCAGCGGTATACGACAGGTCAATGATGCGGGACGAGTGAAACGGTCCGCGATCGTTGATCCGCACCACCACCGACTTGCCGCTGCCGACCGTGGTTACCCGCGCATAGCTGGGAATCGGCAGGGTAGGATGGGCCGCCGTCATGGCGTACATGTCGTACGGCTCGCCCGACGCGGTCTTTTTGCCATGAAAGCGGCGGCCGTACCATGAGGCCTTGCCTTCTTCCCGGTGGGGGCGGAACTCGGTCTGCGGGGTATAGGTGTTGCCCAGCGCGACGTAGGTGCGGTTGGCAAAACGGTGCAGCGGTTCCTTGCGCGGCACCGCATCGGGGATGGCATCCAGATTCGGGGGCGGACTGGCTTCGGGGCCGTCATCGAGATAGTAGCCGCCGTTTTTTGCCGTGGCAGCGGGAGGAGATTTTTTTTCAGCGGCAGGCGGACTGCTGCTGCACCCCGCCAGAGTCAGGGCGATGGCGGCGACAGCCGGAATCAGAATCGTCTTCATGCGCCGCATTTTATCGCGTCAGGTTTTGTTGAGCTGGCGGTACGACGCCACACTCATCAGGATGCCCACCCCCAGCAGCAGGGTAACCAGCGCCGTGCCGCCATAGCTCATCAGCGGCAACGGTACGCCGACCACCGGCAGAATGCCCGACACCATGCCCATGTTGACGAACATGTAGGTGAACAGGTTGAGGCTCAGGGTGGCCGCCATCAGCCGTCCGAATAGCGTTGGCGCCCGCGCTGCGATGACCAGGCCGCGCGCGACAATGGCCACATACAGGCCCACCAGAAAAATCACGCCGAGATAGCCGAATTCCTCGCCGAACACGGCAAAGATGAAGTCGGTGGTGCGCTCGGGAATAAAGTCGAGCTGATTTTGCGTACCCTGCATCCAGCCCTTGCCGAACAGCCCGCCCGAACCGATCGCAATGGTGGACTGGATGATGTGGTAGCCGTCGCCCAGTGGGTCGGACGTCGGGTCGAGCAGGGTCAGCACCCGGCGCTGCTGGTAGTCGTGCATCAGGCCCCACACCACGGGCAGGCTCGCCGCGCCGAGTGTGGCGCCGCCTAGGATCACCTTCCACGGCAGACCGGCAAAGAACAGCAGGTAGAAGCCCGATGCTCCGATCATCATGGCGGTTCCCAGGTCGGGTTGACGCAGGATCAGCAGAAACGGCACCAGCAGCAGCGCACCGCCCACCAGGAAGTGCCGGGTGCGCAGCACCCCCTCGTTGCGCTGGAAATACCAGGCCATCATCAGCGGCAGCGCAAGCTTCAGCAGCTCGGACGGCTGGAAGGCCGTGAAGCCGAGGTTCAGCCAGCGCCGCGAGCCGTTGCGGATTTCGCCGAACAGCGCCACCCCGATCAACAGCACCAGCCCCGCCGCATACAGCGGGGGCCCCACTTTCGACAGCAGGTGCGGCGGTACGTTGGCCATCACCACCATCACCCCCAGCGCGAGTCCGATGTTGATCAGGTGGCCACTGATCCGCGCCGGGCTCTGCCCCGAGGCGCTTGCCACCACCGCCAGACTGACGCCCAGCAACAGCAGCACCAGGGTCAGCAGGATGCCGTCGAGGTGGCCCAGCCTGCGCACGATCCACGAGCTAGTCTGCGCCACCATTCGCCTCCCGTTTCATGTTGCCGGGACGCTTCCCGGTCAGGTAGAAATCGAATACCGCGCGCGCGATCGGCGCTGCAGTGGAACCCCCATGGCCCCCGTTCTCGACCATCACGGCCACTGCGATGGTCGGGTTTTCTGCCGGTGCGTATGCCATGAACAGCGCGTGATCACGATTCTGCCTGGCCACCCTGCTTTCGTCGTAGCGCTCCCCCTGCTTGATCCCGACCACCTGCGCGGTACCGGTCTTGCCGGCCATGGTGTAGGGGGCGCCCGCGGCCGCCGCGGCCGCCGTGCCGCCCGGACGCAGCACGTCCATCATGCCCTGGCGCACCACCTCGAGGTTGGCCGGCTTGATCGCCAGCTGGCCGCGCGCCACACCCGGCAAGGGCTGCCAGACGTGCGTCAGCGGATCGCGCACCGCCTGCACCAGACGCGGCTCGATGCGCTTGCCGCCGTTGGCGAGCATGGCGGTCGCGGTCGCCAGCTGCAGCGGCGTGGCCAGGTTGTAGCCCTGACCGATGCCCGCAATCACGGTTTCGCCCGGATACCAGGGCTTGTTCCAGCGGCGCTGCTTCCAGTCGCGCGAAGGCAGCAGGCCGGGCGATTCGCCGTCCAGGTCGATGCCGGTCTTTTCTCCCAGACCGAACTGCGCCAGATAGTCGTGCATGCGATCAATGCCCATGTCCGCAGCCAGCTGGTAATAATAGACATCGCATGACTGGGAAATGGAGCGGCGCATGTCGACGACGCCGTGGCCGCCGCTTTTCCAGTCGCGGTATTGATGGCGGCTGTTGGGCAGGGTGAAATAACCCGGATCGACGATCTTGTCAGTGGGCTTGCGCAGGCCCAGCTCCAGCCCGGCCAGCGCCATGAAGGGCTTGATGGTCGAGCCGGGCGGATAGATGCCGCGCAGCACCCGGTTCACCATCGGCCGCGCGGGCGATTCGTTCAGTTCCTTCCAGGTTTCCGGGTCGATGCCATCGACAAACAGGTTGGGATCGAAGCCCGGCTTGCTCACCAAAGCCAGCACGCCGCCGGTTTGCGGGTCGATTGCCACCAGACCGCCCCGATAATCGCCGAAAGCGTGTTCCGCCACCGCCTGCAGTTCCACATCGAGATGCAGGCGCAAATCCTTGCCGGGCACCGGCGGTATTCGCGACAGCATGCGCACCACGCGGCCACTGGCTTCGGTTTCCATCTGATCGAACCCGGTGCGGCCGTGCAGCAGGGTTTCGTAACTCTGTTCCAGCCCGGTCTTGCCGATATGGGCGCTGCCCTTGTAGTTGCGATCCCGACCTTCCTCGCGCAGACGGGACAGGTCACGGTCGTTGATCCGGCCGATAAAACCCACCACGTGGGCCATGCCGGGCCCGGCCTGATAGTTGCGGAACAACCTCGCCTTGACCTCCACGCCCGGCAACCGATAGAGATTGGCCGCCAGAATCGCCACTTCCTCGTCCGTCAGCTTGCTTTTCAGCGGCGCCGTTTCGAACTCGTGCGACTCGCCCAGCAAGCGGCGAAATCGCCGCAGCTGCCCCGGCGTGATCTCGACCAGCCTGCCCACTTCGGCGAGCGTGGTTTCCAGATCCTGGATATGCCCCCGTTTCAGCTCCAGCGTATAGGCCGAATAGTTTTCTGCCAGGATGCGATCCTTGCTGTCCAGGATCAACCCGCGGTAGGGCGCGGTGGGCACCAGCGATATGCGGTTGCTTTCGGCACGTTGAATGTAATACTCATGCTGAACGATCTGCAGGTAAAACGCGCGACCCAGCAATGTAATTGCCAGCAGTGCGACGAAAGCCCCGCCCACCTTCAGCCGCCCTTGATAACGGGCCAGCTCGCTATCCAGATTCTTGAGCGGGGTGGCGAGGTTCATGCACGATCCTGCGCCCCCTTGCCATGCCAAACGCGCATGAACAGGGCGATCAGGTACCACAACAAGGTGCTGGTGAAAACCGGCAACAGCAGGGCCAGACTAGACGGCGGGTTGGCCGCCAGCCAGCCGACCAGCAGCACCACCAGTTGCGTGGCCAGCAAAATCGGGAATAGCTGCGCCGCCTGCCGGACCGGGTCGAATTGCAGCAGGCGCAAACGCAGGAACAGCACCATATACACGCCAATCACGTACGCAATGGCATGTTGGCCAAACACCGCGCCATTCTGAAAATCAGCCAGCAGGCCGAAGAAAAATGCCGTTCCGAATCCGATGCGCGCAGGTTGATGCAATACCCAGAACAAGACAGCGACCAGCACGAAATCGGGCCGGATCGCCAGCATCCAGCCTGACCACGGCAACTGCTCGAGCAGCACCGCCAGGACAAGCGTGCCGAGAAGGCGACGCCAACTGTTCAGCGTTTGCGGTGCCGCGCTCAAGGCTTGGTCACCCGTGGCTCGGCGATCAGCACCAGCACGGCACGCGAGCGGTCGATGCCTGCCAGCGGCAGAGATTCCACGCGCAGATAGGGGCTGGCCTGGGAACGGGAGACCCGACTCACCTGCCCCACCGGAATCCCGGCCGGGTACACCCGGTCGATGCCCGATGTCAGCAGACGGTCACCCGGCCGGATATCTGTCTGGGTCGGCATGTAGCGCAATTCCAGCCGCCCTTGCCCGAGGCCTGCAGCCAGCCCGCGCTGTCCGGTCCGCTCGACGAAGACGGGAGTCAACTGCTCGGGGCTGCTCACCTGGGTGACCTCGCTCGAAAGCGGATACACCCGGCTCACCTGACCCACCAGCCCGTTCGCATCGACCACCGGCAGGCCGCTGCGCACCCCCGAATTCGCCCCCTGATCGATAGTGATGCGCTGGGCAAACCAGTCGTGCCCCATATAGAGAAGGGCGGCATGAATCGTCTGCTGTCCAGGTCGCGCCTGCAACTGCATCAGCGCCCGCAATTCGGCATTTTCACGACCCAGTTCCTTCGCTTCATTCACGCCAGCCTGCAGTTGCGTGCGTTCCGCCAGCAAAGCGTCGCGTTCTTTTTGCAGGAGACGGTGGCGGGTAAAAAATCCGCCAAGTTCAGAAGCGACGTCGCCGGGCGCGAGCATGACCTCGCGCACTGGCCGCAACAGCAGCGAAAAACCGCTGCGCAGGCCGTCGAGGGCGTGATAACGGGAGTCCACCACCACACAGGACGCCCCGAGTAGCAGCCAGAACAACAGGCGGGACGTCGGACCCAGCCCGCGGGCGAACATGAGTTGACCGGGTGTCGCCATCAGCGGCCTGCCTGAATGACGCGCTCGGCTAGCACCTCACCCCACCGGTTTGCGTCCATGCCAGGCGCCACGCCTGCGCGTCAGCGACGCGAAGCGAACTGCAGCGATGGTCATGGCTGTTGCGAGGATGAGAGACAAAGTCGATGACGATGCGGAGCGGCTCGAACATGGCAAAACCGGTGGGGCGAGTTGCCAGGTTCACTCGTTGGTGAACACCGAGGCAAGCTTGTCCATTTCTTCCAGCGCGCGCCCTGAACCGCGCACCACACAGGTCAGCGGGTCGTCGGCAACAATCACCGGCAAGCCGGTTTCTTCCATCAAAAGGCGGTCGAGGTCGCGCAGCAGTGCGCCCCCGCCAGTCAGCACCATGCCCCGTTCGGCAATGTCTGCGCCAAGCTCCGGCGGGGTCTGCTCCAGCGCCTGCTTCACTGCGCTGACGATGGCATTCAGCGGCTCGGTCAGCGCTTCCAGTATCTCGTTGGACGAGATGTTGAAGCTGCGCGGCACCCCCTCGGCAAGGCTGCGACCCTTCACTTCCATTTCCAGCACTTCGGCGCCGGGGAAAGCCGAGCCCATTTTTTTCTTGATCGACTCGGCGGTCGCCTCGCCGATCAGCATGCCGTAGTTGCGGCGGATGTAATTGATGATGGCCTCGTCCATGCGGTCGCCCCCGACACGCACCGAGTTGGCGTAGACCACGCCGCCAAGAGAGATGACGCCGACTTCGGTGGTGCCGCCGCCGATATCGACCACCATGGAACCGGTCGCATCGGCCACCGGCAGGCCGGCGCCGATCGCCGCCGCCATGGGTTCCTCGATCAGATACACCTGGCGCGCGCCGGCGCCGATCGCCGACTCGCGGATCGCCCGGCGCTCCACCTGGGTCGAGCCGCAGGGCACGCAGATGATGATGCGCGGGCTGGGGCGGAACATCCGCGTGTCGTGCACTTTCTTGATGAAGTATTTGAGCATCTGCTCGGTGACCGTGAAGTCGGCGATCACGCCATCCTTCATTGGACGAATAGCCTGCAGGTTACCAGGGGTGCGGCCGAGCATCTGCTTGGCTTCCATGCCCACCGCCTGGACCGTGCGCTTGCCGCCCGCCGCTGGATCGGTGCGGATCGACACCACCGAGGGCTCGTCCAGCACGATGCCGCGGTCGCGCACGTAAATCAGCGTGTTGGCGGTGCCGAGGTCGATGGCGAGATCGGTGGAAAAATAGCTTGTCAGGAACTTGAACATGGTGTCGGCAGCGCCCGCGGCAGACGGGCGAAAGGGCAGAAAAAACAAGGGGGCTATGATACCCTAACGGGCTTCGTTCCCGTAAGTTATCAGGTGCTTTCACCATGTC
>Ga0209254_10006295_pt1 | contig 10950 bp, 10 predicted proteins | sample FrelakmetDIP11DI_FD_187148 | JGI IMG/M metagenome (GOLD analysis project Ga0209254, IMG submission 187148) | Freshwater lake sediment microbial communities from the University of Notre Dame, USA, for methane emissions studies - DIP11 DI (SPAdes)... | ecosystem: Environmental > Aquatic >... | reverse complement strand
CACATGACCTGCGACATTACTGCTTCCCTGATAGTGTTTTTTAGCCAGTCTTTGTGAGGTCGTGTTTCAATCCGGCAAAAGCAGCTTCCTCTAGCTCCACTCGTTCTTGAATAATGTGAGTTAGCCATTCCTCAACACTCTTGGTGCGATGGATTTGCGCCAGAAATGCCGCACGAGCGGCCAGGTCAGCCGGAATTGATAAGCAAGCAGGTTTACTTCTACGAACACGAATCGGTTTTCCCCAGACCGAATCATTGTTGGCTTGTGCAATTACAATTTTGTCAATTTCTTGCATTGTAATCCCATTTTGCTATGAGAGAGTCTCGTGAAGCACGAAACCGAATCTACAACTCTTTGCCTGATTGGCCAATTAAAGTATAGCACATTTCCCCTCTTCGCCCTTCCCTCAGCTTGCTCTACCTCTACAATCATCATGCCTGGTTGCCAGCACAAATTCTCCGCGCCTGGCGCGCCTTTCGTGCCTTTCGCCCCTTTCGTGTATTTCGTGGTCCAACTCTCCCCCCAACCCTAGAATCTCGCTTGACAAACCCGCCCCACTTCCAGTACAATTGTTCTAATATGACCCTCGCCCGTCGAAAGGATCTCTTCTCCCCCAATCAAAAATCATAAATCCAAAATCCCATCGGTTCCAATCGAAACGAAGAATTTATTACTCAAAAATCCCGCACCTTTACAACCTCTCCGCTCCGCCTGGCCAGCCTGCGTAAGCTTTCCTTATAATCCGCTAAATCCGTTGTCAGGTACTCCACTCCATCCTTCTCTTTCCCAAAAAGAAACTCTGTGGTCTCTGTGATTCTCTGTTTTTCTCTGTGGTTTTCTTTTTCCCTCTGTGGTCATCTTTTTCACGCTGTGGTTGTCTTTTTCACCGCCCTGCCTCGTCTGATCTTCAAACAGGTTCTTCGACCTTCGCTGTAAACGGAATCCAGGGCAGCTCAATCCGCAATCCCCCAAAATTAGTACCTTTGACCTATTTACATCTCCTTTTTTTGCCTCTAAAATTGGTATAGTGGTCAGACCAGAGTACCACAAAGACACCACAATAATATTATGGCGATCAACCCTATCCCCCGCAAATCCCTCTCCGAAGTCGTAGCCGGCAAGCTGGTTGCCTCCATGCTCAACGGGACACTCACAGCCGGCAGCCAGCTGCCCCCCGAGCGTGAGCTGATGGTGCAATTGGCCGTCAGCCGCTCCACCGTCCGTGAAGCCCTCAAGATGCTGGCCGATAACCACCTCATCGAAGCCCGCCAGGGCGTCGGCTGGTTCATCTGCAGCCTCAACGCCGCCAATATTACTCGCGCCCGCGAGCTGGCTCAGGTCGAGCGCCTGGATTCCTCCCCGCAGGGCCGTCCCGCCGCCGGCGAAATCCCCACCGGCCCGCGCCGCCTGCCGGTCGCCCCCGAAAAGCCGCTCCACATCCCCAACTTGCGCACCGACCGCCAGGGCACCTTCGACTTCATCTCCTGGTGGGAGCGCAAGCGCGTCGAAGAAGCCCGTATCATGGTCGTCGGCGCCGGCGCCCTGGGCAACGAAGTCATCCAGAACCTGGCGCTGATGGGCGTCGGTCATCTCTTCATCCTCGATTTCGACACCATCGAAGCCGCCAACCTGAGCCGCTCCCCGCTCTTCCGCGAGAGCGATGCCGGTCGCCAGAAAGCCGAGGTCGCCGCCGCCCGTGTCAAAGAGCTCAACCCGGCTGTCCAGGTCCAGTACCTGCACGGCGACCTCACCACCCGGCTCGGTCTGGGTGTCATCCGTCGCATGGACGTGATCATCGGCTGCCTGGATAACCGCGAAGCCCGCCTGGCGCTCAACCGTTTCTGCTACTGGGTGAACAAGCCCTGGGTCGACGGCGCCATCCAGGAGCTGCTCGGCCTGGTGCGCGTCTTCATCCCCGGTCAAGGCGCCTGCTTCGAGTGCACCCTGAACGAGGCAGCCCGCCGCGACCTGGCTGTGCGCTATTCCTGCCCGCTGCTGGCTCGCCAGAACATCCTGCTCGGCAAAGTCCCCACCACGCCCACCATCGCCTCCATCATCGGCGCCATGCAGTCTCAGGAAGCCCTCAAGCTCCTGCACGGCCTGCCGGTCGAGCCGGGCAAGGTGATCCACTTCAACGGTATGATTAATGAGATGCACACGACCGCCTACCGTGCCCGCCCGGATTGTGAATCCCACTGGACCTACGGCGAAGTCACCGAGTTGCCCGCCCGCGCCGGCACCACCACCCTGGGCGAGCTGCTGCGCATCGCCTCCGCCGATTTGGGCCCCGATACCCTGATCGAGCTGGACCAGGAGCTGATCCTGTCGCTCAAGTGCCCTGTTTGCCACACCGTCGAGCAGATTATGAAACCCATCTCGGATGTCAGCTTCGAATCGGCCCACTGCCCCTCCTGCGGCACGCTGCGCGAGACCCACATGACTCACGTCATCACCGGTCAGGAGCCTTTCCTCGACCAGACCCTTGCCAGCGTTGGCATCCCGCCCCTGCACATCCTGCGTGCCTTCAATACTCAGGAATACCGCTTCTACGAGCTGACCGGTGATCTGCCCGAGGCGCTGCACTTCAACGACTTCAACGAGCCTTCCCCCACGCGCAAAGAGCGCATCCGCAGCCGCATCCACCTCAGCGAGAAGTTGGACCTGGATGAGCTGCGCACCAACCCGGCGCGCGGCAAAGTGGTCCTGCACGATTGATGGCTACCCAGTCATGGCTGCCCGTTCCGGACTCGTGAAAGACCAAACATGGTTCTCAATGGATAAGCTTATTCACAGCCTGCCCGTGCGCATCCTTTTGGTGGTATTGCTGACGCTGGCCTTTTCTGCGCTCGTCCCGCTGCTCTTCCTGTACAACCGTGCCATCCTGCCCACCGTGTTGAAATGGACTTCGATCGCCGCGGTCGGCGTCTTCGCCGGTCTGGCTTCCCGCCTGCTGCTCAGCGAAAGGACCCCCCTGCTGCGCTTTCTGGCGGCTCTGCTGGCTCTGCTCGCCAGCCTGCTTTTGCTCGGTCTGTTGTACCCCGGTGATGTCGGCGCCCGGCTGCCCGATCGTTACCAATCCGGGTTGAACCTGGCCTGGCTGGGGCAGTTTGCCCTCGGCAGCCTTCTGGCTTTCGTAACTTTGCAGGCCTGGAAAGTGCGGGTAAAACCCCCCGGTCTTAAGAAGAAAGCTGCCCCCGAACGCAAGCGCGGCGCTACGCCCGGCTCTAAGAAACCCCGCCCCAAAGGCTCGACCAGGACGGGTCGCCCGGTTCAGTCGGACCGCCCCTCCTCGCCGGGATTGCCTCCTGCTCAAGCCCGGCCCGCCTCCCCCCCGGTCAGGGATATCCCTTCTCTTGCCGAACGCCTCGATTGGGACCGGCGTTGGTCGAACCTCAACCAGAAGCTGCATGAGTGGTGGCAGCACGGTTTGGGTGAACCAGCTGGCGCTTCGCCCCGCTTGGCAAGAAAACCTTTGGTCCGCTTGCCGCGCAGGCGCCGTCCGGTCGCTTCGCCCTCGCCCGTGCTCGACTCGCCGGTCCGCCTGGTCGGCGAAGAGGAACATCGCTGCCCCTATTGCCTCGAGCTGGTCAAGAAGAACGACCCGCGCGGCATCACCGTCTGCCCGATCTGTCACACCCAGCACCACGCCGATTGTTGGGCATTGACGGGTGTCTGCCAGGTGCCTCATTATCATGAATAACCATACCTTGTCATTGCGAGCGTTCTTTGCGAAGCAATCTCATTTAGGAGTGTCTTATGGCTGAAATCCTCGTCACCATCGTCTTACCGAACGGCGGCGCTCGCCAGGCCGAGATGCCGGATGATATCTTGATCCGCGACCTGCTTCCAGAGCTGACTTCGCTCTTGCAGTTACCCACGGTTGGCCCCGACGGGCGCCCGATGGGTTACCGTCTGGATAGCAAAGCCCTGGGCCGCGAGCTGGGCGAGGATGAGACGCTGGCAAAAGCCAAAGTCCCCGCCAACGACCGCCTCATCCTCACCGCCGACATCACCGCTGGAGCGATCTCGACCGACCAGAGCCCGCGCATGCGCCGCCTGTGGGCCGACCACCAGCTCATGCAAGAGCTGGCCGCCCGCTCCGACCTGATCGAGTTCACCGCCCAGGCTGTGCGTACCGGTTTGCCTCCCGAAACCTACCTGGTCACCTATCGCTGCAAGGGCATTTACTCGGTAGACCGCCAGGGGCGCCCGAAATTCGGCGACCGGCATCAGCTGGAGATTTACCTGCACAACCAGTACCCGCAACGCTGGCCCGGGATGAAATGGCTGACTCCCATCTGGCATCCCAATATCAACCACCTGAATGGCACCGTTTGCATCGACGCCGCCTGGTGGACCGCCAGCCGTTCGCTGGATCGGCTGGTAATCATGATCGGCGAGATGGTCCAGTACAAGAACTTTCACGACGATCCGACCAAGCCGCCCTTCCCCTGGGACCCCGAAGCGGCGCGCTGGTGCCGCACCTATCGCACCGAGCACCCCGGCGCTTTCCCGGTCGACCGGCGCGAGTTGCTGCGCCCCGAGAAAGTGAAGATCCACAAACCCGAAGCGCTGCCCAGGCAGCGCATCCGTCTCAAGTAACCCAGATTAGGTAACCCTGGTTATGGTACCCGCCCGGGCATACAAACAACCAGTTTGAACAATCAGTTCACAACGATCAGTTCACAACGATCAGATCAAACTATCAGTTCACAAAAGGAGGTTCTACTATGACAGATACAAATGTTACCCTTGTGCTTCCCGCTGGAGGCACCCGCACCGCAGAAGTCCCCGACGACGTGCAGGTGAAAGAGCTGATCCCAGAGCTGAGCACTTCTCTGGCGCTCCCCACCACCGGGCCGGATGGTCGCCCAATCAACTACCGGCTGGATAGCAAGGCCCTGGGACGTGAGCTGCGGGACGAAGAGACCCTGCAGACTGCCGGCGTGCCGGTGGACGACCGCCTGCTGATCACTGCTGACATTACCGCAGGGTAATGAAACGGCCAGGTGGCAGGTCCTGCCAGACCGCCTCCTGGCCTCTCACAAAATACAGCATGGAGATTCTACCACGAATGACCGACCCTTCCATCCATATCCTGCCCTCCGAACCACCCAGGCCGCTCAGCGCGCACATCCCTTCCGGGCATGCCTGGCGCTGGCGCTCGATGTTCGAAGAAGATGACTTGAACCCGGGAGTTTCTATCTTCGTCACCCAGCGGGCGTATGTACGCTTTTGCGCTCATGCGGGCAGCGATCTGCAGAACGAGGTCGGCGGCTGGCTGATCGGGAAATGGCGTGCAGACAAAGCCACCGGCGAGCATTTCATCGTCGTCGAGGCCGTCCTGCCCGCTCCGCATACCCGCCACGGCAGCGCTTACCTGACTTTCACGCAAGATACCCAGATCGCTCTCTATGAAGAGCTTAAGGAACGCTATCCCGGCAAGGAGCTGGTCGGCTGGTATCACACGCATCCCCGCATGGGCGTATTCCTTTCCGAATACGACACCTGGCTGCACCGCAATTTCTTCCCCGAGCTTTACCAGGTCGCGCTGGTGATCGAGCCGTATTCAGCCACGGGTGGTTTCTTTCTGCGGCAGCCGGATGGCAGTCTGGACCCGCGTCACTACTATGGCTTTTATGAGCTTTACTACCGTAACAGGCGCAGCGTGGTGCATTGGCAAAATATGTTGCCTCAGGGCAACTCGTTGCCCAAGGCTCCCCTGGCCTGTCAGGAGGAACTATGAACCGTCTGATGAGACTATACTTTTATGGCGTGCTGGGTGCGATCGGGGGTGTGATCGGCTGGCAAGCCAGTAACCTGTTGGGACTGTCGTTTACCGGCAATGTCTACCTGAGCGAGATTGTGGTTGGCGCCCTGATCGGCTTCTTTATCGGTCTGCTGATCGGTCTGGCCGAAGGTCTGCTTACTCGCAATCTGCTGCTCGCCGCTCGAGGAGGTCTGTTCTGCGGCGCTTTAGGACTGGTCGGCGGAGCCATTGGTCTGCCGCTGGCTGAGGCGCTATTCCAGCTCCTCGGCGGTCAGGCCTGGGCGCGCGCACTCGGCTGGGGCATCTTTGGCCTGCTGATCGGCCTGGTCGCCAGTGTGACGGGCGGCAGCCAGATCTGGAAAGGCGCCCTGGGCGGATTTCTGGGCGGTATCCTGGGCAGTCTGCTGCTGGATGGCGCCCGCTCCTGGCTATCAGACCCGCTTCTGGGCAAGGCCGCCGGTCTGTTATTGCTGGGCGCTTCGGTCGGCACCTTCATCGCCTTGATTGTGTTCCTGCTCTCACGCGCCTGGCTGGAGGTGACCTCCGGCAAGCTCAAAGGCACTGAGTTCATCCTGGACAAGTTCATGCGCGCCGAAGGTCCCTCGGCTTTCATCGGCTCCGACGCCCTCAAAGCCGACATCGTGCTGCCCGACCCCGACGTCGCCCCTCAACATGCCATGTTGAAAGGTGCTGCCACCCACTTCAACCTCAAGGATATGAGCCTGAACGGCACCTTCATCAACAACCAGCGCATCGAGCAGGCCGTGCTCAAGAACCGCCAGACCGTCCGGGTGGGCAACACACAGTTCGTGTACCATGAAAAGAGGTGAGCCATGTTCCGGAGCTTGAGAAAATTGATCATGTACAGCATCTTGCTGATTTCACTGGTCTTTCTGACTGGTTTTGCACCACTCGGACAATCTACCCCTGAACCGCAGACCCCGGGTGTACGCATCACCCAGGTGGACGCCGCCCAATTCCCCAAAGTGACCGTCTATGTCTCGGTGACCGATAGCAATGGCGAACCGGTGGTGGTCAGCCCCTCTCAGCTTGTCCTGCGCGAGAACGGCGCCATCATGACCCCCGATGAGGTCGGCGGCAAAGGCGACATCGGCTCCTTGACCACCCTTTTGGTCATGGATATCTCGGGCAGCATGAACAGCGGCGGCAAGTTGAAAGCCGCCCAAGCCGCTGCCAGCGCTTATGTCGACCAGTCGCGTCCTGGCGACGAGATCGGTTTGCTGACCTTCAATACAAAGACCGAATACGTTCAACCGCTAACCAATGACCGCCAGGCCCTGCTCCAGGCCATTGAAGACCTGAAAGCCCGCGATGATACCGCCATGTACGATACGATCGCGCGTGGCATCGATATCCTGGCCTCCACCCAGGGTCGCAAGGCGATCATCCTGCTGACCGATGGTCTGGATAACCGCAGCAAAAAGAGCCCCCAGGAAGTGATCCAGATGGTCAGCCCTCAGGGTCTTTCGGTTTCGATTATCGGCCTGGGCGATCCGTCTCACAGCAAGGGTTCTATTACCGCCCTGAACGAACCGGCCCTGATTGCCCTGGCTACTCAGGCAGGTGGTGGATACGGTTATGCCAATAACGCAGACTCGCTCCGCAGCCTGTATGAACGCTACGGGCGCGCCATGCAGAGCGAATATGCTCTCACCTACACCTCGCCCGCCAAGTTGCGCGATGGGGTAAACCGTGGTTTGAGTGTGTCGCTCAGCGGTCCCGCCGGTGTGGGGCTTTCATCCGAAGTCCCCATCTCTTACAACCCCGGCGGTCTGGTGCCCGAGGTTGCCCAACCCGCTTCCTGGGGATTGTTCCTGGCCTTGATCGGTGGTCTGTTAGTGCTCCTCGCTATACCGTTCTTGATCGGCATCGCCCTGCCACTGATCCGCGGCAACAAAGAGCAGAAACCGCAGCCCCCGGCGCAGGGCAAGGTCAAACTCCGCTCGAATAGCCCGCCGCGGGTTAAGTTGAAAAGCTAGTATCCCGTGCTGCCAGCTCTCGATGAATCAGATGGGGCTGTCTATATATGCTACTTAGACAGCCCCATCAAGAGCCACAAACCAGGCTCTGCAGCAATTCGCGATAATAACGATAGTTCTCCCACGGTACATCCTCTCGCACCCGCCCGTCAGCCAGCGGGCAATAACCGCCTTGCGCCAGCAAGGGCAGTACTTTGCCTTCCACTTCCCGCCGGATCGCTTCCTTGTCCTCTCGCAGGACGTCCAGGTCGATCCCGCCGATCAGTCGCAGATCATGGCCGAATTCTTCCCGGAGAGTACGGTAATCCATAGCCATACCGTTCACTTCTACAGCCCAAAGACAGTTAAAACCTGCTTTCAGAATACTTGGCATCAAGCTCTGGATATTGGCATAAGTGCGCAGGATGATTGTTCCCACCCCGTAACGGCTCAGCACCTCCAGGATCGATCGGTAACTGGGCAAAACGATTTCGCTGTACATATCCGGCGAGATCAATGGCCCATTTGTGCCGCCGATTGGCTCACTGAATACTGCTGCATCGACTGTCACCCCTCGCAGCACGCGCTCGGCCAGGTTGGCGTTGAATTCTCCTTGTATCTGCAGCATTCGAAAGGCGAGGCGCGGATCATCTTTCACCAGGGTCATGACCTCATAGAAACGTTTCCAATCCTGGACGCCTAAAGATTGGAAGAAGCCGCGTTGTACCCGTAACATCAACACATGCTGGCGCTTACGCCAGGCCGGCAAGCACTCCCCCCAATTCTCGGGTAGGCGCTCTAAGTCATCGGGGTCGAGACGTCGTTCCATCTCAGCCAAATCTTCCAGGTGTGTCGGCCATTGTTTGAAATCCGGTCTCGGCCACAGGTCAGGCTCGAGCTCCTCGCGCGTGTCAATAGTGAAGAAATCTTGCAAATTGGCCTGTTCAGGAAAACCCTGGTCGTGCCAGGCGGATAATACCTCGTCGCGCACACCCTCTTCAAACAGCGGTGGTCGGTCCACAGCGCCGAAGCCCATGGTCTCATGGAAACGCTGGCGGCTATTCATGTCCTCAATTATACACACCCCCACCTTGGATGCCAGGCGGAATCTCATGCAAAGCCAATATCGATACCGAAAACGTGTAGTAGAATAATGAGACCGTTTTTATCCATTTGGGATCTTTCTGGGCTATCCCAAAATGCCGGTCTAAAGATCAATTTGCCTTTTCTCACAGGAGCACAAAAATGTCAGAAGTCATTAAATCCGTGATCATCCAAGCCCCTCTCGACCAGGTCTGGGCCTCCCTCACTGTCGCAGAATCGATCGCCAGCTGGATGGGCGGGCCGGTGAAATCCGATCTGCGCCCGGGCGGGAAATACGCCTATTTCGGGGGTGAGACCACCGGCAGGTACACCCTCGTGGAACCACCCCACCGGCTGGAATATACCTGGCGCCAATCGGAATGGCCCGCTGAATGGTCCGATTCATCCGTTAAATGGGAGCTGAAGCCGGACAAAGAGGGCACCGCAGTCCGTCTCGTCCACGAGCACTTCCCGAACGAATCTGAACGGTCCGGTCACGCTGAAGGCTGGGACCTGTATTGGCTAGAACCGATGAAAGAATGGCTGGAAGATAACGCTTCTTAAGCCCGGTCCTTCAATTTCATTGAAGCCAGGATCAGAACAAAGAAAACCAGGATGATGATCCCTTGTGCGCTCCAGGTCGTGACGACGGTTTCCATATACGCCACTTTATCTTCCTTGTCTACAATGGCCCAATCGAACTGATCCAGGAAGCGCCGGATGATCCCTTCAGCCAGACCAACAGCTCCACTCCGGGAGATCTCCCATTTGCCCAGCTTTTCCTGGAAAGCCAGCACGTCTTTCTGGTACTGGTCAACCAGTTTCTGATAAGCGTCAACCTTCACCTGATAATCTGACTGCATCTGTTCCACAGTCGCCTGGTGGGTTTTCAACGTTGTGAGATAACTGCTCATCGCTACCGGGTCATTCGGATTCGCTGGCTCCTGCGGAGGGGTTGGCAGCGTCGGTTTTGCAGGCGGGTCTCCGACAGTTGCAGGCTCTTGGGGTCTGGGTTGGCCAATTGCGGGATCGTAATAGGCGCCCATGCCCGGGAAATTGCACGATTTCTGGTCCAAGGCCTTGAGGCCCATACAACGGCAGCCGGCTTTTAACTTGTCATCCAACGTGAGCTTGTTTTGCGCGTCTTCTGACAGTTTCCAGCACCGGTCCGCCGCTACATCCGATCCGACTCCGGTGATGATCATAAACGATTCGAAACCCCAGCGCGACGAGGCGATTGCAGTCACCGTGTTAGGTAGCGGGATCAGCGCCCCGCTGATCACAATTTGCGGGATCATCAGGAAGATCACGATGAAGGGCACCGCATTCTGGTTTGGTGCGATCGCTGAAGCAAACAGGCCCATCGTCATCCCGGCGAAGGTTGCCAGCACGATAGTGACATAGAACAAACCAAACTCTACCCAGCCGCCCGGCATATCGAATGCCAGGTAGTGGATGATAACGTAAGCCGCTGCGTGGTACAGAGCTAACAAACCGGCGACCCACATCTTTGAGAGCACATACGGCATGATTTGCAGGTTAACCAACCGCTCGCGTTTATAAACAGCATCTTCTTTGACGATCTCACGCATCTGCGAGAGCCCTCCCACCAGGATGCCATAGAGCGTAAGAACGAAAAGCGAAAGCGCTACCGGGAAGAAATCACCTGTCTGATAATCAAACGGGTTACTTTCCATCCCCCATGCCAGCACGAAATCCAGCATGCCGATCAACGGGGCGGCTACCAACATCAGAAACAGGCTGGTTTTGTCGCGGCTTAAAATCCTGAGATTTCGGGATGATAGGATAAAAAACTGGCGCACCCCCGTCACCAGGCCCGGGGTAGAAGCCTGTTTCCTGATCTGCCGGCGTGGAGTAGCTGGTCGCGCTGCGCCAACCGGTTGTGCGCTGGCTTCCGCCAGCATCTGTGGTGGTAGCTTGTAGCCCTTCTGTTGTAAAGGCTGGATCACATACTTCTGGTACGCCGCATGGCTCTTGTAGCGCTTGCCCCAATCCTGCGGGCTGCCTTTGCTCGGTTCTTCCAGGATGGCGTAGATCTGGTCGAATTCCATGCTCCCGCTGCGCCGCTCACGATCGGATCCATAATCTTGAAAGTAT
>Ga0209254_10006294_pt1 | contig 10951 bp, 9 predicted proteins | sample FrelakmetDIP11DI_FD_187148 | JGI IMG/M metagenome (GOLD analysis project Ga0209254, IMG submission 187148) | Freshwater lake sediment microbial communities from the University of Notre Dame, USA, for methane emissions studies - DIP11 DI (SPAdes)... | ecosystem: Environmental > Aquatic >... | reverse complement strand
GCCATGCTGGCACTGTTCCCACTCTTTTGGGCCAGCCGATTGGTGCTGCCCTCGCGCCAGGTTTTTGTCCCATTGCTTCTCTATATCGCCTGTCCGAACCTGGTCTTGATGCCTTTGCTGCCCGACCAGTTCCTGTTTCCATTGCTTTTTATCGCAGGGGTTTGGCTCAGTTTGTTGGTGGTAAAGAAGAAGTCGTTGGTCCTGTCATTCTTTCTCGGTGGTTTTATTTTTATCAGCGTTTACTTTAGTTTTTCCTTGCTGCCCCTGGCATTGCTGGCGGTCCTCTTGATCTGGCTGGATTATGTGGTCTCAGATCAAAAAAGACCGCTGAGAGAACCGCTGCTCCTGACTCTTGGACTGGTTGCGGGCGTCGGCTTGTTAGCGCTCGTGTTTTGGTTGGGATTGAACTACGATTTGATATCCCGCTACCAGGCTGCTATGGAGACGCATCGTTCTCATAAAAAATTGGAACCAGGCCTGGCAGCCTGGTTGAGAGCCTTGCTAATCAATAACGTTGAGTTTACGTTATGGACGGGTGTGCCCCTGGTCCTCCTGGTAATCTTCCAGGCAAGAAGCGCCGGGATCCGTTTCTGGAAAAGAAAACCCAGGTTGCTTGATCTGGTGCTGTTAGGTTTCCTGGGAACATTACTGGCTTTGAATGTCTTCAGCCAGACGCGTTCTGAGGTGGGGCGTTTATGGTTGTTTTTGGTACCGGCAATCGCTTTGTTTGCCGCGCCTCAAGCAGTCAGTTTACAACCAAAGCCAATCCGCAGCCTGTGGTTTATTCTCATTTTACAGCTCGTTACCATTTGGATTACGTACCATTTCCAGGACTTCTATTAAGCGGTAAGTAAGCAATTCGCCGAAGGTTGACAAATAACTCATAATGTAAAACAGCGAATTGCTCAGTCACTTCTCTTTTTTCAGGAAGGCTTCCTTGTCTTCGATGCCGATGTGGGAAAGGATGACGAACAAAGGCCAGTGGCGGTATTCATCGAACACCCTACGGGCTTCAGTCAGGGCTTTTGTCTTTTCATCTCGGTAGGACGAAAATCGACCAGGTCCCTTCTTCGCCCATAAATATTCCGCTATTCCGGAATTGGTTCCGTTGCTATTAACAATCGCCTCTTTTACATATTCTTCCAGAAAACGGTGGTAGGGATCCATGGTTTTAACCTTTCATGCAAGCTGTCCTGCGCTGGATTAAGTATAACCTCTTTTTCTGGCGGATGATCAACTTAAGAATGGTAAAATCACCTTTCAGAAAGCCCACCCGGATATGCCATTTAACGACCATCCCACCGTATATTCAACGGATCATGAAGTTCAAATCTGCCCACGCTGCAAGCAGGCGCCTTGCCGGTGTAAAAAAACGCGCAGCTTGCCCCCGCAGCAGCAGAAAGCGATTCTACAGTTGGAAAAGAAGGGACGCGCCGGAAAAACGGTTACGGTTGTACGCGGTCTGGTTCTGTCCCCAGAAGATTTGAAAAACCTGACGAAGGATTTAAAAGAAACCTGTGGCACAGGCGGCACTGTCAAGGAAGGGACAATCGAGATTCAAGGGGATCACCGAGTCCGGATTGCGGCGCGCCTGAAAGCCCTGGGTTATAAAACCAATGCCTGAACCGCGTAAATCCTGGCGCTTATCTGGATTGAGCCAGGAATATCCGCCCCAATTCTGGCTGCTGTTTTGGGGGATGATCATCAGCACCTCAGGTGCCAGCATGATCTGGCCTTTTTTGACCATTTACGTCAGCGAGCGCCTGGCGATGCCGATGACGCAGGTCGCCACGCTGTTCACGATCAATTCAGCCTTTGGATTGGTGTTCGCCTTTGTTGCGGGGCCGATCACAGACCGCCTGGGGCGGAAGTGGGTGATGGTGATCAGCTTGCTGGTGAATGGCCTGGTCTATCTAGGTATGAGCCAGGCTAATTCCTACCCGGCCTTTGCCGTCTTACTCTCGATCAGTGGGGCTTTTAACCCGTTGTACCGGGTTGGCGCAGATGCCATGATGGCCGACCTGGTCGCTCCTGAAAAACGCCCGGAAGCCTACTCGATTTTGCGTATCAGCAACAACATTGGCGTTGCGTTGGGTCCGGCAGTGGGTGGTTTTATTGCCTCGCGCTCGTATGAGCTGGCGTTTTTCCTGGCAGCCATCGGGATGGTGTCTTACAGCCTGTTGATCGCTTTCCTGGCCAGGGAGACCCTGCCGGAGCGGACCTCAACCGGCGAATCTCTCCTGCAGGCATTGACAGGATACCGGCGGGTGCTGGACGACCATCGCTATCTGTCATTCCTGTTGGCGTTTACTTTGAACCAGATGTGCGCGGCGATCATGTGGCTGCTCCTGGGGGTGCATGCCAAGCAGAACTTTGGGCTATTGGAAAGCCAGTACGGCATGATCCCGATGACGAATGCCTTAATGGTGATTTTGTTCCAGCTTCCGGTAACCCGGATCACCAGGCGATGGCCTCCGCTGCTGACCCTGGCTTTTGGGGCGTGTTTTTATGCTGCCGGGGTGGGCAGCGTGGCGCTGGCGCGCGGCTTCTGGGGATTCTGGCTGAGTATGATCATCATGACGGTCGGCGAGTTGATCATGACGCCGACGGCGACGACTCTGGTTGCCAACCTGGCCCCGCCCGACATGCGCGGGCGATATATGAGCTTGTATGGTCTGACCTGGGGAGTAGCGGCCGGGATCGGTCCTGTTCTTGGCGGGCTGTTGAACGACCAATACGGTCCGCTGGCGATCTGGGTAGGCGCAGGATTCGTCGGGGTCAGCAGCGCCCTGGCATTCTTGTTATTTTCACGCCGATCGGGTGAAAGACTTTTATCATATAAAGCATAGATTTGTTGGATTGTTCCTATGTATAATTCCGGTGAAATTTTTTGAGGTGAGTCATGCAGGCTTCATCAACCTGGAAATACGCCCAAAAGTGGAAAGCACCATTTTTTACGATCTGGACTGGTCAGGCTTTTTCGCTCCTGGGCAGCCAGTTAGTCTCTTTTGCGTTAATCTGGTGGTTAACGAAAACAACCGGCTCAGCAACCGTTTTATCCATGGCATCGCTGGCCGGTCTCCTTCCCCAGGTCATTTTAGGACCGGTTGTTGGAACGCTGGTGGATCGCTGGAACCGGCGCCTGGTGATGATTGTGGCGGACCTGGTGATCGCTCTGGTCACTGCTGGCCTGGCGTGGCTGTTTTGGACGGACCAGGTGCAGGTCTGGCATATTTATGTCCTGATGGCAGTCCGTTCCATTGCGGGAGGTTTTCATTGGCCTGCCATGCTGTCGTCCACCAGCCTCATGGTTCCGGGCGAACACTTTACGCGCATCCAGGGGCTCAACCAGATGCTGCAAGGTTTTATGAATATTCTTTCTGCCCCGCTGGGCGCCCTTGCCCTGGAATTTCTACCTGTCGAAGGAGTGCTGGCGATCGATGTGGGCACCGCCATGATCGCGGTCCTGCCTCTTTTGTTTATCCCGATCCCGCAGCCAACTCGTAAGCCGGTTGTGCCAGGCTCTCGCCAGGGAACCTTCTGGTTCGACTTCAAAGAAGGCTTCCGCTTTGCCCTTTCATGGCCTGGCCTGGTGATCATTGGAATCATGGCCATAATTGTCAACCTGGTGATTTCTCCTGGGTTTTCCTTACTCCCGATCATGGTGACCGAACACTTCTTCGGAGGTGCTTTCGAGCTTGCCTGGATCGAGGCAGCGTTTGGGTTTGGAATCATTTTAGGTGGATTGCTTCTGAGCATCTGGGGAGGTTTTAAGCGCCGGATTGTGACTTCGATGGTCGGTATGATTGGCATGGGCCTGGCCATCCTGCTGATCGGATTTGTGCCATCGTGGGCATTTTATGCGGCCGTGGTGATGCTGTTCTTTATCGGCTTTTTCAATCCGATTACGAATGGACCGCTTTTTGCCGCCGTCCAGGCTGCGGTGAGACCCGACATGCAGGGTCGCGTTTTTACCTTGATTACCAGCGTGGCCTCGGCGATGACGCCCCTTGGGTTGATCATTGCTGGCCCAATCGCGGATATTTTTGGGGTTCAAATCTGGTTTATTATTGGCGGTGCCGTGACCATCTTCATGGCCATCCTTGCCTTCTTTATCCCGGCGGTGATGAACTTTGAAAAAGGTCGCCAGGAAGATCGTCAGCCGGAAGCGGTTGCTCCTCCTGCGGTTTCAGAGCCGGTGGAATAACCAGTGTTATAATCCCCCGCATGTCTGAAGACAACCCACAACCTAATCCTTCGACCAGTAGAAAAGAACTCCGGCGCCAGGTAAAATTTCCCTGGCTGGCAGTGTTACTGCCGTTAGCCTTCTTGCTGGGGCTTGGAATTGGCTACTTCCTCTGGGGTACCAAGGCACTCCAGGCAGAAGCCGCCCAGGCTGCCCAGCAAACCCAGACTTCAGCCAGTGCAGAACAGGCAGCAGCGCAGGTGACCGTTCCTGCTGATGTACAGCGCTTTGACGTTCCCGTCGACGACGATTACGTCTATGGCGATGTGGATGCGCCCATCACCATCGTGGAATTCAGCGATTTCGAATGCCCGTACTGCCAACGGTGGTACGACCAGGTTTGGACACGCTTGAGGGAAGAGTATCCGGATCAGGTCCGCCTGGTGTATCGCGACTTTCCACTGCCGGGGCATCCAAACGCCACCCCGGCTGCCGAAGCTGCCAACTGCGCAGGAGAACAGGAAGCGTATTATGCATTCCACGACCTGCTTTTCAACGGAGAGCTAGGGCTTAGTACGGATGCATATTTAAGTTATGCCGCGGAATTAGGTCTTAACCAGGATGATTTCATGCAGTGCCTGGAAGAGCGGCGCTACCAGGCAGAGGTCGAGGCGGATGCAGCCTGGGCTGCTGAGCTGGGGATTTCCTCGACCCCGACCTTCTTTATCAATGGCATTCCCCTGGTCGGCGCTCAGCCTTATGAAGTATTTAAGCAGGTGATTGACCTGGAATTAGCCGGAAAGATTCCCACCGATTAAAAGGACCTGTATGCCACCTGAAAAAGCCTCCGATCCCGTTATGTTTCAAACAATTATGATGGCCTTACAGGATTTTTGGTCCAAACAAGGCTGCCTGATCTGGCAGCCTTATTACACCCAGGTTGGGGCGGGAACGAACAACCCGGCGACTTTCCTGCGCGTCCTCGGACCAGAGCCCTGGAATGTGGCCTACATAGAGCCCTCGGTGCGACCGGATGATGGGCGCTACGGCGAGAATCCGAACCGCTTCCAGCTGCATTACCAGTTCCAGGTAATTCTCAAGCCCGATCCGGGCAATCCCCAGGAGCTCTACCTCGAATCGCTGAAAGCCCTCGGTATCGATCCGCGGGAGCACGATATCCGTTTCGTTGAGGATAACTGGGAACAGCCCACCATTGCCGCCTGGGGATTAGGCTGGGAAGTCTGGCTGGACGGGCAGGAAATCACCCAGTTCACATACTTCCAGCAGGTGGGTGGCCAGACGCTTGATCCGGTAGCTGTCGAGATCACGTACGGGCTGGATCGAATCTTGATTGCGCTCAATAATGCCTCGGCGATTTGGAATGAGCCCTGGGGCGCCGGCGTCCGTTATGGTGAGCTGCGCCAGCAGGAAGAATTTGAGCACAGCAAGTATTATTTCGAAGTTGCCGACGTAGCCCGCGTGCGCCAGATCTTCAGCCTGTTTGAAGAGGAGGCAGAAGCCTGTTTAAAGCAGAGCCTGGTGCTCCCGGCTTATGATTATGTCTTGAAATGTTCGCACGCTTTCAATGTCCTGGACTGCCGCGGTGCCATCGGCGTTACCGAGCGCCAGGCATTCTTCGGCCGCGTGCGTGATTTAGCCCGGCGCGTGGCGGCAGCCTACCTGGAACAGCGCCAACATCTGGAGTATCCCCTTCTCAAGGACGATCGAGAGGCCGGGTTAAAACTGGGTGCAAAAGCAGGAGCGCTTGAAGAAACAAGCGCGCTTCCCGGAACCGTTGAAGCCCGCGAGTCGGAAGCCCCTCAGCCATTCCTGTTTGAGATCGGGACGGAGGAGCTGCCGGCGGGAGACCTGGAGGCCGCCCTGGAACAGCTCCGCCAGCGCGTACCGGCGATGTTAGATGAGCTGCGCCTGGCTCACGGGGAGGTGCGCGTTTTAGGGACGCCGCGGCGGCTGGTTGTGTGGGTCAGCGACCTGGCGACCCGCCAGTTTGACGAGGAACAGGTTTTCAAAGGCCCGCCGGCAAACCGGGCATACGATGCGCTGGGCCAGCCGAACCAGGCGGCCGAGGGCTTCGCGCGCAGCAAAGGCGTGACGGTTTCCGATTTGCAGGTCCGCGAAATAGACGGCGGGCGTTACATGGCTGCGGTGGTGAAATTTGTGGGCAAGCCTGCCCTGGAAGTATTGTCAGAAGCCCTGCCAGGCCTGGCTGCGGGGATTAAGTTCGAGCGCTCGATGCGTTGGAACCAGACCAATGTCTCCTTTTCACGCCCGGTGCGCTGGCTGGTGGCGCTTTTAGGGAAGCGGGTCGTTCCGTGCGAGTTTGCCGGATCACATTCCAGTAATGTTACCCGCGGCCTGCGCCCTAATGATTCACCCGAGATTGCCATTCCCGAGGCAAGCCAATATTTCGATGTGATCCGCCGGGCAGGGATTTTACTCGAGACCGAGGAGCGCAAAAATGCCATTGTGAGTCAGGTCCAGGCACTGGCTGCGCAGGCCGGAGGCGAGGCGGTGATGGATCCCGGCCTGCTGGCAGAAGTCGTCAACCTGGTCGAAAGTCCCAAGGCGATCCTGGGCAGCTTCAATCCTGAATACCTGTCACTGCCGGAAGAAGTGCTCATCTCGGTGATGAAAAAGCACCAACGCTATTTCCCGGTGAGAAAGCCAGCGGGTGTGCAGGGCGCGCCGCACTACTGTGCGCTGCTTCCCCATTTCATTGTCATCCGCAATGGGGACTCGGCGCACTATAGTGCGGCGCACATGGATCTCGTGCGCCAGGGGAACGAGCATGTCCTGGGGGCGCGCTTTGCCGATGCCAATTTCTTTGTGCGCGATGATCTTAAGCAGCGCCTGGAGGAATTCGTCCCACACCTGAACACGCTGATGTTCCAGACCAAACTCGGCTCGATGCTGGATAAGACCCGGCGCGTGCAGGCGATCACCGACGCTTTAGCCCCGATCATCGGGCTGTCGGCTGAAGAAACCAAGGTGGCGGGCAGGGCAGCCGGGCTTTGCAAGGCCGACCTGGCGACACGCATGGTTGTGGAGATGACCTCACTGCAGGGTATCATGGGTCGTTTTTATGCGCTGCGTTCAAATGAAGACCCGGCGGTGGCCCTGGCGATTTTCGAGCACTATTTACCACGCTTCGCAGGGGATGCGGTCCCGGCTTCCAAAGCAGGGCTGGTAGTGGGTCTGGCGGACCGCCTGGACAGCCTGTCTGGGCTGTTTGCGGTCGGGCTGGCGCCCAGCGGGAACAAGGACCCCTTCGGCCAGCGCCGGACCGCGCTTGGGTTGGTTCAGAACTTGATCTCCTGGAACCTGGACCTGGATGTGCTGCAGGGATTTGAAACCGCCGCAGCGCAGCAGCCGCTGCCGGTAGAAGAGGCCGCTCTTCAGGCAACAGTACAGTTTGTGATCGAACGCCTGCGCAACCTCTTGCTGGAAGGCGGGGCGCGTTTTGATCACGTCGATGCCGTCCTGGCCGCCCAAGGGCGCATCCCGGCGCGGGTTGCTCGGGCCGTGGATGAGCTGGCGAAGTGGACCGGGCGACCGGATTGGAACACGATCCTGCCGGCATATGCCCGCTGCGTGCGCATTACGCGGCCGATTGGCGAGGCTTATGCCGTAGCTCCGCAGGCTTTTCTCGAGCCAGCCGAACACGCCTTGTGGGCAGCTTTGCAGGCTGCAGAGGCGGCGCCGCGCGCGCCCGGCTCCGTCGACGACCTATTGAACGCATTCCTGCCCATGATCCCGGCGATTAATACTTTCTTCGAGGCGATTTTGGTGATGGCGCCAGAACCGGACATCCGCCAAAACCGGCTGGGCTTGCTCCAGCGCATCGCCGGATTAGCCGAGGGTGTGGCAGATATGTCCAGGCTGGAAGGTTTTTAGACCGATCTCTACGATATAGTTTCTTTCCAGGCCTGGATCAGGGTTTGCATGCCCTCCCAGGGCGTATCCGGAAAGACGGCGTCGAGCGGGTGCAGGATGAAGCGCCGGGTCGGTCCAAGGGTTTCGATGGCATGCTGAACTTCCTGGCGGATCTGCTGGGGGGTTCCAGACGCCAGTGTGAGGGCATTCACCCCACCAGCCAGGGTCATGCGGTCGCTCAGGTGCTGGCGCGCCCAGTCGAGTGAAAGCCGGTCCTGCAGCGGATCGACAAAATAGAGCAGGTCCACGCCGGCATCCGCCAGGTGCGGCCCCAGTTTCTCGACGCCCGTGGTCATGACATAAGCAAATTTCTTGCCGTGCCTGTGGGCCAGGCTGACCAGCTCTGCCAGGTGGGGAATCACAAAGCGATCGAACAGCCTGGGCGACCAGAAATCGGTGGATGAATACCAGCCGCGCTGCACGATGATGTCCACGCCCGGCGTGGTCAGCGCAACCTCGGTGCGGGCGTAGTCGGCTACAAAGACGCTGTCTACCAACTCACCAAACGCGGCCTCCGCCTCCATCGCCAGGAGCACGGCATTCTCGACGCCTGTGAGCCAGACGACCCCGTCCATGCCAAAAGCCGACCATGCCTGGACAGCTACCTGGTGTTTGTCAGCAAAGGACCTGACCTGCTGCATACGTTCCTGGAACCAGGCTCTTGCCTGGGGATCGGGCCCCTGGTACAGGTAGCGAAGGAGCGGGATGTGGTCGGGACTGCTGACGGCGTGCCTGAAGCCGCGCGGGATGTTGTAATCTTCAAAGAGGGGCACTGCCTGCGGCTGGACCACCCAGCCAGGGCCGGGCTCTTCGCCGGTGAGACGAACGGCGTGCCGCAGCTCTCCGGCGGGGGTATGGTAGGTCCGCTCCGCAATTGAGCAAGAGTCCTCATTTCCTGCCGGGTGAATGGCTTCCGTCCAGGTCACTTCGGGGTGGCAGCTCCAGGGCACGGAAACGTCCAGGATATCGTCGACGCCCAACGACTGCCAGGCCAGGACGCGTGCAAAGTCGTCTGCGAGCGTCCAGGGCTGAGGCAGGGTGTGGATGTGCTCCATGCGCAGGGAGTACCAGTACGTGCGTTCGCCGGTTTCCGTTTGCCAGCGCAGGGGCGGGGCAGATTTGAAACCGAAACACCAGGTGGTCAGGGGGACGTGGTCGTGGGGCTGCCCGTTGAGCGCAGCCAGGATGCGTTGTTTGGAATGCATACAGGCTTAGACTTTCACCCAGCAGCGTGAGGTGTTGCTTTCCAGGATGGCTTCAACCAGGCGCACCAGGTAGTGCCCTTCCTGGAAGGTGGCAAAGTCGCAGGGATGCTCGCCGATCCGCTGTCCATTCCGGATGAACTGGTAGAAGGCGAAGACGTTGTTGCGCATGGCGTCATTCCAGCCTTCCGGGTGCCCTGCCGCCAGGTAGGTATAGGGACGCGCCTGCGGGTTCATCAGGTTGGGATTGCGCATCACCAGGCGGTTATCCTGGTTGCGGAAGCCCACCCACATCTGGTCGGCAGTCTCCTGGTTCCAGTACAGCGAAGCGTCAGCGCCGTCGATTTCAAAATTTAAGAAAACCTTGCGCCCAGCGCTGATCTCAGAAACGTGAAAGACACCGTGGGCGCCGTTGTCCATTTTAAAGAGCACCGCGCCGTAGTCCTCGGTGACGACCTGCTTCTCTTCGTACTCAGCGTTCACGTTAACCGCAAACGTCTCCACCTGCCCCTTGGGCTTCTTGCGCACAGGGAAGGCGGTCAGCAGGTCGGCGCAGACCTCGACAATCCTTGCGCCGGTCACCACCTGGACCGAGTCCATCCAGTGGGAGCCAATATCAGCGATGCAGCGCGAAGGGCCGCTGATCTCCGGTTCGATGCGCCAGTTGTAATCCGTGTCGTAGAGCAGCCAGTCCTGTAAAAATGACCCGTGAACCAGGCGAACAGCGCCGATCTCGCCCTGGCGCACCTTGTGTTTCATCTCCTGGACGAGTGGGTTCATGCGGTAATTGAAATTGATCCCGTGCACGATCCCCGGGTTTGCCTGCACCAGCTCGACCAGTCGGGCTGACTCGGCGCTGTTGCGCGCCAATGGCTTTTCGGAAAAAACGTGCTTGCCAGCTTGGATAATTTTAGAATTGACCTCCAGGTGCAGGTGGTTGGGTGTGCAGTTGTGAACCACCTGGATCTCCGGGTCTGCCAGCAGGTCATCCACGGTTGGGTAGCAGCGCGGAACGTTGTTTTCCTCCGCTTTTTTCTTCGCAAGCTCGTAATTGATGTCGGCAACGGCAACCAGCTCAGCAAAGCCGATGCGCCGCACCGATTCAATGTGGCTGACGCCAATGTAGCCCATTCCGATAATGCCAGCCTTGATTGGTTTCATCTTTTTCTCCTTAATCTGTCAGATCTACGAATTCAAGGTCGAGGATCTCTGCCAGCATTTTCAGGTCAGCGCTGACATCGCTATGGACCAGGCCAAAGTGCTGCGTCATCCCGGTGTGCAAGGCGCGCGAGACGAAGCTGTCAAGCGGCGTTTCCAGGTGGACGATCGCGTGCGGGGATCCCAGCAAGCGGCGCGGCCCGGCAAGCGCTTCGCCGCAGGCGACGACCAGCTTGAAGCGCTGGCGGTCGCAGAAAACGCTCAGCAAGGTGACCGGGCCCCCGCGGGCGCGGAAGCTCATCCAGGCGCTGTCCGGTTCGCTCTCCAGGTACTCCCCATCTGGCTCAAGGATGACTTCGTCTGAAAGCCGGGCGTCCTGCATGCCGGCATGCCCAAGCAGCAGGCAGTTCTCGCTGGGATCCACGGTGAAGAGCTCGGTTTACATGACCGG
>Ga0209254_10006293_pt1 | contig 10951 bp, 14 predicted proteins | sample FrelakmetDIP11DI_FD_187148 | JGI IMG/M metagenome (GOLD analysis project Ga0209254, IMG submission 187148) | Freshwater lake sediment microbial communities from the University of Notre Dame, USA, for methane emissions studies - DIP11 DI (SPAdes)... | ecosystem: Environmental > Aquatic >... | reverse complement strand
CGCCATTTTCTGCTCGTCGTCAATAAAACCGGTGAAAGGACGATTATTTATGGGGCGGGCAAGGGAGGCGCTTTTGCCCTGAGAGAATTTCTTGCCAATGCCTCCCTCCAGCTTCTCCCTATCGGCTTTATTGACGACGAGCAGAAAATGGCGGGAAAAATAATCAACGGCTACCCAATCCTCGGCACCATCGAAAACCTCCCTGCCCTCCTTGAAACCTACCATCCTTCTCAGATCATTGTGTCCTCCCTCAAAATCCCCTCCGCAAAGATTCAAGCCTTAAAACAATTCTGTGAAAACAATGATATTCAATTGAGGCGGTTCACTATTGGCCTGGAGGAGATCTAAGGGATAAGGAATAGTGATTAAGAGTTAAGTTTTAAGATTTAAGGGTTAAGGAACGAGGGACGAGGAACGAGGGACGAGGGTTAAGTTTTAAGATTTAAGGGTTAAGGAACGAGGTATGAGGATTAGGGGTTAAGGGTTAAGAAAAAAGGAGCAAGAAACTTCAACCGCGGTCAAAAATATTTGCTGGAAAATTTGACTTTGGTAGAAAATTCGGGGATGCTCCTTTTATTTAAGACGAAAAAAAGCTTGACAAGATAGTCGGATTGTCGTATTTTCCTATAGTAAGGAAATAAGAAAATGCTGGCTAAAAAAACTACCAAAAATCAGCTTACTCTGCCGAAAGAACTGGTCAAATCTTTTCCGGATATCACTTATTTTGACATCGCGGTGAAAGACGGGAAGATCATTATGACACCGGTTAAAATGAAACCTCTCGACATGACCCTCGATGGCATCCGGGACAAAATGAAACGCCTCGGCATCACAAGCGACGACATTGCCGCGTCAATCAAATGGGCACGAAAAAAATAAAAGTCGTGCTCGATACCAACGTTCTTCTCTCCGCGCTCCTCTTCAAGGGGACGGTATCGCGCATAGTCTCTCTCTGGAAACAAGGGAGGATCAAACCTGTCTTTACCAGAGAAACCTTTGAAGAATTTCAAAAAGCCCTTGCCTATCCCAAGTTTTCCCTCCGTGATGAAGAAATCAAAACAATTCTCCTGGAAGAGGTGCTGCCCTTTTTCGAGGTTGTGGGAATAAAGACCATAGTAAAAGGCGTGTGCCAAGACCCTGATGACGACAAGTTTCTTGCCTGTGCCGTTTCCGCCGCGGCAGACTATCTGGTGAGCGGGGATAAAGGTCTGCTCAAGGTAGGACATTACCAATCCATTAAAATTCTTGATGTTTCCAGCTTCCTTCGTGAGGGATTAAAGAATAAGTTCATAGCTGATGGCTGATAGCTCGTAGCTCAGTGGCTCATGGTTGATAGTTGCGATGAGCGAGGAACTAAGAGCGAGGAGCGAGCGGCAAGGGAATGAGGAACGAGGGTTAAGGCGCGAGGGACGAGGATTAAGGATAAAGGTTTAAGCATGGAGGGGCAAGGATTGAGGGATCGTTTTTTCTAAGAGAAAGAGGTTTGCCCCGTTAGAAGGCTTTCACACGGGGAATTTATCCCGTTAAAAAATTTTCTGACGGGGTGAAATGCTTTGTCCGGAGGTGGGGATAGTGTTTCTTAATCATCTCAAAGTGCCCATCTTGATGAACAAGGATGCGCTTATTGTCCATCGCGATAGCTGCAATAATTAAATCAACCGTAGGGATAGTGAGCCCCTTTCTTCGAAGGGAAAAACCCAGATCATATGCCCTTTCCCAAGCCTCTGCGGTCATAGACAGGACATCGAGACTCTCTAACGTGTTTTTCAAAGTATCTCTTTCCTCAGACGTTTGGCAACCTTGAACGAGCTCCAGGATGATGACAGAAGAAGTCGCCGCCAGCCCAGACAAGATAGATTGTTTGATGAACTCTTTTAGTAAAGGATTGCCTGCCTTTTTAAAACTAACAATCCATGCGGAAGTATCAATGAGAATAGCGTCAGGATTCACTTCTCATCCGTTCTAAATCTTCCACCCCAAGAGAAAAGCGGTCATAATTACCAATGAGTTCAGCAAGTTGCTTGCGGCGTTGGATCCGAAGGAATTCTTGAAGGGCTATTTCCACCGCGGCTTTTTTAGTGGAGGCGTGGGTAACTTTTACAACCTTCTCCAGCAGATTTCTATCAATATCGAATGTAGTCCTCATAAGAATCTCCTATGACATTATGTCTTAATCTTATCTATTTTGATGCAAAAAATCAAGTATTTTTTATATAAAAAATTCTCTCCGACTCCCCTTTTGAGGTGGGCGAAAGGAGTAAGGATGAAGGATTAAGGGTTAAGGAATAGTGATTAAGAGTTAAGGTTTAAGATTTAAGGGTTAAGGAACGAGGTTTAATGGGCTGGGGGCTACGTGAAGCATAAGGCGTGAAACGTGAAGGACATAAGGTTTAAGATTTCAGGATTAAGGAACAAACTTAAATCTTAAAGCTTAAAACTTAAAGCTTAAAACTTAAAGCTTAAAACTTAAATCTTATACCTTACGTTTTACTGTTTACGGAAGGTAGAGGTTTCTCAATAAAAGGTTTCATATTCCCTATAATTGTATAATTATAAGGATTGTGAATCTTTATAATTGACAAATACTGGTTATTTTGTTACTTAAAAGCTATGATTTTACCAAGAATTTATGACAATCTTAATTTGCTCTTAAAACCAAATAAAGTTTTGGTCATCTATGGCTCACGCCAAACCGGCAAAACTACGCTTCTTAAAAAGTTTTTGTCTGAAAATGAAGGCAATTTCAGATATAAGCTCGATTCTGGTGACGATGTTAATACCCAGATTGTTCTGGGATCATCTGACTTCAAAAAAATAATTGACTACGCGAAAGGCTATGATCTTATAGCCATAGATGAAGCTCAAAGAATTAAAAATGTCGGCATGGGTTTGAAAATTCTGATTGACCAACTGCCAAATATAAAAATTGTAGTTACTGGTTCATCTTCCTTCGAGTTAGCTGGACAAATCGGCGAACCGCTGACCGGAAGAAAAATAACTCTGACGCTTTTTCCGCTCTCACAAATCGAGATGGGAAAACTCTATAATGATTACGAGTTGAGAAGCCGTCTGGAGGAGTATTTAATCTTTGGCAGCTATCCCGAAGCGCTGACATCAGAAACAGTTAATGATAAAAAAAATATTCTGGAAGAACTGGTCGGGTCTTATCTCCTGAAAGACATTCTGGAATTAGAAAAAGTAAAAAGTTCCAAACTGCTTTTAGACCTCTTACGCTTGTTGGCTTTTCAAGTGGGCAGCGAAGTTTCCCTTTCCGAACTAGGCAAGCAATTAGGGATTGATAGTAAAACAGTGGCCCGGTATCTGGATTTATTTGAAAAATCGTTTGTCATAATTAATATACGTGGTTTCAGCCGCAATCGTCGCAAAGAAATCACCTCTAAAAGCAAATATTATTTCCTTGATAATGGAATACGCAACGCTATTATTGCCAATTTTAATCCTCTGGAAATTCGCGATGACATTGGAAATCTCTGGGAAAATTTTCTTGTTGTGGAGCGGTTGAAAAAACAAGCATATAGTAAGATTTACGCAAATAATTACTTCTGGCGAACATGGGATCAAAAAGAGGTTGATTGGGTTGAAGAAAGAGAAGGAAAGTTATTTGGCTATGAATTCAAATGGAAAAAGAAATTCCTGAAATCCTCCTCAGCATGGACTAAGAATTATCCTGACGCCACTCTGGAAATCATTGACAATGAAAATTATCTTGCCTTTGTAAAGTAAACATCACCGGGGAAAAGCAGAGGATTAGAGAATTGGCGGGTTTCCTTCAATTTCTATGGCTCAATTCTTGATGGTTTCGTAAAAACTCTGAAATCGCGGATTTTGGCGGCGTTTACCGGAGGTCCTGGCGTTACACCAATGTGGCTGATAGCAGCATGCTTTTTCAAGTCATCCTCCTGAGTTCCGTTCTCTCCTATGTTTTATCCAATCTTATCCTTCCTGTATCAATAAGCTTTCGCATCTTTGTTATTGACTGTTTTTTGCTTTCTCTTTTAGCGGGTGGGAGCCGCCTCTCCTACCGGGTCCTGAACTACTTCCAGCTCGAAGAGAAAAAAACCGGTGAAAGGACGATTATTTATGGGGCGGGCAAGGTTTAACGTTTTAAGATTTAAGGATTAAGGAACAAACTTAAAACTTAAAACTTAAATCTTAAAGCTTAAAACTTAAATCTTTAAACTTACCGCCTTACGGAATTCGTCGCTTGACGCTTAAAAATCCAGCCACCACCACGGCACAGCTACTACCTTTGAGTGAAGCCACTGAAGATGGGAGCCGGAATGGACCAGGACGCCACGGACCGTTTCAGGATATTCTTCCAGAAAAAGCAACAAATGACGGATATCTTGAACGCTCGGCCGGCTGGTAAGTTTCACTTCCAGGGCAATCAGTTTTTTCCCCTGCTCGATGACAAAATCGACTTCCTGGCCGGAAACCGTCCGCCAGTAGTAAATCCCCGGTTTCGGTGTCTGTGATTCACACCAGGCCCGTAAATGAAGATAAACGAGGGTTTCGAAATATCCCCCCAGCTCCCGACTTTTTTGAAGCGTTTCTTCGTCATGAATTCCCGAAAGAAAAATACTCAGGGCCGGGTCCAGAAAAAAGACCTTTGGGGATTTGATGAGCCGTTTTTTTCGGCTCCGGCTGAAAGCAGGGACGCGGGCCACCAGGTGAGAGGTCTCCAGGAGGCGAATATAGCGGTGCGCGGTAGCGTGACTCAGCCCGCAATCTTTGGCCACATCCGCCTGGTTGAGGATACTTCCGGTTCGGAGGGCTACGGCCTGCATGAACCGACGAAAATCAATCAGAGAATCCACCTGGGAAAGGGCTCTTAAATCCCGTTCAAGATAGGTGCGGGTGTATCCTTCCAGCCAGGTGAGGACCTGCTCATGATCGGAAAAGCTAAGGAGGAGCGGAAAAAATCCACGCATAAGATACGACCAGGGATCGATCGATTCCAGTTCCTGTTCCGGGACCTGCCAGTCAGGCTGCCAGAGATGTTGGAAATTTCCGTTTTCAAGGATTTGCTTCTCTTCTCCAATCGTTAGCGGGAAAAGCTCCAGATACATGGCCCGGCCTGCCAGGGTTTCAGTAACCTCCTTCATCAGAAGCAGATTAGCGGATCCGGAAAGGATGAACCGGTTGCGGCGATCGGATCGGTCAACCGAAAGTTTCACCGCCTCAAGCAGGGCAGGAAATTTTTGGACTTCATCCAGGATCAAGCGCTCCTGGCCGATCCAGAGGGAGGCGGGATCTCGCCTGACCTTTTCCTGGAGGCTGAAATCATCCAGGGACAAGTAGGTGTATTCAGGAAATTCCTGCTGAAGAAGGGTGCTTTTGCCAACCTGACGGGCTCCGGTTAAAACCGTAACCGGAAACGTATCAGTTATCTTTCTAATTTTATTCGATAAACGTCTTTTTATGTATAACATTTCACATCCTGAAATATTTTATTGCATTGCTTGATATATTATCTAAAAAATCGGATCTGTCAAGAAAATTTATTGGCGCGGGTGAGGGACGAGGAACGAGGTTTAAGGTTTAAGAGTTAAGGGATAAGGGGGAAGGATAAAGGGTTAAGATTTAAGGGTTAAGGAACAAACTTAAAACTTAAAACTTAAAACTTAAATCTTAAAACTTATCGGTTTTCTTTTTACTTTTTACGGAATTTAACACCTTACGGGTAAGCAAGGGTTAAGGATCAAGGTGAGAGGATGGGAGGATGGGCGGTTGAGAAGTTGTGAAGTTAGGAAGGTGGAAGGATGAATGTACAGATGGTTCAAAGGCTCGATTAAAAATCTATTGACATTGGTGATAAAGATCACTAAAATTGGTATTAATTTGGTGAACTGATTCACTAAAATTAGTATAAATTCTGCGAGATAACTTATGATTATAGAAAGGACTTTGCAAAAGAGCATTGAACGGTTCTTATTCAAAGGGAAGATTATTGTTCTCTACGGGGCAAGACAGGTTGGAAAAACGACTCTGGTTAAAGAAGTCATTAACAACTATCCTGACATTTCACTCTATTTAAATTGTGACGAGCCTGATATTCGTTTAAAGTTTTCCCATAAGACATCTACAGAACTGAAGAGCCTTATTGGCAATAAAAAATTAGTTGTCATTGATGAAGCCCAATCAATAAGGGATATGGCCATATCGCTAAAGCTTATCGCTGATACTTTTCCCGATATTCAAGTTATCGCCACCGGCTCATCATCTTTTGAACTGGCAAGTAATTTAAATGAGCCTCTTACCGGAAGAAAAATTGAATTTACGCTTTATCCCTTATCTATTGTCGAGTTGAGCGCCGTTTATTCCGAGATTGAGATCGAACGGTTATTGACGAGATTTTTAGTATATGGACTGTACCCTGAGATAGTCATCAGCGCTGATAACACTGAGGCATTACTAAAAAATTTAGCCTACAGCTATTCTTTCAAGGATATTTTTAAGTTTCATGGCATAAAAAATCCGGAAGTTTTAGAAAAATTATTGCGGGCTCTTGCCCTTCAGGTTGGAAATGAAGTCTCATATAATGAGCTTGCATCACTCATAGGGATTGATAAAAATACCGTAGCAAATTATATTAGAATTCTGGAGCAGGCATTTATAATATTCAAACTACCGCCTTTAAGCAGAAATCTGCGCAATGAAATTAAGAAATCAAAAAAAATTTATTTTTTTGACAATGGGATAAGGAACGCTCTCATAAACAACCTGAACGCGGTTGAAATCAGACAGGATGTGGGTAGTCTGTGGGAAAATTTTTTTATCGTGGAGAGGATGAAGTTTTTAAAAAATGCTGGCATAGATAAAAACATCTACTTCTGGAGAACATTTCAGAAACAGGAGATAGACTACATTGAAGAAGAAAATAATTTTTTCCATGCCTTTGAGATTAAATGGAGTAAAGCTAAGGCGAAAGTTCCCGATATATTTTCATCTACCTATCCCTTGAAGCAGTTTACTGTTGTTCAACCAAAAAACTATAGAGAGTATTTAAAGGGTTAAGCGTCCAACGGCCGTAAACTGTGAGACGTGGAAGCGTAAACGGTAAATCGTAAGGCGTGAAACGTAAAAGGATTAAGGGAGTAAGGAAATTAAAACTTAAAACTTAAAACTTAAATCTTAAAACTTTAAACTTAACGATTTACGATATCTGGCGGGTAACCCCATTTTTATAATCGACGATTGACATACCCTATCCGAATTTGACAGCCTGGCTTGTTCCTGCTATTTTAAAAACTGGAACGGGCTAATGAAGCGCTTAAAGAAGCAATCTTGAAACTGTAATTTAAATGATTTATGAAGAAATTTTCAGGACATTAAATGCTAAGAAAGTGAATTACGTTGTTGTCGGCGGTGTAGCTCTTGTGCTCCACGGAGTCGTGAGACTGACTGCTGACCTGGATCTCATTGTCCGGCTTGAAACAAAAAATCTTACGAAGTTCATTTCTGTTATAAAAGAACTCGGTTATAGGCCAAAGGTGCCTGTAAAGGCCGAAGAATTTATTGATAACGAAAAGCGGGAAACATGGAGAAAAGAAAAAGGTATACAGGTTTTAAGCTTTTATCATCCTAAAAAACCGGCACTTCTTCTTGATGTATTTGTGAATGAACCGATTGACTATGAAACCCTGGAGGATGAGAAAGAAGTAATACAAGCAGGCAGTATAAAAATTCCGGTGGTATCCAAACGACATCTCATCGAGCTAAAAAAAATATCGGGCAGACCTCAGGATATTGCGGATATCAACGCTCTGAAGGAGGTTATGAAAATTGAGAAAAAAGAGTGGGGAAAAAAACATTAGAGAAAATTTTGCTCATCAGATTACCAGGGAGCAGATTGAGGAATTCAGGCGGATGTCGGCAAAGGCGAGACTTCAGTGGCTTGAAGATGCCAATAATTTTATCATTGCATTTCTCGATAAGTCAAAGAGAATTCGATGGGATGAACGCAGAGGGTGAAGATGCGGGTTGGTTGGACGAGCCGGCCGGGTCTCTATACAATTCAAGCAATCATCGAGAATTATAAGGCGTGGAAGGTCAATGGTCTTAATCCGAACTTACTTACCTTTCTTTTAAAACCACTTTCTAAAATAAGGCAGTTTAGAATTAAGGGAGTAAGGGTTAAGGAACGAGGAACGAGGGATGAAGGATTAAGAGATAAGGTTTAAGGGAATAAGGAATAAGAGTTAAGGGGAAAAAAGAAAACTTGACAAATTGCAATCTTTTTATTACAATGCAATACATGAAAGTTCTCATGGATGCAGATTGCTTGATCAAATTAACTAAGGCAAAACTCAAAGAAATTGTTTGTAAAAATTTTTCAGTTGTCATTCCTCAAGCGGTCAAAAATGAAGTAGTCGATAATGCTGGTGAGCATCCGGACGCAATAATTATTAAAAAAAATATTGCAAATAAGTTGCTCTCAGTAGCCCAACAGCGATCGTCTCCTCATAAAGGAGAGGATGCGGTATTCGCGCTTTTTCAACAAAAAAAATTTGACGCCATCTGTAGTGACGATAAACGATTCATAAGAAGGGTTAATTTTTTTGATGTCCCTTATATAACTCCTGCGGTTTTCATTGTCATTTTACTAAAACAGGGCGCATTAACTTTAAATGAAGCTTACCGCAAGCTGGATTTATTATCCCCTTTTGTTAGTGATGATGAGTATAATACCGTTAAGTTAGCTTTAGATCATTGGAGGGCGTAATGAAAACGAAATCTCTCAGGATACCGAAAGAAATGATGGCTGCTCTCGATCTGGTAGAAAAAGAAGAAAAGATAGAAGAAGCTACCGCCATGCGTAAACTTATGAAGATTGGTTTTGAAACGTATGTGGGTAATCTTTATAAACAAGGAAAAGTTACTCTTCGAGAGGCGGCACGGCTTCTTAATCTCAATCAGATAGAAGCAATGAATATTTTTTTAGATGCCGGGATAAAAGGGAATCTTGACGCCTCGGATGTGATGACCTCGTTGCAGAGATTTTTCCCGGGAGAATAGTCCGTGAAGGGTTATGATTAAGGGTTAAGGGTTAAGGGTTAAGGGTTAAGGGTTAAGGGTTAAGGAACAAACTTAAAACTTAAAACTTAAAACTTCAACCTTAAAACTTAAAACTTAACGCTTTACGGATAAGGGTGAGGGGTTATTTTGACAAAAAAACAAATTTAAAGTTTAGGAATTTTTTACCCATTTCCGCTCAAAGCGGTTTTGGGTATTTTTTGTTTTAAAGGGTTATGGGGCGAGGAGCCAAAAGCTGATAGTTCATAGCTGATGGCTGATAGCGAATAGTTAATAGCTGATAGTTGATGGCTCGTGGCGAATAGCGATTGGTTGAAAGCGAATAGAAGAAATTAAACAAAAATAATAGGGTGAGAGGGAACACAAATGAGAACAATACGGTTTGGGTTTGAAGATTTAGAAGTCTGGCGGAAGTCCGTTGACTTCGCCAATAAAGTTATCAGTTTCGCAGAGGAAATAAAAACCGACAGGAAACACTACCGGCTTATAGAGCAGTTGGAAGCTGCATCTACTTCAGTAGCTTTAAATATAGCAGAGGGAAAAGGGAGATATTCAAAAAAGGAATTTACCCAGTTTCTTTATATTGCCAGGGGGTCATTGTATGAAACTATTACTCTGCTTATCATATTTCATAAGAGGGGTTGGATAAGTGAAGAGAACCTTGATAAAAGCAAAGACCTCGGTGACCATATTGGAAAAATGCTTTCGAGTCTTATAAATTCCATTAAAAAGAGTTTATAGCGACTAATGAATAGCTCATGGTTCTTAGTTCATCGTTTATGGCTACCAGCAATGAGCGATCAGCTAAAAGCGGGGTTAAGGGTTAAGGAACAAACTTAAAATTTCAACCTTAAAACTTTAAACTTAACGCTTTACTCTTTACGCTTCACGCCTTACGGGCAAGCAAGGATTAAGGGATTAACAATAAATGAAAGGAGAAAGGAACGAGGATTAAGGATAAAGGTTTAAGGGTTAAGAAACGAGGGGCGAGGGGCAAGCAACGTTAATTTAACTCAAATATAAGGAGGATTGGTTATGGCAAATAAAGCATTGCTTGTGGGGATTAACAAATACAAAATGTCGGACGCGGATTTGCAGGGGTGCGTGAATGATGTTACGAATATGCGGGATATTCTTTTAAAGTATTTTGGCTTTGCCGCAAAGGACATCAGGGTGTTGGTTGATGAGAGGGCTACAAAAAAGAATATCATGGAGAGGCTCACGTGGCTTGTAAGTCGTGCAAAGGCAGATGATCGGCTGCTTTTCCATTATTCCGGGCATGGCTCACAGATAGTTGACCAGGATGGTGATGAACTCAAAGACAAAATGGATGAGATAATCTGTCCCCATGATATAGACTGGGAAAGCAATTTTATCTCCGATGATGATTTGCGCGCGCTTTTCGCGAATCTTCCAAAGGGGGTTAATCTTGAGGTAGTTCTTGATTCCTGCCATTCAGGCACAGGCACAAGGGAAATGCTGGCGATTCAAGGGCTGCCATCTGTGCTTTCATTTAAGCCAAGATTTCTTGCTCCGCCAGTTGATATTGCATGCCGGGCAGATGAGGATATGGAGGTCAGGAGATTACTTAAGGGAAATAATCCCATGAATCATGTCCTCTTTGCTGGGTGCCGGGATAACCAGACCTCAGCGGACGCGTATATCAATGGCAGTTACAATGGCGCATTTACTTATTATCTCTGTAAGCACCTGAGAGATACACAAGGCAATACCACCAGGGCAGAATTGATAAAGAGGGTAAGGGCGTCTTTGAAATTCAATGACTTCAGTCAGATACCTCAGCTTGAGGCGCCATCTGCGGAGAAAAAGAAAAAGATGATGGAATAAAGATTTAAGGGTAAAGAATTAAGGGTTAAGGAGGGGGTGAGATGGC
>Ga0209254_10006291_pt1 | contig 10952 bp, 3 predicted proteins | sample FrelakmetDIP11DI_FD_187148 | JGI IMG/M metagenome (GOLD analysis project Ga0209254, IMG submission 187148) | Freshwater lake sediment microbial communities from the University of Notre Dame, USA, for methane emissions studies - DIP11 DI (SPAdes)... | ecosystem: Environmental > Aquatic >... | reverse complement strand
GGATTTGACCCAAGTGGATCAAGTAATACTCCACCTGAAGTAATTAGTTATCTTCTGACGGCAAAGAATAATGTAGGTAAATTAGGGTACCGGAGGGATAACATTGGCTCTGGCTTTCTGTGGGTGAATTCTAAACTTGAAAACAATCCAGCGGTATATAATGGTGTGAATTTGAAAGACAGCATCATGGCCAGATGGAAAACTGCACCTTTGGTAGGGGAGGCAATGAATTGCTGTTCTGCTGATGGAGGGAATCAAATATACTTTGACTTATCACGACAGATTTCTTTTTACCATATCAACTCAATGGGCAACGGCAACTTTGAAAATGGTACAAGTGCCACTACTCAGAACGCATTCAGGGCTGCCGGGAAGTTAATGGGATTCAGGTATCTTACTGAAGGTGGATCAATGCCTACATCAATAGCAAGTGGTGTTGCCTTCAATATTACTTTGAACTGGAAAAATGAAGGGAATAGCCCGACATACGAAAGATGGTTTATAGATTTCACCTTAAGAAATACAACTACTAATGCTATAGTTTGGACGGGTACAGCCAAGTATAACTTAAAGGCATTACTGCCGTTAACAACTGCCACGGCTGTAAGTGAATCATTCACAGTGCCGGCAACTGTAGCGAATGGTACCTATAAACTCCATATGACCGTGAGGGATTCGTCAGGATACCGCAAACCAATGCCCTTATTTATTACCGGCGTACAAACTGACGGGTCCTATATTCTCAGGAGTTCAATAACAGTAACTTCATCGGGTAATACTCCGCCTGTAGCTAATGCGGGAGCTAATCAGTCGATAACTTTGCCAGTTTCAACTGTAACTCTTACAGGAAGCGGAACCGATGCAAATGGCTCAATAAGTTCATATGCCTGGTCAAAAGTCAGTGGTACGGGGGGAACTATAGTTTCTGCTGCAACAGCTAGTACAAGTGTAACCGGATTAACGGCAGGCACTTATGTGTTTAGATTAACAGTTACTGATAACAATGGTGCTACGGCAAATGACGATGTACAAGTTACCGTCATTAGTCCACCACCGCCAGCCCCACCGAATCAGCCCCCTTTTGCTAATGCAGGGAGTGATCTAACCGTTACACTTCCTGCAAATACTGCCTCGCTGAACGGGAGCGCTAATGATCCAGACGGATCCATAGCTTCCTATGCCTGGACCAAAGTGTCAGGCCCAGCAGGCGGGACCTTGCAAACACCAGCTACAGCCAGTACCAATATTGCCGGGCTTATCGCCGGAACCTATGTATTCAGATTAACAGTAACTGACAATAGCGGAGCTGTTACAACTGATGATATACAAATTGTAGTATTACCAGGTAACCAGGCGCCTGTTGCCAATGCCGGCACTGACAAAACCACAACATTGCCCGCAAACACTGTTGCGCTAAGTGGCAGTGGAACTGATGCTGACGGTACTGTTACAACTTACGCCTGGACAAAAGTTTCCGGGCCTGCCGGGGGGAACCTTCAATCACCCGCTGTGAATACAACTTCTGTTACCGGACTTAATGCGGGCACTTATGTTTATCGTTTAACTGTAACAGACAATGATGGCGCTACCGGCACAGACAATGTGCAGATAGTAGTAAGCGCATCACTGGCACCATCACCTTCTAACCAGGCGCCGCTGGCCAATGCCGGAAATGACATTGTCATAACTTTACCGGTGAATACAGCTACATTGACTGGTTCAGGTAGTGACCCGGACGGCTCTGTTTCCTCTTACAGATGGGCAAAACTATCAGGCCCTGCTGGCGGAAATATTCAGTCACCCAATACGGCTGCAACAAACCTGACGAGTCTTATTACAGGTACTTACTTATTCCGTCTCACCGTGACAGATAACGCAGGTGCACAGTCATCAGATGATATCCAGGTAACCGTAAATGCGGCACCTGCACCTGTTGGAAACCAGTCACCCATTGCCAATGCGGGTAATAATATAAGTATTACATTACCATTGAGTACTGCGACATTGGCTGGTAGCGGAACCGATCCGGACGGAACGATCGCCGCATACAGCTGGGCTAAAGTATCAGGTCCTGCAGGTGGAAATATTCAGTCAACTAATACGGCTACCGCAAATGTTACCGGATTGGCTCAGGGTACCTATGTCTTTCGTTTAACCGTTACCGATAATGACGGAGCCGCTTCAACAGATGATGTACAATTGGTAGTGAATGCAGCTCCGATAATACCTAACGTAGCACCCATTGCCAATGCCGGAAGAGATATATCAATTACTTTACCCGTAAACAGCACCTTGCTTAACGGTACGGCATCATCAGATCCAGATGGAAGCATCGTATCTTACAGCTGGAGAAAAGTACAGGGTTCTAACAGCAGCAATTTTTCCAGTACCGATGCAGCTTCAGTAACAGTAAGCGGACTGACAAACGGCTCACACGAGTTTGAACTTACCGTTACAGATAACAGAGGTGCAACTGCTACAGACAGGGTTCTGGTTACCGTTATAAGAATAAATCAATCTCCTGTTGCCAGTACATTAATTGATACAGTTGTAGTTGAACTGCCTGTTCAAAATGCTGAACTTAATGCAACAAATTCATATGATCCTGACGGTGCAATTTCTTCATACCAATGGTCATATGCCAAAGGCCCTAAAGCACCGAAAATGCTTAGCCCGGCTGCTTCTAAAACGGTGGTTGCAGACCTGGTAGAAGGAACCTATCAGTTTGATTTGCTGGTAACAGATAATGATGGCGGAAAAGCACGCAAAGCAGTGTTTGTGCTGGTAAAAAACAGTTCAAGCCGCCGCCAGATTCCGGATGTTTCTATCTACCCTAACCCTGCGGTTAATACTGTAAATATCAAAATCAATAGCCAGGTTGCAGGACGTACCACTGTTACTTTAGTTGATATGAATGGTAGGCCGGTTTTAAATGATGTGTTTACAAAAGGGTACAGCACAACTATACATCAGATTAACATCTCCGGGCTTCCAAAAGGAACCTACGCTGCCATCATCCAGGTGGATCAGACAGAAAGAGTTGTAGAAAAAATTATTAAGTTTTAAAATGGATGATTGAATTTCTGGATAATAGTAAGAGCGGTGACCCCAAAAGGTCGCCGTTCTTTTTTTAGGTCAACTCCTGAATTTATTACAACTGAAAGCCCATTGCTGTTTTATCTGAAAGTCATTCAATCAGTATGTTGTACTACAAGTACCTGCTTTTTTTGGCTACCCGCTTTCACCTACTTTTGCAAAAAAAGCTATCGGCCATACACATCCAATATTATCAAATCCTATAGAGTATCTGAAAGGTGTAGGCCCTTTTCGTGCTGATTTACTGAAAAAAGAACTGGGTATTTTTACTTTTGGACAGCTTCTGGATTTGTTTCCTTTCAGGCATATTGATAAAACAAGTATAAGGACAATTGCCGAAATTACCCCACAAACAGAATATATCCTGCTGGCCGGCATTATCACGGGTATTGAATTGACCGGCGAAAAGAGAAGCAAACGACTAACAGCTATCCTCACTGACAAAACAGGAACCCTCGAACTTACATGGTTTCAGGGGATAAATTGGATCCAAAAATCGCTCTTGCCTGGAACACCCTACCTCGTTTATGGAAAACCCGGATTTTTCATGGGTAAACCGCAGTTAACCCATCCGGAACTTGAGCCGTTTCAACCGCAATCTGCTGAAACACGGAATTTTCTTGAACCGGTTTATCCTTCCACTGAAAAACTCAAAGCCCGGGGGCTTTCTGGCAGGAGTATTGGAAAGCTAACTTATAACCTGTTTGGCATATTAACGGAAAAAGAGATTCCGGAAAACCTGCCTGTATCAATTTGCAACCGTTTCAATTTTCCATCCCGGTGGGAAGCATACAGGAATATTCATTTCCCTGCTGATCCTGAAGCATACGAAGCGGCATTGCATCGTTTGAAATTCGAAGAATTTTTTATGGCTCAGATCAGGCTGGGACTAATAAAATCAAGCAGGCACAGGTTTTCAAAGGGGTTTGTGTTTGAAAAAGTGGGTTCATTATTCAACGAATTCTATGCACATCATTTACCTTTTTCATTAACGGGTGCACAAAAAAGAGTGCTTAAGGAAATCCGAAAAGATATTGGATCTGGCCGGCAAATGAACCGGCTCCTGCAGGGTGATGTGGGCAGTGGAAAAACAATTGTAGCTTTAATGAGTATGCTGATAGCAGCAGATAATGGTTTCCAGAGTTGCCTCATGGCACCAACTGAAATCCTGGCGCATCAGCATTTCGAAAGCCTTTCAGTTTTACTAAAGGGCATTCCGGTAACTGTTCAACTACTTACGGGTTCAACCAGATCGGCGAAACGAAAAAAGACACTGGAAAGCGCCATCAGTGGCGATCTGAATATACTTATTGGCACGCATGCACTTATTGAAAAGGATGTTAAGTTTCAAAAACTGGGCCTGGCCATAGTTGATGAACAACACCGTTTTGGTGTGGCTCAAAGGGCGAGGTTATGGGAGAAGAGCAATACAGTACCTCATGTGCTGGTAATGACTGCCACGCCAATTCCCCGGACCCTGGCAATGACCGCCTACGGCGATCTTGACTCCAGTATTATGGATGAAATGCCACCAGGCAGGCAGCCTATTCTCACTGTTCACCGTATGGAAGATAGTCGCCCACAGGTAATGGAATTCATCCGAAAGGAAATCAAACTTGGCAGGCAGGCTTATATAATTTTTCCATTGATAGAAGAAAGCGAGACACTGAATTATGAGAACCTGATGAAAGGCTATGAGAATGTAAAAGCCTGGTTTCCAGAGCCAAAATACTGGATCAGTATGGTCCATGGGAAAATGAAAGCAAAGCAAAAGGAGGAAAATATGCAACGCTTTGTGAAATGCGAAACCCAGATCATGGTTTCCACAACAGTAATAGAAGTAGGCGTAAATGTACCTAATGCCTCAGTTATGGTTATTGAAAGCGCCGAAAAATTCGGGCTCAGCCAGCTTCATCAACTGCGGGGAAGAGTAGGAAGGGGTGCTGAAAAGAGTTACTGCATTTTATTGACTGGAAATAAGGTTTCACGGGAAGCAAAGGAAAGACTCGGCATACTTTGTGCCACTAATGATGGATTCAAGATTGCCGAAAAAGACCTCGAGATCAGAGGTCCGGGGGATATCGAAGGAACAAGGCAAAGTGGAGCCCTAAACTTTAAACTCGCGAACATCCTTACCGATCGTCCGTTATTGGAAGACGCAAGGGCCGAAACAGAAAAATTACTGGATATTGACCCGGAGCTGGAGTTGCCAGAACATGGGGCACTGAAAAAATTTTTACAATCGGGGCAAGGGAAAAATCCCTGGAGTAAAATTTCCTAAATTACAATTAACAAGTTCTATAGGTTTAATGAAGTACTTTTAACAGAGAAAATGAAAACAAAGTCCGGATACCACATAATACTTTTTCTGGCTCTTCTGCTGTTTTCTGCCCGGCCAGCCTTCTCACAGTCTTATTATGCTTTGGAATTTATTGAAAATAAGGGGCAGTGGGGCGACAAATTTCAATATAAGGCAGACGTAGGCAATGGCGCATTTTTTCTCCAACAAAACGGTTTTACTGTTCTGCAACATAATGAAGCAGACTATAAACGCGTGCTTGAATTAATGCATGGCCATGGTCAAAATGCTGGTGAGAATATTTCTAAGGATAAAGCCGGCCCTGATGGGATCCATTCAAAACTGGAAGACAAGGACCATATTCTCAGATCACATGCATACCGGGTAACCTTTGCCGGTAGTTCGCCAAATGCGCAGGTTTTAGGTGAAAAATTAATTGAATCCACTGCAAATTATTTTATAGGTAATGATCCGTCAAAATGGAAAACCGGCATTCGTTCATTCCAGGTAATGACCTATAAGAATATGTATCCGAATATTGATGTCAGGTATTATTCAGAAGGAGGCAAGTTAAAATATGATATCGTTGCCTACCCGGGAGCCGATATCAGCCGAATATTATTGAGGTATGAAGGAGCAGAAAAGCTTTCGGTTAAAAACGGACAGTTGATCATTCAAACTTCTGTTGGCGAAACGAAGGAACTGAGTCCCTATTCTTTCCAGATTATTAATGGGAAGAAAGAAGAAGTTGGCTGCCAGTATCAGGTAAAAGGAAACCAGGTTTCTTTTTCCGTTAAGAATTATAACCCGAACGAAATGTTGGTTATTGACCCAACTTTAGTCTTTGGCACATTTTCAGGTAGCCGTGCAAGTAATTGGGGATTCACTGCAACTCCAGGACCAGATGGTAGTTTTTTTGCCGGCGGTATTGTATTTGGTGCAGGTTATCCTATTACAACAGGCGCTTTTCAAACTAATTTCGCAGGTGGAGCCGGGGCCATTGATATTGGCATCACACGATTCAATTCAACCGCAACAAGCCGGCTTTATTCCACTTATATTGGTGGCAATGGTGAGGACTTCCCGCATAGCTTAATATCAGACGGACAGGGCAACCTGGTGGTGCTGGGCAGGACCAATTCATCGGATTACCCTTCTACCGGAAAAGTTGGTGACGGGGGCGGAACAGATATTGTAGTTACCAAACTTAATGCCGCTGGAACAGCATTAATAGGTTCATTAGTAATCGGGGGCACCGGATCGGATGGTGCTAATATTAACCCGGATATAAGTCCAAACTGTGGGTCACTGTTATATAACTATGGCGATAATGCCCGCAGCGAAGTTATCATTGATGCTGCCAACAATATTTATATCGCAGCAAGCACTCTGTCGTCAGATTTTCCGGTTAAAGGCGCAGTTCAGGGAACCCTGGGTGGAAAACAAGATGCCGTGGTCATGAAACTCAATCCATCGCTTACCACTGTTTTTTTTAGTACCTATTTGGGTGGAGCTGAAGATGATGCAGGTTTTGTTTTAAAACTTAACCCGGTCAATGGAAATATTTATGTGGCTGGCGCAACTTCCAGTCCCGATTTCCCCGGCAATAAAGTAGGAAGCATTCAGCCTAATTTCCAGGGCGGACCCGGAGATATTGATGGTTATATTTCTATTCTTAGCAACGACGGAGCAACAAACATTCGGTCAACTTTTCTGGGCACATCTGCCCTTGATTTCATTTATGGTATTCAATTTGATCGAAACGGATTCCCATATGTAATGGGTATAACCCTGGGTAACTGGCCAGTAATTAATGCTGCATATAGAAATGCAGGGTCAAAACAGTTCATTTCAAAACTAAGGGCTGATCTTTCGGCCTATGTTTATTCTACTGTCTACGGCGCTGCAAACAGTATCCCTAATATATCGCCTGTTGCCTTTCTGGTTGACAGATGTGAAAACGTTTATGTATCGGGTTGGGGTGGTAAGCTTAATCCATGTTCAAGTTCCAGTTGTTATGATACAAAAACTTCCGGCACAATAGGCATGCCAGTTACCCCGGATGCTATCAAGTTAACTACAGACAATCGCGATTTTTACTTTTTTGTAATGGAAAGAGATGCGGTTTCTCAATTATATGGTTCCTTTATTGGGCAGTCGGGCGGAGAGGGTGATCATGTGGATGGAGGAACAAGTCGCTTCGATGCCCGGGGGGCTATCTACCAGGCTGTTTGTGCAAATTGCGGTGGTAATAATGCCTGTGCAACCGCTCCTATAACAGTACCCTTTCCCGTTACCCCTGGCGTAGTGGCACCTGTTAATGGTTCATTAGGTTCCGGCTCAAGCGGGGAATGCAATCTGGCTGCCCTTAAAGTTGCCTTTGAATTTGACGGTGTTGCAACTGGTGTCAGATCATCCATTAACGGAGTCCCTAATGATTCTTCCGGCTGTGTACCGCTTAAAGTTGATTTTGAAGACACCCTGGCAACTGCTCAATCTTATACATGGGATTTTGGCGATGGTTCACCATTGGTTACAACTACCGTTGCCAATGTTAGCCATACTTACAATTTGGTAGGTGTATACCGGGTTAAATTACTTGCAACTGATAACACCAAATGCATCCCCACCGATTCTTCGTTTATGCATATCCGGGTGAGGAACGATCAGGCACCGCTGGATTTAAATGCCGTTAAACTGCCTCCCTGCGAAAGCCTTACATACCGTTTTGACAACCTGACAGTGGCACCACCAGGCAAACCATTTGTCGGAAATATTTTTACCTGGGATTTCGGGGATAATTCACCGAGGATAATCACCACTTTTGGACCGATTACCCATACCTATGCAGCTCCGGGCACTTACAATGTAAAACTGATTCTGAGTGATACCAGTTATTGCAACGGGCCGGACTCGATAGTGCGGTCGGTGAGGCTGGCTCCCAATGTAGCTGCAAGGTTTGAAACACCGCCGGCAGGCTGTGTGCCTTACACCGCAGTTTTTGTAAATACTTCATTGGCTGGCCAAACTTTCTCCTGGGACTTTGGCGATGGAACTACATTTATAGGTGCCAATCCTCCCCCAAAACTTTATGCAAATACTGGTACATATACCATTACTTTAATAGCCAATGATCCTTCTACCTGTAACCTTACAGATACTACAAGACAAACAATTACAGTACATCCTATCCCAATTGCAGGATTCACTTTCAGTCCCAATCCGGGTCAGGAAAATACACCTACTTCATTTAACAATACATCAATTGGCGCAGTAAGATATTTCTGGTCTTTTGGCGACGGGGATACATCAATCCTCGCCAATCCGGTACATCAATACAGAATTACAGGCACTTTCGATGCATGCCTTATCTCCTATAACCAGTTCGGCTGTGCCGATACCCTTTGCCAACAAGTATCAACTATTATTGTTCCATTAATTGACGTGCCTAATGCCTTTACTCCAAACGGTGATGGTATTAACGATAATGTGTTTGTGCGTGGATTTGGTATCTCTAAAATGACCTTCAAAATTTACAATCGGCTGGGACAACTCGTTTTTCAATCAGCCGATCAGGCCAATGGATGGGATGGACGATTTAAAGGAGTTTTGCAACCTATGGATTCATATGGCTACACGCTTGAAGTGGATTTCAGTAATGGTACCCGAGCCACGAAAAAGGGCGATATTACACTAATTCGGTAAAGAAAAAGTGAATGATTATTTTGGTCTGTTCAGAATGAATAAAAGGCTTCAGTAAAATGATAAAAATCGGACAAATAGTTAACCTGAATATGATAAAGAAGACTTTACCTTTTCATCGGGGTGTTTTTTTCATTATCGCCTTACTGCTTTCGGCAATGCTGAAGGTACAGGCACAGGATATTCATTTTTCTCAATTTTTCAATTCACCTTTGACCACCAATCCTGCCAATACAGGATTTATTCCGGAAGCGGATTACCGTGTGGGGGCTCATTATCGAAGCCAGTGGACAAGCATACCGGTGCCCTTTAAGACTATGAGTATTTTTGGAGATGCTCAGGTATTCCGGGATCGTTTTGAAACGGGCTGGATAGGTCTGGGCGGGGTGATATTGAGGGATGTTGCCGGTTCGGGAAATCTCACTTCAACAAAAATATATGGCTCTGCCGCCTATCACCAAATGCTGGGTAATACAGGATTACTTTCTGCAGGATTTAACATTGGTATAGCCAACAAAAGAATTGATGAAACCAAATTTACTTTTGATAATCAGTGGAACGGGAAATTTTTTGATGTTGGCGCGTTAAGCGGAGAAGCTTTTGAAAGCAACAATATCAGTTATCTTGATATCCAGGTTGGGCTTAACTACGCTTTTTTCCCAACAGATGATATATATATGCATGCCGGCGTTTCAATGCATCATATTAACAGGCCAAGGGAAACTTTCTTTACAGAAAAACCGGATTATGATAACCGCCTCTCGCCAAGGTATATTGCATTTGCAGATGGTGTATTTAAATTAAACGAACAATGGATAATTAGTCCCGGGGCTTATTTCTCCATCCAGGCCCAAGCTACAGAACTGGCACTGGGGCTGCATGCCAATTATAACCTGACCGGCGACGGTGAGCAACAACTTATCGGCGGAGTGTACTTTCGTGCAGGTGATGCCTTCATACCCATGATAGGGTACCAATGGAAAAATATTCGTTTCATGTTTAGTTTTGATGCGACAACATCTGCGCTTAGAAATTATGATAACATGAATGGGGCCACAGAATTTGCATTGATGTACAGTGGCTTTTACTCGGAATATAAAGGTGACAAAAGACAAAGCCTATGTCCTAATTTCAGGCAATGATTCTCTTTTTCTCATAGACAAAAAGTATTCTTTCCAAGCATTCTGGTTTCTGCTTGATAATTTTCCTATTGGGTTTATTTACGCAATGTAAATATAGGGGTCCAATGATTCGAATAAAATAACTATTAAATACAGCATAAATTAGCCCAGGAAAACTCAGAAAAACAACGCGCAGAATATTTGGCGGTTTTTTTATATTTGATTATTCCGAATGATGGTCAGAGAAATCCGTGGCAAAATTTGTTGTTGTCTTTGAATTATTTGTCCAAGGAAATATTCAGACAGGTTCGTTGTTTATCAACTTGAGGCCTTTTTCTTCCTTTGTACCTTCTATATAACAAAATCTCAAAGTTTGTTTCACGCAAAGGCACAAAGAATTAATAAAAGGCGCGAAAAAATATTTCAACCTGAACAACTTTGCGGCTTTCTAATCTTTGCGACTTTGCGAGAAATTTTTCTCATTGAGGGGTGTAAGCTAGATTAAAAGCAAAAAAATATACAGAAAAGCCTCTGACTGTTCTTCGGACTGTTTTTCTGTGCTTTCTGTGTCTATTGTACTCCTTATAAAATAGTTATTTTATTCGAGACATTGGGCCCCCGAGTTGTTCGAGGCGTCGAGTTGTTCGAGGCGTCCTCGCCTCGAACCTGTATTTAACCAGCCTGTGGCTGGTTTGGCGGTTGTCGCGGAACGCGACTTAATAAGGGTGTTAGGC
>Ga0209254_10006289_pt1 | contig 10953 bp, 4 predicted proteins | sample FrelakmetDIP11DI_FD_187148 | JGI IMG/M metagenome (GOLD analysis project Ga0209254, IMG submission 187148) | Freshwater lake sediment microbial communities from the University of Notre Dame, USA, for methane emissions studies - DIP11 DI (SPAdes)... | ecosystem: Environmental > Aquatic >... | reverse complement strand
ATCGACCTCTCGGCATTTCCCGAGCACACCGTCCAGGTGCGCGGACGGGTGCAGAGCGTCAGCTATTACGCCATTGCCGACGCGGCGGCACTGGCGCCGATGCTCGTCCAGGACGCCCCGCACGCTTCGCCGTCCGCCGTCAAGTTGTGAATGAGGTCATGGCGAGGGTATATTCAGCACGAATGAACGCCCCGACCCGTCCCATCGATCGCGCCCGCACGCCGGGGCGGTCATGAGCGCGATCTCGGCTCCCGACGCCACAACGCAGGCGCAGGCCGTGGCGCCGACCGGCGCGGTCACGTTCCTGTTCACCGATATCGAGGGCAGCACCCGGCTCTGGGAGGAATTCGCGGATTCGATGCGCATGGCGCTCGCGCGCCACGACGCCTTGCTGCGGCAGGCGATCGGACAGCATCGCGGATTCATCTTCAAGACCGGCGGCGATGCCTTCTACGCCGCCTTCGGCGCGGCGCCGGATGGCGTCGCCGCTGCGCTGGCGGCCCAGCAGGCGCTTGCGGCGGAGCCCTGGCCGGGTCGAGCGGTGATTCGCGTCCGTATTGGCCTGCACACCGGCATCACCGAGTTTCGCGATGGCGATTACTTCGGACCGCCGCTCAACCGCGTTGCGCGCATGATGGCGGCAGGCCACGGCGGCCAGACGCTGCTCTCCGTCGCGGCCCGTGACGCGACCGAAGGGTTGCTGCCCGGCGACGCGTCCCTGGTCGCGCTGGGCGAATTCGCCTTCAAGGATCTTCCACAGCCGCAGGCCGTCTACCAGCTGCTGCACCCGAGCCTGCGATCCACGTTCCCCGCACTGCGCACCGTCACCGCACAGGAGACGGTCCCATCGATCGCCGTGCTGCCGTTCGTCAACATGAGCCACGACGAAGAGAACGAGTACTTCGCCGACGGGCTCTCCGAGGAATTGCTGAACGTGCTGGCGAAGATCAAGGGGTTTCGCGTGGCGTCCCGCACGTCGGCCCGCAGCTTCAAGGGCAAGGAGATCGACATCCCGACGGCGGCGCAGCAGCTGCAGGTGGCGAACATCCTGGCCGGCAGCGTGCGCAAGGCCGGCAAGCGGGTGCGCATCTCCACGCAGCTCGTGGAAGCGGCGAAGGACGAGACGCTTTGGGCGGAGACCTATGACCGCGAGCTCGACGACATCTTCGCCGTGCAGGACGACATCGCCCAGTCCGTGGTGAAGGAGTTGCGCGAACGGCTGCTGGGCAAGCCCGCCGACGGCTCCGAGGCGGCCAAGGTCATCGCCGAGGTGCAGGAGGCGTCCAAGGGACGCAGCGAGAACCCCGAAGCGTATCGAATGTACCTGCAAGGCCAATTCTTCCGCGACCAGCTGAACCAGGACGCGACCGCGCGGGCCGTCGAGTGCTACCAGCAGGCGCTCAAGCTCGATCCCGAGTACGCGTTGGCATTGGCGGGGCTTTCGCGCGCCATGTCCGACCTTGCCGGCCAGAACTGGATCCCGCGCAATGACGGCTACGAAGTCGCGAGAACCGCGGCCCAGAAGGCCGTCACGCTCGAGCCTACGCTCCCCGAAGCGCATACCGCGCTCGGCTGGGTGCTGGGCTGGTACGACTGGAACTGGAAGGCGGCCGATGCATCGTTCCAGCGTGCGCTCGAGCTTGCGCCGGGCAGCACTCTGGCGCTCAACGGCGCCGCGACGTTCTTCGGCAACCTCGGCAATCTCGATGTGGCGGTAGGGCTCTTCCGCCGCGCGGTCGGTCTCGATCCCCTCAACGTCCCGGTCAATCGCAACCTCGGGCTCTATTGCCTGGCCGCCGGCGCCTTGCAAGAAGCCGAGGCCGCGCTGACCAAGACACTCCAGTTGAGTACCCAGAGCGGGATGACCTACTGCTGGCGTGGGCTCACGCGCCTCGCCCAGGGGCGCCTCGACGAGGCCCTCGCGGACGTCGAAAAGGAGGTCAGCCCGATCTTCAAGCTGGTCGGCACCGCCATCGTCCAGCACGCGCGCGGGGATGCCGCGGCTTCCGACGCCGCGCTGGCGGCGCTGATCAACGAGTACGGGTCGGACAGCCCGTACCAGGTCGCCGAGGTCTACGGCGCGCGCGGCGACGCCGACAACGCGTTCATGTGGCTCGAGAAGACGTTCGCCGACCGCGACCCCGGCCTGTCGTACATGAAGATGGACCCGAACCTGCAGAAGATCCGCAGCGATCCGCGCTGGCAGCCGCTGCTCGCGAAGATCGGGCTGGCGGACTGACGTCCGCCGCGCCGCCCTGTCCCGGACGCGAGGGTCCGTAGCGCCTCTTCCTTCCCGGACTTCGCTTCACTCCCGCCGCGATGCCCCGCGGCGGGAGTGAAGTCCGACGGACGCCCCGATCAGGGCGGGCCGTTGTAGAGCTCGGCGGTATTGCGCATCGCCGCGAAGTCTCTTCCGCCGGTCACGAGCACGCGCCCATCCAGCAACGTCGTTGCCGCGTGCCCATAGCGCGCCCCGGCGAGCGACACGCCTGTGGCAAACACGTTGATGGCCGGCTCGTAGAGCTCCGATGAACTGATTACCGCCGGCGCCGCGTCGACCCCGCCCGCGGCCAGCACCCAGCCGTCGGTGAGCACCGAGGCAGTGTGGCCGGTGCGTCCTGCCACCAGTGATCCGCCGGGCTTGAACTTGCCGAGGTCCGCGATCAGGCAGCTGCCGGCGACGACCGCACAATACACGTCGACGCTCGCGGTCGGCGGCGGCGAGACCCCACCACCAAAGCCGCCCGCAACGAGCACGCGGCCGTCCTGCAGCAGTGTTGCGGTGTGGACCGAGCGGGCCGACGACATGGCGCCGAGCGTCGACCGGAACGTTCCGATGTGGGCGGGCAACGTACACACCGGACCGGCGACCGCCGTGCAATAGATCTCGGCGGTCGCATCCGAGAGACCGCCCACGTTGCCGCCGGCGACCAGCACGGTGGCGTCCCCGAGCAACGTCGCCGTATGCCCGACGCGCCCGAGCGCCATGTTGCCCGTCGGCAGGAACGCATTGGCGGTGCCGCACGGCCCGCCGACCGCGGCGCAGTAGAGCTCCGCCGTGTTGACGGCCATCGGATTCATGGGATCGTCATAGCCGTCCGTGACCAGGACCCGGTTGTCGGCGAGCAGCGTCGCGGTGTGTCCTCGACGCTTCGTCGACATCGGGCTCGCGGGCTTGAACTTGCCGATGTCCGCAGGCGATGTACACAGCGGCCCGGCGACCGCCGCGCAGTAGACCTCGGTCGAGTTCGTGATGCTTGCAGGCAAGTTCAACGCGTCGACGACGCCGCCCGCGACCAGCACGTTGCCGTCGGCCAGCCGCGTCGCGGAATGGCCCCAGCGCGGTGTCGCCATGCCGACGGCCAGCGACTTGAACTTGCCGATGTCGAGCGCCGTGCACGGCCCGGAAGCGACGGTGCAATAGAGCTCGGCCGACGCCGTCACGGTCCCGGCCACGTCGACGATGCCACCCGCCACCAGCACGTTGCCGTCGGGCAGCAGCGTCGACGTATGGTTCTGGCGCGCCGTCGCCATCACGCCATCAGCCGCAGAGAATCCCTCCACGCGCAGCGTCGACGTCGCCGTCGTGGGCGCCAGGAAGTTCGTGCTCGCGGCGTAGTCGAACGTGAGCGAGTACGAGTCGGAGAGGATCGTGGCGTCGTTGATCGTGAACGCCCCGTCCGGCCCGCCCAGGATGGGCGCGTACGTGTTGACCGTCGCCGCGCCCTTCATCAGCACGACCGACGCCGCATTCGCCGGGAAGACCGGGAAGATCGTCGGCTTGCCCGTGCGATTGAGCTTGCCGGCGATCGAGGTCGCGGAAGACAGCGTCGTGAAGTAGTTCGCCGCGACCGTGAACTGCGTCGGCGCCTTGTTCACGGTGAGTGTCGCGTCGGTGAAGACCGCGTCGCACGATGGCGACAGTCCCGAGGTGAGGTTCGACGTGATCGTGTAGCTGCCCGCGTTCGCGGGCGCCGCCGGGACACCAGCCTGCGTCGTCGCGAAGGCCGTCAGGTTGCACGCCGTCGGCCCCGTGAACGTCGCACCGGTCGTGAAGGCCACGGCCGCGGGCGGCACGTCGTCGCCGTAGACAATCGGCGTCGGCGACACGCTGGACGTCACGAACAGCTTGCCGCGGGCGATGGCAAAGCTCTGCGTGACCTGCGGCGCGGCGTTGTAGTTCGTGTTGCCCGCCTGGTTGGCCGCGATCGTGCACGTGCCGGCGGCGACGATCGTCACCGTGGTGCCGACGTTCGTGCAGACCAATGGCGTCTGCGAGCTGAACACGATCGCGATGCCCGAGGGCGCCGCGGTCGGGCTCGTGCTCGACGCGCTGACCGTGACCGGCGCGTCGCCGAACGTCACACCGGTCGGGGCCGCCCCGAACGCGAGGTTCTGGTCCGCCTTTTTGATCGCGAAGGTCGGCGTCAATTGCGGCGCAGACAGATAGTTCGAGTTACCGGTCTGGTTGGCCGCGATCTGGCACGTGCCTGCGCCGACGATCGTCACGGTCGCACCGTTGGTCCCACCCGTCGTGCAAATGGTGGGCGACAGCGACGTGAACGCTACGGCCAGCCCGGAGTTCGGCGCGGTCGGGCTCGTCGTGTTGGCGACGAGCGTGGTCGGCGCGTTGCCGAACGTAAGCTGGTTGTCGACCGGCAGCGTCGTAAAGGCGATGCTCTGCGGCGCCTTGGCGATCGTGATCAGCTTGACCTCGGACTTGGGCGCATACGTCTCGTTGCCGAGCTGGCTCACCGTGACCGAGCAGTTGGGCGGGCTCGCCTGCGTGATCAGCAGCGAATGCCCGTCGGCGTGCATCGTGCACGCGCCACTCGCCGCGAAGGTGATCGGCACCGGCGAGTCGCTGGAGACCAGCGGCGCCAGGTCGAGCAGCTGGACGTACGGCGTCTCCTGAAACGTGAGCGTCGACGGGAAGCCGGCGTACGTGAGCACCGGCGGCCGCGGCAGCACCGTCACTTTGACGACCTGCCGGTCCGTGCGCGCCGGATTGCTGCCGTCGGCCACGTTCACCAGCGTGTAGAAGTCACCCCAGAACTTCGGCGTGAACGAGATCGACGACGTGCTCACCTGCGTCGCTGCGTTCGTCGTGAACGAGCCGACGGCGATCGCCGCCGGCGGACACGGGAGTTTCGCCTGCGGACCGCTCGGCCCGTTGAATATCTGCAGCGTCCCCGATCCCCATCCGGTCGCGCCCTTCGGGCCGTAGACCTGTTGGTTCGTCGTGTCGACGTAGTAGTTGCCGAACGCGCCGAGCGCTGCCGCGGGCGGACCGGCTCCGTTCAGGACCGGGTTGCCGCTCTGGTCGGCGCACACCGCGGTTCCCGTGATCGTCGGGACGCCGCCGAACGTCGTGAATGCCGGACTTGCGGCGTTGAGCGCGACGAACGCCGGCGACGCCGGGAAGCTGAGCGTGGTGATCAGCAGCGGCGACACGGCCGAGCTCGCGTTCGACGCGACCGCCTTGATGCCCCAGCGCAGGAGCTCCGCCGGATCGGGCGGCGTGGCGCCGCCGACGCCGATCGCGCGGATCGTCGCGTGCGCCCGTTCGCCGGGCGCGAGCGCCAGCGTCGCCGCGCTTGAGTCGTCCGGCAGGAACTTGCCGAGATTCGGATCGGTGGGATCGATGAGCGGCAGCGTGCCGACGTTGGAGACTTCGGTGTTGCGCTGGACCAGGCCGGCGCGCAGCGCGCGTCCGGTGCTGTTGGCCGGGCCGGTCGGCGCGATGGCCGCGGGCGTCAGCTCGACCTTGCGCAGGACCAGCTGCAGCTTGTAGCGGGCAGGCGTCGTGCACTGGTAAAGCGGAGCCCCGGTGCAGATGGCGTCGCGCAGCAGCAGCTTGATGGACAGCGTGGTGTCGGTGTTGCCGCGGTTGCGGACGGTGAACGACGTTTCGCGGAAATTGCTGAAGCTCAATTCCCCCGACGTGAACGAATTGCTGGCCAGCTCGACGCCGGCCTGCTCGATCGTGCGCAGCGCGTCGGGGTCGCCGCCGTTGTTGCCGTCGCCCAGTGGCGCGTTGGTCAGCGCGACGTTGGAGAGCGCGTTGTTGGTCAGCGCGGCATTGGACAGCGCGGCGTTGGAGAGCACGACGTTCGACAGCGCGGCGTTGGACAGCACCGCGTTGGACAGCATCGCGTTGGACAGCGCGTTCGCCGCCGGGTCGTTGGAGAGCACGACGTTGGTCAGCGCGTTGTTCGACAGCACGGCATTGGACAGCGCGACGTTGGCCGGATCGATGTTGGTCAGCGCGACGTTGGTCAGCGCGTTGTTGGTCAGCACGGCGTTCGACAGCGCGGCGTTCGACAGCGCGTTGTTGGACAGCACGGCGTTGGTCAGCACGACGTTGGACAACGCCGCGTTGGTCAGCACGTTGTTGGTCAGCGCGGCGTTGGAGAGCGCGGCGTTGCTCGGGTCGAGATTCTCGACCTGCAGGTTCGACAGGACGGCGTTGGACAGCACGACGTTGGACAGCGCCGCGTTGGTCAGCGCATTGTTGGTCAGCACCGCGGTGGTGAGCGCGTTGTTGGTGAGCGCGTTGTTGGTCAGCGCGGCATTGGACAGGACGACGCTGCCGAGACTGTCGTTGGCGACGTCGTTGGACGTGCCGTCGCCGTTGGTGACGAACACGCCCGTCGGATCCGGGTTCAGCACTAGCGTCGACGTATAGGCGTCGGGACCGTCGACCCGGACCAGCACTTTCGCCTTCGCGGTGCTAGACGTCGCCCACACGGTTCGCGTCGATGACGAGCGCGGCTGGACGATGATGTCGAGGGTCGCCTTCTTGGCCGCGGTGCCCGGTGGAGGGAGGCTCTCCTTGTTGAACGCCGCGTCGACGCCGGCGGCCTGCGCTGGAAGTGTCAGCGTGTACGTGCGTTCCAGGTTGCTCAGGTTCTGGACGGTGACGACGAAGCCGCGCGGCGCCGTGTTGCTCAACAGCTTCGAGTTCGCGTTGGCCGTCGCGACGGTGTTTTCGGAAACGACCGCCGAGTAGACGTTCTGGTTGCGGTTGCCGGCGTAGCCGGGCGTCGCGCAGCCGCTGAAATTGGTGCTGCCGGTGGCCTGGCCGGTGCCGTTGGTCGTCAGCGACGCGGACAGGCACGTGGGCGTGGCCCAGTTCCCGTCGAGCGGCGGAATGACGTCGCGATTGTCGGTGAACGTGACGTGGAACACCGGGGCCAAGCCGCTGGTGGTGAAATTGTCGTTCGCGGTGCCGCCGACGTTGAACTTGTACGGCCGCGCCGGATCGCCGGTCGCGACGATGATCTGGCCCGCGGCATCGATGTAGTCGCCGATGAACGCGGCGGTCCCGTTGACGAACATCGGCAGGTTCGGCGGATTGACCTCCTTCTGCCGGATGTCGTACGTGCCCTGCTGCGGGGTCAGGGATCCGTCGCCGTTGATCGTGCCGGCGACCGTGCTGCCGAAGCCGTACTGCGAGACGCGGCTCGACGCGAACTGCGGCGCGTCGGCCGGGTCGGCCATCGCGGCGAACACGTCGAGCGTATGGCGGCGCACCAGGTAGGGTGTGCCGTCGGTGAGGTACGACGTCCAGACCACGTCCGGCAAGTGGCAGCTGGCCCCGGGGACGAGCGGTGCCGTGACGCCGGCGGGCAGCTTGCACAACGGATCGAGATTGCCCTTCGGCTCGCGGACCTCCACCAGCTGGTTCACCGACGTGCAGGTGTTGCCGGTCGGGCACTGCAATACGCCTTCGGTATGGTCGAGGCGGTTGTCGAGCCAGGTGACGAGCAGCTTGCCGGCGGCGAACGTGAGCGCCGGCTGCAGCTGGTGGCCGCGGCCGGCCGGATTCGCCGGGTTCCTGGGGTCGGCGGCGGGCGGGTCGACCGCAACGGGCGCCGGCCACGTGTTGCCGCCGTCGAGCGACGTCGACATCACGACGCGACCGTCGCAGTCGGCCGCATTGGGAGACGGGCACGCATACGGCGGCAACTCGTTCGGCGCCACCTTGCGCTGCGTCCACGCCACGTGCACGCGGCTTTGCCCGTTCTTGACGGATACGGCGATCGACGGGAAGGCGAGCGTGCGGAACGAGGCGCCCGAGGCGCCCTGGTCGTAGGGGATGAAATTGGCGACGCGGATCGCCTTGTTCGTCCACTTCTTGCCGCCGTCGGTGGACTTGCTGACGTAGATGGCGTCCGGGCCGTCGAAGTTGCGCCATGCGACGTAGACGGCGCCCGTCAGCGGATCGACGGCAAGGCTGGTGCCCGTGTTGCCCTTGAGCGAATTGGAAAGCTTCTGCGGCTTGCCGAAGGTCTTGCCGCAGTCATCGGACACGGCGACCCGCGCCTGCGGGTGCTCGTTCTGGCCCTGCCCGGTGAAGTTGGCGAACGAGACGTAGACGTTGAACGCCGGCACGGGTTCCGCCGCGGGCGTGACGTCGCTGCGGCCCTTGGTCCATGACAGCAATTCACAGGTCTTCCCGGCGTTCCACGAGCGGCCGGTGATGTCGGAAGCCACCCACGGCTTGTCCTTGAACTGGCCCGGCGTCCCCTTGTCGACGATCCACATGACGTCGGGGAGGATCGGATCCTCGGCCGGCCGCAGCAGCGGATGGCCGGAGGCATTCACGCCCCGCACGTCCGTGCTGCGCTGGATGTCGTTGTTCTTGTCGACGAAGCGCTGCACGGCGACCACACCGTCGTCGCTCGTGTCGCGCTTGCCTGCGATGAACGAGTAGAAGAACGTCCCGTACGGCCCTGGCCGAACGGTCGGGTCGGCGCTGAAGTCGGGCGCCAGCGCCTTGAGGGGCGCGGACAGGCCGGTCGGGTCGTTGCACTGGGGGATGTTGATCGGGCAACCACCGAGGACGACCGACCGCCACGAAGCTCCGCCATCGACGGATTTGTAGAGCGTGGTCCACGCCTTGCCGCCCCTCAGGCCCTCGGCGGTCAATGCCCCCACCTGCCGGTAATCGTTCGACGCGGCGAGTAGGTGGCGCGGATTGCGCGAGGACACCGCGATCGATGGCTCGTTCTGCTTGGTGAGGAACGGATCGCCTTCGGGGAACTTCGTCCCCGAGACCATGTTGACGTTCGGCCCCGCAACCGGGGGCGCCGCTGACGCGACAGCAGGCAGCAGCAGTCCGCCCAGGAAGGCCGCGGCAAGGAATTGGGGAAGCGACGACGGGATGTTCATCACGAATAGCCTCATTTCGAATAGCCTCATTTCCGGCGCTGCACGCCGGCTCGCAGCCTTTTGGAGAGCGACCGACGACAGGCGTTCACGCTGCTGCGGCTTCCGCAGCGCCACAAAGGCGCTCTAGGGGCGACCGACGGGATCGGCTCGCGGCGCCAGGCGCGCCGCACGGGACGCGACCTGCTCTCTTGTACTCGTGACGTCGTGAATAGGTCGCATTTGTACTCCTTTTCGCGTTGCTGTCAAGGCGGTTCCGAGCGGTTGTCCCGAGCGGTTCGGGGAGGCAACGGCGTGGTCGTCGCGACCTGTCCTGAACAACGCGGTCCTGGCGCCGATGTTTCGCTGCGCATTGGGTGAACCCGGTCCGCCGCCGTGCGCATAGCCCGCTGCGGAGGACGACGGCCGTCCGGCGCTGCCGTCACCCGCCTCGCCACTGCTCGATGAGCGCCACCTGGCACGACGTCTCGGGGGAAAGCGGGTGCCGGGCGCGCTTTTCCATCACCCGCCATTTGCGCGCGATCACGTCGAGCGCGGCGGCGGCAGCGAAGCCCTGCTCGCGCAGCAGGCAGCCGACCACGGTGCCGGTACGGCCCACTCCGCCCCAGCAGTGCAGGTAGAGCGGATGGCCGGCCCCGATCGCCGCATAGATCGCGTCCAGCGTCTGGCGCATCAGCGCCACCGACGGCACGCCTAGGTCGGGAATCGCAGAGCGCCGATGATGGATGCGGACACCACGCGTCAAGGCGCGTTCGAACAGAATCGGGACGTAGGACCCCGGGCCCTCGTGCTCGGACGTAAGGTCGATGAACTGCCGGACACCCGCGTCGAGCAGCGCGTCGACCCTGGCAATGCCGTCCGGAACGGCTATAGCCCCCGGATGCTCCCCCGCGAGCACCTGCCCGGGGATCAGCCAGTAGCAGTTGGCATGCGGGCGCGCGATGACGTCGCCCGGCGTATCGAAGGCGTCGCGCTCGATCGCAGGGATCGGAAGACGGGGACAGACCACGTTTTTCGACACCGTCGGCGAAGTGGATGCGACTAATTGCCGAAAACCGTGGTCTGTCCCCGTCTTCACGTCTTCAGGACGGCCTCAGTGCGCGAGGATCTTCGACAGGAAATCCTTCGTCCGCTCGCTCTTCGGGTTCCTGAAGAACTCGGCCGGCGTGTTCTGCTCCACGATCTGTCCCTGGTCCATGAAGATCACGCGGTCGGCGACCGAGCGGGCGAAGCCCATCTCGTGCGTCACGCACAGCATGGTGATGCCCTGGCGCGCGAGCTCGCTCATCACTTCCAGCACTTCGTTGATCATCTCCGGGTCGAGCGCCGAGGTCGGCTCGTCGAACAGCATGATCTTCGGTGTCAGGCACAACGCCCGGGCGATCGCGACGCGCTGCTGCTGGCCGCCGGAGAGCTGCAGCGGATACTTCGATGCCTGCTCGGTGATCTGTTCCGCACCCTCGCCGCCCTTGCGGGCGAGCCGCTCCGACAGCTTGGTAAATCGGGAAATGTCGACGAACGCAGCGGTGCCGCTCGCCGTCCAGAAGCGTCCGGCGGGGTCATCGACCAGATGCTGCTGCAGGATACGGGCGACATAGCGGCGCACCTGCCCGCCGTCGGTCGTGTCCGCGGCGAGCGACACCTCAGGCTCGTTCACGGAAACAGAAGGGAGTGGGAGATCACCGGACATGGCGGGGGGACAGAGTCGACGTGGCCCGCAATTCGATGTGATAAACGGTCCGGGGTCGGCGCCGCCGGACCGTTTATCACATCGAATTG
>Ga0209254_10006288_pt1 | contig 10954 bp, 9 predicted proteins | sample FrelakmetDIP11DI_FD_187148 | JGI IMG/M metagenome (GOLD analysis project Ga0209254, IMG submission 187148) | Freshwater lake sediment microbial communities from the University of Notre Dame, USA, for methane emissions studies - DIP11 DI (SPAdes)... | ecosystem: Environmental > Aquatic >... | reverse complement strand
AGGCGGAAGTTGATCTGCACCTGCTTGTATACCAGGAAGGTTGCCAGGAACGCCAGGCAGACCAACCAGACGCTGCTGCGTTTCTTGAAGAGCTGGCGTCCGAGCAGGTACATGCCTGCCAGGGCGATGGCCTGCTCGAAGAACAGGCTCCACTTGAACAGGGCGAAGGTGTTGGCGATGTGGAAAAGCTTGCCAATCCCGATAAAGGTAAAATTCACGGCAGAGAGCGACAGGACCGCGAAATAATCCGGGATCCCGTAGCTGGATGTTGGCAGCCAGAGCGGGAGCTGGTTGTTAAAACGTACCTCGTCGTAAATGATTGAGAATTCCTGGAAGGGTCCGGTGAAGGTATCCCGGTACGGCTGTATTTTCCCGGCAAGTAGCGGGATATTCATGACACCCAGGATCAGCAAGAGCGCCGCGAACTCATAATTTAACCGAATGCGCCGTTTCACGGGGTAACTTAACGTAAGACCATTTTGTTCCGGGTCAGGAAATTATTGATGGCAAAGGCGCCATCGAAGATCATCGACACCGGAGCGCCCTCACCATCTTTCCAACCGTCCTTGGTGGCGTGGATGTGCAGGTGCGGAATCGGGTATTCGCCGGAGCTGCCAACCTGCCCGATCGTGGTGTTCAGGCTGGTGCGAAAGCCCGGTCTGACCAGGATGCTGTTATTTTTTAGATTGCCGAGGGTGATGTAGAAGTCAACGCATTTCAAGACCACATAATTGCCGAGTCCGTACGTCTCGCCACCCAGGTCAGCGTCCGGGTGCCCGTTTTCGACGTAAACGACCTCACCGTAGCACGGGCTGTGGACGTCCTCGGTGAAGATTTGGTAATCGAAGCGCGACTGCGGCAGGATCCGGATTTCGTTGGTCATCAGGCCGCCGATATTAATTTCTACCACATCCGCTGCCAGGGCGTGGGATTCGGATCCGATCACCTGGCTGCCAGGCCAACTTTTGTAATGGTTGTTGCTGGCGCTGCTGCCTTCCAGGCTGTTGCCCGCGTTGGACACAACGTAAAGTCCAGTACGCAGCGGGAAGAACAGCAGGACCTGGTCGCCAGTGCGGGAAAACGATCTCACCACCGGGTAGGTGATGAATCCTAGCAAGACGACCACAATCAATAGGGCGGCTGCCCCGGCGACGGGGCCAGTTCCTTTCGGAAAGAACGGGCGTCTGCTGAGTTCCCCGATGATGCGCAGGCTGACCAGCAGGATCAGGATCAGGCTGGCGAAGCGCAGGTAATAATACAGGATTGCCCAGTTGATGATCCAGTAAGCCAGCAGGTTGAAGAGGGCGTAGCCGAGAATCGCAAGGACGCCATTAAGCTTGATGGATGGGGGTTTCCACCAGATGAGAACCGTCAGTGGGATGACGATCAGCGCCCACAGGATGATTGGGAATACACTCGTCCAGGTCATTTTACCTTCCGTGTTTTTAGGTTTTTTGCAAAGGGTAATTATACTATTTAAGGATTTCTCCACCCTTTGTTTGCCGAAATGAATTTAAGCAAAAGACTTACGCCACCAAAGGCGATCACGCTCTATCCGTTAAGGATAATTTTTCGAATTGGTCTTGGAGCTGTTGACGCGCCCAGTTCTCCTGGTCCTGTGTCGTATAGTGGCGGTAGGTGCACTCAATCACCATGATCAGGAACAAGTAAATGTTGTAGAGGATGCGGCGGGTCGCCTGGGTTTTTGAAAGGGGCAGCGCCATCCCGTAACCCTTGTTAAATTCCGGGTTTTCACCAAAAGCCCCAAAATTGACCTCCATCAGGGGATCGCCCCACATGGCGCGTTCGAAATCGATAATGCCCGTGATGGTTTTGCTGGCTGGATCCACGAAAATGTTGCCGTCCCACAGATCCCAATGGATGAGCTGAGGCACCCTCACTTCGTCCAACGTGTAAAAAGTCGGCTCTAGACGTTCGAAAATTTCTGCCTTGGACAGCGCCAGTTCCACCCCGGCATCGATCCCATCTTCGATCACGCCGGATAACATCATTTTAAAAGCTTCCTTCCAACCAGGTCGATGGGTTTCGGTCTGGGCAAAGTACCCGAAGGACTCACCGGTGATGGCGTTCATCTGTCTGAGCAGGACGCCGATCCGCTGGTCCAGCCTTGCCTGCTCCTCAATCGTTAACGCGGGACGCAGCTTGTGGTAGAGCACGCCTTCCATGTATTCCATCAGGTAATACGGGCTGGGCAGGACAGTCCGGCTGTTATCGTGGCCTAAGATGGTGGGGATGGGCATCTCCGTGCGGGCCTTCACCAGGCGCATCACGTCAACTTCCGCCTGCAGGATATTTTTTTCGTATCGCAGGATGGGGATGTCATCGGGTGGGGCGACTTTCAGGACATATTTCGCCCCATCGGCGCACGAAATCCGGAAGGCGCTGTTATAAAAACCTTCGGGAAGCTCTGCATAATCAGCGACAGTTGCCTGGCTGCCCAGGATGTTCTTAACAATGCTTTCGATCCTCTCAACGGGAACGTTGGTTTTGGTGATGCTCTGCATGGTGATCCTTTTTTGCTTAGTATATCAGTTCTGGAAAGTGCAGGCGGGTCGTTTATAATTGTGCGGTTGTTGAGGAGATTGTAGTGAGTTATTGTTTCACGAACCAGAAAAAACCGGCGAAGACACTGGCGCTTACGCATGCTACCTGGACAGGGGTGATACGCCTGGCCGAATCCTATGGCTGGAGATCGTATAGCCCGGTCTATCCAGGCCAGGGATTGATCCATTCGTCCTGGCTGGCCGGCACGTACCTTGGTGTCCCACTGATTTCAGACGATGAAGATGCCGAAGCTGCCCGGACGCTGATGCTGACAGAGGACGCCCTGGGACTGGCAGACGTGATCGATCTGGCATACCAGGCATACGAGCCATTACGCCTGCCCACCACTTACTTCTTATTCGCAGACGAGTCCCTGGAGGCGCGCCTGTTGCCGGGGTTGGGGGTGATGGCGGCGCTGGTCGATTTCTGCCGCCTGGGTGCATTCTGGATCGATCCTTATCACCAAAAAAATGGTAATGGGATCGCTCAAATACAAGGGAGTCATTTATGAAACAAAAAATCGTCTTGATCGGGGCTGGCAGTACAAACTTCGGCCTGAGCACGCTGGGCGACCTGTTCCGCAGCCCGGTCTTCGCAGGCAGTGAAATTTGCCTGCATGACATCAATCCGGTTGCCCTGCAGCGGGTGGAAAATTTCGGGCGCAGCTACCTGGAAAAACACAGGCTGCCGTTTGTCCTGAGCGCTACCACCCATCGCGCTGAAGCCTTGCAAGGGTCAACTTTCTGCGTCAATTCGATCGAGGTCGGGAACCGCTTCGAGCTGTGGGACCAGGATTGGATGATCCCGCTGCAGTTCGGCATCCGCCAGGTGTACGGCGAGAACGGCGGTCCCGGCGGCCTGTTTCACTCCCTGAGAATCATCCCACCCATCCTCGAAATTTGCGATGACATCCTGCATATTTGCCCGGATGCCTGGGTGTTGAATTTCAGCAATCCTATGAGCCGCATTTGCACGACGGTCCACCGCAAGTTTCCAGACTTGAAATTGATCGGGCTGTGTCATGAAATCGCTTCGCTGCCCGAGCATCTACCGCAAATTCTCGGGACGCCGCTCTCGAACCTGGGGTTCCGCGCGGGTGGTCTTAACCATTTCAGCGTTTTGAAATCGATTTCATACGTGGATTCAGGCCGGGATGCGTATCCGGACGTATTGCACAAAGCACCCGCTTACTTTGAAAACCAGAAGAACCTCCTGTGGTGGGCGACGGAAGGCATGCCGCCGGAGATGCAGGCGACGTTTGAACACAAAGCCTGGGCGGAGCGCGGCGTTTTCAAGGTGATTCTGGAGAAATTCGGATACCTGCCCATCACGACCGACAGCCATTTTGGCGAGTATATCCAGTGGGCGTATGACTCCGCCGATTTACAGGGCATCCTGGATTTTTACCGGGCTTACAGGTTCTGGTGCTCCCAACAAATTTCAGAAGAACGCCTGATCCAGGGCGCGGGGGAGAGCTGGAACGTCGTCCAGCTTATGGAAGGACTGGTCACGGGAGCCGCGCATGAGGAGCTGGCATTGAACATTCCCAACCGCGGCCTGATCGATAACCTGCCCGGCGATATTGTCGTCGAGGTTCCGGCGCGCGTGGATGGCAGCGGGGTGCACGGCATCCCCCTCGGTCGTTTCCGCGGCGGGATGGGCGGGCTGCTGCTCAACCAGTATGCCGTGCACGACCTGACAGCCGAAGCGGTCCTGACTCGCTCGAAATCTGCTGCCCTACAGGCGCTGCTGGTCGACCCGGTGGTGACGAGTGTGCGCGCCGCAGAGCAGACCCTGCAGACCATGATCCAGTGCCAGAACCGCTGGCTGGGGTATTTGCAGTAATCTATTTCTTGACCGGTTGGGGCAGGTCTTTGTAGTAGGGGTCGAGGGGATAACAGCCAGAAACCAGCCCCTGCCTGGGCGCGGTCGTGCAGTCGCTGAAGGTGCGGCAGATGCGCTTACGATCCAGCGGGCGCCCTGCGAGCACATCCGCTGGCAAGTCCCAATAGGAAAGCAGCATGCGACCGATCCCAACGAAGTCAACACTGCCGGTCCGTACAGCATGTTGCGCCACGAACGGAAGCCATTCCTGCAGGTAACTGTAGGCAGTTCCAACGATCAGCAGGTCTGGGGCATGGGCTTTTAATTGCGCGGCAGCCTCAATCTGGCGCGCCACCCCGACCAGCGGATCCTCCGGGGGCAGGTAGCCGTCTGAGGGTGGGAAAAACGCTGGGCGCTGAATGTGCGGGTTGTAATACGGGCTGCCGGCGGTGAGGTTGACCAGCTCAATCCCCAATTCCACCAGCAGATCCAGGAAGCGCCGGGTCTCGTCCAGCGCGAGCTGGCGGGCGTCCTGGGGATTTGCCCCAAAGGCAAATCGATACTCGTAAGGTACGGCAGGGGTGCCGACGCCAGTGGCGGTATCTTTCTCATAAGGTAAGCCGTCAAAAGCGCTCAGGCGGACGCCGATGCGCAGGCTGGGCACCTGCTTGCGAATCCCGGTCGTCACCAGGCGCAGGAAGCGCGTGCGGTTCTCAAAGCTGCCGCCAAAATCACCAGGACGGGTGTAGGCGCTCAGGAGCTCGTGCCCCAGGTAGCCGTGGCAGTGCTTGACATCCACGAATTGGAACCCGGCTTCAGCAGCCAGAGCTGCGGCTGTCACGAACTCCCCCGCCAGGGTTTCCAGCTCGCGATCCGATATAACCGGGTAATCCGCAGCAATTCCGAATTTTTTGTCCAGGTACGGATGGTGGTAGGCGATCAGCGGCTCCAGCTTATCTTTACGGTTGGGACGCGCAAAGCGCCCGGAATGGGTGAGCTGCAGGCCGATTAGAATGTCGCTTGTGTTTTGAAATGCTTCGCTGTGGGCTTCGATAAGCGTCTGGCGCAGGGAGACGAACGCCGGGAGGTTGTCCTCGACGATCATGAGCTGGTTAGGGTTGGCGCGCCCGTCGGGACGCACGGCCGCAGCTTCGCCTCCCCAGACGAGTTTGGCGCCGCTCTGTCCGAAGTGTCGCCAGCGCCGGAAGGTCTGTTCCGTGGGCAGACCGTCGCTTGTGCCATCCCACCCTTCCATGGGGTGGGTACAAAAGCGGTTGCCAATGCGGAAGCCGTCCTTAAGATAATAGGGCTGTGCCAGAGGAGCAGCCTCACCGATTTGCATCACTTCATCAAAGGGCAGCTCGATACCGATGCGTTTCTGGTACTCGCGGAAATGGGACGGCGTGCGCAGTTGGGCGACCGTGCGGTACTTTGTTTTGGTGTCGTTCATAAGCGTTTCAGATGAAAACCTCCATCCACATTGATAATTTCACCGGTCGAGAATGCCAGGGCGCCTGCGGCGATAGCCGTCACTGCGCGGGCAACGTCTTCCGGCTGGCCCCAACGGCGGATTGGCGTTAAGCCTTCCCCAATCAGGCGGTCATATTTACCTTTGGCGCGCTGGGTCATGTCGGTCTCAATGATGCCGGGCCGGATCTCATACACCTGGATGCCCTGGTCTGCCAGGCGTGCCGCAAAGAGTGCGGTCATCATGCCCATCCCGGCCTTGGAGATGCAGTATTCGGAGCGCTCGATGCTGGCAGTGTAGGCGCTGATCGAGCCGATGTTGATGATTTTTGCCTCACTCAGATCGCCTGTCTGGATCAGCTCGAGCATCCATTTGGCTGCAGCCTGGGTCAGGAAAAAAGGGCCCTTCAAATTGACGGTCATGACCTCGTCGTAACTCTCCGGCCTTATCTTCAGGAGATCAACTCGCTGCCTTGGACCCATCCCGGCATTATTCACCAGGAGGTCCAGCCTGCCATATTCTGTCCGGATGCGTCCCAACAGGATAGCATGTTGGTCAATCTGCCCAACATCTGCCTGGATGAGCAAAGCGCTGGCACCAGCCTCGACGATCTCCTGGGCGGTGTCTTGGGCAGCCTGCTCGTCCGCGCGGTAGTTCAGGGCGATGTCCCAGCCGTGGTGCGCCAGGTCGATGGCGATGGCGCGGCCGATGCCGCGGCTGCTGCCGGTAACGAGGGCGATCTTGCGAGGATTCATGCTTTCTCCAGTATGGTTAATGCCTTTTCCATGGCTTCGACGAAGAAATATTCCCCCCACATAACGCTTTCATCCACCCCAAGCCCCTTGTTCAGGTGGTAAATCCCATGCATCAGGATGCCTTCCCACCCCGGCTGGTGCTGAGCAAGGTAGCGCGCTCCGCTCAGTGTATCCAGGATGGTCAGGGCAGATCTCTGGTAAACCTGGCTGCGGATTGGGTCCTGCACGAGCGCCGCCAGGTCCAGGAGCCCACTGGCAGCGATGGCTGCGGCGGAACTCTCCGGCATTGTGGGGCTGCGCACGTCATCATAATCATTCGGTGGGATGCCTGGGCCAAAGGGTGCCTCATGCTCAAATGAGGTATGCTCCAGGTAAAAGTCAGCGCAGAGCTGTGCCGTCGCCAGGTATCGTCGATCGCCCGTCAAGGTGTAGACAGTCGAGAATCCGTATAACGACCAGGCCAGCCCGCGCGCCCAGGCTGAGCCGCCGCGCCAGCCCTGGTGGGTGGATTGGCGTAAAAATTCACCGGTTTCCAGGTCGAAGATGCCCTCGTGGGCGGTGCTGCCATCGCCGCGCACCAGGTAACGGCGGCTCGTTATACAGTGCCGGTGGGCCTTCTGGAGCAGCGCTGTGTCGCCAGTCTGCAGTGCAGCATAAAAAATGATCCCGACGTTCATCATAATATCGATGAAAAGCGAGTCTTTCCCGATAAACGAGCACAGGTAGCCACCTTTTTCCTGGAAACGCAGCCCCAGGGTCTTGCCGGCTGTGATCACTACCTCGTTTAAAACCGGATCGGCAGTCAGGTCAAACCAGCGTTTGTACGTCGACCAGAATAAAAAACCCAAATCGTGGACACTGCGGTCGAATTTCCTGGACTCTAAGGCCTGGGTATAGGGTACGGCATGCTCCAGCCAGCGCTCCTGTCCTGTACGTGCATAAAAAATCCACATCATGCCGGGCAAGAATCCATCGCACCAGTGTGTCCAGCTCTCTCCGGAATGTTTCCACTTCCCATTTTGGGAATACATGGGGTAAAAGTCCGGGTAGGTTTCGATCAGGTGCTGGACCTGCTCCTGGGCAAACTCAAAAGCGTTCGATATTTTCTCGGATAGACTATGGGGTTGGCTCATGGGCAGATGATAACAGAGTTTGAATGATGTTACAATTATTGGCAGGCCGGTATCCGGTACATAATCAAAGCTAAGGAATTCCATTTGAAACCATTACAACTCGTTTTTACCTACGCCCGGAATTATTGGGTGTTCCTTTTAGTTACCATTGTCAGCATGCTTTTATTGGTGGCGGTGCAGTTAATCATTCCCTGGATTATTAAAATATTGGTTGGGATGGTCACGGGAGGCGAAGCCACAGAGCAGGCGATACTTCAAATTACACGCTTGTCCATCATGGTGCTGGTCATTTACCTGGTCAGGGCCGGTCTGCAGTTCCTGCGCAGCTACATGGCGCATGTGGCAGGCTGGGGAGTGGTCGCGGATGTCCGCAAGCACATCTACGAGCACCTGCAGCGGCTATCGTTACGCTTTTATGAGGATAAACAGACCGGGCAGTTGATGTCCAGGGTGATTAATGACTCTGACCTGTTCGAACAGCTCATCTCGCACGCCATTCCCGATGTGCTGGTCAACGTGATTACACTGGTCGGCGTGAGTGCCGTTCTCTTCACCCTCAACTGGCAGCTAACTTTAATCAGTATGATCCCAATCCCGTTTGTGGTGGTTTCGTTAAAAATTTACGCAGCCCGGGTGCGACCGGCGTTTCGCGAGCGCCAAAAGGAGCTGGGGGATCTGAATGCCATGTTGAACGACAACCTGCAGGGGATCCGTGAGATCAAGGCCTTCACCCGCGAAGACACCGAGAAGGTGCGCATCGGCGAAAAAATTGACCGCTACCGCACTTCTTTATTGAGTGCTCTTAAACTCATGGCGACTTTCCAGCCGTTCGTGGACTTTACCTCTTCTTTAGGTGTCTTAATTGTGATCTTCTTCGGAGGGCGCCTGGCTTTGCAAGGGATTTTACCGGTCGAAGACCTGGTTGCATTTTTCTTATACCTGGAGCTGTTCTACCAGCCTGTGCGCGGTTTGAGCAATGCCTGGGAAGCCATCCAGGGTTCCCTGGCGGGTGCGGATAGGGTTGGCGAATTGCTTATTGAAGAACCCGAAGTGCAGTCGGGTGTAGACGTCAGGAAGATCGATGGGCGCGTCCAGGGAGCAATCCAATTTCAAGAGGTAGGTTTTCAATATAACAGTGATGTTTCGGTCCTGGAAAATATCAATCTGGACGTCCCGGCAAAGACAGTCGTCGCCCTGGTGGGGCCAACTGGGGTCGGTAAGTCCACTTTGGTCAGTCTGATTCCCCGTTTTTACGATGTATGCCAGGGATCGATTACACTCGATGGGATCGATATTCGGACAATCACCCTCGACGATTTACGCAAGCAGATCAGCATTGTACTCCAGGATGTGTTCCTTTTCCACGGCACGGTCCGCGAAAATATCCAGTTCGGGCGCCCGGGTGCTTCCGAGCAGGAGATCATGGCGGCTGCCAAGGTGGCGAACGCTCATGAATTTATCATCCAGCTGCAAAACGGCTACGACACGATGATCGGCGAGCGCGGTATCAAGTTATCGGGTGGTCAAAAGCAGCGCCTGTCGATCGCCCGCGCTGTGCTTAAGGATGCGCCGATTCTTATTCTGGATGAGGCCACTTCATCCGTGGATACAGAAACCGAGTTGTTGATTCAACAGGCGCTAGAGCGACTGATGCGCGGTCGCACGACGTTCATCATCGCCCACCGCCTATCCACCGTGCGGAATGCCGACATCATTGTCGTCCTCGAAGGCAAGCAGATCATCGAAATGGGCACGCACGAAGACCTTTTAGCAGAGCAAGGCTTATATTGGAGATTGTATTCGATCCAGCGCCAGCTTGTCCCTGATGATGAGCTGGTAATGACCTGATGAAAGGCAGGCAAGAATGACCGGACAGAATCCTTTTCAAATCGCAAAGCAATATAAATATTTACGAGTGGTGGATGTCAGCGATGCCCTGGATGGGATCGGATACTTTGACTTGAATTTAATGAGACCCGAGGTCCGCCCGATCTGGTCGGGGATGAAATTTTGGGGACCGGCATTGACCATCCGCTGTGTTCCCGCCAACCGACCGATGTGGGCATTAAACACAACCGACGAAATCGTCAACGCCCACGGCATCTGGTTTGCCCAGGTCCCGCACGTGGATTTGAATCCTTTAATTCAGCCCGGACACGTGGTCGTCACTGACAGCGGCGGTGCACGTGAGGTCGGTTTTTGGGGATCAGCCAATACCCTGGACCTGGTTTCCAGGGGCGTCGCCGGGATTGTGACAGATGGCTACTGCCGGGATACTGGCGAATTGGAGCTGCAGAAAACCCCTATCTGCGCACGCCTGCGCGGCCGGACCATCATCCCGGGACGCATCCAGACAGTCGAGACACAGGTGGCGATTGGCTGCGGCGGCGTGCAGGTTCGCCCGGGCGATATCGTCGGGGCGGACGACGACGGTGTGATCGTGGTTCCCATCGAGGTAGCTGAGCAAGTTGCCGCTCATGCCAGGGCGATCTTGCTTGCTGATATGCGCGCTCGCCGTAGTTTATACGAAAAAATCGGCAGATCATCGGATGCGACCGTCGATTATGAGACTGTAGAGGCTTATTACGCAGCGCTGGGTTAAGGCGCCATTTGCCTGACGGATTGCCAGTTTATTTGGTGGAATATTTCTGAGCCAGCTCGTTCGCTTGCTGTACCAGTTTTTCAAGTCGCGCCCGCAGGTCGTCGGCGGCCTGGCGAAAGGCCCGGAAACCGGCGCTGTCCTTAAAATCCTGGTAGAGCGGCCAGGCTTCGCCGATGGCCACGAAACTGGAGCCGCCAAACTGCCAGCCCCCCATGGTTTCTCTACCAAATTGCTGCCGAGAGAAGGAATGGGTATAGCGCTCGGGAGTATAAATCCCAAAAGGCAGCAGGGGAAAGCCGCTTTCCATGGCCAGGTGGATGGCGCCAGTGCGGGCGCGCTGGACTTCTTTCCCATGACTGAGCCGACCTTCCGGAAATATCACGATCGTATGGCCTTGCTTCAAACGATCATAGGCGGTAGCCAGGGCTTCCTGGCCACGCCCGGCAGCCACCGGGATCTGGTCTGCCCAGGTCAATATTTTACCGAAAAAGGGTATCGAAAGGAGTTCTTCCTCAACCAGGAAATGCAGGCGGTCTTTGACGATGCAGGGGATGATAAAAACATCGCTGGCATAGCTGTGATTCGCAACGATAATTTTTGGTCCGGG
>Ga0209254_10006286_pt1 | contig 10955 bp, 11 predicted proteins | sample FrelakmetDIP11DI_FD_187148 | JGI IMG/M metagenome (GOLD analysis project Ga0209254, IMG submission 187148) | Freshwater lake sediment microbial communities from the University of Notre Dame, USA, for methane emissions studies - DIP11 DI (SPAdes)... | ecosystem: Environmental > Aquatic >... | reverse complement strand
GAGGTCGCCGCGCTTCTCGCCGTGGTACTCGAGGACGCGCGTCTCGACGATCGAGTCGACCGGACAGCTCTCCTCGCAGAAGCCGCAGAAGATGCACTTGGTGAGGTCGATGTCGTAGCGCGTCGTGCGCCGCGAGCCGTCGGCGCGCTGTTCGGACTCGATGGTGATGGCGAGCGCCGGGCACACCGCCTCGCACAGCTTGCACGCGATGCAGCGCTCCTCGCCGTTCGGATAGCGGCGCAGCGCGTGCAGGCCGCGGAAGCGCGGCGAGTACGGCGTCTTCTCCTCGGGGAACATGATCGTGACCTTGCGCGCGAACAGGTGCCGCCCGGTCAGTGCGAGCCCGCGCCCGAGCTCGAGGAGCAGGAACGTGGAGAAGAGCTGGCGGACGCGCGCGAGCACGGTTGTCGTCGTCAGTGGAAGAGAGGCGCGTAGCGCGTCTGCATCATCGCGCCAAGGAACACGATCCACACCAGCGTGATCGGAATGAACACCTTCCAGCCCAGCCGCATGATCTGGTCGTAGCGATAGCGCGGGAACGTCGCGCGGATCCACAGGAACACGAACAGCACCGCGGCGACCTTGCCCGCGAGCCAGAAGAAGCCGTCGCCGAACGGCGCCGTCCCGCCCAGCAGCGGCACCCCGTCCCACACGCGCGCGTCGTTCAGCGCCGGCCACGGCGCGAGCCAGCCGCCGAGGAACATGATCGCCGTCAGCACCGCGATCAGGATCATGTTCATGTACTCGGCGAGGAAGAACAGCGCGAACGTGATGCCCGAGTACTCGACGTGGAAGCCGGCGACGATCTCCGACTCGCCCTCGGCGACGTCGAACGGGTGGCGGTTGGTCTCCGCGATGCCCGAGATCAGGTAGACGGCGGCGAGCGGGAACAGCGGCCAGACGTACCAGTAGGCCGCCCCGCCCTCCTGCCCCGCGACGATGCCGGAGAGGTTCAACGTGTTCGCCGCCATCAGCACGCCGACCAGCGCGAAGCCCATCGCGATCTCGTAGGAGACGATCTGCGCCGCCGAGCGCAGGCAGCCGAGGAATGCGTACTTGGAGTTCGACGCCCAGCCGGCGAGGATGATGCCGTAGACGCCCACCGAGGTCATCGCGAGGATGTAGAGCAGCCCCGCGTCGATGTCGGCAAGCACCAGCGTGCCGGTGAACGGAATCACCGCCCACGCCGCCAGCGCCGGGGCGAGCGCCAGGATCGGCGCGATGAAGAACAGCCACCGGTTCGCGCCCGACGGGACCACGATCTCCTTGAAGAGCATCTTGATCACGTCGGCGAACGGCTGCAGCAGGCCCCACGGCCCCACGCGGTTGGGACCGACGCGCACCTGCATGTAGCCGATGATCTTGCGCTCGGCGTAGGTGAGGTAGGCCACGCACAGGATCACCGGGACGGCGATCGCCACGATCTTGGCTAGCGTCCACAGCGGCAGCCACGCGGGACCGAGGAACGCCTGCACCGGTGCGAGCAGGGCTTCCATCACGCCCTCTCCACGCTGACCGGGCCACTCAGGCCGTCGAGCCCGCAGGTCGACGGATGCGCGGCGCCCAGCCGCACCACGCCCGGCGGCACCGACGGATCGACGGCCGCCTTGACGACCGCTTCGCCCCGGCCCTGGCGCACGCGCACCTGCGCGCCTTCGGCGATGCCCAGCCGCTCGAGCTCGGTCGCGTTCATGCGCGCCTTCGGCGGCCGCGCATCGCGCGTCTGCTGCAGCGCGGGCGCACGACGCACGAGCGGGTCGCTGAAGTACAGCGGCACGTCGGCGGCGCGCTCGACGCCGCCTGCCTGCGCGGCGGGCGCGACGATCGCAGCATCGCTGCGGTTGTCGAGTTTCGTGGCGACGTCGGCGGGCAGCGCCGCGTCGCGCACGGCCTCGGAGCTGTCGGCGTCGAAACCGGGCAGCCCCAGCAGGTTGCCCAGCACGCGCAGTACCTTCCATGCGGGACGCGCCTCGCCGCGCGGCGCGACGACGGCGCGGAAGCTCTGCACGCGGCCTTCGCCGCTGACAAACGTGCCCGACGTCTCCGTGAAGGGCGCGACGGGCAGCAGCACGTCGGCGTAGGCAGCGCCGGTCTTCCACGCGCTCAGCACCGCGACGAAGTCGGCACGCTCGAACGCGCTGCGCGCCGCGACCGGGCTCGCGAAATCGAACTCCGCCTCGGCGTGCACGACGAGGTAGGCGCGGCGCGGTTCGACGAGCATGGCGTGCGCGGCGAGGCCCCCTGCCCCCGGCCGCGCGCCGACCAGGTCGGCGCCGACCGCGTTGGCGCCTTCGCGCAGGAAGCCGAGCGCAGCGCCGGTGAGGTCGGCGAGCGCCTGGGCGAGCGCGTGGAGCTGCGACGCCTGCGGGTGCTGCTCGGCGAACGCGCCCAGCAGGATCAGCTGCCGGCTGCCCGTCACGAACTCGGCGGCGATCGCTTGCGCGGCCGCGCCCGGCACGATGCCGGCGAGCGCGGGCGCAATCGCCTTGCCCATGGCTGCGGCGGCCGCCACGACGATCTCGGCCAGCGCCCAGGGCAGCAGCGACGGCGGCACGATGGCCTTGGCTGCGACCGGCATCAGCCAGTCGTCGTCGACCGCGGCGACCTTGAGGACGCGCGCGCGCTTCTTCGCGGCCTGGCGGATGCGGTGCGCGAGCAGCGGCTGGTCGTTGCGCAGGAAACTGCCGACGACGAGGATGCGGTCGTGCTCGCCGATCGACGCCACGCTCGTGCCGAGCCAGCGCGCCCCGTCGCGCTGCCCTGCCCTGTCGACCTGGCGCAGCCGGTAGTCGACATTCTGGGAGCCGAGCGAGCGCGTCAGCCGCGCGGCCAGGGCCAGCTCCTCGACGGTCGCCATCGGCGCGACCAGCGTCCCGAGCGCCGCGCCACCGTGTTGCGCGACGACTCCCTTGAGGCCCGCGGCCACGCGCTCGAGCGCGGTGGGCCAGTCGACCTCGCGCCACGTGCCGCCGTCGTTGACCATCGGCACGGTCAGGCGATCGTCGCTGTTCAGGCCCTCGTAGCTGAAGCGGTCACGGTCGGACAGCCAGCACTCGTTGACCGCCTCGTTCTCCAGCGGGAGCACGCGCATCACCTGCCGGTCCTTGACCTGCACGACGAGGTTGCTGCCCAGCGAGTCGTGCGGCGCCACCGACTTGCGGCGCGCGAGCTCCCAGCTGCGCGCGCGGTAGCGGAACGGCTTGCTGGTGAGCGCCCCGACCGGACAGAGGTCGATCATGTTGCCCGACAGCTCCGAGTCGACCGAGCGGCCGACGAACGACATGATCTCCGAGTGCTCGCCGCGCCCGCCCATGCCGAGCTCCATGACGCCGGCGATTTCCTGGCCGAAGCGCACGCAGCGCGTGCAGTGAATGCAGCGCGCCATCTCCTCGGCCGAGACCAGCGGCCCCAGGCTCTTGTGCAGCACCACTCGCTTGGGCTCGTCGTAGCGCGACTGCGAAGCGCCGTAGCCGACCGCGAGGTCCTGCAGCTGGCACTCGCCGCCCTGGTCGCAGATCGGGCAGTCGAGCGGATGGTTGATCAGCAGGAACTCCATCACGCCCTTCTGCGCGGCAATCGCCTGCTCGGAGTGCGTCCAGACCTTCATGCCCTCGCTGACCGGCGTCGCGCAGGCGGGCAGCGGCTTGGGCGCCTTCTCGATCTGAACCAGGCACATGCGACAGTTCGCGGCGATCGAGAGCTTGCGGTGGTAGCAGAAGTGCGGCACGTAGACGCCGAGCTTCGTCGCGGCGTCCATGACCGTGCTGCCGAACGGCACCTGCACGGGCTTGCCGTCCACCTCGATGCTGAGAAGAGCGTCGGGCATGCTATTCGTAGGGCGCGACGACGCAGCGCTGGTGGTCGATGTGGTGCTGGAATTCGTCGCGGAAGTGCTTGATGAACGCGCGCACCGGCATCGCGGCGGCGTCGCCCAGCGCGCAAATCGTGCGGCCCTGGATGTTGTCGGCCACCGAGTTGAGGAGGTCGAGGTCGCCCTGGCGGCCACGCCCGTGCTCGATGCGGTCGACCACGCGCCACAGCCAGCCCGTGCCTTCGCGGCAGGGCGTGCACTGGCCGCACGACTCCTCGTAGTAGAAGTACGAGAGGCGCAGCAGCGAGCGCACCATGCAGCGCGTCTCGTCCATGACGATCACCGCGCCCGAGCCCAGCATCGAGCCGGCCTTGGCGATCGAGTCGTAGTCCATGTCGGTGGCGAGCATCACCTCGCCGGGCAGCACGGGCATCGACGAGCCGCCGGGAATCACCGCCTTGAGCTTGCGCCCGCCACGCACGCCGCCGGCCAGCTCGAGCAGCGTGGCGAACGGCGTGCCGAGGCGGATCTCGTAGTTGCCGGGGCGCTCGACGTCGCCGGACACCGAGAAGATCTTCGTCCCGCCGTTGTTCGGCCGACCGAGGTTCGCGAACCAGTCGCCGCCATGGCGCATGATCCACGGCACGGAGGCGAACGTCTCCGTGTTGTTGATCGTCGTCGGCCTGCCGTAGAGCCCGAAGCTCGCCGGGAACGGCGGCTTGAAGCGCGGCTGGCCCTTCTTCCCTTCCAGGCTCTCCAGCAGCGCCGTCTCCTCGCCGCAGATGTAGGCGCCGTAGCCGTGGTGGTTGCAGAGCTCGAACGAGAACCCGCTGCCGAGGATGTTGCTACCGAGCAGGCCGGCGGCGCGAGCTTCGGCCACGGCCTCTTCGCAACGCTCGTAGACGTCCCAGATTTCGCCATGAACGTAGTTGTAGCCGCGCGCGCAGCCCATCGCGTAGCCGCCGATGATCATGCCTTCGATCAGTGCGTGCGGGTTGTAGCGCAGGATGTCGCGGTCCTTGAACGTCCCCGGCTCGCCCTCGTCGGAATTGCAGACGACGTACTTCTCGCCCGCGTAGTTGCGCGGCATGAAGCTCCACTTGAGCCCGGTGGGAAAGCCGGCGCCGCCGCGGCCCCGCAGCGAGCTCCGCTTCACCTCGGCGATCACCTGGTCTGGCGGGATCTTCTCGGCGAGGATCTTGCGCAGCGCCTCGTAGCCGCCGCGCTGCACGTAGTCGGCGAGCCGCCAGTTGCGGCCGTTCAGGCCCGCCATCAGCACCGCGTCCGGGCCATAATCAAGGAGCGGCATGGGTGCACGGATGTGAGCCCCCACGCTTGTGGCTGGCGCCACTGCGCTGCCCCCCGGGGGGGCGGAATGAGCGCCTTGGGTCGGCCCTGCGGCGCTCATGATCCCTCCGGTACGCGTTTGACTTCGCATCCCGGCGCGCCCTCGCCGCGCGCCGCGGCCGCCTGCAGCTCGCCGACCAGGCCGTCGAGCGCCGCCGGCGCCATCCTCACGCACATGCGCTTGTTGTTGACGAGCACCACCGGGGCGTCGCCGCAGGCGCCCATGCACTCGCCTTCCTTCAGCGTGAACGCGCCGTCCGCCGTCGTCTCGCCGAACCCCACGCCGAGCTTCGCCTTGAGGTGCGCCGCGGCGTGCGTCGCGCCCTGCAGCGCGCAGGGGAGGTTCGTGCAGACCGTCAGCTTGAAGCGGCCGGTCGGCTTCAGGTTGTACATCGCGTAGAACGACGCGACCTCGAAGACGGCGATCGGCGCCATGCCGAGGTGGCGCGCCACCGCGTCCATCAGCGGCTCGGACAGCCAGCCGTGCTCGTCCTGCGCGATGGCGAGCGCCGCCATCACCGCCGACTGCTTCTGGTCGGCCGGGTACTTGGCGACCTCGCGGTCGATCCTGGCGCGGGATTCTGCGGAGAGCATCAGCGGTCGATGCTGCCGAAGACGACGTCCTGCGTCCCGAGGATCGCCACCACGTCGGCGATCATGTGCCCGCGCGACATCTCGTCGAGCGCGGCCAGGTGGACGTAGTCGGGCGAGCGCAGCTTCACGCGGTACGGCTTGTTCGCGCCGTCGGAGAGGATGTAGACGCCGAACTCGCCCTTCGGGTGCTCGATGCCGGCGTAGACCTCGCCGGGCGGCACGTACATGCCCTCGGTGAAGAGCTTGAAGTGGTGGATCAGCTCCTCCATGCTCGACTTCATCGTCTCGCGCTGCGGCGGCGCAACCTTGTGGTTGTCGGCGATCACCGGGCCCGGGTTCGCGCGCAGCCAGTCGACGCACTGGCGCACGATCCGGTTGCTTTGCCGCATCTCCTCCATGCGCACGAGGTAGCGGTCGTAGCAGTCGCCGTTGACGCCGATCGGGATCTCGAAGGCCAGGCGGTCGTAGACCTCATAGGGCTGCTTGCGCCGCAGGTCCCAGGGCACGCCCGAGCCGCGCAGCATCGCGCCGGTGAACCCGAGCGCGATGGCGCGCTCCGGCGCGACGACGCCGATGCCCACCGTGCGCTGCTTCCAGATGCGGTTGTCGGTGAGCAGCGTCTCGTAGTCGTCGACGTAGCCCGGGAAGCGGCGCGCGAAGTCGTCGATGAAGTCGAGCAGCGACCCCTGCCGGTTCTCGTTGAGCTTCGCGAGTTCCCGGTGGCTGCGCAGGCTCGAGGCGGCGTACTGCGGCATGCGCTCCGGCAGGTCGCGGTAGACGCCGCCCGGGCGGTAGTAGGCGGCGTGCATGCGCGCGCCCGACACCGCCTCGTACATGTCGAACAGGTCCTCGCGCTCGCGAAACGCGTAGAGGAACGTCGTCATCCCGCCGACGTCGAGCGAGTGGCACCCGAGCCACAGCAGGTGGTTGAGCAGCCGGGTCAGCTCGTCGAACATCACGCGGATGTACTGCGCGCGGATCGGCACCTCGACCCCCAGCAGCTTTTCGATGGCCAGGCAGTACGCGTGCTCGTTGCACATCATCGAGACGTAGTCCAGCCGGTCCATGTACGGCAATGACTGGAGGTAGGTCTTGCTCTCGGCGAGCTTCTCGGTGGCGCGGTGCAGCAGCCCGATGTGCGGGTCGGCGCGCTCGATCACCTCGCCGTCGAGCTCGAGCACGAGGCGCAGCACGCCGTGGGCCGCGGGGTGCTGCGGCCCGAAGTTCATCGTGTAGTTGCGAATCTCCGCCATGGCGCTACGCGAGAAGCGGGGCGAGGGGCGAGGGGCGGGCGTTGAGGGTGCCCGAGGCCTCGAGCAGACAATGCCTGGCCATGACGAACCCAACAGGCGCGATGCCGCGCCTGGGCATGCCCGCCCCTCGCCCCTCGCCCCTCGCCCCGCTTCTCATTGCGTCCCCGCGTACCCGTCCTCGCGCACGATGCGCGGCACGATCTCGCGCGGCTCGATGGTCACGGGCTGGTAGATCACACGCCCCTGCTCGGGGTCGTAGCGCATCTCGACGTGCCCGGAGAGCGGGAAGTCCTTGCGGAACGGGTGCCCGACGAATCCGTAGTCGGTCAGCAGGCGCCGCAGGTCCGGGTGGCCGTCGAACACGATGCCGTAGAGGTCGAAGGCCTCGCGCTCGAACCAGTTGATCGCCGGCCACAGCTCGACGAGGCTGGGCACAACCGGGAAGTCGTCGTCCGCGGCGAACGTGCGCACGCGCACGCGGTGGTTGTTCGCCACCGACAGCAGGTGGTAGACGACGGCGAAGCGCTGTCCCTCCCACGCGCGGTTCCCCCACGTCGAGTAGTCGACGCCGCACGCGTCGACCAGCATGTCGAAGCGCAGCGCGGGAGCGTCGCGCAGCACGCGCATCGCCGGGACCAGGTCCGCAGGCTCGATGACTATCGTGCACTCGCCGAGCGCCACGTCGACGCTCCGCGCACGCTCGCCCAGCGCCGCACGCACTGCGGCCTCCAGAGTTTCGACGCGGCTCATCGTTCAGCGAGCAATCGTGTTCGTGCGCCAGATCTTGTTCTGGAGCTGCAGGATGCCGTAGAGCAGCGCTTCGGCCGCCGGCGGGCAGCCCGGCACGTAGACGTCGACGGGAACGATGCGGTCGCAGCCGCGCACGACGGAGTACGAGTAGTGGTAGTAGCCGCCGCCATTGGCGCAGGTGCCCATCGAGATGACCCAGCGCGGCTCAGCCATCTGGTCGTAGACCTTGCGCAGCGCGGGCGCCATCTTGTTGCACAGCGTGCCGGCCACGATCATCACGTCGGATTGGCGCGGGCTCGGGCGGAACACGATGCCGAAGCGGTCGAGGTCGTAGCGAGCCGCGCCGGCGTGCATCATCTCGACGGCGCAGCAGGCCAGCCCGAACGTCATCGGCCACATCGAGCCGCTGCGCGCCCAGTTGATGACGCTGTCCAGCGTCGTCGTGACGAAGCCCTTTTCGAGGACGCCTTCGATGGCCATCTAGCGGCCTCCTTGGCTCGGATCCACAGGACGAAGCGCAGCGCATCGGCCGCCAAGCCCCAACGCCATGCTCGCATCCCCACGCTGCGCGCGGGGCCCCTGCTCGGTAGCGTCGCCCGCGCGGCCTCCTTGCACCGCCATGCAAGGACGAAGCGCAGCGCGTCGGCCGCCAGCCGTGACGCGATTTGGCGTCGATCCCCGCTCGCAAGCTCGCGGGGTCCCGCGCCGCATATCGCGCACGGCTACTCCCACTCCAGCGCCCCCTTCTTCCACTCGTAGACGAAGCCGACGACGAGGATCGCGAGGAACACCATCATCGCGGCGAAGCCGGCAAAGCCGATCTCCGGCAGGACGACCGCCCAGGGGAAGAGGAAGGCAATCTCGAGGTCGAACAGGATGAACAGGATCGCGACGAGGTAGTAGCGGACGTCGAACTTCATGCGCGCGTCCTCGAACGCCTCGAAGCCGCACTCGTAGGGAGAGAGCTTGTCGGGATCGGGGCGGTTCGGCGCGACCAGCGTGCCGAGGCCGAGGAGCACTCCGCCGATCGCCACACCGACGAGAATGAACAGCAGGATCGGGAAGTACGCTTCGAGCATCGCTGCCGCGGCGCGCCGGGGCGCCGGGTCCGGTGGATCCGCCTTGACCTGTCCGCGGCCGTGGGGCCGCGAAACGCTTCGCCTGCTGCTGCACTCGACCTTGGTGCCGACGGGGAGACTCGAACTCCCACGGCTTTCGCCACTGCCCCCTCAAGACAGCGTGTCTACCAATTTCACCACGTCGGCTTTTCAGGAATCAGGTAACAGGTAACAGAGGCGCGAATCCGCCACCACTGCGCTCCGCCCGCTGCTGCCAACTGATACCTGATACCTGATACCTGACAGCTACTTCGGTATGTCTCCCGCCTTGCCGCCCGGGGCTGCCGGCTGTGCCGGCGCTCCGCTCGGCACGCCCGGCGCGGGCGGCACGTCGCCGGACTTCGGCGCCTGCTGGTCCATGATGCTCCGCTCCACACCCACCGGCACGCTGCGCTGCGCGCCGAGGTAGGTGAGGCCGAGGCTCGTAAGGAAGAAGACGGTCGCCAGCGCCGCGGTCGAGCGCGACAGGAAGTTCGCCGAGCCGACCGCTCCGAACAGGCTGCCCGACGAGCCGCTGCCGAACGCCGCTCCCATGTCCGCGCCCTTGCCGTGCTGCAGCAGCACCAGCACGCAGATGCCCACGGCGACCGCCACGTGCACGACCAGCAGTATCGGTTCCAGGAATTCCATCGCTCTTCCAGCTCCGCCCCGTCGCCCGCCCTGACCGCTGTCAGGCAGCGCCGATGGCCATGAGTTCATCCGTGTCCAGCGACGCCCCGCCGACCAGCCCTCCGTCGACGTCCGCCATGCCGAACAACGCCGCGGCATTCGCCGCCTTCACGCTGCCCCCGTAGAGCAGCGCCACCTCGCCCGCACCCGCCTTGCCCAGCCGAGCGCGCAGCAGCGCGTGAACTTCCTGCGCCTGCTCCGGCGAGGCCGTCCTGCCGGTGCCAATCGCCCACACCGGCTCATAGGCGACCACGCAGCGCGCCATCGCCGCCCCCAGTCCCGCGATCACGGCGCCGATCTGCCGTTCCACGACCGCGCCTGTCGTACCCGCTTCGCGCTCGGCAAGCGTCTCGCCGACACACACGATCGGCACGAGCCCCGCGCCCAGCGCCGCGCGCGCCTTCGCCGCGACCAGCGCGTCGGACTCGGCGTGCGACTGCCTGCGCTCCGAGTGCCCGACGATCGCGTAGCGGCTGCCGAACTCCGCCACCATCGCCGCCGACACCTCACCGGTGTGCGCCCCGGAAGCGTGCTCGCTCACGTCCTGCGCGCCCCACGTCACGGCGCTGCCCTCGAGCCGCTCACTTGCCTGGACGAGGTACGGAAACGGAACGCAGACGGCGATCGCCCTTCCCGGCCTCGCCCGCCATCCGGCCGCGAGCGCGTCGAACCGCCGGGCGTTCGATGCGCGATCGCCGTTCATCTTCCAGTTGCCGACGACCAGCCTGTCGCGCATCGCCTTGGTGGATCGTTCGTTGTGAAACCTTTGGATTATACCGTCCCGGCGCGCGCCCCGGCAAACCGAGGCAACGGGCGCCGGCGGGGCGTCAGGCGACGGCGGCGCGCCGCACCCGGCGGATCAGCGGCGGGAGGAACCAGGCCGCAATCGCCAGCACGCCGAGTGTCGCCGCGACGGGCCGATGGAAGAAGGCGAGCAGGTTGCCGTCGGCCTTGATCATCGACGTGACGAAGGTCTGCTCGAGCATCGTGCCGAGCACGACACCGAGGATTGCCGGCGCCACGGGAAACCCGTTCTCCTCGAGCACGTAGGCGGCGACACCGGCGACGAGCATGACGCCCACGTCGAATCCGGAGTTGTTGATCGCGAACGAGCCGACGATGCAGAACAGCAGGATGATCGGCATCAGCACGTTGCGCGGCACACGCAGCAGGTTCTTGGCGATCTTGATGCACCACCACCCCAGCGGGATCATGATGATGTTCGCCAGGATGAACAGCAGGTAGACCGCGTAGATGTTCTCGGGATTCTGCGTGAACATCGTCGGCCCCGGGTTCATGTTCTTCATGTAGAGGACGCCGATCACGATCGCCGTGATCGAATCCCCCGGGATGCCGAACACCAGCGCGGGGATCCAGGCGCCGGCCAGCGCGCTGTTGTTCGCCGCGCCGCTC
>Ga0209254_10006285_pt1 | contig 10955 bp, 12 predicted proteins | sample FrelakmetDIP11DI_FD_187148 | JGI IMG/M metagenome (GOLD analysis project Ga0209254, IMG submission 187148) | Freshwater lake sediment microbial communities from the University of Notre Dame, USA, for methane emissions studies - DIP11 DI (SPAdes)... | ecosystem: Environmental > Aquatic >... | reverse complement strand
GCCGGTGAAGGCGCCCTCGATGCCGATGGGCAGGACCATGACCAGGGGCTTGGCCGCCAGCACGTCCTCGATCTGCTTGACCACGCGGTAGAAGTCCGCACCGATGCGGTCGAGCTTGTTCACCAGGATGACGCGGGCGACTTTGGAGTCGTTGGCATAGCGCCAGTTGGTCTCGGACTGGGGCTCCACGCCGCCAGAGCCGCAGAAGACGCCGACGCCGCCGTCGAGTACCTTCAGCGACCGATAGACCTCGATGGTAAAGTCCACGTGTCCGGGGGTGTCGATGATGTTGAAACGGTGACCCTTCCAGTAGCAGGTGGTGGCGGCGGACTGGATAGTGATGCCGCGTTCCTGCTCCTGCACCATGAAGTCAGTGGTGGCAGCGCCGTCATGGACCTCGCCGATCTTGTGGATCTTGCCGGTGAGCTTGAGGATGCGCTCGGTGGTGGTGGTCTTACCCGCATCCACGTGGGCGAAGATACCGATGTTTCGGTACAGGTTGAGGTCTGCCATAGCTGCTTCCTGGTGTCCCCGGCTGACCGGGGGGTAATGTAGAGGTGGGAACCGGGCCCGGGCGACCCTGGTTTTGCGGCTGCAGACGGTATCAGCAAACCTGCAGGAGTCAAGACTTGACACTGAAAACAGGCCGTTAGGCCAGGGGTTTTTGGGGTACCCCAGGGCTCTCGGAAGGCCTACCACCCATTGGGCCGGGAGCACCTGGTACGATATGCGCCCCAACAGGGCTCCCGTGACCGCCCCGGGGACTGAAGCGCCAGCCAGAGCCCCGACCCAATCCGAGCTACCCACGCGCCAGAACGATGCTCGACAGCCTGCCCCACCTGCGCCCTTCGGCCTTTCCGCCCCTGGAGCGGGCGCGGCCACGCATCCTCCAGGTCAATCTGGGGCGGCTGTGCAACCAGCAGTGCCTGCACTGCCATGTGGCCGCCGGACCCAACCGCCGGGAGGTCATGGACGCACCGACGGTGGACCTGGTCATGGCAACCCTGGAGCGGTTGCCCTTCGAGGTCCTGGACCTGACCGGCGGCGCCCCCGAGCTGAACCCCGGCTTCCGCCGGCTGGTCCGGCATGCCCGCGGCCTGGGGCTGCGGGTCATCGACCGCTGCAACCTGTCCGTCCTGGGCGAACCTGGGCAGGACGACCTCGCAGACTTCCTCGCCGCCGAGGGCGTCGAGGTGGTTGCCTCCCTGCCTTGCTATCTCCAGGAGAACGTCGATGCCCAACGCGGGACAGGCGTCTTCGCGGCCAGTCTGGCCGGGTTGCAGCGGTTAAATCGGCTGGGGTACGGGGCGCCGGGCGGCGCCCTCACCCTGGATCTCGTTTACAACCCCCAGGGGGCGAGTCTGCCGCCACCCCAGGCAGCCCTGGAGGCGGACTACCGGCGCACGCTCCTGAGGGCCTACGGCATCCGCTTCACCCGCCTACTCGTCCTGGCCAACCTCCCCGTGGGCCGGTTCGGCAGCACCCTGTTGTCCCGGGGCCAGCTCGACGCCTACCTGGCCCTGCTCCGAGGTGCCCATCGGGAGGCCAACACCGCCGCCGTGATGTGCCGCGACCTGATCAGCGTGGACTGGCAGGGCCTTCTCTACGATTGCGACTTCAACCAGATGCTCGGAATTCCACTCGGGGCTACGGGCGGAACCGCTCCGACCCACCTGCGCGACCTGCCCCGCCTCTCCCTCGATGGGCGCCCCATCGCCGTCGCCGACCACTGCTACGGCTGCACCGCAGGGCAAGGGTCGAGCTGTAGCGGGGCCCTGGACAGTCACGTCGTCGAAGGCTTGGGACGAGGCGTCTAGGCCATGCGCCTGTCCATCGTCATCCCGACCCTGAACGAGTCCGCCCACATCGGCGGCCTCCTTACCGACCTGGCCCCGGCACGCCAGGCCGGGCACGAGCTGATCCTGGTGGATGGCGGCAGCGGGGATGGGACCATCGAGGGCGCCGCCCGCCTGGTCGACCGGTCGATCCAAGCCCCCCGCGGGCGGGCCTGCCAGATGAACGCCGGCGCCAACGCTGCGACTGGCGAGGTTCTGTGGTTCCTGCACGCCGATACCCGGTTACCGCTAGAGGCCCCCGTCGCCCTGCTCGCAGCCTGCCGGGCCGGGGCCGCCTGGGGGCGTTTCGACGTGCGCCTCTCCGGTTGCCCGCGGTTACTGCGCCTGGTGGAGCGCCTCATGAACCTGCGCTCGCGCGTCACTGGCATCGCCACCGGAGACCAGGGGATTTTCGTAACCCGCGCCGCCTTCGAGCAGGCCGGAGGCTTCCCGGACATCCCCCTGATGGAGGATATCGCCCTATCCAAGGCCCTGCGCAGGCAGGCCCCGCCTGCCTGCCTGCGCATACGGATCGTCACCTCCAGCCGGCGATGGGAAGATCAGGGGGTTATCCGCACCATCCTGCTGATGTGGCGCCTGCGCCTGGCCTATGCCCTGGGCGCAGATCCCCGCCGACTGGCGCGGCTTTATGGCAACTGACGCGAGGATCAGGCCGTCCGGTGCCCTGCTCCTATTCGCCCGGGAGCCGGTACCGGGGCAGGTCAAGACGCGGCTCATCCCAGCCCTCGGGGCCGAGGGTGCGGCCCGCCTCTACCATGCCATGCTGGAGATGGCCTTGGAGGCCGCCGCCGCGGTGCCGGGGGTCCACCGGGAGTTGTGGTGCTCCGGGGCACCGCCGACGGACGGGATTTGTGCTGGGCTGGCCCTGGGCCGCGGCATGGCGGTGCACCGCCAGCCGGCGGGGGACCTGGGGGCGCGCATGGGCTTGGCCCTGTCCCGGGCCCTCGGGCGGACGGACCGGGCCGTGCTGATCGGGAGCGACTGCCCGGGGTACCATGCCCGCTACCTGATTGCCGCGCTGGATGCCCTGACGGACCACGACGCCGTGCTTGGCCCGGCGGCGGATGGGGGCTACGTCCTCATCGGTCTGCGCCGTTACGCCCCGGAACTGTTCACCCAAATGCCCTGGGGGACGGACGGGGTGCTTGCGCAGACCCGTGCAGTCCTGGACCGCCTCGGCTGGACCTGGGCGGAGCTCCCCGCTCTGACCGACTTGGACCGGCCGGAGGACCTGGCCCAATTCCCGGCCTTGATGGCCAGCCTCGCACCAAGAACCAACCTGGAATAACCCCATGCTCGCCTGGCTCGACCGTCTGCCGCTGTACCTGCTGGTCGCCGTCGCCCTGACCCTGGGCCTTGCCCCCTTTGCCCCGGAGCCGCACGTCTGGGAGAAGCTCAAGATGCTGGCCGCCGGGGACCTGACCCGCCCCATCGACATCTTTGATCTCGTCCTGCACGCAGCCCCCTGGGCCCTGCTCCTGGCCAAGCTTTGGCGCATGGCCTTGGGCCGAGGTCGGGCGGCCGGCTGAGGCGAACGCCCATGCCCGCTCTTGGTTTACACCACGGATCGCGGTGGTTACCGTGAAAGTCGCGCGTAGCGCGCTCCACATCTCCCTCTCCCCCGGGAGAGGGCCGGGGTGAGGGAAACGGCCATGGCGCCCGCGCCTTTCATGGTCCGGGGTGGCGCTGGCGCCATGGCCGTTAGGCGGGCCGGAGAGTACAGGGTCAAGGATGCCCGGCTGTGCAAGGCCAACAAGATGCGCCTGGCGGAGCGGCGCTCGGGTAAATAACCGCTCGCGTCGGACCCGGCCGGCATTCCGGTCTCGTCGCGTGTCAGCGCCTGTGTTAGCGTTTCGCGGCCAGCACTGCGACTTGGCCAACCGGCAACAGCGACTGGACTGAGCTCCGTCATGACGGCCATTTCGGGGCCGAGGCCCCAGCCGGTCGCCCGAGTAACCTGAGGAGTCCGCCTTATGCCCGAGCTGCTCACCCTGTCGCGTGCCGCCCGCCTGGCGGATGTCACCCGGGCCGAGTTGCAGCGGCGCATCCGCCAGGGCGATATCCAGACCTTCGAGGGCCAGGTTGCCATCCGTGATCTGCTCCGGGTCTACCCAACCGTCCGGCTGGACCGGGACAAGGGGTTTGAGCGGGTCGAGTCGATCAAGGCTGCCGCGGTACCCAGGGACCAGCAGGCCGACGCCGTGCTGCCCAGCCCCCATGTGCTGATGTCGCGCCTGCGCACCCTGGCGGAGGTGCTGGTGCAGAAGGTCTCGGCCCTGGACGCGGCGGAGGAGCTGCTCGACGCCCTGACGCTGCGTCTTGCGGCCATTGCCGACACCGTCCCCCAGACAGGCGCGGTCCAGGCCGCGGTGAGCGAGGCCCTGTCCTGGCTCGCCGCCGAGCGCCAAGCCCTGGCCGAGCACCCACAGCCCGACAACCGCGCCGAGCTCTTCGCGAAAGACACCTTCCTGCGCATCATGGCGGCCAGCATCAAGATCATCCCCAGCGGTCACGAGTTCTTTGTCGAGGGGACCGAGACCATCTTAGACGCCTCCGTGCGCGCCGGGCTCAAGCTCGCCTACGGCTGCTCCAGCGGGAACTGCGGCACCTGCAAGGCACGGGTCGTCAGCGGCGAGGTCTGGAAGACCGCGGACCACGACTATGTCCTGAGCGAGCGCGAAAAGCAGATGGGCTACATCCTTACCTGCTCCAATACCGCTGTGACGGACTTGGTGCTCGAGGCCTCCGAGGCGCTCAGCGTCGCGGATCTGCCGCTGCAGGAGATTCGGGCCGGGGTGCGCAAGGTCGAGCCGCTGAGCGATGACCTGCTCCTGCTCCACGTCCAGACCCCACGCACCCAGACCCTGCGCTTCATGGCCGGACAACGCGCGCGCCTCACGCTGGAGAACGGTGTCAGCGGCGAGGTACCCATCGCCAGTTGCCCCTGCAACGGACGCAACCTCCAGTTCTACCTGCGCCGCCGTTCGGGCCACGCCCTTGCCGAGTCCGCCTTCACCGACCTGGCGGCGCACCAAATGATCACCGTCGCGGGACCCATGGGAGAATTCGTCCTCCACGAGGGGTCCCCCGAGCCGGCGGTCTTCATCGCCCTGGACGACGGCATCGCACCCATCAAGAGCATCCTGGAGCACGCCGTGTCGATCGACACGATCGAGTCCTTCCACCTCTACTGGGCAAGCAGCGAGACCGACGGTCATCACTTGGCCAAGTGGTGCCGGGCGATGACGGAGTCACTGGACAACTTTCGTTATACCCAGTTCTCCGAAACGCCGCCCGACAGGTCTGCGGCGGCCAAGGTCCTCGACGCCCTGGGGGCCGATTACCCCGACCCCGGCGGGATGCGATTCTACCTGGCAGGCCCGGCGCCCGAACTGGAGCTGTTGACCGAGGGGCTGGTGGCCCTGGGGGTCGACCGCGAGGTGATCGCCCGCGAGATCGCGGACTGAAGGACCGCCGAAGCCCGGCGGTGCCTCACGGAACGGGAGTCAGGCCGCCTTGGGGCGGGCCGCCTGTGCACGCAGGAAGACGGTGCCCTTCCCGAAGCGGTTCACTGCCATGTGCTTCACCCACTCCGGAGCATCGCGGTAGAGCCTGATGTAGGTGTAGCCACAGTCGCCCCGGTCGATGGATGCAACCCACTGGGTGAAGTCTTCGCGCGCGCTCATGTTCGTCTCCGAGAATCGCCTCCCACCGGACGCCCGGATCGTGGGTAGGGCCACGCTTGAGAGAGGTTGGCCGCCGTCCGGTCGTTCACTGAGACCGCGCCACCCGGGTACAGGTTGCACCCTGCGGATGCGTGGGTCTGTCTCACCCTAAGCATAGAGCAGCCAGCGGGGGGCCGCGCCGCGCCCCTGGGGTCAGTGCCCGTGGTGCGACAGCCACTGCTCCAGCATGACCATTACCCAGAGCATGGAGCCGGAGTCGGAGGCGGGCTCGTCGGCATGTTGCGCCTGGACCCGGTCGATGTAGGCCGGCTGGAGAATGTTGCGGCGGCGCAGCCCACCGATGCTGTCGCCCGCCAAGTCGCGCAGTTGGGGATGCTCAGCCATCCAGATCCCCACCGGCAGCCCGGAGCCCCGTTTGGTCTTCTGGAGAATCTCGCGGGGCAGGAAGTCGTCCAAGGCCTGCTTGAAGAACCAGCGAAGCCGCCCGCCCCTGACCTGCATCCCTGGCGGGATCCGCGCTGCGAACTCCAGCATCTCGTCGTCCAGCAGGGGGCAGGCAACCTCGACACCGGCCAGACCACAGGCTTGGTTGACCCTGCGCAGATCATTGTCAGCCAGACCGATCTTGAGATCCAAGTGCATCAGTCGGTTGACGGTGGCGGCGGATGCGGCACGGGCATAGACCTCACGCAGGTTGGCCAGAGGGGCCTCAGCGTCCACGGCGGCCAGGAAATCGGGGTCGAAGACCTCGGCGAACGGCGTACGTTCGAGGACGTTGTGCAGCTCCAAGCGGTCCGGCAGGGGGAATTTCGCCTGGGCGATGTAACGCTTGGCCAGGCGCAGCGGGGGCACTTGGCTCCCGGAGGGCAGGAGTGCGACAAGGGGCTCGATGAGCCCCTCGCGCAGCGCCGCAGGGACGCGACGGTAGCGCTCGAAGACGGCCTGGGCGGCGTAGCACTCCTTCCCGCCGAAGAGCTCGTCCCCGCCGTCGCCGGCCAGGAGACATTCCGTCCCGTCGAAGCGAGCGAAGCGCGCACCGAGGTACGCCGGGACGATGGACGCGTTGGCGAACGGCTCGTCACAGTAGGCGGCGACGGCGGGGATGCTCTCGACCACGTCCTCGGGGGTGACGTAGTACTCGTTGGAGCGGGTGTGAAAGTGGCGCGCGGCGATGCGGGCGTCGTCGATCTCGTCGAATCCCTGGGCGGTGAAGCCAATGGAGTAGGTCGATACCGGCTGGCCGCGAAGCTCCCGCAGGGTCCCGGCCACGGTGGAGCTATCCGTCCCGCCGTTCAAGAAGGTCCCTACGGCCGGATTGCCGGCCGCAGCGCGCTCCACGACGCGCGGCAGGAGGGCCCGAAAATCCTCGCGCAGGTCCTCGAAACGGGCAGAACTGTCATCCTGGTAGGGCATCTGCCAGTAAAAGCGCGCCTCACGCCCGGCGGCGGAGAAGCTCAGCGACTGGGCCGGGAGCAGCTTCTCTACCCCCGCGTAGATGGTCCCAGGGCTCGGGACCATGTGCAGGTAGAAGTAGTCGAACAGGGCCTGCCGAGGGATTTCCAGCCGAAACCCGGGGATCCGGCGCAGGGCGGCAAGCCGGGTCGAGAAGGCGATGGCCTCGCCGGTGCGCACCAGGTACAGCGGACGGTTTCCGATCCGGTCTACGGCCAGCAGCAGGCGCTGCCTCTCGCGGTCGATGACCGCCAGCGCGAAACTTCCCGCGAGCCGGGCCGGCAGACCGTCACCGTGCTCCCGGTAAAGGTCGACCAGATCGCCCGCACCGAGCGGACGGCCAGTCCCCGCCTCGCGCACCGTCTCGGAGACGGCAACCAGTACCCCCGCGTCGGCGAAAACCCGCTCGGCGGCTGCGCCGCCCTCCCCACCACCCATCGGTGCCAAGGCGGCAAGCTGCCCAATAGTGACGCCGACGCAGACCCCGCCCGGGCTCCGGGGCCCCCCGCAGTCGGCCAGCATGGCATCGAGGACAACCTCTGAGGTCGCAGCATCGCCGACGGTTCCGAACCAACCGCAAATCCCGTACATCGCAAACCCCGTCTATGCATTGATCGGCCGCCAGCCGGCCTGGTGGGAGGCAACGCGCCGGAACGCAGGCCGGCTGCCCTGGATCGAGAGGTCCTGCCTGATTGGGTCGCCCCCAATAGGCCGCGGATTATATGCCAGCGGTTCGGCATTCCCCACTTGGGCGATCAACTGCCACGCGGGGCACAAGGCGCACGGCGTTCGTTTCGAGACAGGATTGCAGTAGACTTGCTCCCGGTTTGCAGACTCCAAGCCCCACCGGCGCCGGCACGCAGCGCCCCGACCGGGCACGGCACCGGCCCTGGTGCGCAGCCACAGCCGTCGGGCCGGGCCCTCGGTGGCCCGCGCACCCCCGCCAGCAAAGGATGACCGCCATGGCAGAGAGCAGATTCGACATACAATTTGCCGGTGAGCTGGTCCAGGGGGCCGATCCGCTCCTGGTGCGCGAGCGCCTGCGTGACCTGTTCAAGCTCTCTCCCGACGCCCTGGAGCGATTGTTCAGCAGCCAGGCCGTGATCATCAAGCGCGACCTGGACGCCGTCACGGCCGCGCGCTACCGCGACGCCTTCCGCGACGCCGGCGCCATCCTGCGCCTGACCCAGACCCCGGCCGCCGGCCTGACCCTGGCCCCACCGGGGGCTGACCTTGAGGAGGCCGCCCCAGCCGCCGCGCGGCGCGAGATCGACACCTCTTACCTGAGCCTGGTGGCTGGTGAGGGCTGGACCCTGGAAGACTGCGCCCCGCCCCATGCGCCAACCCCCATCCCGGACATCAGCTACCTGACACTTGCCCCGGCGGAGCCGATCGGCTTCCGCGCTCCAAACGCCATCGACGAGTGAGCCGACCATGACCGATCACGTTCCCCACATCGTCATCGGGGGCGGCATCAGTGGGCTCGGGGCGGCCCACTTCGCCGTCCGCCTGGGCATCGAGACCCTCGTCATCGAGCGCAGCGGACGTGTCGGCGGCACCCTCAACAGCCACCGCTTCGGCGCCTGCGGGGCCTACTGGACCGAGGCTGGCGGCCACACCTGCTACAACAGCTACGGCAACCTGCTCCGTATCCTCGACGACCTAGGGCTGACCGCGCAGGTCACGCCCAAGGAACGCGTCCCCTTCCGGCTGTGGCGCGGTGGGAAGCGGCGCCCAATCTACTCCGCCATCCACCCCATCGAGCTCGTGACCTCCCTGCCACGCCTGTTGCGCTCCTCCCGGGAGGGCAAGGGGCTGGCGGAATACTACGGGGCCGGGCTCGGTCACACCAACTACCGGGATCTCTTCGGGCCCGCCTTTCAGGCCGTGATCTGCCAGGCCGCCGACGACTTCCCCGCGGAGCTGCTGTTCCGCAAGAAGCCCAGGCGCAAGGGCCTGCCGACGAGTTTCACGCTGCCTCAAGGGCTAAGCGAGATCCCCCTAGCCATCGCTGGCCAGAAGGCCCTGAGGGTGCGCCTCAATGAGCACGTCGTCGAGGTCCGCGAGTTGGGCACGGGATTCCGCGTCGAGCTCGCCAACAGCGGCGCGGTCACCTGCGACAGCCTGACCCTGGCGGTAGGACCGGACGCCGCCGCCCGCTTGATACCGCCGGGGCGGGATCAGGCCGCGGCACTCGCGGCGGAGATCCCGATGGCGGAGATCGAGACCCTGGTGATGGCCATCCCCCGTCAGGGCTTGAGCGATCAAGCGCTGCCACCCCTGGCGGGGCTCATCTCGGTGGACGACGTTTTCTATTCGGCTGTTTCCCGCGATTACCGCCCGGACCCCCTTTGGCGTGGGTTTGCCTTTCACTTCCGGCCCGGGATCACGGACCGCGACGACCAGCTCGAGCGGGCCTGCCGCGCCCTGGGTATCACCACGGAACAGGTGGCCGAGGCCGCGTATGTCGCCAACCGACTGCCCGCGCTGCGAAAGGGCCACGCGGAGCTGGTGCGGCGCATCGACCGAGCCCTCGCCGGGACGCGGCTGGCCCTCACCGGAAACTGGTTCGTCGGCGTGTCCATCGAGGACTGTCTGACGCGCAGTCGCCAGGAGATGGACCGACTGTTTCCGGCCACGGAACGCCCAGTGCCAGCGGCGTGACGTGACGGGGCGGTGGCGATGCGCAGCGCTGAAACCCCCCGTGCCATCGCGGCCGCTCTCCTCCTGGCGGCCGCCGGTAGCGCTTGCGCGGACGAGATCGGCAGCGTCGGCACCAAATTCAAGTGGATCGGACCCAACGACAAGATCGTGGTCGAGGCCTTCGAGGACGAGGAGGTCCCCGGGGTTACCTGCTATCTGAGCCGCGCCAAGACCGGTGGGATCTCCGGCGCCGTCGGGGTGGCCGAGGACACATCGGACGCCTCCATCGACTGCCGCCAAGTCGGCCCCATCCGGCTGCCGGAGAAAGTACGCAATGGTCAGGAGGACGGCGAGGCGGTGTTCAAGCGGCGAACCTCCCTGCTCTTCAAGACCCTCCAGGTGGTGCGCTTCTACGACGCCAAGCGCAACGCCCTGGTCTACCTGACCTACAGCGACCGCATCATCGAGGGCTCCCCCAAGAACAGCGTCTCGGCGGTCCCCATCCTGCCCTGGCCGGGGTCGGTAGCACCAGCGGCGCCGGCCCCCGAGGCCAAGTGACCCTGGCCACTGAGCATGAACGGACAGGACTGACAGGATTTCGCAGGATGAACAGGGTCTTGCTTGTCTGAGAACCCTCCTTATCATCCTGTTGATCATGGAGAATCGTGTTAGTCCTGTCCTATCACAAACTGGCCGTCGCGGTCGCTGACTGTGAGTCAAGGGACTGTCGGCCGATCGCTCGTCGGTCTGAGACGAAGCCTCGCTAGCCCGCGCGTGCCATGAACGCCCACACCCCAAACCATCTCTGGACCAGCACACCCCTGCACCAGGCCAGGCTGCCGGATGCACAGGGCCTGAACGACCGGATCCTCACGGGCTACGCGGGGCTCTCGGACGAGGACTACAGCCACCGCAGTCACTTCATCGCCGGCCGTTTCGAGAATCTCTATCTGCAGCGCGGCCAGATCCCCGGACTGTCCGAGGTCCTGGCCTTCGCCGAGGAAGCAGCGCGGCACATCCTCGGCCATGACGGCCCCCTGCGCTGCGGCTTTTGGCTTAACGCCATGGAGGCAGGCCACACCACCAGCGAGCACACCCACGAGGAAAACGACGAACTGCTGGCGGCGGTCTACTATGTCGCGGTCCCTGCGAACAGCGGCGACCTGGTCCTGCGCGACGGTCCTCTGATCGTCCGACTGACCCCAAGTCCGGGAATCTTCCTGTTCTTCCCGCCGGACCTGCCCCATTGGGTGGAGGCGAACCAGAGCCCCGGCCTGCGCCTCTCCATCGGGATGAACTTCGGCCCGGCCGCCTGAGC
>Ga0209254_10006284_pt1 | contig 10955 bp, 10 predicted proteins | sample FrelakmetDIP11DI_FD_187148 | JGI IMG/M metagenome (GOLD analysis project Ga0209254, IMG submission 187148) | Freshwater lake sediment microbial communities from the University of Notre Dame, USA, for methane emissions studies - DIP11 DI (SPAdes)... | ecosystem: Environmental > Aquatic >... | reverse complement strand
CTTGGCATGATCGTTCATCAGCGCTCTCGCCCCCTTCGAAAGGTCCGCGGATAAGGTCATGGCCGTCTTGAAGAGGAACCTCTCCTCGACTTGGTGGTGCATCTTGGTGACGTAGGAGTCCATGAACGAGGCGATCCTCATCACCTGCTTCTGATGCTTGACCAGGGTCCCTTGCTTCACCATCTCGCCCAGCACGTCCGAGACCTGCCTGATGATGCCGTGCTCGTACTGCAGCAGAGTGATACAACCACGCATGGCATTGTCTTACGTTGTCACTATTATGTATGCCTTTCCATGCCCGAGACCATGCCTGCCAGGTCCGGGCGAAGGAGTTATCTATGCCCGCCTTCCTTTGAAACCCAATTGGGGTGCAATAATGGAAGACCATTTGGAGTTCGCGATGTCTTTGGCCTTGGCACAGGGCGCTAGCTATGCCGAGGCGAGGTTCCAGTCGGATTACTACGAATCTAACCTGCTGAAGAACGGGGAGCCCGAGGTGGCCTCCTTCGAGACCAGGAGGGGGATGGCCTTCCGCGCCATCGTGAACGGGGGGATGGCCTTCGGCGCCACCAACCAGCTCACGAAGAAGGACATCAGGGCGGTGGTCAAGCGCATGGTGACCAGCGCCAAGCAGGCCGGTCGCGCGAACAAGGTCCCCATCGCCATGGGCAAGGCGGAGCTGGGCCAAGGCAGGGTGGAGGTCAAGCCCAGGGTACCCTTCGACGCGGTGAGCCTGGACTCCCGCATCGAGCTGCTGAGGGAGGCCGATGCCGCCGCCGTGAGCGCCGCCGAGAGGATGGGGGTCAGGCTTCCTGGCCGTTACCTCTCATTGGACACCATAATCACCGAGAAGACCATCATCAATTCCGATGGCGCCAAGGTCTACAGCAAGATCCCTCGGGTGGCCTTGGACACTTTCATTACGGCGTTCCATCCGGAGCGAGGCTCGGTGCAGAGGATGTACAACCTTGGCGAGTCGACAGGCTGGGAAGGCATCGAGCGCTGGGACGTGCCGAAGCTGCTAAGCGAGGAGGCCGAGTCATTGGCCAACATCCTGTTGAAGGCGGAGGCGGCCAAGGAGGAGCAAGGGGACGTGGTCCTCGGCCCGGAGGTGGTGGGAATAGTCTCCCACGAATCCTCCGGCCATCCTGGAGAGGCCGACCGCATCCTGGGAAGGGAGGCGGCGCAGGCGGGGGAGGCCTATCTCCAGCGCGACTCGCTCGGCCTCAAGGTCGGCTCGGAAGCCGTCAACGTGGTGGAGGACCCTACCATACTGCGCTCCTTCGGCTACTACCTCTACGACGACGAGGGCGTGAAGGCCCGCAAGAGGTACCTGATAAAGGAGGGAAGGATAAGCGAGTTCTTGCACAACCGTTCCACGGCCTTCAGCATGGGGACGGAGAGCAACGCCTCGTCGCGCTCCATGGCCTTCAACCGGGAACCGATCGTGCGCATGGCCAACACCTTCGTGGAGCCGGGGGACCTCAGCTTCGAGGAATTGATCGAGGGCGTCGCCTTCGGCGTCTACATCAAGAACTTCATGGAGTGGAACATAGACGACCGTCGCTACAACCAGAGATATGTCGGTCTTGAGGCCTATCGCATCGAGGACGGCGAGCTCCGCGGCCGGCTGCGCAACCCGGTGCTGGAGATGACCACCCCTGGCCTATGGTCGGCGGTGGATGCCGTGGGCAAGGACCTCAAGTTCACCGCCGCATACTGCGGCAAGGGGGATCCGATGCAGGCCATCCCCGTTTGGACGGGCGGGCCGCACATCCGCCTCAGGGGCATTAGGCTGGGAGGGATCGCATGAGGGCCGAGGACATCTGTCAGCTCGTGCTCCGGACCTGCAAGTCCCAGGGCGTTAGCGACGTGGTGGTCTCGGTGGCACAGTCAGAGGGGCTGATGGTGCGGTTCTCCAACAACGAGATCACGACGGTGAACGCGCTCAGCGACGTCACGGCAAGCATCTTCGTCAACGACAACGGCCGCAAGGCAGGGGCCAACGCCGCCGACCTGTCCAAGAAGGGGCTGGAGAAGGCTGCGAAGAAGGTGGTGGAGATGGCCAAGCGCGCCCCGGCGGCGCCTACCTACGCCCCCCTGCCCCAAGGGCCGTTCACCTACGACCCCAAGCTGCTCGGTGGAGGGCAGGTCCAGACGGACCCAAAGGTCCTGGTCCCCTACGTCAAGTTGGCCATCGATGCCGCGCAAAGGGAAGGCGCTCAGAGGGTGGCCGGCTCCCTGGTCTCCGACAACGGCAAGCTCACCATCCAGACGTCCAATGGGGCGTTCGGCGTTATGAAGCGGTCGGCGATCGAGCTCTCGCTCCGGGCCTTCTGCTCCGAGACCGCCTCGGGTCATTCGGTGAGCGTCGCCGGCAAGGAGGCGGACTTCAGGCCTGCGGAGGCGGGAACGGAGGCGGGCCGCTTGGCCAAGATGTCACTCGGGGCCTCGGACGGGGAACCTGGTGAGTACGAAGCCGTCCTAGGGCCTTTGCTCTTCGCGGACCTGGTGAACCAGGTAGGCAGGGCCTCCTCCGCCTTCAGCGTCGAGGCGGGGCTTTCCTTCTTGGCCGACAAGGTGGGGCAAAGGGTGGCCTCGGAATGCGTGGGCATCGTCGACGACCCGACGTTGGAGGGGACCTATGGCTCCATGCCCTTCGATGCCGAGGGCCTGCCGACGAGGCGGAACGCCATCATAGACGGCGGCGTGCTCAAGGGGTATCTGCACAACAGCACCACGGCCAAGAAGTTCGGCACGGCGACCACCGCCAACGCCGGGCTGGTGGCGCCCCGCCCCTTCAACCTGGTGGTCGAGCCGGGCCAGAGGTCATTGGAGGACCTCATCTCCTCCGTCGAGAGGGGTATCTACGTCACCAACAACTGGTACCTGCGCTACCAGAACTATCAGACCGGCGACTTCAGCACCATACCCCGGGACGCGATGTTCCTCATCGAGGGCGGCAAGCTGGTCCGCCCGATAAAGGAGCTGCGCATCTCCGACAACCTGCTGCGGATGTTCTCCTCCATCAAGGATGTCGCCAAGGAGAGGGGTTGGGTCAGGTGGTGGGAGGTGGAGGTCCCGACCCTTTGCCCTGCGGCATTGGTCGGCAAGGTGAGGTTCACCAAGTCCAAGCGGTGATCATACCTGCTTCGGGGGCTCCATGCTGCCGGAGCGGAATCCTTCGACGTCCAGGCATACGAAGCGGAAGCCTATGGATCTGAGCTTTCGGACGATGACCTCCCTGGATGCCAGGACCTTGGGGAAGTCCTGGGGCAGCACCTCTATGCGCGCCACGTCCCCGTGATGGCGGACGCGCAGCTGCCCCATCCCCAGCTCCTTGAGCACGTCCTCCGCTCGCTCCACCTGACCTAATTTCTCTTTGGTTATCCTTTGGCCATAGGGTATGCGCGTGGCAAGGCAGGCGGAGTGCGGCTTGTCGGCCGTGGGTAACCCCATCTCCCTGGAGAGGCTCCGCACCTCGTCCTTGGTCAGGCCGACCTCGGCCAGAGGACTGCGCACCCCCAGCTCCCTCGCCGCCCGCATCCCCTGGGAATGGCTGCCAAGGTCGTCGGCGTTGACGCCATCGACCACCTGGGCCAAGTCCTCGGCCCTCGCTACCTCGATGATCCGCTCCAGGATGTGGTGCTTGCAGAAGTAGCATCGGTCCAATGGGTTGGCGGCGAACCCCTCCTCCTCCAGCTCGTCCACCTTGACCTCCATGACCCTTACGCCCATCCACCTGGCCAGGGTGAGCCCCTCCTCCCTCTCCCTCTTGGGCAGGGAATGGGAGACGGCCATGAGGCCCACCGCCCTCCCCCCCAGCTCATCATGGGCCACTTTGAGGAGGAAGGTGCTGTCCACTCCTCCAGAATAGGCCACGCCCACGCTACCCCAGGAACGCAGGTTGGACCTCAGCTTCTCGAACTTGCCCTTCGCCCTCACGCGGAGCTCATGCATCAGCCTCATATCATAACTTGCGCCCTCTTGCCCCGCAAATCAAGAAATATCAGGATGCTAGTTCGAGGAGCATGAACATCCGGGACGTCCTGGAGCGGCACAAGCGGGGAGAGCTGAGCGAGGCGGAGGCGGAAAAGCTTCTGAAATTGGACTTCCTGGAGAGCATCAGCTCTCATACTGTGTTCGATCATGCCCGAGAGGCTAGGAGGGGTATCCCTGAGGTGGTCTTCGGAGAGACCAAGTCCCCCGAGGTGGTGGCGGACATCGTCTCTAGGGTGATGGAGGACCGCGAGGTGCTATTGATATCGCGCGCCTCCAAGGAGCACCTGAGGGCCGTCAAACGGATAGCCAAGGGCATGAAGGTGAGCTACGTGGAGGAGGCGCGCATGGTCATCGTGGACAAGCGCAAGGGAAGGGTCAGGCGAGGCAAGATCGGCGTCTTGGCCGCCGGCTCCTCCGACATCGGGGTGGCCGAGGAGGCCAAGGCGGTGGCCGAGGCCATGGGCTGCGAGGTGCTCACCGCCTACGACGTCGGGGTGGCGGCCCTGCACCGGGTGCTGGAGCCGGTCAAGCGGATGGTCGAGGAGGGCGTGGACGCGCTGGTGGTGGTGGCCGGGATGGAGGGCGCCCTTCCGACGGTGGTGTCCGGGCTGACCGACGTGCCCGTGATAGGCGTACCCACCTCGGTCGGTTACGGCTATGGGGCGAAGGGCGAGGCGGCGCTGATGGGCATGCTGCAGTCCTGCTCGCCCGGCCTGGCCGTGGTGAACATCGACAACGGGGTGGGGGCGGGCGCCATAGCCGCGCTCATCTCCCGCCGATGCCAATACAATCAAGGAAAGGGGAGGGAGTAGGAGCAAGTGGCGGCGCAAACTGAGCCGCTCGATGGGCCGGTCATCAGGGCGATGACCGTTGAGGACATGGCGGCCGTGCAGGAAGTGGGGGTGGCGGCATGGTCCGACATAGCCTCTCGGGAGCTGGGTCGCAAGGTGAAGTATCCTGCCAGGCCGCGCAAGATTGTCGAGGCTTATCTGTGGAAGGAGCCCGAAGGTTGCCTGGTCGCCGAACGGAAGGGAGAGATCATCGGCGCGGCGTATACCCATGTCTGGGGCGAGGTGGGGTGGTTCGGCCCCTTCGAGGTCCTCCCCGAGATGCAGGACAAGGGGGTAGGCACGGCCCTCCTACGAGAATGTGAGCGCTTCCTGGAACGGAGGGGATGCCAGGTCAAAGGCCTGGAGACCATGTCCAACCACGCCAAGAACATTCATTTCTATATGAGGGAGGGGTACCGCACCATCGGCTCCTCGCTCATCATGGAGAAGGAGCTGAGGTCAGAGGTCGAGAAAGTCCTAGGGCCAGGCCCGTCCACGTGCGAAGAGGTGGTCTCGTCCTTGGGGCAGATCTCCGTCCTCAGTCGCAAAGGGCACCCCCTGGTGGATTATGCCAGGGAGGTGGAGATGGCCGCAAGGCACGACCTAGGCGCGGTCCTCCTCCTGCGAGGGAGGTCGAGCTTGACGGGGATGGCGGTGCTCCATTCCTACTTCCCTCCTGATGTATCCGACCACGCCTCCCTGCGCCTCATGCTCGTCGACCCCAGGGCGAAAATGCAAGAGGGGGTTTTCACGCGTCTGCTCGCCGGATGTGAGTCCTGGGCCTTCCAGCATGGTCGGAGGAGGGTCTTCGTCCGCTTCCCGGCGGAAAGCCCGGTGCTCTATGACGCCTTCCTTTCCTCCGGCTACAGGCTTGCCGCGGCCAACATGCGATTGGCCCGCGGCCCAAGCTTCTCCGAGCGCGGCAAGTACCACCTGGCAGCTTGGGCGGGATAGCTCACTTTCAATGCATCCATGGTGAAGTAGGGTATGCATCTTTGAAAAATTCCTGCCATTCTTCGCCGAACGACTGTGCCTTAAATGCCCTTTACACCGAGCTGCATCCCTGTACGTCCTGGACCCGTGTATGCAGTCTAAAGAAGAGAATAATGGGAGGGGTTTGCGTCACTTCTTCTTGCGTATGAAGATCAGGACCGCCACCACGATGATTATTCCGGCCTCTACCACGATTGCGAATACGAAAATGGGGTTAAAACTGAAGTCGTAAAAGTATTCTTCAACAGACCGCATTTCGGGTAAGTTGAGTCACCATTCGGTAATGTTCTTTTACAATGGCGGTTTATCTTCTCAATGTTTTATCTTCTTCTTTGCTTTCCCTATTCCTTCTTGGATTTCTCCTTCGACCTCTTTCATCGTGCCTTTGACCTGTTCCGAGTGGTCATGGGTCAATTTGCCTGTTTCTTTACGAATCTTACCTTCGGCTTGTTTCTGTTTCCCTTTGGCTATGTCGTCGCTCATGGTATGACTCAAGTAACTACTCTAGCAACAATTATTTATACGTATATTATTGGAAGACATCTTTCTTGCATAGGTCATAACACCCCGTCAACCTGCTCGTTGATGGGCTCGAACAAGATGGTTGAACCTCCTCCAATGATACGAGAGTCGATTGTTGCTGTGTAGCTACATAAACGTTATATTTCGCCATTCTAATCCTTCCAGCAGGTGCATTTGCCAATGATGGCCAAGCCAAGCTCTATGCCGAAAGGGCTTCCGAAGACGACCCAGTCCCTCTGCCCCGAGTGTTTGAAGATTGTCCCGGCGACTATATTCGAACAGGATGGCAAGGTCATGATGGAGAAGGAATGCCCCGACCATGGCAAGGTCGCGGACGTCTATTGGTCGGACAAGGACATGTATCTGAGGGCGGAGAGGTTCGCTTATGACGGCACGGGTGTAGAGAACCCGGCAATCCCCAACGCCAAGGTATGCCCTAACGAATGCGGCCTCTGCCAGCTTCACCTCACGAGTACCTGCCTGACCATGCTCGACCTCACTAACCGCTGCAACCTCAAGTGCCCTATATGCTTTGCGAATGCAAACGCAGCGGGGTACGTCTATGAGCCGAGCTTCGACGAAATCGTCAAAATGCTGCAGATGATGAGGGACGAGAGGCCGGTCCCGTCTCCCGCGGTCCAGTTCTCCGGCGGGGAACCGACCATCTACCCCAGGTTCATCGAGGTAATTGCCAAGGCCAAGGAAATGGGGTTCCCCCAGATCATGGCGGCTACCAACGGCATCAAGTTCGCCAAGGACCCTGGGTTTCTCAAGGCAGCGGTGCAGGCTGGCATGAACACGATCTACCTTCAGTTCGACGGTCTACGGGATGACGTCTATAAGGTGTCCAGGGGCGTGCCGCTCCTAGAGACGAAGCTGAAGGTGATTGAGAACGTTCGCAAGCTGGAAAGGCCTCCATCCATCGTCCTGGTTCCGACTGTGGTCAAGAATATTAACGACGACCAGGTGGGCGAGATCTTCAAGTTCGCCTTGAAGAACGTCGATGTGGTCCGGGGCATCAATTTCCAGCCCGTGGCCTTCACCGGCCGCATCGACCAGCAGGAGCGGAGCCAGCACCGCTACACCCTGCCAGACCTAGTCAAGGACCTGGAGAGCCAGACCGATGGCCAAATCACCAGGGACGACTTCTACCCCGTTCCGGCGGTAGTGCCCATCTCCACAGTGATCGCCGCTCTCCAGGAGCAGAGCAAGGTCAGCTTCACCGCGCATCCCCATTGCGGCCTGGCCACCTACGTGTTCGTCAAGGACGAGAACAACGTCGTGCCCCTTACCCGCTTCGTCGAGGTCGAGCCTCTCTTCAGGGAACTTTATGAGCTGAGTTTAAAGGCGAAGAGGTCATCGGTCAAGTTACCGTCCAAGGTCAAAGCCCTCAACATCCTCAAGAAGCATATAATCAAAGAGAAGGTTCCGGATGGCCTTTCCACCACCAAGTTCCTGCAGATGATGAGTGCGGTGTTCGGAGATTCCTCGAAGGAGAGCGTGGCCAAGTTCTCCTGGAGCATGATGTTCGTCGGTGGAATGCATTTCCAGGATAACTACAACTACGACATTGAGAGGGTCAAGCGCTGCGCCATCCACTACTCCACCCCTGACGGTCGCATCATCCCCTTCTGCGCCTACAACGGCGGCCCGAACTACCGTACCGAGATAGAGAAGAAGTTCTCGGTCCCTATCGCCGAGTGGCGGAAGAAGCACGGAGAGGAGTACACTTGAACGACTGGATGTATGCGAACGCCAACGTTGGCCGTATCCTCTCCCTCCAGTTGGTTTAATAGGATGGGTCTTATTTTATCAGGTCGTTTGACGGGGCAAGGTCGTCGCTTCTTCGATCCGCAATTGCCATGGAAGTTGGAGTCGGGATGCCGTATGGTTCGGTCTATGATACTAGGCGGTAAGGATGACGCGGTTATTATTAGCAGGGTCCGGGCCCTCATCATCCTAGGTCCTGAGGTCTCGCAGGTGGTCAAGGAACAGTTCAAGTCGGCCATGCGCCTGGCAGCGGGAAAGATCGAACCCAGGGTCCTTCAAGATGGCAAAGGGGGCGCTCTCGCCCTCCTTCCAACTGGAGGCAATGCGGTGATGTTTCTTCTTTCGTGCCTTAATTCGGAACGCCCAGGAGTACTGGCCCAAGTACTTTCGGAAATTAATCGTGCCTTCCTCAGTTAAGGTAAAATAGCATCGCCCGGGTATGTTGGAACGTGGGAGCCATGGACGTTCCGGGCATCGGTGCCAGGGAGACCTTTTCCGACAAGGAGGTCTTCGCCCCCTCCCGCTCGGGAGGCAGCCCCTGCTCCCTGTGCAAGGGCTCTCGCAACCTCTGCGGGAAGCCCATCTGCCCTTTGATGGTCAAGTTCTACTCCCACATGACCACCAGGAGGCTGATAGACTCGTTGGACCTGGCCGGTAGCTGCCCGCCAGGCGTCTTCGTGGGACGCTACGGTTATCCCAAGGTGGACATCGGGCCCTTGGTGCCGCCGGTCTACGGGGACACGGCCATAATGGATACGCCCGAGGAATGGGTGGGAAAGAGCATCCAGGAAATATCGAATTTCCGCTTCGCCTTGGTCCGGGGCAAGTTCCGCGCCGACGTGAAGGAGTTCCAAAAGGCAGGGAAGGTGGTGGACTATACCAGGGAACTGGCGCTGGCCATCAACCCCCTGGACGTGGAGGTGAGCTTCGAGAAGAAGCCCTCCGGCAAGATCGTCCTCGATGACGAGATCCAGCCCTTCGGCCCATCGGGGAGGGTCGCCAAGCTGGACATCTCCAATCCCAAGTACGATCACAAGATGGAGAAAGCGCACTATGACACCGACCTCAAGGCCGCCGAGGCGGTCAAGCACCTCTACAAAGAGGGGGTGCTCATCTCCCGCATCCAGAAGGCGTTCAGCGTCGGCTCGTTCGGCATCGACAAGAACCGCAAGCTGGTCCCCACCAGGTGGAGCATCACCGCCATCGACGACATCCTGGGCAGGAGCATATTGGAGAGGACGAAGAACTATCCCCTGATCAACGAGTTCCGGGTCTACGACTGGGACCAGCTGGACAATCGCTGGTGCGTCATGTTCCTCCCCTGCTCTTGGCGATACGAGCTCATCGAGGCATGGTACCCCAACACCGCATGGAACCCCATGGGCAAGCAGGTAGAGATCATCTCCAGCCATGAGTTCTATGAGGGGCGGAAGGAGTACGCCGAGATAGGCGGATGCTATTATGCCGCCAGGCTGGCGGTGAACGAGGTCCTGTCCCAGGAGCGAAGGCAAGCTGGTGCGGTGATATTCCGGGAGGCGCACCCGGGCTACATCATGCCCGTTGGGGTGTGGAACGTGAGGGAGAACGTCCGGGCCGCGCTAAGGGAAAAGCCATCGTGCTTCAACACGTTGGAGCAGGCCATGGCACATGTTGGCCAGAGGATGGAGATCCCGGTCCCGAGATGGACGCGGGCGTCCGCCATCGTCCGCGACTTCATGCAGCAGCGGAGGATAGATGACTACGCCTAGCCTGGACTCGTTCGAGGACCATCCCCCGCCAGCGAGCAAGAGGGCGGTGAGGAGCATGGAGTGCAAGACCGCGCTCTCCCCCTCTAGCCTACCTGGCCTCGACCTCACCCTCAATCCATATCGAGGCTGCGAGCATGACTGCGTCTACTGCTACGCCCCCTACCTCTTCCGCATGGCCAGGGAGGATTGGCCCCAGGTGGCCGCCAAGCTCGGCGTTCCCCGCCTTCTTGCCAAGGAGGCAGCAAGGAAACGAGGGGTCATCGGCCTGAGCACCGCCACCGACCCCTATCAGCCATTGGAGGCCGATCTCGGTCTGACGCGGAGATGCCTGCAGGAGCTGGTCAAGGCCAAGGCCAAGGTCAGCGTCCTCACCAAGTCCGACCTGGTCCTGCGCGACATCGACCTCCTGGCCTCCCTCCCCGAGGCCGAGGTGGGCATCACCATCACCACCATAGAGGAGAGGTGGGCAACATGCTTCGAGCCTGGCGCCCCCGCTCCTTCGCGCCGCTTGGAGGCGTTGAGGGGGCTGGTCGAGCACGGCATCGACTGCTACGTTTTCATCGGCCCCATCCTGCCTTTGGTGACGGAGCGCAGGATGGACGAATTGATAGATTCCATCCTTGCGACCGGCTGTAGGAGGGTCATGACCGACCCGCTCCGGCTGCGTCCAGGTATGATAGCGCGGATGAGGGTCCTGCCTTGCACGAGTGAGCTAGGGGAAAGCTTCTTCTCTCATTGCCAGGACGAGAGCTATCTGAAGCAGGCGGAGTTGAGGGTGGCGGATTCCTGCCTCAGGCGCGGCATCAAGGTCCAGACCGCTTTCTAGGAATAACCAAAGTAGCAAAAGGGATTCGCCCAGGCCGAGCATGGAGGACAGCCAGTAGAATTCTACTTAGAGCAACGCTTATATAGAAGCACTGAAATACCGGGGCACGGTGTTTACATGGCATATGGTTTGGGAGGCCAACAACCTATCATCGTGCTCAGAGAGGGCACGGAGAGGGCCAAGAACAAGGAGGCGCAATTCAACAACATTGCCGCCGCCCGTGCCGTCGCGGATGCGGTACGCTCGACCTTGGGTCCGAAGGGC
>Ga0209254_10006283_pt1 | contig 10956 bp, 11 predicted proteins | sample FrelakmetDIP11DI_FD_187148 | JGI IMG/M metagenome (GOLD analysis project Ga0209254, IMG submission 187148) | Freshwater lake sediment microbial communities from the University of Notre Dame, USA, for methane emissions studies - DIP11 DI (SPAdes)... | ecosystem: Environmental > Aquatic >... | reverse complement strand
GAGCACGTTTTCAGACAGGGCTATGCCGACCACTATGACCTTTTCTATGCCGGCAAAGACTACGAATCGGAATGCAATATCCTTGAGGAGGTCTTCCGCCGCTACGGAAAAGGCAAAATCAGCACGATCCTGGATCTCGGCTGTGGAACCGGCAATCACGCGTTCCCGCTGGCCAAGCGAGGGTACGAGGTCACCGGAGTGGATCGCTCTGGAGACATGCTGGCCAACGCTCGCTCTAAACTCGCCAATTTCAAATCCCAGTCTCAACCTTTGCCCATGTTTCTGCAGGGAGATCTTCGATCCCTGGATCTGGACCGGAAATTCGATGCCGTTCTGATGATGTTCGCAGTGTTGGGTTACCAGTTGACCAATGAAGACATCCTGTCAGCGCTCAAAACCGTCCGCCGCCATCTCAAACCGGGCGGCCTTTTCATCGGCGATGTTTGGTACGGTCCGGCCGTGCTGGCCATCCGACCCGGCGATAAGATCAAAACCATGCCAACGGAGGACGGCAAAGTCATCCGTCTGGCCTCCGGTAAGCTGGACATCTATTACCAGTTGGCCACTGTGCAATACCACGTCTTGCATCTGAGGGGCCGGACGGTGCTTAGCGAAGCGACAGAGACGCATCACATGCGATATTTCTTCCCTCAGGAACTTGCTTTCTTTTTGAACCATGCGAACTTGGACCTGTTGCACTTAGGTGCGTTTTCTGACCTCAACCAGGAGGCGGGGGAGCAATCTTGGAACATACTGGTCGTGGCAGGATGATGAAAGCCTATCCCCTCGCGGACGAACCCGGCATTCCTTCCGTCGAATGGTTCAAAGATGAGGCAGTGAAGTCCGCCAAGTGGGCACTGCTCAACAATTTCATTCCTAGATTGCTCACTCTCGTTCTGACAACCCTTCTCGCGCGGCTTCTTACTCCGGAGGACTATGGTTTGGTAGGCATCGGCATTCTGGTGGTTTCTCTGGTGAGCACGATCCAGCAAACAGGATTCAGCCAAGCGCTCATCCAGCGTCAAGATCGCCAGGAGGAAGCGGCCAGCGTCGCCTTGTGGCTCAATCTGTCACTGAGCGTAGTGCTGTATGTGATGGTCTGGGTATCTGCCCCTGCCCTGGCGACATTCTATGAGGATCCTCGATTGGTTGCCTTGCTGCGCGTGCTTGGTCTCCAAATCGTCATTTCCTCCATGAGCACGATTCAGTCTTCTCTCATGCTGCGCCAGTTTCGATTCCGAAGACTGTTCTACATTCAGACCGCTTCGACGCTTGCCCCTTTCCTGGTCTCGATTCCGCTGGTTTTAGCCGGCTTAAGCTACTGGGCGCTGATATACGGCTCGATAGCAGGCAGCTTCGTGGGCGTCACCCTGTTCTGGTGGTTCGTGAGATGGCGGCCGCGAGTCGTCTTTGATCTCCAAATCGCGCGACAGCTTTCCGGGTTCGGCGGCTTCGTTCTCCTGGAATCCGTCCTAGCGTGGATGTTGGTTTCTTTGGACAACGGAATCGTCGGCAAAGTCCTCGGCACGAAAGCATTGGGCTTGTACGCGCTCGCATTCAACCTTGCGGTCATGGTCATATCGATACCCATCAGTGCGATCACCGGCCTCACCTTGCCCCTTTTCAGTAGGATGCAAGAGGACCCCGCGGCTTTAAGAAAGGCTTATCTGGCAGGCACGCGTCTGGTGGCAACCTATTGCATCCCTGCGGGCGTCGGACTGGCCTTAATCAGTGACCCTCTCGCTCGCTTGCTCTTCGGAGAAAACTGGACCGGCCTAGGGCCTATTCTCTCGATCCTTGCTCTCTACGCAGGGTTCGGGCACTTGTGGGTGCTCAGTGGAGACGCTTTCAAGGCACTCGGACGCCCGGATATTCTGCCCAGGATTTACATTCCGGTCCTTGTGATCATGATTCCGGCCTATGTAATCAGCGCTCACTACGGCTTGATGGCATTTATCCTTGTCCGCTCCTGCGTTGTCCTCGTTGGAGCCATACCGCACACATGGTATGCAGTGCGCATCATGTCCTTGCCCAGAGCTTATCTGTGGCAGTCCTGTCATGCTCAACTCATTCCCACGGCCTTGATGGCCGCGTCTGTTCTCGCCCTCTTCAAGGTGTTCTCTCCTGCCCCGGGAAGCTCTCTAGATTACTTCATTTTGTTTTTCGCTCCCATGATCGGTCTTCTGGTCTATCTGGTTGCACTCTATCTCATGGATCGGAGGCTCTTTTTGTCCATTCATTCATTGATAAAGACCTCAATCGCCACAGGGGCCGCGCCATGAAAAAGAACCCTTTCCTGAATCCCTTAGTCAAGAGAGCCCGCCAGGTGCGGACCCGCCTTTTCCTTGGCCGCAAGACCTATCCGGTGATCATCTCCCAAGCCAAACTACATTCCGCTGGACTTTTTTTTGAAGTGAGCAACCCCGTGGAAGAGTGGCGGGTGAAAGAACTTGACAATGAATTGGAGTTTCTGAAAACCCTGCTGGACGATCTCAAAGAGGAGGACATTCTTTTTGACATTGGCGCCTGTGTTGGGTTGTACGCTATCCATGCCGCGGTTCGGTGTAAGCAAGTCTTTGCCTTTGAACCGGATCCGGGATTTCAACAGCGAATACAACGCAATTGCACTCTCAACAGCGTCAACAATATCCGAATCCTGCCTTGGGCCGTTTCCGATCGGTTTGGCCGAACAAATCTGTTTACCGGAGGCGTCGCCGGGAGATCCCCCAGTCTCAGGGACTTTGGGCAAGGCGCCTCCTTATCGGTCGAAACCCGTTCGCTGGACGAAGAAATCCACCAATGCAGATTGCCCAGACCTACGATCATCAAAATGGACATTGAGGGAGCGGAGTTTTTCGCCTTAAGGGGAATGTCCAACCTGTTTTCATCTTCCTGTCCCCCTCGTTCCCTGTTTGTGGAAATCCACCCTTCTTTTCTCAGGCACTTTGATGCGTCGGTTAAAGACGTTTTGGGTTTGATTGATTCTGCGGGATACCAAGGGGTGTACCATGTTTCCCGCGATGAACAAGAACACTACATTTTCAAGAGAGCATGAAATTTTGATATTACGCTATGTATGATTGTTCTGTAGTCATCCGCTGCTGCAACGAAGAAAAGCACATCGGCCGTCTGCTGACGGGAATCAAAGAGCAAACGGTTCGAAACGTGCAGGTGATCATCGTTGATTCCGGATCGACGGATCACACACTGGAAATCGCTTCCAAGCATCCCACCGAAATTCTGAGCATACGACCCAAGGAGTTCTCCTTCGGACGTTCTCTGAACCTTGGATGCCGGAATGCGAGAAGCCCATTCATTGTCATGGCCAGCGCCCATGTCTATCCTGTTTACAACACATGGCTTGAGATGCTGCTCGCTCCATTGTCGCAGAAAGAAATCGCCTTGGCCTATGGCAAACAACGCGGAGATGAAACCACCCAGTATTCGGAAAGACAAGTCTTTGCCAAATGGTTCCCCGAACAGTCGAACCGAAATCAGGAGCACCCTTTTTGTAACAACGCCAATGCAGCCATAAGACGAGAGCTGTGGGAGAAGATGCCTTATGATGAAACCCTCACAGGACTTGAGGATTTGGACTGGGCGCAAAGAGCGATCCGGTCCGGCTACCGGCTCGCTTATCGTGCGGAGGCGGAGGTCATTCACATACATAACGAGACTCCGTCCAGAATCTATAACCGGTATCGGAGGGAGGCGATTGCCTTTAAACGGATCTTTCCGAATGAACGATTTCGCTTCGGGAGTTTTCTGAATCTACTGAGCCGTAACATCCTCAGCGATTACTATCATGCCTCGCATGATCACTGCTTGAGGAAAAATGTTCTTCTTATCCCCCTGTTCCGCCTGATGCAATTCTGGGGCACCTACAGAGGCTCTGTCCAGTCCCGGCCCCTGGACAACAAGCTGAGGCAGACTTTCTATTATCCTAGAGGGCTGAAACGGCAGGATCATGACGTTCCCACCCTCTCCAACGGGAGCCCCATCGATTATGCCAGCAAGACCAGCGAGGAGGAAATCGTTGGATAATGTCATCGATATTTCCCTTCCCCTTTCATCCAGCCTGCCCCGATGGCCGGGCAGCCCACCCATCCGCATGGAACACCGGTTTTCAGCTGCTCCGATGACTGTTATGGATACCATGATCTCCCTAGGTGTTCATGCCGGAACGCATGTAGACGCCCCCCTTCATTTTTTGCCCGGTCGCGAAGACGTCAGTAACGTGCCTTTTGACGCCTTGCTTGGACCCTGCTATGTGGCCGGTGTCTCCGACGTGAGCGCTGTAAGCGCGTCCGACCTCGAATCCCTATCCATCCCTCCCGATACGACCCGCCTCCTCCTGCGGACCCGCAATTCTGATCGCTGGGCTTCCGGCGCCCAGGACTTTGATCCCGACTTCGTTGCCCTGACCCCTGAGGCAGCTCGTTGGGTTGTGGACCATTCCATCAAGCTCATTGGAATTGATTATCTCTCGATCCAGCGCTTCAATGACGGACCGGAAACCCACCTGATTCTGCTTGGAGCGGGTGTTGTGGTCCTGGAAGGCCTCTGTCTGTGCGGTGTTGTCCAGGGAAGGTATGAACTGATATGCTTGCCCATCAAGTTGCCGGGGGCCGAAGGGGCGCCGGCCAGAGCCGTCTTGAGAAAAAAGGGAGTGTTCCTATGAAGATCATCGCTCTTCTACCTCTGCGACACCACAGTGAGCGTGTGCCCGGCAAAAACTACAGAGCCTTTGCAGGGGTCCCTCTTTATCAGCACATTTTGCGGACTCTCTTGAGCTGCAAATCTATCGTCCAAGTGGTCATCGACACCGACAGCCCGATCATTTCCAAAGAGGTGGCTCGGATATTTCCTGAAGTCAGGCTGATCGAACGCCCCCAACACCTCCGGGACGGCAAGACGCCCACCAATGACATTCTGTTACATGACATTTCGCTCCTTGACGGAGAGTTCTTCCTCCAGACCCATTGCACGAACCCGCTTCTTCGGACCGAAACCGTCACCAGGGCCATAGACACCTTTTTCTCTAACTACCCAACCTTCGACTCATTGTTCTCCGTTACTCGGCTGCAAACCCGGCTTTGGGACCAAAAAGGGAGGCCCCTGAACCACGAGCCAGATCTGTTGCTGCGCACTCAAGACCTTCCCCCTGTCTACGAGGAAAACTCCAACCTTTACATCTTCAATCGGCACACCTTGGAGAAACGGCGAAATCGTCTAGGTGATCGACCCCTGATGTTCGAAATAGATAGACGCGAAGCTTGGGACATTGACGAGGAACTGGATTTCATCGTGGCAGAATTCCTTTACCTGCAGCGAGAGAAAAGAGGAGGATAGATGCATGAGATGGAGAGTGCTTGTCTCAGCCCCGTATATGCAGCCGGTTATTGACCGTTTCCGCCCCATTTTTGAGGAAAACAGTATCGAGCTTTTTGTGCCGCCCGTTGAGGAACGCTTTACGGAAGAGGAACTTTTGCAATGGATGTCCGATATCGATGGAGTCATCTCCGGAGACGACCGCTTTACCGAGCGCGTGCTTAATGCCGCCCCCAGGCTCAAGGTGATTTCAAAATGGGGGACCGGGATCGATTCGATTGACCTTCAGGCATGCCGGCGTCTGGGCATTTCGGTCCGAAATACCCCGAATGCTTTCAGTGAACCTGTAGCCGATTCCATCATGGGCTGTATCCTTGCCTTTGCACGGAACCTAGCGGTGCAGGACCGACAAATGAAGCAGGGGGCCTGGCAAAAAATCCCCAGTCGATCCCTGAGAGAATGCACCCTTGGGGTGATCGGGGTTGGAAACGTCGGCAAAGCAGTCATTCAGAGAGCTGCAGCTTTTGGCATGCGCCTTCTCGGGAACGATCTCATCGAGATACCTGCGAAGTTCGTGGCCCGCACCGGGATCGAGATGGTCCCCAAGGAATCCCTTTTGCGTCAGGCCGACTTCATCAGTTTGAACTGTGACCTGAACCCCACAAGCTACCATCTCATAAACGATGAGACCTTGGCCTTTGCCCGGCCTAACGCCGTTCTTCTAAACACAGCCCGCGGCCCCGTGGTCGATGAGGCCGCCCTGATCAAAGCGCTAAAAGAAAAGCGCCTTGCAGGTGCGGCTCTCGACGTGTTCGAGGTAGAACCTTTACCTCCCGAAAGCCCTTTGCGTCAAATGGACAATGTCCTGCTCGCTCCGCACAATGCCAACAGTAGCCCTGAATCTTGGGAAAGGGTTCATCAGAGCACGATCAAGAACCTTCTGGAAGAACTATGGAGAACCCGGTCATGAAACGCATTGCACTGATCACCGGCGTTGCAGGCGGCATTGGCCAAGCCGCGGCACACCTCTTCGCTGAAAAGGGCTGGCACGTGGTCGGAATCGATCAAAAACCAGTCTGGGACATCGAAGGCGTCGCTCATTTCGTCACCGCCGATCTCTCTGAACCGGAGGCGCCGGAACAAATCCTCAGGGAGTTGACTGACCGGGAAAGACACCTGGACGCTTTGATCAACAACGCAGCCATGCAAATCTGCAAACCGCTTCCTGAGATGACTTTACCGGAATGGGATCGGGTCATGGCCACCAACGTGAGGGCCGTGTTCCTCTTGGCAAAGTCCTTCCATCCCTTGCTCAAGGGCCGGGGCGCGGCCATCGTAAACGTCAGTTCGGTGCATGCGGTCGCCACCTCGGTCAACATCGCGGCCTATGCCGCGAGCAAAGGAGCCTTGGCGGCACTGACAAGGGCGATGGCTCTGGAATTTGCACGAGATGACATAAGGGTGAACGCTGTTTTGCCCGGTGCCGTGGACACTCCCATGCTTCGGGCCGGGTTGAACAGAGACTCGTCTCCCTGCTTCGATGAAAAGCAACATTTGGATCATCTGGCCGCCAGGCATCCGCTGGGCCGTGTTGGAAGACCCGAGGACATTGCGCGGGCCATTCTGTTCCTGGCGGATAACGATCAGTCCTCCTTTATGACCGGGCAGGCACTCGTCGTCGATGGAGGCGCAACCGCAAGGCTGAGCACAGAATAAAATCAGGGAATTCATCATGCCATCGGGAATCTATTCTCTTTTCCATTTGTTCGGCTTCAAACTCCTTCAATCGACCTATCGAGCCAGCCGAAGGGCCCTCTATCAGGTCCAGCGAATTCTCGGTGGTCTTTTTGGAAGAGATGAGATTTTGTTATTCAGTGAGAACATCACTCAAGAGGAAATGAGGGAGGTGGCGATCCGCATGCGGTATTATCTCCCGGGCTTTCCTGAGCAGAAGATCCGGGTGGTGACCCACTGGCCTTGGCGTGCTCTGTTGAGTTTCGATCCCCTTTTACTATTCGGAAAATCCCCGCGTTACGCCACGTCCCATAAAAAAATCCTGCATAACATATTTTCCATAGACTACCGTTCTTATCCTCAAGACGGCTGGGAGTGGGTGCGTTTGACCAATCTCTGGCACAGGCACAGACCCCATGTCCACCGGGCCAGGGTGGTTTTCGCTCAGCGCGTGGAAGCCCTGAAAGATCAGAAACTGGACAAGAGCTACATTTTCGGGACAGGTCCATCCCTGGAAAAGGCCATCGACCGTGATTGGTCAAACGGGTATCGGATTGTTTCCAATACGATTGTACGAGATCCCGTCTTGTGGAAACACCTTAACCCTCACTTTATCGTTGCCGCGGACGCCATTTACCATTTCGGCCATACGAGCTTTGCAAAAGCCTTTCGCAGGGATCTCATGGCCCGTCTGAGCGAAACACAGACTCTTTTTGTTTATCCAGATTTTTTCGATGCCATCGTCCAGCGCCACTTCTCCCCTTTTCAAGACCGCCTGATTCCGATCCCCATGGGGCTTCACCAGAATATCCATATTGATCTTTGTAAACAGTTTCAACTTCCCAACATGGGAAATGTCCTTGTTCTGATGCTGCTCCCTTTGGGATGCACCCTCTCGAAGACGGTTTGCCTATGGGGATTTGACGGCCGGGCGCCATCAGATCAGCTTTTCTGGAGCAATTCGAAAAAGCACACTTATCAGGAACTAATCCCTGAGATCCAAAGGGCGCACCCATGCTTCTTTCAGCATTACGTCCCGAAAGAGGATCCCAACAAGTACGTCAGGCAATACCATGGTGATGTGTTAGAAAGTCGTATGTCTGTGGCAGAGAAGGCTGGTTACAGATTCGTTATGTTACATAAAAGCTGGACTCCAGCCTTGCAGAAAAGATATCTGGATCAAGGATGATTAAAGCGAATCCTCTATAGGACGAGCGGCAGAGCGGTGCTTCAGATGATTGCGCAAGGCTCCGTTCGCTCTCAAAGATGCTTTACTTGAATACGCTGTTCTTTTCAAAGGATGAAGGCTTGGTTTAGATTATGCGCACATTTCCACATTACCTCTTTCGGATGATTTATCTTTGCCTGCACCTTCCGAGAGGTCCTGCTTTATGGCGGCGATCGTACAACTATTTCAAAACTGTGTTTCTCAAAGACCTTTTAGTGAATCCCCGAATCATCGATCTTTTTGATTCAGGATCGGAACTTCCATGGGGTTACGGTATTGGTATGGATGAACGGTGTATTGAATATCCCTGGCTTTTGGCAAATATGTCGTCCCAAAGCAAAGAATATTTGGATGCAGGGTCAACTCTCAACAATAGACTCCTACTGCAGCACCCGCGATTGAAGGGTAAGCAGTTAAGTATTCTTACACTTTATCCGGAGTCAGCTTGTTTTTGGGACATGGGAGTGTCCTACCATTTCTCAGACCTTAGGAGGATGCCCTTCCGTGCTCACTGGTTCGACGAAATCGCCTGTCTTTCAACCATTGAACATGTTGGCATGAATAATCGTCTTTATTCCCAAGTCCCTAAGCATCAGCAGTGCAATACATTTGACTTTGAAAAAGCTCTTTCGGAAATGCGTAGGGTTTTGAAACCAAAGGGCCGCTTGCTCCTCACCCTACCCTTCGGGCAATACCAAGATTGGGGTATATTTCAGCAATTTGATGCCGCTTTGCTCGAGCGTGCAGCCCAGGTGTTTCGACCCTCCCTGCGGCTTGACACTTTCTATCTTTACCGTAGGAATGGATGGCAGATTGCACAGATCCAGGACTGCAAGGACTGCTCCTATTCTGATTTCATTATTCAGCTTTGGTCCCTGAAAAAGAAACGACCAAAGCCTGACGCAGATTATGCTACCGGGGCGAGAGCTGTTGTCTGCTCTGTGTGGCAACGAGACTGATGGGTTTCCCTATTCTCCGAACGAGCTGAGAAAGATCAACAAAGGAACCCTCCTTATTGAGGGGAACCGAGGCAGTTCCTGGATCTGGAGGAAAAGCCTTTTTTGCTGAAGTGGGGTTTCAGCGGGCAAAATAGCCAGAAGTGAGTACGGGGCGTCCGAGTGGCTGGGAATCACAAGGATTCTGTTTCATCGGCAGGAAATGAAGAAAAAACTAGGTCTTTTCTTGAATGCTGAGCCTTCCTGGGGAGGGGCTTTTCAATATAGCCAGGCCGTCCTGGAGGCGGTCTCCTCCTTTCCTCGTGACCGCTTTGAGGTCGTGGTCGCGTACGCCTCCGAGACATGGGCATCGCAATTGAAAGAGCATGAACTCCCCGCCTTCCCTGTTCATCTTGCATCGTGGAAGATCCTCTCGTCCAAGCGTGTGTGTGAATACCTCCCGATCTCCTGGTGGCGTTCTTATGGTCCGTTCCTCAGTGCCATGATCAAGCAGCTAATCAGGCAGAGATGCCATGCCTGGATCTTCCCCGCTCAGGAAACATGGACTTATCTCCTTCCTGTGCCTTCCCTGGGCACCATTTTTGATCTCATGCATCGCTATGAGCGAAAATTCAAGGAGTCTTCGGGATACGGATTGTACCGGTGCAGGGAAAGGCACTACTTGAACATGTGCAGATGGTCCAAAGGGGTGTTTGTCGATTCAGAGGTCGGCAAGCAGCAGGTGATGGAGAGCTACCGTCTGGACGCCGATCGCATTCATGTTCTTCCCTTTGTGCCGGGAAAAAATATCCGGACGATCTCGAATCCTGAGGCCTTCAGCGCCGGCAACACGCTTCCCATGAAGTATTTCTTTTACCCGGCCCAGTTCTGGGAGCACAAGAACCACAAGGCTCTCGTTTCTGCGGCTGCTCTGCTGAAGCGCGAACTCCCTGATCTGAACCTCGTTTTTGTGGGCTCCAGGAAGAACGGGTACCCATCAACCATCGAACTTGTCCATCGCCTGGATCTTACGAAAAACATCCATTTTCTCGGGTATGTCCCTGATGCGGATATGCCCGAACTCTATCGCAGAGCCAGGGCTCTTTTGATGCCGACCTATTATGGGCCAACCAATATACCGCCTCTCGAGGCCATGGCCCTGGGTTGTCCAGTCGCTGCGTCGCGTATTTACGGGATGCCCGAGCAACTCGGAGATGCGGCCCTTTTTTTCGATCCTACGTCGGTTGAGCAGATTGCCCAGGCCATGAAATCCCTCTGGAACGACGATGGCCTATGTGAGGAGCTTTCTCGGCGAGGTCTCATCCAATCTTCACGGTGGAACCAGTCTCATCTCAATCAAAGGCTTCAGGACATAATGGAGAAAGTCTTGGAAGGCGAGCAGAAGACACTATGAAGATCCTCTTCCTCAGCAAGCGCCGACCCCAGGGAAAAGATCTATTGACTCGACCCTATGGTCGTTTCTTCCATATCCCTCGAATCCTGTCCGAAAGAGGACATGACGTCTGCTTACTTTTGCTGAGCCACAAGAAGGAGGCTCGATCGCGTGAGATTCAATATGGCATGACCTGGATCACCGAATCTGTTTTTCCCTCCGGGCCTCTTGCCTATATTCGATGCGCGAAAAAGATCGTAGAGGAATTCAAGCCTGACTGGGTCGTCGGTTTTTCCGATACCTATTACGGAATCCTCGCAGGCATGCTGGGGGAA